>Ga0307507_10000437_pt1 | contig 87059 bp, 74 predicted proteins | sample 7_EM_MG_FD_207223 | JGI IMG/M metagenome (GOLD analysis project Ga0307507, IMG submission 207223) | Populus trichocarpa ectomycorrhiza microbial communities from riparian zone in the Pacific Northwest, United States - 7_EM | ecosystem: Host-associated > Plants > Roots > Unclassified | place...
CGAGCAGAGCTTCGAGCAGAGCTTCGAGCAGAGCCTCGTGCAGAGCTTTAAGAAAAGCCTCGTGCAGAGCTTTGAGAAGAGCCTTATGCAGAGCTTCGAGCAGAGCAGTGAGGTAAGATAGTTTGCGACCGACGAGTTTTACGACTGACGATTTTTGCGACCAATGAAAATATAACTAACGAAAATACGACTAACTAATATAGCTATAACATCGTTATTTTTTACAATAGATAGAGAAATTAAAGAGCTCCTATCTTATAGTATTTTTATAATAACTAGATATTATAAAAGGGTTAAGATATAGCGTTGTAATAGAAGAGTCGTTGCCTAACAAGAAACATTCAGTTCTTATACAAAGAGGGCCCATAAGCTCTTAGACCCTTGGGGAGGAATTCCTCTTGGTGCGATCTGATTGGTCTAGGAGTCCACAGGACTGGGGTAAGGTCCACAAGCGTAGCGCTAGCCCTTAGCTACGTCGTGGCGCAATTTCTCCCCGGGGTCTGATTCATGAGATAATCTAGACCAGGGCAACCCTCTGCGAGCTGAAAAAATTATGCATAACATGGCTCATTGCCCAAATTTCCGGGCAGTTTTGCTCTTAATATTCACACTTCTTGTCTGCTCTAACTATGTATATGCCAGCTGTGGGATAAGGAGCCAAGGCCCGACGGTTGTATACCATGGCAAGTCGACTATCCCCTTTCTCTCGCACTCCGGAAATTCACTCTTCCAGCCCGAGCCCCAGCCGTCCAACAGACGAAATTCATGGCATCTTAGCTTCGTCCGAACAGCATCAGACACCACATCAGCAAGACACGTTACCGCAGCAAGGCTTAGGAATTGAGTTATCGAGACTTCCTTCTCCAGCTTCCCCGGCCCGGTCTACCTTTGCGACTAGACATAGCCCTATATCTGAGTATTCGCCCGTGCCATCAAGCCCTTATAACCTACGCCGGACAAAATCAATAGCTTCTCAGTCTATCGAGAGCATACCCGCGCTCCTTCCTCGGAGTACAAACGAAAGCCGCTTCAGATCTGATCCCGATATACAAAACCTTATTCAAAAACGTGCCGGGGAGGTCGCGCAATGGGGAATTCATTGGTGGACGCCGACATCAATGGTTGGCCTCTTCATTCTTGGACTAATAGGTGCGCTTGCCCATCATGCCTTTTACAAATCCCTCCACGGCCATGAAGCAAAAAATCAGCTGCAAATGGTACGATACGGGACAGCGTTAGCCTACTTTACGAAGGCGACGCTTGTAGGAACTGTTGTCTTAAGCTATCGGCAAAGAATTTGGCAGACATTCCGTAGCAGGGTTTTAACCTTGGGAGCTATTGACGCGCTTTTTGCTGCGACCGATGACCCGACATACTTTAAAAACTGGGAGATGATCCGAAATGCTAAATTGGCAACAATAATGGCACTGGCTTCCTGGTAAGGATTATCCCAATTCCAAATCCAGATTTCCCTTAGACCTCTATCGCAGTGCAGACTATAGCATCATCTCCATATGTCCTTAGAAGTCGTGGCCTGATTCCATTTCACTATACTTACCTATTACGCATACCCTTTAGTGTGAACATCTTCTGATTTAATTCAAGGCTCATACCTATCGCTTCGGTACTCTCTCCGGCTTCCCTAACGTCAATTGTTACTACTGAAATTCTGCCTAACACGACTACAACATGTCCGTCTGTTCCGAGTCTGAATATTAGCGCAGAGTCGGACAAAGATTTCCGGCATCAGAGAAACGTTTCCGGTGTCCCTGCCGTTTCTCTATTATACTGGAACACCACGGACCCACGTGCAACACAACCGGGTTGGTTCGATTATTGGGACGAACCCAGCCAGCCTCTAGATCGCCTAGCGTTAATGAGTGCGTTCAGTGGAGGTCCTCTTCCACGTAAAGATTTCGCCAATCAAGCGTGTGGCTTAGGCTGGAACTGCTCATACACAATATCTTTCATGGCGCCGGGCTACCAATGCAAAGAGCTTGCAAACGGCAGTTACCCAAATACACAAGGCCTTGAAAACATTGGAGCTCCGTTCAATATTAGTTCCTTAGCACCTATTGGTCCCAACATCTACAGGGGTGAAGTAGAGATCGGCGAATACCAACGCCCACAAGTACCAAGTAGTCGGGATGGCACACCTATGCAAGGACCTCCATATCCGGAAGACTTGGGTGTCTTTAAGATGGAACCAGTAGTATGGATTGGGTATACTACCAATACCAGCCAGCCACTACCGCCAGGGTCTCCCTTTGCAAGCAAGTGGTTGACCGTGATGATGCCCAGGATTTTCTCCTGCACGCACTACAAAACTCAATATTCTGTCTTCTTCGATCACACAGAAAGCTTCTCAAATGCTACTATCACTGAAAGAAGATTCCTCGCACCACTTATCAATACTACCTTTAGCTGGTTTCCGAACGGGACAGTTAATACATCCTCTATCGTCCCAAGTTCCAACTTCGTACGCCCAGACACCAACATCACGAACTACAAGCTCACAGCGGCATATCACGCAATAGGCTATGAGTTCCGATCATTTTTGCAGGGCCGGATTGAGCGAGAGCCAAACTTTCCTGGGCCCAGCTATTCCAGATCAGTGGATACTGACATAACGAAAACACGCCTAATCTATACCAAAGATCGCTTCAACCGAGATGTCCCTGTCGAAGATCTACAAACCCAAATAGAATCATTCTGCGATGACCTGATCCTTTCGCTTTTCTCCATACCCAACCTCGTCATCTCCTCTACTACGGACGCGTATTGCGTCAAATCCCGGAGTGTTAACATCTTCTACTACGGTTCTCGCAACTTGTGGATTGGTTATGCCGTCGTTATAACTATAACCCTCGTTTTTCTCATCGTAGGCCTTCTAGCTATACGAGAAAATGGCATCGCCTCCGACATTGGGTTCTCCCGAATCTTGGTTACTACACGCAACCCTCTCCTTGATGATCTGAGCGTGGGTGCTTGCCTCGGGAACAGTCCTTTCCCAGCAGAACTTTCAAGAACGAAACTCAGATTCGGTGTTCTAGAGGAGGGTGCCTATGACGAGAGCGTGGGAGATCAGGGCGGATTGCAGGGCGTACAAATCTCGCACTGTGCTTTTGGCACCGAGGCGCAGACTGGGCAGGTCGTGGTGGGAAGGACATATGCCTAAATGAGCACGCAGAAGCCTAAGTTAAGGCCACTCTACCTAGGGCTTGAAGTTAGCGGCTACCTACGCCAGACTATTTTGATTCGTAGCAGTCGGGATATTCGCCCAACAGACAGATTATCCATCAAGAAAGGAAACAACCTTAGGAGTGTTGCCGGAATAGCATACCAAGCAGTAATTCCGCAGAGGATCATTTCAGATTATGCTCCCATGGCCAACGACGTGTGCAGCACCTCGTTTCTGGAGTTTAAGGGTTCGATACCCTTTATTCCTCCACGCGGCCCCTAAATATGAAGATAACGACCTTTGTAGAGCAATGTCTTAAAATATGGGATTCACTCGATCGTCATTTTACTCTTGTGTCGAAACATGGCTAACTCTCATCAACTCCAACGCTGAAGTACAAGCAGAAGCAAAATACAGAGTGACAATGCCTGCGCCACCACCCACCAAACCAAAACTCCTTCCACTCCTCCGCCCGCTGAGTATGCGGTAATTCAACCCCCAAGTATAAAACGGGTGCTTCTTGAGCCAAGCCGGTCAATAGCCGAAACCTGAGACGCCATAGCTGTCGCGACAGTAAATTTTCTCCGAAATAGTCGGCAGCTCCTGGGCCGTCGCCGTCGGCTTCTTCAGCTCGCGCAAAACCATCCATAGTGAGCACGATGAGGACTCTGATGAAAGAGTGTCTGGACGAGCATGAGCAGCGTCACGAGGACGGAGCTGCCGCTGTTGGGAGAACTGGTCATGGCGGTGATGGAAGAGGTGAGTATGAATGTTGGGCTGGGCTAGAGCTGGGCAGCTGGATTCTGGAATGTGTCGTGTGATGGAAGTGCTTTTTAGGGTTTTCCTGGGTTGTTAGCAACTATGGGCTCGAGATTCCAGAAATGGTAAATAATCAATCTGATAACTTACTAAATCCCGCTCCGCCCAATCCGTCCGTCTGCTGGGTTTCTCCTCAAATGCTGCGCGAAACAAGCAACAGCCTCGCCAGCAGCCCTATGCTCTCTTTAAATCCTCGCCTCCGTGTTTCTAAATTTATCCTTCGCCCTGCAACGGGGTTACAGCTCGGCGGGGTCAGAAAGTTCAACGTGGTCAGAACCCCCTAACCACGCACAGTTTCTGACCCCGCTGAGCTTTATGCATATGCAGCGCACAAAAAAAAATTGAAGCACTTAATAAATAAAAATTATATAACGCTTAAGTAGCATATGCGGGGCATATGCTTCCTGCTAACTACTGCATTATAGGGGGCTAAGTTATTATAGTATATACGCGTTGCATATACTATATATATACTTAATATATACACTCTACAAATTATATATAAGGTAGGCTACGCTATAGTATCTACTATATATACACTTAGCACCTAGTTCTATATTAGTTTAAATTCGTCCCGCTATTCCTTTAGGGTGGAAATTATGCTGTAAGTAGGAGGACTGGCGTATATATACATAAGGCATTTAAATAGGAGTAAGGGTAGGTATACAAGATCTTACGGCAATCTTACGGCAACTATAATTAAGTAGAAGTATGGTATAAATGGTAGATAGGGTAAGATAGGCAATTAAGACACTCCTTTATAGGAGTCTTAGAGTAGCAACCTAATGGTATTTTTCCTCTCGTTAATGTAGTATAGGTGTTACCCAGGGGGGTATATACTATACTACCTCTTACATCTCTCTTAGAGGTTTTTTGTACCTAACTTAGCAGAATTCGTCTGTATGGACTATAATTATAACCGTATTAGACATTGATTAAGAGCGAATATATATATATACTTAGCATATAGACCACTAATATTATCGTAGGTGTATATATATGCTTAGTATATGCTTAGTATATACCCAGTCTACACAATATATATACTAAGCATATACTAGGCATATACTTATAATTCTAAAAAGGTAGGCTATACTATAGCATATGCTTAGCATATACACCTACCAATAAGCCATTTGATATAGGTATCTTGTAGTTATATATGTGCATATGCTTGGTATATGCATCGCATATTCAGTGCATGGTCGCTAAGGCAAATTGTGGCTACCGATGCGCGTTCTGTATGGGTAAAAGTGTGGTACCGCCGACCTTTTTCCGGCGCTCCATCGGTGACCCCGTTCGGCCTTCGCCGACCCCATCGGTGACCCCGTTCAACTTTTCCGTGACCTGGCCGCCCTGCAACCATAACCTTGGCATTTTTTAATCTCAAGGATCTTTATCTCGTATCCGCCCTCCTTGGCACCACTCTCCCTGTCGCTTGGCCCCTTGGCTGCAAGGCTTACGCTGCGACATGAATGATTGCGGGCGCTAATGCCGAGATCTACTCGGCTCTGTTTTATGGCGCGGGAAATATCGCATGTGCACGGCACCTGGAGAGTGGTGACTTCTAAACTACTTTTGGTTGGGCGGAGAGAAGAGGCTAGTGATATTTAATTTGGGGCTTGGTAGTCTATGTATAGAGTTGGGGTCGCGTGGCGTTGTTGCTAGGCGTTGAAGGGCTTCGACTGCTCTTGGGATACGAAGGTCGCGGCCAAAAGTAATCGCACTCGCAGGGGTCCGTGTTTAAGCCACATGACAGGGGTTTGGCGATAAGCACTTGCCATAAAAGAAGATTCAAGAATGGATAGAGAGGGTACCAGAACATATTTAGAAGATAATTAAATTAGAAGGAGGTAATAAGTATAAAGGGGGGCGTAATAAGAGGAAAAGGAACCCGAATAGGGCACGTTAGAGTATAGGTACAAACCTACTGAAAATATATGCCAAGAGAACCCCCTGTCTTGTGGCGTATACCCCTGTAGTCCGATTACTTTTGGCCGCGACCTTCGTATTGGGCTATACATTAAAGAGTTGCTCTCCTATGCATTGTTGAGGAGTGCTAGTTTATACCCTTATGATGTACGCTAGATATTGATTTAAAAAATTGATACAGCATGGTAGAAACTAAATAAATTGTTCGGTGGGTCACCCTTTTATTAATTGTGCATCGGACATGTTTTTACTCCTACGAGTAGGTTTATATTAAGCCGGATATACTCGGAAGACCTTCGCGCGTTAATTGCAAACACCGTTTGGGTGGCAGTAATTATTCGAGGCGTACTTACGTACTATACATATATTTCATCTACATAGCAAGAATGCAAGATGGCTGATGCTAGAGATGATATATATTCTCCCTCTTCCGACGAGTTTGGATGCTTACGCCCCGCAACGCCACCTTATCATCAGGGACGCCGACACTCCCACACGCAAGCTGTGCGATGTACCCGCCGGCGTAGCTGTACGCTACCGAAGAGTATGGAGAATGGCTAAGATATAGAGGGTGATCCCAAAGAAAGAATTGCGGAATCGTGGTATATCATGAAGAAAGTCGATTTTTATAAGACCATAATTGTAATTGTGGGAAGATGAACAGACGCGACGGTGTAGGCGATTCATTGTCTTCGTGAGCTGGATGATAGTAAGATCGCGAATACCAAGAGTACGGGGGCAGTACGGCTACTGTTGTGACGATAGTCTGGGTTGTTGTCACGCGGGCGAGTATCGTGAGAGACCTAACCTTCAAAATTGGTAACTGTGTGGAAAGCGCTCCAGAGCAATTTTCAGTCTCGGACTCAAGTTAATCTCTTCTTTCATACGGCCTTTTAGAAAAGCGAAGATTAGATCCCTGGGTCTGTTAAAGCTCATAGTTCATGGGGATGGTGTTGATGGTGCTAGTGGTGTTCATGATGGATATTGAAGCGATAATCATGGCAAAGTCAAGAATGGGATGGCGAAGAAATTCCGGGGAAGGAGAACCAAGAGCTTGGGCCACATGAATGTGATGCTTCGTCGACGTCATCCTCCTCCCATTTTCAAATACAACTAGGCAAGCTCAGTCGCCTCTTTTCTTCAATTCCTCACTTCTTCCCAAATCCTCTTCCAGTTCCACACCTTCCAAAAACCCGACCCAATTGAGCTTCACCATACGCTAAGCTTTGAGCATACACTCCGATTCGATTATAACCCGTCAAACAAGCAACAAAAATGTCGGTGCTCCGCACATCTTTGACGCGCCAGGCTAGACTCTTCAGCACATCGCCGGCTGTCCGCAAGTCAGTTGTTGATTCGGCTAAGGATGTAGCAAAGAAGGTAGATAGGACGATCTCAGATGTTGCCGTGAAGGGCATCGAGACGGGGGGTAGGTTGTACTTTATTGTTCTCGGTTAACTTGTGACCCTTTTCTACTATCTTGTGGGGCGGAGAGTTTCGTTACGAGAAGGAACGAGGATAGATGAGTTAAAGCTTTGATAGGAGGGAAGAGTTACAGTTAAGGATGTTAGGCTTGAGGAGTCGAGTGCATGGGACTCAGTGATCTATTTGGACCGGCGTGAACACTCGCGCCAATGGCGGGCTAGCCTATATAGGTAACTATTGTTCCTATTTAGGTATGGTGCATTGGATTTGGACTGTAGCATTGGAGTGGATTTGACCTCAGATCCACACCACGCCAGTCCAAATAGATCACCGACATTGTCGGCAATCCGCTGTGCCTCTGCCACTCACTCTTCCGCTCATACCCTTTCTGGCTTCCTCGCTTCCTTCTATGCTTCCTTTGCTTCATCTCCTAGTCCATTTTGCTTCTAGTCGATTACTTACCCTTTCACTTCTCTATCACCATCGCCTACCATTATCCAAATCATTACTGACCTCTCGTGAACAGAGAAAGCCGCGAACGCTATCAAGTCCGCCGTACCCAGTACCACCGGCGAAGTCAAGGGCAAGGCCTCGGAACTAACTGGTGAAGCGAGCGGCAAAGCATCAGAAATGACCGGCGAGGCAAAAGGCAAGGCGAATGAGCTGGCGGGTAAGGCGAAGGGGAAAACTGATGAGGTCAAGAGCAAGGTTTAGAGCCCATTCAACTACTCTATGACGGAACCCGGGGGGGATGGATCAAGGCTGCGGAGGCACAAGTAGTGTTAGGATGTACAATGAATAAGGCAGATCACCAGTGGTTGCGAGTTGGGAAAAGGAAGCCAAGCGTTGTATCAATAGCGTGGAAGCATGTAATTGAATTGAACCTGAAGCGGCCCATGGGGTGTTTACATAAGAGCTTTAGATCATCACGCCTCCACAATTATGCTTGTACATGCTCGGATACAAAAAAAACTCCCTCCACCTACCGACCAAACTTCACTCGCAGACAGCAGCGAGACGTGACACATAATGAGAATGGAGACATAGAACGTGCAAGGTGACGATATTACACAAACATAACCCACCTTATAATCTCCGCTCCAGAAAATGCCGCTATCCCTACCAACAATGCATCAACATGCAAAGAGAAGAAGAGAAGAGAAAAATAGTCATAACCTACCGTCCTCATTCAATGAGGCGGTACACAAACATCGTTCAAGTCATTACACATATGCAAATCATCATCCATCATGCCTACGCTCAGCTTGCTCACCCTTGCACTTCGTTGAAGCTCCGTCATTTAGAACGCACGCGATGCAACCGAGTCAGCCCATCCCAAAGGCCGGCCCGAAAAATGCTGGGCTCGAGATAATCTCCTTCCGCGCCTTGCCTTTGCCCTTGCCCAGTGCGCCGGGCGTCGGGATGCCAGACGACGCGCCAGGCAAACACCGCGGCGCGCTGATGGTCCTGTTATGTGCCGCTTCGCCTGTCCGAGAGGCCATGCTGCCACCGATGCCGACGCCGAGGTTGAGCGCGGGATTGTGAGGCGAGCCCATCGCGATGACGAACGGGATCTTGCTAGTGTCGACGGCAGAGCCGCGCGGGAGTTGGCTGGGGGCCTGCATCTGGCTCTGGCGTTGCGTGCTGAGGCTGGACGCGGAGCGCGAGTGAGCGCGATGAGGTGAGTGCCGCTCCGCTTCCGCCATCACGTCCATCTTGACCGGCACGCTGGCCGAGCTAGACTTGGGCGACTCGAAGAGGCCGTAGCGTGGGCGTGGAGGCCGCTCTGGCGTCATCTTGCCGGCTGCTACTGGGCCTGGACCTGGTGCAGAGCCCGAGCCTGAGCGCGAGCGTAGACCAGGGCCGGGAAGGGATCCCGACCGGGAACGCGTTCCAGTGCCGGGTGTGGCGCCGGTGCCTGGGGTTGACTTGGGCGGCGACCAATCTGGTGTGCGGGCCGTAGCGTACATTGTGATGATCGAGTCGCTCACGCTGCGCTGTGTGTCGACGCGTTGAGGGGCAGCAGGTGTAGAAAGCGGAAAGTTCGTTGCCATGTCGCCCATCTGCTCTGCATCAGGAGAAGGAGGTGTAGGTTTTGTCCTCGATGGTGAGAGGCGCGAGATGGACCTTGGCGAGATACCTGGGCTGGAATTGTCGGCGTCGTTGGCAGGGTTGCGGCCAGGTCGGCGAGGTGGGGTCTGCGGCGTCATGGGGGTGTTTTGTGATTTCGGTGAAGGAGCTCTGATGGCTCTCTTCTGTGCGCCTGGACCGGTGTGAGTAGTGCGCGAAGGAGATAGATGCGGCGTCGACGGCGCAGCGGAGGTGGCTGGAGTAGAGGGCTGAAAGGAGTTGGACGCTGACATAGGGGCCGACGTTGGCGACGATGAAGCAGAGATACCTAGGCCTCCGGCAGCAGCAGAGTTGAATCGAGAGCGCACCGGTGTTCCCGCCGAACTGCGGTAGCACGCCTGGGGATTCGGGGAATTTGCTTCACTGCGCACATTCTGCCCCCGGTTGGTGGTACGTTTGAGCTCTTTGATGTCTTTCTTGTAGCCGCGCACATCGAGCTTGTAGTACATGATTTCCCGTACATAATACTCGTTTTCTTTCTTCAGTAGTTTGATTTGGCTCTCGAGGTCGGTTGATTGTTCGAGGAGTTTCGTCTCACTGTCTGCAGACATATGTGCTTTGAGACGTTTCTGGAGACCTTCAATCATACGGTCCACGTCAGCTTTTGAAGCTAACGAACGCGCAGCCCGGTCATCTGATCCTGCTGTAAGTATGACCAGAGTCGCGTTCTTCCTGATTTCTGCTTGCAAAAGCAGCACATGATATTCCAACTCTTTTTGCATTCTACGAATAGTCGATTTCAACTCCGAAATTTCTGCATCAGCCTCTTTCGCCTGTTCTGATAACTTGGCGTGAATCTCTTCTTGAAGTTTTAGTTTGGTGTTCTCGTAGAGTAGTTCGTTACATCGATGTTCATGATCATCTATATCAAGCCGGCGAAGCTGATTGTCTTGTTCAAGATCGTTAATCCGAGATTCCTTCTCTTTCACCTCGTCTTGAAGTCTCTCAATATGTTCGATGAAGGTCGCAATAGTCGAGGGTGCTTTGGTCTGACCGCCGGCGGCTTGAAGCTGCTTTTCTAGAAGAAGGACCTGCGCTTCAGCTTCCTTCAACTTGACATTGAGCTGGTCGGCATTGGGCCTCGCGGATTGTTGGGATAACGACTCGGGATGTCTCAACGGACTCTGGTGTTGCTTTTGCATTTCTCTAATTTCAACTTGGAGATTGTGATGCTCCTCTAGCGCATCGACCTTCTCGACGTTGGCGAGTACCAAACGAGCTTCTAGATTGTCCACGGTATTCTGTAAGACCCTCTCGGCTTTTCTGGACTGATTGAGCTTGCTCATCAACGCCTCGACCTGTCGTTCTAATGCTTGGTTCGCTTGCCTTAGTCGATCTCGGTCCATCACAACATCAATGGGCCCAATATCTGGCTTCTTGGCTGAGCTCAGCCTTCTCTTCAATGCTTGCATTTCAGGGCTTGTGCAAGTTGACTCTTGTGAAGGCCGTTGTGGGTCCTCAAAGGCCGTTTGGAAGGATCTAACGCTTGTGGCGGATGGACCGGCAGTTTGCGGTTGAGAGGTGTTTTCTTTAGTTGGCGATCGAGGTTCGGCAGTATCAAGCATGAGTAAGAGATGGTTACTTGAAGCTAGTGTTACTCATGTCAGTGATGGCCTTTGGTGAATGCACAGGCGCAAAGCCGCTACCTACTGTGGTGAAGAGTCCTCTGAGACTGCTGTTCCTCCAAAAAGTGCGTGTAGGTTTTCAATGTCGCAACTTCTTTTGCATGCGCTTCCATCAAACTTTCAACATGCGCTTCATGCGACTTACGAAGGCTTGCAAATTGCGCCGACAGGGCTGAGATGGTATGACCCTGGGCTGTAATGGTAGATTTGAGCTCTTCTACTTGCTTGTTCGGATTGAGCTGTCATTCTTTAGTATATACTATATTCGCAATGAGTGGCGATGGAAGGGGATATGAGAGTGGGGTGGTTAGAGTCATTCAAGGCTCAATTCAAGAAGCCGTACGTTGCGCAAACGTCAGGTCGTCGTCTTCACTCTGTTGGGGCGCTTCTCAACAGTTTTCAAATTTTTATATTTTCTGCGTTTGGGTCGCTGAAGCCTTCCAAGCAGATCGTGATTGCGCTTAAACAGTGTCGCGGCTGTTCAGGAACCCAAACGGTTGACGCGGCAACGTTTTCTTGAACAGAATCTCTCGCCGGGCTTACGGTGCAAGGAGGGGGGGATGATGTGACGAACCTCATTGCGCCGAACTGCTGCTTCGTTATTCGATATCCTCCCGTTCTTTCTCTCAACAATCAATGGCGACGGTCGCAAAGACCTACCATTATCCGAGCTTGTTCTGGCTCGCGCCGAGTCATTGCTGCTTGTTAGACCTTCAACTGTGGAGGCGGAACAGGTCGTGAGCTTGCCCTCCGAAGAAGAGGGCGAGTGATTTTGCGCCGGTCTTGCTTTCGCCCTCCTTTGCGCAATGCTTTCGCTCGGGGCTTTCTTATGTTGCGGTATCCCACTACGAGACTCTCGTGGACTTGGGCGAGGACCTGGAAGAGATGGGCTGAGAACATTTACACTGCGAACAGATTTCATGGTTTGGCTTGTTGCGGATCCCGCAACGGGCGAGCCTGGTGAAAAGCCCTGATTCTCTTGAAGAAGGGAGCCAGGCAGTTCAGCAATATCCGGCGTCGCTGGCAGAGAAATAGAACGTGGCCTGCCAGGTAAGGGTTTATTATGTAGCGGAGATCTGGGGCAGACATTTCCAGCTAGTGCAGGAGATCGGAGCATGTCATTGACAACGGCCAACAGATTTGACGCAGAGCTGACCGAACTGAGCGCGGCACTATGGAGGGCCGATGCGGGAGCCAGACACGCGCCATGAGCATCGTGGATGGGGACCAGGGAGAGGTTGAGAGGTTTTGGTCGATTGACCCGTCTGGGAGCATTCTACACAGATGGTTAACGAATCGCTGTCCAACAACGCAGACCCAGTTCCCTGCAGATGCCTTAGACTACCGTTAATCGCAACGCCATGGGAAATGCACAACCACGTTGACACGCTTCACCCAATTGATGCACCAACAGCGCACTGCTCGGAAACCAAGGAAAGTCCTATCGTACCTTCGCTCTGCCATCGAGAAACATCTCATTTCTCGGGTCGGAGAAATCTGTCACGATAGGCAAAGGCCCGCCTGTTCGATACGCTTCTGCGGCATTCCGACGGTCGCCCTTGGTCCAGGTGAAGAATTTGGACGCCATAGCGACACATGTTAGGTGTCTCTTCAGCCCTCCGACGCTGAGAGGAGGCACATGGGCACACGGGCACGATAGAAACGAGAGACAGCAAAGAGAGACAGCAACGAGCGACAGCAACGAGCGACAATAGCGGAGGAGAGCTGTAGTTGTAGCAAACTCACACCATGGGCCGGTCGTGTAGAAAGCCGCTGAAAGCCACAAAGCCACCATGGTTAGAACTGCTGCAAGATGGAGTCTGCAAGCGCCCATTCCATTATGGGCTGGTGGTTAACGTGCATCTCGGGACCCGAAGGAGCAAGAGAAGGTGTGCGGCGCAGAAAGATGGCGGGGTTTAACATGGGGCTGCATCCCGACTGCAGCTGAATTGAGTGGACACAAGCTTCCTAGTGCCGGCATTGAAACTGTGAATACAGATCCTCTGAAACTGTTGTTGTATCTCCACTCCGTATGGCCAATTGGTGATGCGGGAGAGCCGCTGCGGCGCTCGTCAACGGCTCTCGCTTGATGGTGTCGCTCGCCTTTCGAGGCACCCCGGGCCTTATAACCCAAACTTCTGGATATCAGCGATTCTTTTGCAACACTACCTAGACAACTCGCTGTCTGCCTCGATATCAATTCGCATGAATCAGCTCCTACCGCAGCTCTAGTCACATTCGCCAGAGCTCAGAGCACCAGCTTTCGCCTTCACAGCCCCCAAAGGCGGCATAATCTCTCCGCTTGCTGCGTTCTCAGCTCCATGGCGCATGGTACGCCAGCGCCCGTATTGCCCACTCATAACCAAGGACGACCGCGGTCCCAAGAAATAGGCCGCAACCCAAAGGCCGACAGTCGGTCTAAATATGACAGTAGCAGCATTAGCAGAACCAGGAAACGCTCCATCAGCTTAGCGGACGAGGAACATAGGCGGACAGGACACCACGACAACCCCAAGCGGCGATCGCTAAGCGCATCAGAAAATGAACGGCCTCGCAGACGCAGACAGCGTTTAGTGGATGGAGAAGAAAGTGAAGAACATACCCGCCGCCGCATGAGGCGAAGCAGAAGTCGGCACCGGAGTCGAAGCAGGGATAGACAAGTTACCCGTGAACGTAGAGCAAGACAGGGGTCTGGAGAAAGGCCACGGAAGGTTAGGTCGAGGGAGAGGTCGGATGAAAGATCGCGGAGGCATGACTCAAAAGAACGAAGGCCTAGAGACACAGAGAGAGAGCAGAGGCCAAGAGACAGGTCTAGGGAACGAAAGATTGGAGACAAGCCGAAAGATCGTAGGCAGAGCGATGTATCTATGGATTTGGATCCGAGAGATGGGTTAAGGGAGCGCAGGTCAAGGCGCAGGTCAAGAGATCGATCAAGATCCAAGGATAGATCTCGAGACAGGCGAAAGCATCGAGATTCCCGTTCAGCAAGCCCTCTTCCCTATAGACCGTTCAAACGTAGAGATCACTCTCCCTCGCCTCCACGTCGTCAAAGAGGCTCTCGTTCAAGACACAAACGCCAGAGACCCTCCCGAAGTCCTTCACCTCTTCCTCGGAGCCATAAACCTCTCCTGTCTCAGGAAGTCTCCTTCCGCCGAGACAATTCCTCTAGTGCGGTCACAAAAGAAGAACAACCAGACAAGCAGAAACCTAATTTCGCCCCGACTGGCCTTCTCGCTCGCGAGGCCAACACCGTAGCCGGCACCAAAATTGCCCTCAAATACCACGAACCACCCGAAGCCCGCAAGCCACCCCCCTCCGCCCAATGGCGCCTCTTCGTCTTCAAAGGGCCCGATATGCTCCAGACAATCGAGCTGCATACACAATCTTGCTGGTTACTTGGACGGGCTCAAGAAGTTGCAGATATACTGGTGGCACATCCGAGTTGTAGTCAACAACACGCCGCCATACAATTCAGGTACATTGTAAAGAAAGTGGAGGATGAGTATGGAATCTCGCAGAGAAAGGGAAAGGTCAAGCCATACATAATTGATTTGGAGAGCCTCAACGGAACCATGCTTAATGGTGACCGAATTGAGGGTGGCAGATATGTGGAGCTACGGGATGGTGATCTATTGAAATTTGGTGGAAGTGAGAGGGAGTATGTGGTAATGCTGCCGCCGCCTGATATGTCATGACCTTAACACGATATTAAGGAAAGGGAAGTATTGCAAAAGAAGAGAGCATGCCGAAAAGCGATATTCTTTCCACCGAAATTCTGAACACGGTACAGCAATGCTAACGGGGCCTCTACGGCCTGAAAATCAGAAATATATATAGCAGTTTGGGAGCATATAAGACAATGGTGGTTTGTACACCAATTTCAAACACATTGTCTTTATCTGAATTTAACATGACGTATTGAAGGTCTTTACAGTTATATCTACCAACCAAACCGCGATAACACCTCTAATCAAATACAGTTTTCCCTCACCTGGTCTCCAAGCAACCTGCAACATCCCCTCATTTGCTCTCCCAATGACTTCTCCGTAAAGTTCCGGCCTTCTCGCTGCTCTATGCCTATACACGCCGGCTTTCTCCAGTTTTTCTCTCGTGCACACTGCCGTTACTACCCCCTCCCCCAACTCGCGGCACTCCGCCACCACATCCCCAAACGGATCAAGCGTCATCGCACAGCCGTTCTTCAATCGATCATCATCCATCCCAACCGGATTGCTGAAAACCACATACACCCCATTATCATACGCGCGCGCCGGCAGCCACTTCATCAACCACACCCTCCCCTTCAGCCTCAGACTCCGCGCGCAGGGACGTTGGGTTGCGCTCGCGGTTCGCCCACAGCGCGGGCTCGACAAAGCCAGCCCCGGGCCGTGGCGACGGCGTGCACATAGAGACGTGCGGGGCGAAGAGGACGTCGGCGCCAAGCAGTGCGGTCGCGCGCGTTCTCGACTACGTTGTTGTCGTAGCAGATCAGGATGCCCGCGCGCCACCCGTGCGTCTCGAACACCGTGTATACAGCCCCCGTCGACAGGTGCTGCAAGATGAAGGGGTGCAGTTTGCGGTGCTCGGCCAGCGGCCCATCGCCTGAGACGCAGAGGTACGTGTTGTAAATCTTCTCGGTCCCGGAGTGCGGGTCGGTTTCTTTTTCGAAGAGCCCCGCGAGGATAGTTAGAGAGGCGCTGCGGGCGATGGAGATGAGTTCCTGTGTGCTTGGTCCATTGGGGACGTGCTTGGCGAGCTCGAGGAGGGCTACGCGTGAGAGGTGCTGCGCAAAGGTGTAGCCACTGATGGAGCACTCGTGGAAGGCGAGGATGTCGGTATGAGGAGCTATGGCGGTTGCAAGGCAGCGGATAGTAAGTAGATTTGCGAACTTGTCGTCAGAGGCATTTTCGAATAGGGCTGTTGAATGCGGAGAGGATCTTTCATTTTATCGAGGTAACTAGATGCGGCTTGCGAAGTACTTTATGAGGTGAGGATCTCAGAGATTGTAGACTCGACAGATAGTAAAGATGTATATCCATTTTGCGGAGGAAACCTTTCTTCAGCTGTCTCTTTTCAGTCCACTGTTTTTCATATTCCTCGTATACAGACACGTAATGTAACTCTCTTGTAACAGGCACATCTAGCTTTGACCAAATTGGTCATCAGTTGGGCCCCGTAGAACCAAGGCAGTAGCTCAATATAATTTTCAAGAGGACTTTATTCTACTTTAGCTTCCAGGCAGTTTCAATGACTAAGAAAAACCCTTCCACTTAACTGTGCTAGGAATCATCAGACAAGGCCGGTTTTCTTTGTATATGGGGCGTCTGGGATTCTCACAGGTGTGGATCACGAAACCGCATTAGGTGCACTGATGACTCAACACAAGTCTCTAAATATAACGTGGTGGTGGAGATCTTCGCCGCGGGGCCGGAGGCAGATGTCAATCTAGTGGGGCAGACGTTTTAATCCCCGCCATCGTCATGGATCGTGGATTGTAGTACCCTATCCGTATCTGCCGTAAGCAGGCATATATAAGTCAAATTCCCTTAGATCGGATCTAGAACTATCCTGCCTTGGATCCCGACTACGTCTAGCAAAATGGGTACGGAAAAAGATATCGTATTGGCATTCGACGCGTATGGTACCCTCCTCTCCACTGAATCCATAGCCAAGGAGCTAGCGGAGCATTTTGGGCAAGAGAAAGCGCAGACGATAGCAGCGACATGGCGGAAGTATCAATTGGAGTACACATGGCGGCTGAATAGTATGAGTGCGCTAAAACATCTCATCCGAATTGTCTATTTAAACAAAGCTAAATATTCCCAAGATCAATATGAACCTTTCTCGATCATGACAATGCGTTCTCTTAGGCATGCTTTAAAAGAATCCGGAGTTTCTCTAGATCAAGTGAGGATTGATGGACTCATGAAAGCGTACGATTCTCTCTCGACGTTCCCAGATGTGAACCCAGCATTAGAAAAATTGGCACAAACACCAGGTATTACTGCTGTTGTGTTTTCTAATGGAACACATGCGATGGTATCGCAGTCTGTGAACCGTTCTCCCGATCTGTCACCTCATGCCCAGGTCTTTAAACAGATTGTTGTCATAGAGGAAGTTAAAAAGTTCAAACCTGCGCCAGAAGTGTATGAGTACCTGGCAAAGAAAGTAGGAAAGAGTAGAACCGAGATGGGGGATATCTGGCTCGTCAGCGGTAATCCATTTGATGTGGTAGGCGCCAAAGCAATGGGAATGAAGGCTGCCTGGGTTGACCGAGCAGGAAGTGGATGGGCGGATCAGCTAGTTGAAGGTGATCAAGGGCGGCCAACCGTTATAGTGAGAGGTCTAGATGAGGTTGTAGACGCGGTCAATGGTTACACTAAGGCGTGAAAGTTGTCACGAAATATCCATCAAGACAAAGTGCCGAGATATAATCGAAGGGATCAGGACTAGTATGTGAGAACTTTGTAGAGGCAAATCAGGAAACTCGTTGATGTTCTAAGCATGCTGATATGTAACCCTACGTCCTTAACACCTTTATCTCTTCTTCCACCTAACTCTCCCAATCCACTTCACCCAATCTTGAACATCATCCCTCCCTCTTAGCAACTCCATCGTATACCAGTTCTTTGCCAATTCTTCATTCGACTCGATGTGATGTACAAATGAGTGGCAGGCTCGACACAACCATGCTACGCTATTGAGCTTCTCCTCCGGATGCCAACCTCGTTTAATGACTTTCGCATGTGTCGATCTAGGGATTAGATGATGGTAGGTCGTCGGTATCCACTCTCTTTCGCACAGTTCACAGAAGTCAGTACGGGTCGCTGACCAGATGGGCGGCGGTGCTGTTGCAGATGTAATGTACGACTCTAGGACAGGCGTTATGAAACGTCTGAGATCGTTAAGGCCATAGTCAGACTGTAAGAGACCATAGCTGCCCAGTGAGTCCGCAGCCGAGGGTGGAATTGCAGCTACGAGGATCTCTACTGAAGATGTGGAGAGGGGTGTGCTGTACTGATCACGCAAGGCACGAGAGGACTGGAATGCCGTGTAGGAAAGAGTGCGAACTATTTGAGGGAATGAGGTGAACACTTCATTTGCGAGGTACTAAATCAGGGAATTAGAAACTTCTGTACTGTAAATGGATGCGGGGAGAGTGGTGATTCAGAAAATAAAACATGCTGGTAAGAGAGGTCGGTAGAGAGTTTTCATACATCAATAAACTCCCCCAAGTCCTCTGCATCATTGCTTTCTTCTTGTCCCACACCTTGATCGCCCTGTCCCTCCTTCACCGAGCCCGTTCTCTTCCCACCGCGACGTCGTCTCTTCGGCTTCTCAGGCGTTACGGCCAGGGTGCGCAGGACAGGTTCAGAGAGGCATTCGCGGAAAGTTTCATAGTTAGACTGCTCTTTTGCGGGTACCACGGAGATTGGAGGCGCCATTGTAGCATTACAAAACTACATCGGGGTTGTTTGCAGTAGGCAGTAGATGTGTGAGTCGTGACCTGCAGGAGCTGAGGCCTTGGTGTCGGTTACGTCGTTGAAGAGCTCCAGCTCCTATGAAATATGATGGGCCCAAGCCCTTCGCGCATCATACACCGTTCAAAGTGCGTTTTATTTCCGTTGATCAAAGGCATAAATTCCCTCTCTTTCCATACAAAATAAAGGCCCAGAGCAGGTAGCATCAAGTAAATCTAGCTGTGTATGTCGGTTAAAGGGGATGATGGGTTTACGCCATTTAACTAAAGATTAAAACGCTATTGGACGGCTCAGCTTCACAGAAATAGTCCAGCTTAAATATTGGTCAAACGTCATCGTGTTCTTCTTTTATTTTGAAGCTCTGTTTGACCACAACTATGCCCTCAACGAAATCTGTTTGCTGGAAGCCTTATACCGATCGACCCAACACTAAGGATTGAACCTAGATGGAGATTCTGCTAAGAAATAGTCAAATATTAATGGCTTCATATTTCTGATCACGGCCAAGAATCTGTGCCTCATAATTGGCTGAATTCTTATCGATAACGCAGGACGAAAATTGTCGCTAGGGGAGCTTCCTGAGATCACGTGATCATCGCTTAGATAGTATCCCTTGAACCGTCAATTATCGTCCTGTGTTATTGATAGGGATTTGGCTAATCAGGAGGCAACTACGGTATCAGGCATAAGTTTTGTTAGCATACGTAGAGCTTGGCAAAAGAATTCCTCTTTTCTCATTGGTTACTTTAAAAGATTATCATATATTGGTCGGATAGCCTGTCTTATCCTTGTCAACAATCCAGGTCAGACGGGACGTACAAGGGGGCTACCTGAGCGGGCCACCAGCGCTCCCTGCTAGCGTTGGCGTGGTTTTAGCCATATCGCGTATGGCTCATGAGTAGTAACGTTTTACACAAGCGAGTGAGCCACACAAGGGAGTGAGCCACCCCACCAAGAAATCGCGACGCGTTAACTATCAACTACTATAAAACAACAACACAACCCTCAATCGAGCTATTAAGAAGGCAGGATAGCCCTAGCTACCTCAGCTATCAAGTAGAACTAATTAGCTTTCAAAGTAGTTAAGTCTTAGTGGGGTGGCTCACTCGCTTGTGTAAAACGTTAATTCTTAAATTACAAAGGTAAAGAAGCTACCAGATAAGGACTTTATTCCACCTACCTAATATCCTATCCTAAGCTGCCGCGTTAGATGAAGAAAAAACGACCGCTAGAATGGCTGAGCACGGGCCACCATCTTGAGCACGAATCCATCTATGCAAGGGATAATTAAGCAACGCCAGCTCGTCCTGCCAAGCCGCCTTTCCTAACAAAGCCTGACATATCACGTGTCAACACGAACTTCCCCGCATCCAGCAATTTGAGCTGGTCCTACTCCATACCTTGATTCTCAACCAAACATTCTAAACACACCTAGAAAACCTTTGCCTCTCGACAGCCATTCTCATGGAGAGGTCATATATTAGTTGGTAATTTAATGACTGGCACAGCCGCTCCAACAAAAAGGCGCGACCGATTCCGGCAATTACACAAGTTCTTTCCCCTACGAACCGCGGCTAATCAGACTGGTCTTTCCTCTACCTCTCTCTCAGCCCCAATCCCTTCAACGCTAGCATCGTCTTCAGCGGCACAGCCATCCCTTAAATCAGACCTCGGAACGCGTCCTGCATCGCCTGCCCACGAAGTATTGTGTCCAGCCCAGCCTTGTTCAAAGGCTCCAGTCGCCCTTGGGCGAGAGCTCTTGGACAGGGCATTACAACTTCTCCCGCAGCAAGAACGAGCAACAATAAAAAAAAATATCTTGCCTACTACAGACGATATAAATTCGGCGCTTCAAAAGGCATTCAATGCTACCCAAGAGAAGCAGAACCTCTGCCAAAACAAGAGGTGGACATTTACTTTTGGAGAACATACAGTGAGATTGGCACAGGAGGCAGATAAAATTCTGCTATGGCTGGATAGATTCAAATCGGTGGGGGATATTGCCGTGAATGCGGATTCAATCCACGCTGGCTTGCCCTGGGCTGGAATTCGTCTTTTGCTTGAGGTATGGAGATTCGTAACTAGTTGGTTTCAGAATACAAAATAATTCTATAACCTTCTAATTCGGTATATAGGCAGCTGTATCCGAGAGACGTCAAATGGCCGCTCTTCTAGCAGGTCTTAAGACCTCGCTTTACATGATAAATCGACTGAAGGCCTACATGGACTATCTACGGGACCTACCAGTAACACAAACGCGGGACAATTTCGAAACGGCATTAACCGAGCTCCATGCACTCATATTACAATTCCTGGCCAGAGCAATCCAGTCATATCAGAGGAGCTCTCTTACTCGTGCTTTCGATGCGTTTTGGAAGCCCAAGGAAATGCATGATTTTGAGGATGAGTGTGAGAGAATTGCAACACAGGTCGAGACCGAGGCTAGTAATTGTGACCGTACTCTAAGTGCTTGTGAGCGAGAGGAAGCAAATCTACGCAAGGAGCATCTACAAAGAGTATTAGAGGAGTTAGAAGAGCTTCAAGATATTAAAGAGTCGGTCAGCGTTCTAGAGAGCAAGATTGACCTAGCGACACTACCGACCGCTAAAGCTGCCGCTTTCAATTCCTACGTCGATGAGCTCGATGCGAGATGTCATCCTGACACTCGAATAGACCTGCGACATCAAATTAGGAAATGGGCTGAGGACTCACAAGGCAAATGTATCTTCTGGCTGAATGGCATGGCTGGCACTGGAAAGTCTACAATCTCTCGAACCATCGCCCAGTCTCTCGACAACGACGGTCAATTAGGGGCCAGCTTCTTTTTTAAAAGAGGCGAGGGTGAGCGTGGTAATGCCTCTAGGTTTTTCACCACCATCACTGCTCAACTCTTGCGTAGGGTGCCCGCGATGATACCTCACGTCAGAAATACAATCAACACGGAACCTGAAATCTCCGAGAAATCATTGAAAGAACAGTTCGAGAAGCTTGTATTTCAGCCTCTATCACAAATTCGGATAACTTTCACACAGGTCTCAACATTGGTTATAGTAGTTGATGCATTGGATGAATGCGAACGAGAAGGGGACGTGAGAACGATTCTCCATCTTTTGTCGCAAACCAAGAATCTCAAAACTATTCGCATGCGAATTTTTTTAACCAGCAGACCCGAACTTCCGATTCGCCTCGGCTTTATGAAGATGTCGTCAGACACACATCAAGACGTGATTCTCCAAGACATACCTCAAATTACAATTAAAAATGATATATCAGTGTTTCTAAGGTACGGATTTACAAAGATTAGAGAAGACTATAACTGCTTACATCCTTCTGATGCTTCACTACCTTCATCTTGGCCTGGCGAAGAGCACATCCAAGCTCTGACTGAAATGGCTCTTCCTTTATTCATTTTTGCGGCAACCGTGTGCCGTTTCGTGGGAGATTCTAAATGGAATCCCAAAAATAGGCTGGCCGATGTACTAAAGTACCAGATGAGCAGGCAGGCGTCTATGTTGGACAAAATGTACCTTCCGGTCCTAAACCAGTTGCTAATCGATCTCACCGACTCGGAGAAGGAAAGCTTGGCCCAAGAATTCCGAGAGATTGTTGGTTCCGTCGTCGTCCTAGCCGATCCCCTAAGCACTTCCTCTCTAGCAGGACTTCTCGGTATCAATATAGAGATTATATATTGCAGACTGAATTCGCTGCACTCTATCCTCAGCATCCCTCCCGACCGGGACTCTCCCGTACAGCTGCTCCATATTTCGTTCCGTGACTTCCTTCTTGACCCCGAAAAGCGGGGAAAGAGTCCGTTCTGGGTCGACGAGAGGGAGACGCACGAGATGTTAAAGACCAGGTGCCTTGAACTAATGTCTAGACCAAAGAGTCTCCGTGAAAATATCTGTCGTCTAGAGTCACCCGGAACGTTAAGAAGAGAGATTCACAGCCAAACTATAGACGACTGCCTTCCAGGAGATGTCCGATACGGTTGCCGGTATTGGGTCCACCATTTGGAGCAAAGCGGAAGACGCATTTGTGACCAGGATGCAGTCCATATTTTCCTCCAGGAGCACTTCCTTCATTGGCTTGAAGTTTTGAGCCTAATAGGGGTGATGTCTGAAAGCATTACCCTGATTGGTACTTTACAGTCACTTATCGCGGTAAGTTAATTAATATAGCACATTTATTACTGCATTTATACTCACATAGAGTATTTAGACGGATGGAGGTAGCGAACTATCACGCTTCCTCTATGATGCAAGGTGCTTTATCCTACAAAATCGGGGGATGATTGACACTGCACCGCTTCAGCTATACTCTTCGGCGATTATTTTTGCTCCAGAAACGAGTATCATTAGACACATGTTTAAGGACCAAATTCCTAAGTGGATTCGTAGGTTGCCAAAAATGCACTCAACTTGGAGCCCGGAGCTACAGAAGCTCGAGGGCCATACTAATTGGGTCGCCGCTGTTGCATTCTTCCACAACAGCCAGCTACTGGCGTCAGCGTCATGGGACAAGACGGTCAGGCTATGGAATCCGGCAACGGGAGAGGAGCTACAGAAGCTCGAGGGCCATACCGGCCCGATCAATGCTGTTGCATTCTCCCACGATAGCCAGCTGCTAGCGTCAGCGTCATGGGACGAGACAGTCAGGTTATGGAATCCGGCAACGGGAGAGGAGCTACAGAAGCTTAAGGGCCATACTGGCCTAGTTAACGCTGTTGCATTCTCCCACAACGGCCAGCTGCTGGCGTCAGCGTCATGGGACAAGACGGTCAGGCTATGGAATCCGGTAACGGGAGAGGAGCTACAGAAGCTCGAGGGCCATACCAACTGGGTCACCGCTGTTGCATTCTCCCACGACAGCCAGCTGCTGGCGTCAGCGTCACGCGATGAGACGGTCAGGCTATGGAATCCGGCAACGGGAGTGGGGCTGCGGAGGCTCGAGGGCCATACTGGCCTCGTTAACACTGTTGTATTCTCCCACGACGGCCAGCTGCTGGCGTTAGCGTTATGGGATAAGACGGTTAGGCTATGGAATCTGGCAACGGGAGAGGAGCTACAGAAGCTTGAGGGCCATACCGACTGGGTTAACGCTGTTGCATTCTCCCACGACGGCCAGCTGCTGGCGTCAGCGTCATGGGACGAAACGGTCAGGCTATGGAATCTAGTAACGGGAGAGGAGCTACAGAGGCTTGAGGGCCATACCGGCCCGGTCAACGCTGTTGCATTCTCCCACGACGGCCAGCTGCTAGCGTCAGCGTCACGCGACAAGACGGTTAGGCTATGGAATCCAGTAACAGGAGAGGAGCTACAGAAGTTCGAGGTTAACGTTACAGTTGAAATGATATCCTTCTCTGCTAAGGGACCATTCCTAGAAACTAACAAAGGCCTTTTAAAAGTCGAATGCTACACGACTCCGGTTTCTCTACTACAGACCGACACGATAACTAAAATATTCGTCAAGAAACATTGGTTTACCCGGGATTTAGAGAATCTTCTTTGGCTACCTCCTGAATATAGACCTATACGCTCCGCCTTTCAAAACAATGTCTTTGCTCTATGGTGTCCATCTGGTATTCTAACCTTCGTGGAATTTCGTTAGTCCTTAGTAGATATAGTACCTACCTTTTGGGAGAATCTAGTCGTGTTCTAATGTTAGGTATGTCGTAAGTATTATTTTTAATGTCTTTTTAATAATCTCTATTTTATAAAGGGGTCTAGGGGAGTAGACAAATATATAATACGATAAAGTCTACCACTACGATTCTAGTATCTTCTAGAGAGGTCCAGTGCTTTAAAATTGACCTAGAGCCGAACCGTCTATTACGAGTTAACACTTGATAGTAACTACCGGAAAATGTGTAATTCTTTGTCTGCGATATCTCTAATTTCTTACTTTCTTAGGTAGGCCTTTTCCTAGTTTATAATAGGGAAAAAGAGTGATGCTAGTCTTTGAATATCGGGGAGAATTGTAATATACGGTAAAGTAAGATTAACCCCCTAAAGCAAAAATGATACGGATAATGACACCCAGTTGCATTTAGTTAATAAAGAAGCGTCTTGGCAAGGAGCAGGAATGGGTTTTAGAGGGGCACTTGGGCGGAAGCCGATTTCGCTAGTGACTGTACTATAACTACTGTTGTGCTTTCATGAATCTCGTCCTTATTCACTATGTTTTTGCAAGGATGACACTCCTCGTTGCGCTCGTTCTTGTAACTGCAACCTCCCTCGCTAGCGCTGTAACTTTTTCTCACTCTCTCCGCTCTTTGCCTCGTATAGAAGATAGGTCAGTGTCAAATGAGTCAATTGAGTGCGTAAGTAAATTTTATCATCCCTTTAGACAATTCCCAGTCTGCCAAAGAAACCTAACATTTTACTCCATTTAAGTGTACCACGCTATCAACCCTGCTTCCGGAGAAGGGTTTCTACCCAGATGGAGCAGAATATCAGGCTTCAATAATATCATACTGGTCGCAGCAGCAGGAGGCATTGAAGCCCTCACGTGTAGTGATTCCGGCTGGCGCTACAGACATTGCGACTGCCGTGAAGCTGTTCCGAGATGCAAACCTAGTTGCGCCAAGATCTTGCAAGTTTGCCATTCATAATGGAGGGTAAAGCAATGCCTGCACTGTGGAGGAATCCAAATATCTTAATTTACGCTAGTAATACCCCGTTTGCCGGCTCAGCGAATATCCAAGATGGCACAACCATTGGTTTGTCTCAATTGAACGAAATTACAGTCTCTGAAGACAAGACAAAAATCACAGTACTGGCAATTCGCTGAAGCGTTTAATCATAAGCTCGACCCTCTAAATATTTCCGCACCTGGCGGCCGTATTAGTGGTGTTGGAGTTGGTTGTCTAGTTAGCGGAGGTACTGTTATGGCGCTTTTCGATGTTGCAAATATCAGGTTAACTTGTATTTTTAGTTTCAGTCAGTTCGCGCCTGCCTCAGCCCCTTCGATCGTTATTCTTTTTCTACCACAAGGCGTGACTCAGACCCCTTCTTATCTCAGATCTGTTCTCAGATTCCCCAATAGGTTGTTCTTTTCTCAGGTTCCATAGTCAACGCCAACTTGACACATAACTCCAGCCTCTTCCGCGCTCTCAAAGGTGCCAGTAACAACCTCGGTATCATAACCCGCATCGATCTGCCTCTGGTCCCGAACGGAACCATTTGGGTTGGCTTCCTAGCCACACCCACCGCCTACCGGACTCAGGTCTTCTCATCCTTCGCCAATCTTACTAACGGCTCGAACTACGACCCGTACGCCGCCATTATCGATACTAATGTCTTCTCCAATGGGTCATGGTACACGCTTCCATACATGGCATACATGAAACCCGACGTCATCAACTCTCCCACCTTTGCGCCCCTGATAGCCCTCCCCTCATTTTACAATACGCCAAGGTCCACAACGCAGGGCAATCTCACCAAATTTGAAGCCGGCAGCCCCGCGCAAAGCCGGGCTCTTCTGGCGACCATGACGCAGAAGAACGATGCCGCATTCATGGGGACCTTTTCCCAGCTTGCGAACGCCACCACGCTTTCCATCGCCTCAGTATCCAATCTCTCGTTCGACATCAGCTTCCATCCATTCTCGCAGACCATCACGGCGCACAGCACGGCTGATGGCGGGAACGCACTTGGACTCGATGCCTCGGATGGAGATCTAGCGAATATCGATATAACGATCTATTGGTGGATGCGGAGTCAGATGACGCGATATATGCGACGACGGAGAAACTGCTTGAAGGGGAGATGAAAGCAAAAGAGGCGGGGGTTTGGAATAAGTATCTTTATTTGAATTATGCGACTAGGTGGCAGAAACCTATTCAAGAGTATGGACAACCGAATGTCGATATGCTAAGGAGAGTAAGTAGGAAGTATGACCCATTGCAGCTGTTCCAGGTTGGGGTTCCGGGAGGATTCAAGCTTTCTGAGTAAGAGGAGAATGAAAAGCAATGTGTGGACGTGGAGAATGGGAAACATGTTAACGTCTCCCAAGCACAGATTCTTCCGATGGCTGACGAATTCAGACGAGAAAAATGCTCTGACGCCAATCCTCCTCCCTAGTCAATCGTAGAGTACGTGGGTGTCTAGAGGCTTGCCTTAATTAATCATTCCCTCTCATATGATTTTTGTGATTAACACCCGAAGGCCTCCAGAACGTATTAACCTCAATACTTTATAGGCATAACCTAGAAAGTAAAGCAACTCTTTAAAGGCCCGTCTAAATTTCTAAGAGTAGCTGAGGCCCTTGAAAGCCGTGCAAGAAAACTATATGGTTCATCAATTACCAGCGTCTTCAGGGACCCAAGGCTCATGGAACCTTACCCACTAAAGAGCGCTTGATTCTGCAAACAACCGTACCGCACCTGGATCCAACGCCAATCAACCAAGGTTGCCAGAAATCCAACGATGTACCAGGGTGTGAGCGAGAGCTATACTTGGAACAAAATCGGCATGTCTCAAGCTAGTGGTTTCCATTCCATATCGTAATACAATCCGCCTGGGAGACCAAGATATCCATCCTGTTAGTATGTAAGGGGACTCTGGACAAGGAATTCCCTACACGGATGGAGTCATTTACTATAATAAACATACCCCGAACCGTTCAGACGTTCTAGGAGCAAGCTGGTAAATCCGCGAGGAAGTTTCTAGGCGGCCTTTGCCATCACACGTCATTAATAGCAGATGTACTGGTTGCCCATCCTACTCAGTCGACGTCCTCTGCAACACGTGTCACAAAGGGTATAGAGCAGTATGGTAACAGGCACTATCAACCCTGCGAGTCCCGTGGAATCGCCGTTTTCCCTCCGGGTGCTATTCTATGCTGAACCTGTCAATAAATGCAGTCTTACCAATCCAGTGGGAAATCCGGCCATTCGATCTGGAAAAGGCTCTGCAGATCCTATTTCCAGAATCCGGGCGTAGAGGACCGCGTATGGGTGAAGCCTCGCTGCAACAATCCAGCACCATCTAAAGCCATTCTATATTGTCATTGTTGCAGGACTAAGGCGAAATCGGACTCGAAGTGCCAAGAATATAATGAAGAGACTTGATGACGAAATTATGATAGGTAAGTTATCCGTAGGTGCGTGTGAGGAATGGCAAATTGCAACCGCAATGTTTTATTACTCAAAGTCGGATGACCTGGATTCATCAATCGGACAAACCGGGAGAAGGGAAAAGCTAAGAAGACTTGACCAGCGGCTGATAGATACCTCGTTAAGAAGAGAAGGGCCTCTGGGGAGGATGGCATCAAGGTAGATATTCCAAGGATAAACCATGTCTGCGCTTTGTGGATGGATCATGAGAACTTATTTCAAAGCCTCCTTCACTCACTGTTGTAAGGGTACGTGCTTCTACAACGCCAAGTAATAACATGTCAGAAGTCATCTAGGCCACAGTCGGTTTTAAGCTATTCCCGCATTTGTGAGCTCCTTTGAAGGCCTTCAGATTTGTATCTTGGTGTGGAAATTATTAGATGGATCGTGCCTCGTACTGTTTCTTCTAAAACCAACCGACGTGCGTGACCTAATATTAACTGTAGTAGGAGAGGCTTAGGGAAAATTTAGTAATATATCAAGTCAAGAGCTTAACTAAACCAAAACTTCTTTTAACCATAGCAGCATTCCTTACGTCGTTAAGTAACAGCTGGCCTGTGCGCAATGATTTGGTTGGCTCGTCTACTGCTGAACCTCCATCGACGGTTTAAGGGATATGCATTAGCTAAAATAGTCCAATCTTTACTGGATTATTCGTATCTCTAGACTGTTCCATTAATTTAGAGTTTGTGCCTCTAAACCGTCAACGCGTCTCCTTTCAACTACGCCGCCTTTCCGAATGTCAGATAGAACTAAGTAGACCTCTCCTATTTCCAAAGTCATTTATATTATCAGAAATACAAGGCCTTCTGCCACCAGACACAGCGTTGGTTGGCAGTGTCATCGAGAATGTGGGAAATGCTGGCATAATTTAGATCCAAGATGGTTGCGTTCGGCCCATACATATTGAATACCGGCATGCCTTTCGCGCTTGGTTGCCCCGTCTTCACAAAGCTCGTGAAATATTCTTGCATGGCAACCGCTACCGTTGTGTTTGCAACGGAAGTGGTTGGTGGACCGCCAGTGTAATATGTATATGGGGTGTCTTGGCCGTGCAGGGCCGGTGGAATGGAGAAGAGATATGCGTAGGTGCGATTGGCGAACGCCGTATCCAGGTAAAATGTATTACACGTAAACACCAAGTCTGACAGGGTGAGAGACGTGCGCTGGGTCTCATTGATATAGTCATATGTACCGTCAAACACAGGCGGATAGAGCTGCTGAGTAAGGTAGTACACAACCGCGGATGAGACGCCTGGGAACGATGTGCGAAAGTATTCTTCATAGAGATCTTCGGTTTGCACGTATGGACTGGTAAATATCAAACCCTCATCGGAATTATGGCCGACCATTACGCTGAGAGATTTGTCGAAGCGGCCTTGAGCGAGGAGTTGGCCCGCGGGCGCAGGAGTAAAGTCGCCATCCACAACAGGTCCGTAAACGAACCACCCATAGCTGGCTTCGCTAATTTGGGCGATGTTGGACTGCATAATAAGTGCTGTCGGAACTTGCCTGAGATCCTGCAGGCTTGTGCAATTATTGAGTTGTAAGACTTGGTTGTAGATTTGCTCCTGTCCGTAATTTGAGGCCAGAGGTAGGAACCCTGGTGACTGAGAAATTGCTTGCTGGAATGGTACTGGGCCTTGGCTTCCTCCGTACGCCTGGATATAAAGTTGAGTTGTGAATCTTGACCTGAGGCTGAACGCCGATTTAGAAGAAACATACTGTAATTTGGTGCATCACACTTCCCCCACCTGCACTCTCCCCCATGATAGTCACCCTATTCTTATCGCCTCCGAACAGGCCGATATATTGCTGTACCCATTCGAGGGAAAATCTTTGATCCAACAGCCCGGCATTCGCTGCGCCACCCTGGGCTTGGAACGAGGGGCCGGAGAGCCATCCAAAGGCACCAAGTCGGTAGTTCATGGCAACGTAAATGATCTCGCCGTGCGAAGCATTTCCACTTGCTGCCAGTAACCCAGCGGGGTTGTACAAGGCTTTCTCACCGCTCGTGTAACCACCTCCGTAGATCCAAACAAGCACAGGGGCGCCATAACCAAGGCCGGCCGACTCGAATACTTGCCGCGGGACGAATACATCCAAGAAAAGGCAATCTTCGGACATCCTGGGGTCCGGTTTTGGTGTGGCCGTAGGAGTGGGGGTTGATGAAGATGGGTTGAAAGGTATTGATAAGAGAATATCTGAAACAAATATTCCTGCGGTCGTTTCCCACGACGGATTTGCTTGGGGGCAAATTCTTCCAGTACTACCATTATCTACTTTTGAGCGGTTCGTAGTAGGAGTCTGGGGAGGTGCGAATCTCAGGTTTCCAACAGGGGGAGCAGCATAACGAATATTACTAAAATTATAAAAACTACCCGCTTGCTAGACATTTGTGAGCTTGGAGGGCTCAGGGAGTCTGCTAGTCAAACTTGAAAAGAAACCTACATTAAAAGATGAAGCTTGTTGCAGCTGGTAGCCTAAATCAACAATGGGTAAGGATGAATTGGTGGAGGCCGCATATACAAGACTAAATGATGAAAGCACTAATTCCAGTGTTTTGAAGCTATAAAGAAGCATTGCGGAGGAGTTCACAAAAGCAACAGCAGTCGTAGCAGTAGCTAGCAAAACAAGATGAGGGGGAGAGAAGCGCTAGAGGGTCAAAAGCAGGAAGCTGCGAGGAAGTTTTCGAAGTCATATATATTGCAGCAGGCATAAAATACTTTTTTCTACGAGTATCTTCTCCGCGTCCACAGCCTGGCCCAGCCCCAGACGGCGCGAGGGAATTGGGCCTTGGGATTTAGGTGTGAGTACGTCACGCGCGGGGAGCTTCCTAACAGCAGCATATGCCGGTGGCTTATTGGACGGGGCGTTAGCGGAATCAAGGATAGATGAGCCTTTGCTGGCATGCTTGCGGGGCGATGATCTGGAGTTTTTGGAGCGAGGGCGCGCAGGCCATTTAGACGTCGTCAGCCAGCTTTGCAGTCGTGCCAGGCATGAACAATAACTGAGGTTTAACAACCACACGTTGAATAAAATCTTCTAAAGTTTCGTATACAAAGCCTATTAATAACTTTATACTTAGTATAAATTTTTTAAAAGTCTATCTCTTGCCAGCTTTTAGAATTTTACGTTAAAGCAGCTTCTTAGTAAGAAAGTTGTGCCAAGGGTGCAGAAAAGCTCCAGGGCGATTGCGACTGAGGGCTGAGGAAGTTGCTGGTTAGCCAAGGTAATGACAAGAATTTCGCTACACGGCGCAGTCTGAGGTCGTTGGAGCTTTCATTTGAAATAGTCGAGGTACATGTGTTGCGACCACGACTAAAGCGAGCGCATCACCGAACGCATCTCGGAGCCTTGGGGAAAAGTACCGCCATGCTGGAGGCAGACTTTGATCCCTACACTGCTTATTCATGCGCCCAATGCCATGACAGGTAATGGATGCATAAACTATGCCTCCATCATGGAATTGTTCAAACCATGAGCCGAAAGAGCGAAAACTTGTGCATTTACACTGTTCCTTCAGTCATCCATTATTCCAAACGCCTCCAAAGCCAGTGGTATGAAGATCCAGCTATGTACAGTTGAAGTCCCACAAAGCGCCCCGGCCATCATAAATATCTGGTCTCCTACTTAGGAAACTAGTAAGAATACTCGACCCGCTGACTTTTCAGCTACGATTTACATCACATACAGTAAATTGGTATCTAGCGGGATCTAGCGGTTAGTTATAATGCAAGCTGATCGGAATGCAAATGGAAAACGGGCGAATGGTGAAGCTTACTCAGTGGATGGCTGCAGCTGAGCTGTGGCTTTTGAGTGTACTTGCCCTCCAGCTCATCACGGATACTGTTGAGCAGTTGCACGTAGCTCTGGTTCGGGTTTTTCTTAAGCGCATTGATGAACGCCCAAGACATCGCTCCTGTCGCCTCACCGCCAATTGACGCGTCCGCTCTAATAAAACACCTGTTAGATTGTCGAGTTTGAAGAAGTATATTTTATTGACGTTGTGAGTTTGCGGATGTGCTTGGTAAGTCGAAATAAGTGAAAAGAATTGTAACTTACGAGGTCTGAGTATCTTTGCTGCCGGACCACATGATCACATCCGCAGGCGAGGTCTTCGTCCGTAAGTTCCTTTGGTATACCTCATCACCGGACGTGATCTTCTTAAACAGGCCTGAAGCGTTCGAAATCATCCCACTAATATCTTTCCGGGCATATGAGGAAACAATGCCAAGCAAGCCTTGACCAGCCTCTTTGGCAAGGTTGGGTTCCTTGAGGACACCTTGGGTGGAGTAGATATACGGAAGATCGAGAGCTGAGCCGGAGTGGCACGAGTCGAATATAGCAGTTAGACGGACACCTGGCTGGAGAGGAGCCACCCTAGAGGGTCCAAGATTAGTTCACGTCGCGGTCATTTCGGCGACACAAAACGTACATAATTCGGTGCATCTCATCGTCAACAATGTGACCCGCAGTCCTAAAGTCAACAGGGTAAATAACCTCATCATAACCGTCGTCTTCATCGCCGTCAAGATCCTTTGTTTGACCACCATGTCCTACGCAACCATTAGCACGGCTTAATAGATTAAATATCGAAAATCGTACCTGAATAGTGGAAGAACAAGGAATCGTTAGGACGGGCGTCTTTCACAAGCCAATGCATCGCCCGTAAAATGTTTACCTTGGTCGGCTGGCTCATAGGGTTCTGCTGGTCATCGGTCAAGATCACCATATCTTCCCGTTTATAACCAAAATGGCCGTTCAAGTAGGTTGACATGTTTTTAACATCGTTGATGCATCCCCGCAGTTGCCCACGTTGTCCGAAGTAGTTAATGCCGATTAGTAGAGCTTTCCTTCGTCCGTTACAAGTAGAGTATTGGAAGGTGTAGCCTGCCGGAGCTCCATGCCCGAAATTTTGTGCTTGGGTCGGAGGAGGCGGAGGCGCGTTGTGGTTACCGTGTGTCCATTGGTTACTGTTTACCGTCGGCATCATCCCTAGGTTACGTTGTCAGAATCTACGCAGAATGGATTACGATCTATCAATTACCTGGTCTAGGGTACTGTCCTGGAGGTGCGCCTTGCGAAGGTGCGCCTTGGTTTGGAGGAGGATATCCACCATACTGTGGCGCCGGTGGGGGAGTCTGGACAACGTGTAAGCAGAGCATGTTGGTCAAGTTCCGTGTTCCACGCACCTGGTGATAACCGCCATACTGTTGCGGCGGAGGAGTCGGCTGCCCATAGCCGTTATAAGGCGGTTGTGGAGAGGGGGGCGCTTGAGGTGGATAACCGCCATACTGTTGTGGCCTGCAGTAAGTGTCAGCGTCAGCTTAGGAACGTGGCGGCGAACCAGCGCAACTTACGGTGGGTATTGCTGCGGAGGATATCCTTGAGGCTGGCCATAGTTCTGCGGCGGCGGAGCTCCATAGCCCCCTCCATGCTGAGGCTGGCCACCTTGAAAATTCTGTCCTGGATAGTAAGACATGGTAATGTGTAGCAATATGCCGAGGCCGGCACGCTGGAATATGGCTCAAGGCGGAAGAGCGGGTGTTTAGTGGGAGGTGTTGCGAGTGTCGCTGAGGTATGTCGATTGTATAGCGAGTATATGGCTGGTATGAGAATTGATGCGCGGTGGAATAGGATCGTGGTCGGTTCTTAAGTATGTTTGCGTGGTGGAGGGTCGAGGTCGAGGTTTTCAACAACGCGGGGTCACTTGATAGGGCTGAAAGATGGCGAGACCGGAGGCGGTGATGCGATGGCCAACGAAAACGGACGACAGAGGAGGATGGGCTTTTTGAGATCACTTTGACAAACTCCCTGCACAACGTTGTAGCGTATAACCCCGGCGAAATGATGGTGTTGAAGTGTCGGGGTGCAGAGCCACGAAACGCCAGAGGGCCGCGCCGAGAAGCCCAGTGCGAAGCGAGGCCTTGTCCATCTCTCTATGGCACCTTTTCATCATTTCCACCACGTTGGAAAGAGCTCGAGCTCCAATCTCCTTTGCCGCTCCGAAGCTTTTGCGCCTCCAATCGCAGCTCTCAGGCGCTTTCTGGACCATCATGCTGCTGGTGTCGACTGTCGAACCATTAAGCCCCTTTGTGGCTGTTGCTCCCGCGGCCTGCCCGGGCAGCAGACGGTCAGAACTAAGATTTTCGGATGCCCGAAATGGCTGCATATGGCTGCACAGCTGGCAGCAGTTGTACTTGACATGGGAAAGAGTCCCACCAACGACGTGGGCCGACCACCAATGCCGCCAATTACAGCCCAATCGAAGCGACTCTGCATCCCAATCGCGCCGTGTGTTCTAGTGTGTTCTGATTTGAACCTTTCCCGTTTCTCTCTCATCGTGCCGCAGCTTGTCCGATCAGTAAAAGAAAAAACTCCTTTGTATTCCTAGAGCTTTGTCTGCAGAAAATGTGGCTTGCGTAAACATGGGTAACCGAGCGGTGAAGACCGAGAGCCACCACAACACCCACCACAACATAGCCCTACATTTAGTGTTGGCACTGTGGCCCTGTGGCTCTGCGGTCCTGTGGCCCTCTACCTATGCTTAAATCCCCATGTTTAGCATTCTTCACGGTAGTGCAAGTCTGCCTGCAGCATGCTGCATCTATCTCTTCATCCGCACATGGCACCAATTGTCCAATGAAGTTGTCGCAATTACCCAAGTCGTCCTCTGGATGCGCGTGAAGCTATACTTATCCTCTCAACCACCTCAACTTCTCTCCGCCTTCACCGCACCACCATCTCTCTTGGCTTCAATCAAGACATTCGATGCAACATAGAGACACCACCGACGACATCTTCGACCTCTTGAATCTCCTGAGCCTCCGCCCTTCCCGGAAGCTTCTATTTTAATCCTATGCAACACCGAAGCGCGGAGCGGTCGAGGACGTTGAGTGAAGAGCTAGAATCAGTCGTTCTGAACGGTAATGTCTCTGCTTAATTCGCTGCCACTGCTGCCACTGTTACATACTGCACAGCTTCAGCACAACAGGCCGAAGGTGTTGCTGGCGCCAATGATCTTGGCTCCAGCTGTAGGATCTCTGTCCTTGATGAACAACGGTGAGCTTCTACAGTACTGATAGGACCTAGACTTTAGCTGGCTTACTTTGAAATCGCAACCCGAACCATACACATGCCGATTGCCTCTCAGCTCCCAGTATTGCTATATTAAGAAGTTTTACGCCTTACCATAGCCACAGGACAAGACGAGGGAGACTTTGGAATTTTAAAGTAGATTGGCCCAACTCAAGGGCCAGACAGCTTGCTGAAGCGCTCCAAGATCTGGATGCAGTTTTTCTGGCATCTTACAGGTTTATCATTCGCATACAGGGGGACTGGGGGTGCTGTTTTCGCAATCCAAGTAGGATCTCTTCCATGCGATACATCTGGACCTCATTGCGTTCCCGGTCACTCCTTGTCGGTTCGTCCCCCGGCAACTCTAGTACGATTTCTAGATATGTATCTTTAAGACCCTGCCAAGCCGCGGTCTAGTCCGAGAGTAATTTCCACGTGGATAGGGCGAAAGGAAACTCGGGGAAGTTTTGACAAGAGTGGGACGCCCACACGGATGTCAAGAGAAACATGACTAAAAGAGCATATAACTGTTCGCTTGCGACCCCCGAAGTATCCGTGCTAGGCCGGGGTATTTGGTCGCCTTCGGGGTATATTTTGATTGGCACGGCTGGTCGGATTTCAAAGTCTGGCGCTTCTTCTTCAGGATACGATGCTAGAAGTGGTCGCACCCTATTCGAGCTTGACCCTTGTCTTCACGCCACCTCCTATGCCCGCGCAAGCGTATCAAATTTTTTCACGCAAGGGCTCCGAATGTCGAGATTGATGACGATTCTGGCCTTGCGCTTCCTGACACGACCGGGCTCCTAGGTTCAGCAATTTCGTGCTTAGCCCAGACCTACATCAGTCCACCGATAACGGCCGCTGGCTAATTATCTATTTTCTCCTTGCTGCTGTCTGCGTAGTCTGGACGAGATATATACACCATTCAATGAACAATGGGTACGAGTTTAGAGCCAGAGCTGCAGTCCGTCCTTCTATTTGGGAATCTCTGCCCTAGTTTTCCGTTTAATATCCCTTCCAACGTCAAATTTCGTCCTACCGTTATCGATAAGAGCTAGCCAATAGAATCAATAGGAAATGCTCCGTGATGAGAAATGTGCAAAGGCTCAAAGGAGGGCAACGGTCAGGGCTGCGGGGGGGTTGTTTCGCCTTCCGAGTTGGTAGAATTAAATTAAGATACAAGTATAATATTTTAAGGTACCTTAACACCTTTATCTGTTTAAAATTTTAAAACCCTACGTTATTGTGGCTTAATAAATCCATAGAGTTGAGTGACTTTTGATGTTCCCTGTGATCTGTGGGTTTGCAGGGTCACTTTTTCTGTCACCCGCGTGGACGCAGACGTTGGAAGGGGATAACTTCTAAACTAAAGTCCTTTTTAATCGGGTTTGTCAAACCCCTAATTATAAACTACACTGAGACGACAACTTTTTCCAGGGTTTAATGCTTTTGATTCTAACCTTCTTACATCCTTTCCACAGCTGAAAATTTACAACATACTGTGTAGATCCATTTAACAAGCACTCAATTACATTATTACTCGAGCATGTTATAATTGCCCCGAGCGAATAATCTTCGTATCATGGGAGGATGGTAGCATTTAGCTTTCATAAATCTGAGAAGACATCGTATTCAAAGTGGTGCTCTTTGGTATGATTTTGGTAATTGCCCTTTAATGATACTCTCATCTCAATTAATAAATCCACCCTCGGCTATGCCTCCCAGCAACAATCCGGAGAACGGCATTCATAGCAGCAGCTTTTAAAAAGAGCGGCTTTAATCAAACCTTTAATGGCATTGTAAATTAAAGTGATTCAGGATACCCTTAACAATACAACAAATCAAGTTGTCCTACCTGTCTCAAATCGGGCTAACAACTCTAGAGGTAAATGCATAATAACGTTGTCCAATCGCGTCTCTAGGAGTGGTTTCAGCTACTTCGCTATTAGCTTAAGGACTATTTTGATAGTCTTTTGAAGAGGCTTTTGTTTACCTAATGACCCCTCTAAAGGCATCTAAACGCTCGTCGGAAGCCTTTCTGGCATGGAAATACCTAAATGAGTCCTACCCCGCTTAGTACGTTGATCAATAACACTCATCTTTACTAGTTAAGGGGAAGCGTGAAGTACAATTCGTGCGTTAGAGCTAGATGCTGAGAAAGATCAGTCTCCCAACAAACTGCTACCACCAAGGACGTTGCGACACGGCGTTGACTTTAATTGCAACAGGGACCCCACAAGTTGCAATGTCAGTCACCAAACCCACTTATGTTGATCGCCCTCCGCCATGTGTAGATTAGGTAGTTGCGCACCCTATGGTATAGTCTATCGGTATAGGCATGGTGATCTTTGGCAGGATTGTCTAGATGGCACATGTAGCGTTGAGCATGATGATTTGATAGGTCGTGGATGTGCTTCAGTCAAAGGATGTAGTACAAAATGTAGGGAAAATTCCCGGTAATTCCTTTTTCATACCTCAAATTTTAGTACACAAGAATTTAGACAAGAGCAACATAGACAGGTCCACTCGTTCCTTATTATACGATAGTACGTGATGATGCGAACCAATTCCAATGTCTCCGTGGGGACAATCGAGCCCGGGTATACTTTCTCATCTAAGAATACAAAGACCATCTGCGCCCTGCACAAGCGCTCATTAGAGAGCGTCCTGCTATGCACAATGTAGAATAGATAAAACGTCCGCCCAATTTGAGAAGCCCAAAATCCTTTAGCCAATAAAAGAAGATGAAATTCCCGACCGGGGGACCTTTTCGAAATACTAGAAATATAATTCCCGTCGTACATTCCGTCAATCGTTGCTCTCCGGCGCGGTGCTCAAGACAAAGGAAACTGGATCAGGCAAGGACACAAAATGTCCGGAGGCAAAGGAGCACTCCTCCCGTTCGCTGAAAATGTGGGATTTGAAGTATGGTCTTCGGAAAACGCACTATTACAAAAATATACGAATTTTTTAAGGCTCCGACTAAGGGTGGAGATGAGAACGAGAAGAATGAAGTAGACGAAGCCGCCGCATGGTCCGCTGAAGGGGGGCGAGGGCTATGAAAGAAAGCAAAACAGGCATTAGCAGTGTCAAAAAAAATCTATGCGGCAATGAGCTCGGAGTTCCGTGTAGCTGTGATCCCACCATCAGTATCAATAACAGTAGACTCGGCGGCGATATTCTCGTTGCCATGAATTTCGTTCTTGCCCGCCTCGGCCTCACGCTCAGCATAGATCTTTTCTTTTAGGAACTGTGCAGCAGTAAGCGAGTCGATGTACGTGCGAAACTTGACTATTTCCCGGAGGAGATACGACGATTTGCGTTCCCAGTTTGCCATGGCTTTAGCAGCGTTGGGGTGGCGAGGAGAGAACTACAAAACAGCGTTAGTACCTTGAAAAAAAAAAACTCTGTGAGAGATTTGATAATACTTACAGCAATGAGCATAGGCGCCCGCAATTCATTGTGGCGGGCCAGCTCGTCCTCGATATTCTTAACATATGCAGTTAAGGCCTTCAGCTGATCGACCTCCATCAAGTTGCTAGCCATCATGCTCTGCGTCGGTGGGCACCACTCAGATAGAGGTACTTTGTCACCGGGCAGTCTCGCTTTGACAGTTCCGGAAGTATGATCCATAGAGCTGCGAATCGAGCTTTGCATGCTCGGACGCGGTATGGAAACGCCATTCGAAGGTGCGCTATCTTGTCGGATCAGTGCTGGATTGATGACATTCTCACCCCAGCCATATTCAATGTTGCTGACGCCGCCAACGAGGGGTTCCTTAGATAATCTTGCAGACCAGTAATTTGCTGTTGATACGAACTCTTTCACAATATCTGGCGTACCGACTTGGAAGAGGTGCACAGCACCTGTAGGCAGAGACAAAGCCCAGACATGTGGCCTTGACTTTGAGTATCCTGGAGGAGGAAGAGCGCTGGCGATCGACTGTCTAAGCAAGAAGCTACCTAAAGCTTCCGCATTGTCCATCCAGTTGCCACCACCGACAACGCTACCGGCAGAAGGCCGAAACTTGTTCTTCTGGCGCAAGGATTTTGAGTTCATGCTGAATGAGAAGAGACGCATGTAACCCTTCTCAATGACAGCGAAGCACTCATTCCAATTGCGGTCTTTGGCCTTTTTGTCAAGTGATTCGAGATGATGCTTGTGCTTCAGAATACCTTCCTTCGCCCAAGGCGCTCCCGCAAGCTCAAGCGTTTCGTCTTCAAGAAGTGGTGCGACACGGCTGAACTCCTCGGAACTTGTAATGGTCATGCCTTCCTCACGAATGATAGCTTGGCTAAGAGCATTAGCGAACCCGATGGACTGTTGATAATCCCCGTGGGCAAATTGCGACCCAAAAGATTCCATAGACATGGATGTCTGGGTTTTACCAAAGGAATATTTGCTCCAAGTGCTCGATCCAGCAGGGCTCCAAACAGACTGATCGTCCAGACTGGTCCTGCTTGATCCGATCGTGGAGGTTGGGTACATTCGCGACCTAGATCGTGTCTTGGAGTTCCAGCGGGCTGCTACGCTGCGGAAATCGGTTTGGGACCGCCCACGGTAGCTGGCAGTATCGGAAGGTGCCTTGCTCAAAACGCTTGGAGTACGCCGCAACATAGAACTGACGGAAAGACTATTTGTGGATGGTTGGTCATGAGTTTGTACTGCACCATGCAGAGGCAATCGCTGTTGTCGGATTGAATTGTAGAAGTCTTTCAACACAATCTCAACCTGGAATTCCCAGCCTTTGGCAGAGCCTTCGTATGGCGCTTTTACAAGGACATTGCAGTTATCCGCGTGAGCTGAGTCGGGCGTCGTAAGGAGACCGTCAGAACCCGTTCGTACAGGGGGCCTGACAGAGAGTCGATTGCGAGACCTCTTGGTTTCAAGGGAAGGTCGCTCTTCAGAGACTTCAGGTGGAAATGTTGGAGACTCAGCGGCGGGTGAACTCGGCTCTGACCATGGAATTCCCCCTCTGGCCTGCGTTGTTTGTGGCCGTAGAGTGTCATCAAACACATCCGGGGCTGCTTCTGCACTTACACGACGGATTGTGGGGAGAGTGTTCTTGACGAATTGGTTTCGAGTCATTCTCGATTCGATATCAGCAAGATGTAGGTCAGTGTTGAGGAGAAGGACAGAGTAACAAATAGTATGCACAACATCTAGGTAGCCAATATTAGTGGAAAGGACTCGCGCATGGTTGGGGCTAGAAAAACTGACCTGTCGCCTTGAAGCCATGATTGGGATTGCACTCGCACCATCGTTCGGAGAATGACATGAGGATACGATCCACTTGTTGTGTCTCTGCCCTGAGAACAAGCTTGCCGCAGAGATCCCTCATCGCAGACAGAATGTTGAGGCCAGACCAATCGAACAGATCCATGTATGCTTTTCGAGTTCGCGAGCTGGTCGGGCTGACATCTCCTAGCATCCCAGCAGCCTCAGCTTTGGTGACGAGGTCCTCTTCTCCATTGAATATCTTTAAAGCTCTATCCCTGTCTTCTTTTGTGGGCTCTTCGTCTTGGGAAGAGCGATCTTTACCGAACCCATCCACAACTCCACTCTCACCAATGTCACCTCCGTCAACTTGTACGACAGGCAGACTAGTGGCTGATTGGAAGATATCGCTCGTGGAGGATGGGGTTACTTGCTCGGTAGTTGGAGAGGCTTTCTGCGAAGTTCGAGCACCTTCAAGAGGAAGGGACAGTAGTTCCGGCTCGTCAAGCTTCTCCTCCGATGAAGTAGGTTCAATCCATACACGATTGGTCCTACTAGATGCGCTCAAGAAAGAGAGTTTCTTGATAGGTGTAGTGATAACCCATCCATCGTCCTCGACGTCAGCCGAAGGTGATGACTTGCCAATGTCTAGGACGTGTGAACTGAGCAGCTCTGATCTCTTCTCACCAATATTCGCTTTCCGCTGTGGTGTTTCGTTTTCTTTGCCGCGCATGGGGAAGGATGGAGATGTGGGGCAGATTTTAGGTCTCCGCGTCTCGTCTGGAAGGCGAAACGTCGGGCTCTTCCCTGAAGGCGTGACACCTCCACTTCTATCCTCATTTCCACTGCTGTCTGCAAGGAAAGAGTCGTCGTGTGGGTTGGCGAGGTTTGTCCGACCGCGCTTCATCTTTAATTTCAGTTTGGGGCTCTCAGTGTTAAGGGAGTGCGAGGTTTTAATTGCTTCTCCCCGCGAAGACGATACGCTATTATCAGTACCACGGGAACTCGGCTTGACCGTACGGACGATTGCATCTCTATGGGGCGCGTATCCTGGCGAGAAGCCACCGATATGCTCACCGTTTGTCTTATCCTCCCCAGCGGGCTGGTATTCCCGACTGTCATAATATGTCTCCCCAGGACTCGCTAGATCGCTTAGGTATGGATTCATCACCTTTCGCAAACTACTTATGGAGGGACTTGGTTGGGCGGCAGGCATTAAATCTGACCTCATAGGCTTCAATTGTATTGGCATTACGGGCGGTCGTGCAGTCTCCGACACTGACTTCTTCCGCCGTCGAAAGAATGAAGAATGCTTCTTGTTCAGTGTTGGTGCTGGTGGTTGCTGCGGTTGCGGTTCCGGCTGCGGCAGCTCTTTAGCAGCTGCTGGGGCAGTTTGAGGAGGTGATTTGGGTAAGTATTTAAGCTGTGAAGCAATGTGATGACTACTCCCTTGGGTTGTTTTAGGGCGATTGGGGGCATCGTATACAGGATAAATATCGACTGGAGGCAGTTGGGGAGGAGCTAAGGAGGCTTCGTGATGTTGGGGGGGATGATGATTCTTGGAGGATCCAAAGACGCGTCTGAAGAAGCCCTGCTTTTCTTTAGGGGCATTTGGGGCGGTTGGAGAAGCTATGGGTGCTTTGCGTAGAGCCACGGTTGGACTGGGTGCTGGTGGATCCGTAAAAGCTGGGATCGGGGGTAATTCGCGTAGGTTGCTCGCGTTAAAAAAATCATTCGCCTGTGACCTCATATTCGACTCTTGTGTGTGGCTTCTGCCCTTCCGGAGAGTTTTGCCCGTTGAGGATCGAATACTATTTTTACGTTGAGGGACAGGTGCCTGAGGAGGGGCGTAACTCGGTTGTGGTGGGTATATAGGAGAGGTCGCTGGTGGTTCTTGCGGCCTCCTAGGTCCTACGGGCACAGTTGGCTCCGGAGCAGCGTCGTAGTGGTTGTATGCCGTGGCTTGGGGTCGGCCCCTATCTAATACTGTATTCGAGAATCCTTGCGCAGGGGATGCCCGCGTCCGGTCACCGTAACTGTGATCAAAACTAGCAGAGCGGTTTCCAAAAGCTAAATGATGTGTACCCAAAACTTGGCTATAGCCAAAGTCCATGCTAGATGAGCCACTGCCCTTGCTTCCCTTCTTTCCACCTCCTCGAACGTGCGCCGAGACGGGTGGATCGCTGAACACACCTTTTGACTGTGTGTCGGTACTGATCCTCGCAGAATTGAATCCTCCCCTCAGACTCTCAATTCTACTAAGGCCATTCTGAAAGTTTGAACTACTGTTACTCCTCCGTCCTCGTGAATGGTGACTCGAATATCGGCTGGATGTGTCATCGGGAGGGGGCTCGTAGTCGGAGGAGTAGGAAGAAGTATATGTGTGACCACGAAGTCGTGAAGGTTTCGGCGGAGCGTATTGAGCATTGGCGGAGGTGAAGAAATGGCCGTCGTCAAAATTCGAATAAAGCGCAGTGTGACTGGGAAAGGAGGGAGCGCCAGTCGGGAGCTGGTCCAGTGACAGCAGCATATTATCCACAACGGAATCTCTGGTGCCATCGGCAAAGGACAAATCATGGGAATCCCTCAATCTATCAAATTCCCTCTCTCCATTTCTGTGATTGTCGACTGGGGTGGAATCGTCGAAGAAGGTCTCTTGTTGAGTAGGCCGGGTGTTAAGCGCGCGCATAGACGTCTTGCCCTTTTGAAGCCTTGAGAAGCCCGCCCTCGGCGTTCTTGGAGGAGAGTCGTCACGCATTCCACCTCTTGAATTGGTCTGTTCTGCCATGGTATTGTGTGCCTGGCGTTTGGTGGTGGGATGTAGGAGGTCTTCAGGGTGGTGCTCTGCGGCATTTCCAACCCCCGGGCGCAAACCAAGGGTACAGAAAGACGTTGAGCGTTTACGGCTCCGCAAGAAATCGTGAGTTTGCAATTGCAGACGTGGGGAATGCAGACGGGATTCTGTGCGCGTGCTAGCGGGACGGCGCGGTTTCAATTGCGGCTCGATGCCGTGGGAAGCTGGTGGTTGTTGACGGCGGTGACTGCTCCTGGAATCTGCCTGAGAACCCAGCACTGCTGGATCTCCTTTGCAGAGAAGTCAATTCAAAGCTCCGTCTCTCATGACACGCTCGAAAACGATATGGGAGTGCGGACCGTCGTGGTTGCGGGCAGGGTGCTGAAGACGATGCTCGGCAGTTTAGCTCAGGGGTGCTGCGATGGCGGCATGGGAAGGCGCCAAGGAAATATATGCAGCGTAAATGTAGGCGTGCTAGGCCTCCTAAACAGGCAACAGCGGTCGTTGACGGTCAATTTACCAGTCAGAAGCGATTTAAGGAGAGTAAAAGGAGTGGAGGCGCATTTGTATATAGCAATTGGCGGGCTATGATGCGCTGCTGGTGCTGGTGCAGGTGCTGGACGACAAAAAGCAGGCACAGTAGCCCAGCAGGGCTGTCCTCCGCCGCCGAAAGCTTTTGCATCAACAAAACGGGGCATCCCTGCAGCACCGATCGCACCGGCTCTCCCTCAAAAAGAGGACGCGCACGGTTGGGCTTCTCTGGCTTCTGACGCTGCAGACGCATCTTTTCTCTCCAGCAGCCAGCGTGGCAGAGAACCTGCCGGCCACCGACTCCATTTAGCCCAAGTGTCTGCATCGTGCAACCCTTTGAAACACCCGTACGAAAAGGATGCGGCCAATCAAGTGTTGCGCGCCCCTGAAGAACACAGGTAGCAGCAACTGACAGCATGACCCTGCCCGGTGACAGTGAGTGAGAGAGTGCACCTTGAACCTGCACTATTGGCTGGCCGGCAGCCCACGTTAAGATGGATTATCTATCCAGATCCCTCCAATCACCAGATGTGAAGAGATCAACAAGCTCAGAACCAAGACTGTTTGAATTCGCGGGGCGCAAATGGGGTGGCGCTCGTGGGAAAAAGCAAAAGCAGCATGATCGACAGCCAGAGCGGGCTGGCGCCCCTGATTTGGCCGATTTCAGGCCTCCCATTTCGAGAACAACCATCAAGCAGAAATCGCTCTGGGACTTGCGGGGATGGCGTCAGTTGTCATGAGAAATGTTTGGCATGCGAGCCCTGCCATCTGTAATTATGCCCGTTGAGCTACGGAGCCGCTCTCGGCTTCTTAATCGTCCTGCTTTTCTCGACATGCAAGAGGAAACACTCGAAGGCGGCCACCTCCACCCACAATCTGGAGGCCACCCACACCGCCGTACCCATCAACCTTCGTGCCAGGAAAACTTTTGCCACATTTTCTTTCCCTCTCCTCTGCCTAGACCCACTCTCCACTTCTTAATTATGCATGACAGTGGTCGCATGAGAACTTTCACTCATCTCCATGCAGGAGACCTTCTCCTACAGCTATTGTCCTACTACCTATTCAACTTTTCTTGCAGCTGCCAAACCAGTTTGGGATCATTTTGGCTAAATAGGTGACCCTTCATGCACCCAATGCCCATGGATAGTCTCCATCATCCGCTTGCATTGTAGGATTCTCGAGAGAATTCGAAATGGCAGTATGCGCCAAGTCATACTGTGATTTTAATGTCAAGGTATCCAGAGGGCCCCCTCAGTACTAACTATGCTCTAGTTTCGTATGGATAGCCTGAGGCTGATTTACACCGCTTTTGTATCACTAGCCTAGCCTATTTTACAGCCTCTTAAGCTTAGGGCTACTACTTTTCCAATCTTCGTTGGGTCTTCTTTAGTGCCGGCTTTTAGGTACATTTCAAAAAACTCACCGGCCACAGCCTTACAGTTTGATTTCCCGCTCAAGGATATGCCTCGCATATTGGGGCACTATTCCTTCCAAAAATCACTGCGAGACCTGGCGCGATCGCTGCTGGAGAAAAAGAAATACCCTGAGTCCGGCTTATTGTTAAGGCGTCTTACCTCCATATAAGCACTTGCGGAATGCCAGCGCAAATTTGACATGGCCTCAGCTCTTGGACCTCAAAAACTATTGATAAGATTGGACTAACCAACAATTTAGCGGTCTTCCAGCGGCGCTTAGAATAAGGGCCTTGCGACATTCCAGGAACACAATCGTGGGGCCTGGCACGCATACGCGAGCCATCATCATACTGGATGGTTTCACAGTGAACACGCTTCCTGCGGCCCGATAGCTAGAACTATCCACCGTGATTCCACCATGGCATGAGATCTGGACTGCCCGTTTCACCGTGTTGCTATTTTAAAGTCAGGCCCTGCGTAAGTGAGAAGTTTCCATCTAGACACAACAAACTTAGTCTAATTGTCAATGAAAGAAGATGCACGCCTCGCGCACGTGTAGTGTACGGAGCATTTATTTATTATTCTACTAGCAACTTTGTAAAACAATCCTACTCTTCCCGGCCCACTGAATTTGCAATTGCGACCTTTTGCCGTGTTGCTCTTCCCCCGGCCATGCGCGTCAGATTTAGCTCCATGCTTTCAATTACGCAAAGTACCTATTATCAAACCGTCAGCTAAGACCATCCACAAACAAAAGCAAAACAAAACCCACCTCGGTTCATTAAAGACGTGATACCGATGTCCCCTGACACCCTGTCCCATGAAAAGTGCTGGGAACCTCTGTCCAGCAGGTACTTGGTCCTCCGAAATAATTTCGTCCGAGCCTTCTGGTGCATCAACCACAAACTTGCCCACTTGGATCTCCGTATCCGTGATCGTACTCCTACTAACACGCGCGTATCCAGTCCTCTTCATACCCTTGTACAGAATATACTCGCACCAGCGATCCCAGTCGCTCGGGTCTATATCCCGCATACCGCTCTTGGCGCCCACATACGTGTTGTAGTTGCCCTCCAGCGGCTTCGTAACGAGGTATGAGAGAAGGATACTCGGGCGTGGGCTGTCCGCCATCAGTTTAGCCAAGTACTCAGACTGTAGGCGCCGGTCCTCCGGGTCCTCTTCTTGGCCGGAGTGGAACACGAACACATCTACCAGCTTGCCGTACATGTCCAGCGTTGCGTGGATCGCTGGCGCCAGTTCGCCGACTGGTGAGGGGAGCAGGTGGTGCGTGCTATTCACAATGGGGAACTTGCTCAGTAGCGCCGAACCCCATGTGTGCTTGTTAGGTCCAGGGCCGTAGTCGACGTACATGCCTAGATCTTCAGCCAGGAACTGTGTCGTGTCACGGTTGCCCATGATGATGCGCTGCAAGTCACTCTCTAACAAGCCAACCACGTCGAGCTCGAGCTCCTTGATCACATCGCGCATGCGGTGTTCCGAGCTCCACATGTCGTTGTCGAGAGAGAAGTGAATCGTCCAGATACCTGCTGTCACTAATTTATCCTCCGCATGATACGGCGTGTAGTCGTAGCTCGGGAAACGTAGGTAGGCGATTGCAATAGCAAGAGCTTCGAGACAGAGCAGAATGTAAAAGTAATAGGAACGTTGTTTCTGGGCCGCAGGATTGATGCTGCCGAGCTTAACACGATATTTAGGGTTCGAGGGAGACACGGTGGTGGAGTTGGCTGCGAAAACACCACACCCAATAAGTAGCATAGTTGCAGTCATGACCCAGTCGGTGTGCTCACGCATCAGCGGGCCGCCAGGTACAAAGGCGTACGCGACTACCCAGACATGCGCAAGGACGAGAATATTGTAGATCAGGAAGCCAAGACCAAAGGTTGCAGCGGGAGAGTGTTTTGCAGCGGAGGAAATGAGAACTGGTGTAAGAGCCATGATATAAAAAGCTAGAGTAAGGGCACCATAATATCCAAACCAGTGACTGTAGCAAGTCAGGACTGCTGCACCAATGGAGCCAGCCCCGTACAAGGTCCAACTACGGGTAAAATTAGGGTAGAGGAGGCCTACCACTAGGCCAAGCCCCATGGCAATAAGGCTGTAGGCGCCGTGCGGAGCCGCTAGAGGGCCGCGAACCGGGTAACCCTCCCACACCCAGAGGATCATGGTGCTGGAATCTGAAAGGAGAGAATGCATGGCGAAGAAGAGGCCAGCTAGACCGAGGCCAGCAAGGGTAGGAGAGCCCCTGTTAGGCCCTGGAGCAGGCATATCGGCTCCTGGACTGGCAGTATATCGAGTAGATCTCCAAATAGAAAGTACAGCAATGACAAGGCCGACTTTGTTCCATCCACCGTTCGGGGAATGCATAATGGGCCAGATAGGATTATTCGTCCAGAAGGCAAATTTAGCAATACTAGAAGCCAACAAGCCTAAACTAAAAGCAGAGATGCGTGCCTCGAGGCGGTGCGGTTGAGACCTTTCAGCGTAGAAAGTTGCTGCCCACGAGAGACATGCCATCCATACACCGAATCCAACAGAGAAGAGTCGGCTTTCGGGAGACTTCGTGAGGAACGCAAGAAGACCAGAGAGGGAAAATAAATGGCAGATGCGGACCCTCCGAACTATGAGGAACCGAAGAGGCTTGATACCAAGTAGGAAGGGCGAGACGGTACACATAACCATGACCTCGTAGCCAGAAATTCCCATGTGCCACAATGGGAAATCTGGTTGGTTAGTATATCGAGTGGTACTGTAGTAAGCTAGAACTTACACCAAACAAGGAGGCCAAGAGAGGTGAGCATAGACCAGAAAACAAACTACACCAAGTCAGAGAATGCTTGTTGGCCTATGGGTGGCAATGCTTACCCCATTGTAAACATCAGCAGCCGCATCAATAGCAGCGGGCCACGAAAAGCCTCCAGCAAAGACTCGGCCAACATCTTTGTCTTTCCTATGAAAAGTTAGGAAGAACTTCACGGAAGTGGAGCGTGATAACAACATACTGTTTTTCCAAGACAGCGTCGGCAACGGCTTTTGTATTACTGAACAGAGCCAAACGCGATCAGAAATTTCCCATGAAACATTGCTTTTTTTGGTTGATAGTAATACTATCTACTTTGGGAGCCATAGAACGTACCCTCGGCTAATACCTCGTACATCCTTGACTACTATCTCGAAGCTCTCAAAATCTAGCACAGTAACAGCATCAAAGGCGACATCAAGAAGAACCAGCGACCACTCAAAGAACGCGTAGGTAGTGTAGGCTAAAAACAAATTAGTCTATAGCATGTCATTTAGTGAACAACTGGGAATTTACCTCCTGCCACTTTATGGACCTTGTGTTGGATGAAGAAGTATATTAGAGGTACCAAAGTGCCAAAGAAAGCTCCCGCAAATATCTTACGACACTTCAATGCCATTGCGTTTCTTGGACTTAGAGCAAGACACCCGAGTGTCCAAGGGAGAGTAGCAACCAGGTACGAGATCATGAATATATCATGCCAATCATGATCATCCGTCGATGTCACATAAGTCCATCCGCCGCAGGTCAATGTCCGGAATATTCCTACCCCAGCGACGAATTTGGCTAACGAAGAGCCCGATTTCCGTGTCATAACATACCACAAGGCAACTAACGCAAACCGCGGTCCTGATTATCCAATTTCAGTACCTCCATTTGACATATAGCCGATGCGCATACCGGATGTAATAGCGATAAAGACCATAAAGACGGATCGCTCAGGATACCTATCTCCAATTGTTGAGGATACAGATGGAAACCATTCATCAGGATAGCCCTACGAGGCTTGGTTAACTCCATCGAGACATCTCTAGGGATATTTGACCAACATAGTATTCATTCTGCACGATTTTGTGGTAATGTAAAGACCTGTAGATCCTAAGCTTGGAATTGTCGGAATCGGGGTGGAAGCTTTACATTCCAACCACTAAAGCACCAGCAAACGCGGCTATGATGATCAGTACGTGAATTTTACACATTTCATAATGGGTATCTCACCATATGCTGCAATTGTATGCGCCCACGATATCCATCTCCCAGAGAACTAGGCAATAATGAGCAGAATAAATAGGTGAATCAAATAAATGCATTTACCGTCGCGACAACGTCCCCATCCTTGTGTTTAGGTGCCATGTGGAGTGATTGAAAGAGCTGCTTAGCAGCTACGCCCCATAGAATTAAAGAAGACTAAAAGGAGCGTGAAGAATGGAGGGTTTGAAAGGAGCAGGCAGATTTGTGACCATCTCCTATCACTCCCTAATCCAAAGGCGGTGAGGCTATCGAAATCTTGGCGTTAATATTCTCCACCGAAATTCGTTGCAGCGACACTGCCCGAACCAAATCGCTATTGCAATCATGGCGGGAGCCAGCGACAAAGCACGCTTCTATTTAGAACAGTCTGTTCCAGAGTTACAAGAATTTGAGCGTAAGAAGGTGTTTACAAAGGTCAGTGTATTACTGTGTCTAATAACTATTTCTCGTGCTAACTTCAATACCTAGGAAGAAATCAGTACAATCGCAAAAAAAAGGTCCGACTTTGAACACACCCTCAACGCTCGAGGTTCACATCCTTCAGATTACGCACGCTATGCAGAATTCGAAATGAATTTGGAGGCTCTCCGGCGGAAAAGGGTCAAGAGGTTAGGAGTTAAAGCATCTGGATTCAGCGGACAGAAACGGATATTTTCCATACTCTCTCGCGCAACCCGCAAATTTCAAGGAGACATTGGACTATGGATGCAATACATCGAGTTTGCAAGGAAAGAGAAAGCCTATAAAAAGCTGAGTGAGATCTTGACAAGCGTCTTAAGGTTGCACCCCACAAAGCCGGAGCTTTGGATATATGCCGCTCGCTATTCGATGGAAACACAAGCCGATATCACAAATGCCAGAAGTTACATGCAACGTGGATTACGGTTTTGCAAGAATTCCAAGCTTCTATGGCTAGAGTATGGCAAGCTGGAAATGATTTACATTGCTAAGATTGCGGAACGAAGCCGAATTCTTGGACTACATATTAGTACACCAGAGGAAAGAAGGGACGAAGATCATCATTCCGACACGATTACTCTCCCAGATATCACCGCAGAGGATGACAATCTAAGTTTGGCCAAAGAGGACACAGTGGACGAGGTTGCATTACAGAATCTCGCTTCCACCCCTGTTCTTACAGGTGCTATTCCTATTGCCATATTCGACGCTGCAATGAATCAATTTCGAAATGAGCCCAAGGTCGCAGAGCAATTCTTCGACATCTTCGCTGAGTTTGGCAGCCTCCCTTGCATTCAAAGTATCCTTAAGCGTGTGGTGGATCATCTTCAAACCCCTCCTGATACAGTTGCGGCAGTTGCTTGCAATTTCAGGAAACCACTCATTGGTGTTGATCAGAATTCCCCTAACTTTCCACGCGCCCTCGGGCTTTCCCTAGATGCTCTTAATTCTTCGTTACAACGATATCCTAAAATCAAAGGCGAGATTGCGACACTCGCCATACAATGGATACTCCCAATTGCACGCGCAGGAGAGAAAATTGACCCAAGTATCAAGAAGGTCTTCTCCTCATCGCTACGAAAGTTATGCTTCGTTCTAGGAGAAGTTGAACAAGGGACCTCTAAAAACAGTGGTGATCCCGTGGCCGATGTCGTTGTCGTCCTACAAAGAGAACGCAGGGTGGAGGACGCAAAACATTTGGTGAAAGTCGGCTTGAAATGCTGGAGCTCGAACGAGAGACTCCTAAAAACTCAAACTTCGTTAGCTCAATGATACCGAGGGGTTTCTAGACTCTACTATTGACCCTTTTCACAATAATGCAACTGACGAAAGCCCCAACGATTGCTCTTACTCAGTTAACATATTGAAGGGGTTCTTTGCTGCGAGTGTGGCTGTTCTCGACAACCGGAGCTCACGGCTACTCCACGTAGTAGCCCACATTCAAGACCTTTTCATACTTCAACCCTTTAAATTTGCCTACGGAAGGTAATTCCAGGTTTTCGAGGATGGATCACCATTGCCACTCCACAGATTCTCCAACTTTTTGCTCCACAATCTATGTGCGAGATGAAAAGCTCCACCAACGTATCAATCAATAGTCACTATTGCTACCGCCACTCTTCCTTGCGGTCTTCTTACTGCTGTGAACCTTTTTAGTCCGCAGCCTCTGTTCATTCTCAGACTTCTGCCTACAAGCTTGTTAGCAAACTAGGTATGGGCATAGTCAGTAACGGTAAAACGCACAAGGCCTTGACACGCTGAGATTTCTCGGCCGATGTCTTCCCAGGGAGTGCCTGCCTGCCTGCTTCGATAATCATGTTTTGAAGCTTCGCATAGCAACTATGCATGTTATCATTTTGCTTCCTGCTATCGTCCGCTTGAATGATTATGGAATTGGATCTCGGGGCATTGTATCGAGAAGATCGGATTTCGAGGTGAAGTGCGCTTGGCACATGGGATAAGAGCGAATCGAGGGGCACCTTTAATGTAGCTTTGGAATTCACTCTTTAAAGGCTTAGTCTTGGCATGACTTCCGGGTTCCTCGTACATACTTATTAACATTTTGCCCACCCGGTCCGGAAGACCTGCTGAAGGATAGCTCACAGATGTTCCTTGGAATTGTGTCCGGTTCAAGCTTCTCGAGCCATTTCCGAGCTTTTTGGAGGTCCTCTTCGCTGCTGCCATTGCCCGGCTTGTGTGAGGCATACAACCTCAGGCCTGATATAGATTGCAAGCATGCAGCTGGCAAAGGCGAAAAGAGAGGACGCGCAGTGTTGCGCAGCATTGCGTTGAAATGGCAAGCAAAGAGCCTGAGTTAATGAGAGAGTGCCAAGATGGGTGACTAACACAGCCCTGCGCCGTCAAAAATTGATTCCCGGCAAGTTCGCGATCACCTCCACCTCCACCACTCACCCTCACCCTCACACTTCCATCGCCATCCACCTCCCTCGACACCCATCGCACTGACAAAGCCTCTCTGTGCCCGTGTCTTTCTCCCATCGGGACCCACCTTCTCTAGTGGACATTTGAATTGTCAGCGTCCCTTTTACTCACTGAAGTCCCACAGAAAATCACCCCGCTTCACTCCCAGCGCAAGCCGCATAGTTGCCCTCACCACTACCGCAATCCATTGTAGATGACTTGAGTTGAACCTTTCCACTTGTGGCTGCATCCTTTGAGCGGTGCCTTGCGCCTGGCTTAGCATACATGATATCCAGTCCTCCACAAGAAGCAGCTCAATTTCGCGGCAAAACGCTCACTCCCGAGTCGCCGAAGCCCGTCCATTACCCCTCACCTTCAAATATCCCAATTCTTGAGAAGCAGATGGACCCTATGTTTCATGAATCCTCCCTCAATCTCGGCACGCCGTCCGCCTTCCAATCCATCTCGCAGCAAAGCCACGCGTCAGGCGCCTCTTCATCCAATTCCTACTACGACGAGCAACAGGGAGTATCAAGCTATCACAACGCATCTGCAAATGGCGCCTTGGGGAATGGGCACAATGACTACTCCAAGTCATTAGCGTACGGGAGTGGAGTTGGTTCGAATAATCAAGATACTTCTGCAATCCAGAATTTCGCACAACAGCATCACACAGCCGCTCCTGCGTACCGTGACGCCACATCTACTCCTAGACAAGAAGATCGAAACTCTGTATCCATCCCATATGACTCTACAACTCGTAGTCCATACCCAGGCGCAGACAATCAAGCCCAATCGACACAAGGGACCCACTACCAAGAGCAGTCCAACGAGAGCTTTAGCAACGGCGGAGGCGTCAATTTCCAGACACTTTTGGATAATCTCTCCCCTTCCATTGGTAACAATCCTTCACACGAAGGAAATGCCTCTGCTTCTATGCCATCCCAATCCTCCCAACCACAGGGAAATGCTACGTCGCCCACTTCTGCATTACCGGCTGCTCCAAACCTCCCACCCCGACCTCCTCCTCAGGAGAAACCCGCTACCCATCCTAATTATACCCCCGAAGACGATATTCGGTCGTACCATCCACACAGTCGAAAAACGCCCAATGCCCCATACCGCGGCCAACCCGGCCTACAACCTTTGATGACTACAACAGCACCGGGTGCTGTCCCTCCAAATGCGATGCCAAGTGCTACATACCCACAACAAGCTCCACTCTCAGCTACTCAATCAAACCAAAGCCCAGGCACTCCCAATTATCGGCAGCGAGACTCCATTGATCGACGACAAGATAGGGATGCTGCCGATGATGAAGACTCTCGGTGGCCCCCCGAAATCAACAGAATATATGAAGAGTTTCTTGAAGAGGAGAGAAGATTTGTAACAGACGGGCAATGGGATCAGTTCCCGTCTAATTCTAGGCTCTTTATCGGTGGGTAAACTACAGTTTTAGATACAAAAGATATGATGACCAACCACGTGCAGGCAACCTCCCCACTGAGAAGGTCACGAAACGAGACATATTTCACCGATTTTACAAACACGGCAAACTTGCGCAGATTTCTATCAAACAAGCTTATGGCTTTGTGCAATTTCTAGACGCTGGAGCATGCTTCCGCGCGCTTCAAGCTGAGCAAGGTCAAATTGTTCGTGGGAGAAAGATGCGTAAGTTAGATTAAACTGTGTCATCCTTTTTTTATCTGACCACTATAGATCTTGAAATATCGAAACCGCAGAGAAACACTCGAAATGCAGATGGCGGTAATAATGCTCGAGGCGGCGCCCGCCGACGATCGCGATCCCCAGATTATACTCGAGGAGGTTCAGGTCCACAGGGAGGACGTGGAGTAGATCGATACACTGGCAGTCAGAATGGAGCATCTCCTCGAGATAGGGACTTTCGTCGGGGACGTGACGACTACCGCCCTGGCCGCTCTCCATCTCCTCGAGGCGGTGGACGTGGTGGACGAAACAGGGACCGGAGTCGTGATAGATATGACGGTAGGAGGAGGAGTAGGTCACGATCGCCATATAGTCGGGGAAGATACCGGAGCCCGAGCCCGAGAAGAGATCTTGATGACGATCTCCCACTGCCTCGCAGAGCACTAAAGGATGTGCCAGATGTACAGGTCATTGTAATAGACGATCTCCCACGGTACGTGCGAACATCTTCTGTGCTGCACATTTTCTGAGCTAACGTACCTATCAGGGATTTCATAGCCTGGGTAGAGAGATGTTTCCAAGAGCGTGGCCTGCGGTGCAATGTGCTCCTGCTAAGCCCACGTCTGTCCGAAGCGGCAGTCGTTCGCAGGCAGATACTAGAGGGTGTCCAAGCCGTATCAAAGCTCACACAGCTTTCGGTCCAGACGAACAAAATACCACTTCAGGTGTTTGATAGAAGGGGCGGCGCTGACAATGTCCGCTTTGAAGGCACGTGCTTCTCACCGAAGAGATGTGCAATTTGCTAACTTGCAACAGAATACGCCAATCTCGACCCGTCTATCGCTGCCGTACTAGTCGTCAATGCGAAACAAACTCACGGTATTGTGCCTGTTGCTCCGCCAGCGCCAGCCCAATACGGCATACCACCACAGCAGTACGGCATGCCTCCAGTCCCGCAACCCAATTACCCCCCACCCCAAAACCCACCCAACCAATCTCTGCCTCCAGCAAGTAACGCCAATCTCTCAAACCTTATTTCTTCTCTCGATACAACTGGTCTGCAGCAGTTGCTTGGTGCCATGTCACAGCAAGCCCCTTCCCAAACCTCACAACAGCAGCCACCTACGGGTCTAACTCCCGACCTTGCGCGTCTCCTTAGCTCCACTGCAGCGCCACCTCCTCAGCAACCTGCATATGGACAGCAAGCTCTCCCACATACAAACTCTAATCCATATGCGGCTATGGCAAACAACCCTGCGCTCGCTTCTCTCTTGGGTGGCCAAGGTCAAGCTCCATTACCCACACCACAGCAACCTCCTCCGCCTCCACAAAATCAAACCACTAACCAGGTCCCACCTCCAGGTCAGCCGGACATGAACGAGATCATGGCGCAGCTAGCGAAGTATAGACGATAGATACAACAGCTTTCAAGCTTGCACTTTACTTACGTTCTGAAGTCGAGGCTGAAAGGGTAACTAGCTCTCTAGCTGTTGTACTTAATTTCATCCTTTTCTGTCTTTTTCTCTCCCCCGCCGGTCTTCGAATTCGCGCGGCGTTCACTAGGTAAGCATGGGAAGGCAAGGGGCGCGTGTTGCCTTAAATATTGTTTGATTCGCGCTGGATGTTCCGGTCGCTTCCAATTTGTATCTAGATAAGGGATGAAGTGTGCAAGTGTGCGTTTTGGAGTTGATGAAGAAATGTAAACCCAAGCAAAAAACATGAGAGAGTTTACCGAAATAGTCAAGCTGCCTACGTTGACTTCCCAATGTTGGTGCGTTAGTGCATAGAGTCTGTTCTATCATCTCATAACAAATGGAGTAGATGAACAATAAACCGCGTTCATGTTAGTGCAGCTCGCGAATTTACCTCAGCAAGGACAGATCATAACGTACTGTAGCTGACCGGGAAGCGAGCCACACAAGAATATGCCTACCATTTTTTATTTCATAGCAAATTACACTAGAATTAAAAAGCTTTAGCACATTGCACAATGCCAAACCAATCTTCGCCCTCTCATGAAGCCAAAGCCACCATACAAAATATAATACAAGATCTTTCTTTTAGTGGAACACGTTAATGGGTTTGCTGGGGTGATGACATTTTGACTCTACGTACATCGGAGCTTGAGCATTCCCTTCCTTTGGCGTGGAGTCCCCTCCCACGCCTCCATTCCCAAATCCCCTACAATAACCCAGGTCTACATCGTCTGATACCATGAAACCGCAGCCGTCCCAATCGTCCTTGATATTGTTGAGATCTCTACTCCCTCCAATTTCCAAACCTTCGACCCAGTGCCACCGCCGCGACTTCCATTTCAAACCCTCAACCGCAGCCCGCCCTCAGGTCATCGTCAATCGCAACCTCGTTCAAAATCTTGGTCAAACCCCAGGTTACACAATCTCACTTCGATCCAACCATTATACTTCTACCCTGTTTACTACCCTAAGTCCCACGACACCTTCTACGCGAGTCAATCCACCAGATTCCACCCACGCGCCACCTCTCGATGTCTCCAAACGCGGCTCAGGCCAGGGAGTAGTGTCATACCTCCTCCAATGTGGGAAAGCCTATACAGCATTCTATAAAGAAGGGATTCGACGAGTGTGGAGAAACCACAAGTTGGCGCAGCAAGCGTCGTCAAAATTACGCAACGTTGCGAGAAATACTAATGGCGCTGCAAAACTTTCCAACATAACCACAAACGCTGGTGTGGTCTCTTTGCCGCCGCTATCAAGAGCGGAATGGCAGGTTATACGCAGAAGTAGGAAAGATATACTCCGCTTACCTGGATTTAGTCTTCTTGTATTACTGCTGGGCGAGTGGATACCTCTCATTGCACTTTGGATTACTCCTGTAGTGCCAATTCCATGCCGCATCCCATCCCAAGTTCGTAAGGAGTTGGAGAGTTTGGAGCGGAGGAGGCGAGAGAGAATTAGGAGGCTGGGGATGGTGTACGCTTTACCAGACACTCGACCTCAAGAAAAGGGCGAAAAATCCTCTCACGCTCCCGCCCAACCTTCCGCGGGGAAAACGTCAGAATCTGCAGTACTTGACATCAAACAACTAAATGCACCTACACTCCAGAAATTATCTGCACAACTTTCTGCGCACTCGGCGATCTGGGACCTGCTCCGCCTCGACCCTCCAACATCTCTCCTACGATGGAGCGTTGGCCGCCATCTACAATATTTGGGCGTTGATGATGCTATGATACGCCGAGATGGTGGCATCACAGCATTGAATGCGGAGGAAGTTCGTTTGGCGTGTATAGAGCGGGGTTTCGATACTCTAGGGAAAACAGAAAAGAATTTGAGAAGGGCTCTAGCCGAATGGTTCGGTCAAGGTAAGTAGATACTATATAGGGCCGCTCACGTTTGGGATGCTTTGGTTTACGACTTAGATGGTGTATTATTACTGCCTAGTGTACTGTATAATACTGGAAGCAAGGTGGTGGAAATGGTGTGTACCATACTGTCCTTGTACGGATTGGTTATCCGAGCCTCAAAGAGGGAAAGCATCTAAGTAGATTGGTTTGGCATGGGGATGGCGCTATCTTTTCTGTAATCTACTCTGCATGTAAAACTACTATACACTTTGCTTCAGGGCATGCAACTGGTCCATACCTTTCTAAGGCAGCATCGCCCTCGTACACTGCCTGTTTTCTGAGTTACGGCCTCTCGCTCGGAGACGGGATTTGGCATTGCACTTAAATTATCTCAGATGTCTTCAGGGAATGATTAAGACCATCGAGTTGGAAACCCCACTGCCACTATGTTCTTTTGTTCGTTTCCATTCCATTGATGTGTATTAAGGTGATGATCTGACCATTCTTTTCTAGTATTCAAAATTAAGGTCCATGGAAGCCTAATACTACCAGGACCGAATAAATATGGAGAGGAGTACACACCATGGCCTATCCCAACGAAAGGCTGGATTACATGGCTAGGTGAATGGTTGGATGGCAGATCGAAAGGTTTAGGGGAATACGAGGAGGTGGGGACGAATTGGCAGACTTTAGTTTATACAATAATTGTTGTTTGTATATCATTCCTTTCCGGGTTCGATTATGCTAATCTACTCTTATGGCGGTTCCAGGTCGAATATTTGTATTCCTTTCTAACCTTTCCCTAGGCCAATCTAGCAGTTCTTCTACTCACTTAAACTTCAAGAGTGATAGTATTTTCTTCATGGTTAGGGTTGTTTCGGCCTCGGTTCGTATCTTTGAATAGAGAGTTCTCTTATGTATGTCGAGCCACATTGTTGATTTACTAGAAAGCTCGGCACTAAACACGAAGCTGCATATGACTACGTACCAGGGCTCCTTTTCCGTCAGGTATTCCGTTCCGACTTCTCGATTCATTATGAACCCTAATAAATGTGAGCTTAACTCAAAGCAATATTTTGCATTCAAAAGTTCCCTGGGAGCTTAAACACCAAATGGAGTGATTTATCAGAGTCCTGGTGTTATCTTTTTACGAATCTAATTTACAGCTCGGCAGGATATTCTTTCTAATCTCTCCTAGGCCTTTTTTGTTATGATCCTTTCTATAGAACTTAGCCTGAGCTCTTCGCCTCGAGGGTGTGTTTTGGGGTACTGTTTCCAATGAAGTCACTACAGAAATACCCCTCAGCACTTCACCGATTCTCACGTCTTCGATGTGATCTAATTCCGTATTTGTATTCGTATTAAATATTGCTGTAGTCTGAAACCTATATGGTACAGGGAATGACTAAAACAGATAAGGGAAACCGAGGACGGTAATTACATGCGAATACCGGGGACTATGCTGTGAAGGTACCATTAACCAAGCCAAGAATCCACCTTAAAATAACATTCTGTATATATCTTAGTCATTACATTACAGAAAGAGAAGTGTCTTTCTTCGGGCGCTGTCGCACCAGCATTAGTCAATGATGCAGCATAAACCTCATACCCGGATAGAAATCTCCATAATGCTTTTATTTAAATATTCAACCAAGGGCCCACAAGAAACCTACGGTGTCCCCCCCCCCCCCCAAGTGTTTAAAAAAGTATGACAAAATGCCAGGTGACTGTCAAGTGTTTGATTTTTGAATCAGTAAGGGAGTATGGTCTGTGCCCAGGGCGTCTGCATATCAAATTTAAGTGAGGTCTACTTACAATAGTCGACTGTAATATACCGACTAATGACGTAATTTCGCTGCTGGTGTTTATTAATGTCAACTGGAAATACTAGGTCAGGAACGAACTCGTGTGTAGATTGAACTACGAAGAAGAATGAATATATATACACGACCAAGAGTGTCAACCTGGTAGACGACGATCAGTGATCGGCGCTCGGTCAATAATTGAACACTAAGTAATCATGTTGGAGCTGCCCTGGCCATTTTAGAATTCGTGTAATGACGTGTAGTACACATGTTGAATTGAGGCTATGGAGCTAAAAACTCTGTGTATTGCTTATTTTCTATATAGGTGGTTGAAGAGATTTCGAGGAACTTCGACCAACGGTCAAAGTTGTCTAATTGGTCAAATTCCTGCCAAGAGATGTCTCCCACAAGTCTCATCACGTGATATCGTTGCGGGCTTGTTTTCCAACACCCTCCCTCAAGCTCAGTCAACGATACCGCTATATACACTGTATATAAGGGTGTAGGGTTGCTTAATAAGGGTTGCTGGAGTTCCTTTCATAAAACGTCTCTCAAAATTTTGGTAGCACCTCCCCATAGGTGTTCTACATTGCCTATAGAGCTCTAGAGGCCCTGTAGCCTCGCCCTATATCTCTCCTAAAGTATATCCATCCTTTCTACCAGTATAAGCCTTCCCTAATGTCGCGGCCGTTGGATTCAGGTGGTAGGTTCAGGTAGCAGGTTCGAGTAGTAGGTTTAAGTAGTAGGTTGGTAGATTAAGGTTAAGTTCTGTCACTCGTTTTAAGGCCTTAAGGCGTCGTTTAGCGCACTCTCCGAGGATCTACCAATCGTGTACTGATTTCCTATTAAGGCCTAGTGTAGTTAATTAAGTTTCTACACCATCCAAAGGTGTTTAAGAAAGGCGTAGAACTAAGGACCCACAAGAGGCTTAGTAAGGCCATCGGCCGCCATGTTAATTAAAGCAACGTGTACAAGGTCAATTCTGTTACTATTTATCTTATCTCTTACGTAGTGAAACTGGATGTTAATATGCTTCATTTAATCGTGCTAAACTGGATTTTCAGCCAACGCTTTTGCAGCTTAGTTATTAGTTTTAATTAAGATTCTAGCAAACTATTCGCTCTAGTCTAGTACACCTAGTTTAGTAAGTAAAAGTTAAAGCCATATAGCCTCTTTTACTGCAGCCATTAAAGCCGTGTACTCTAATTAACATATTAATAGTAAAACGGTAGCTTGTAGCTTTAATTTCCATAAAATTGGTCCTCCATTTAACATAAATATAAAGCCCAATATAGAGCATCTTATAGTTTTATCTCGTCCCTAGTCAACGTTACTAAAGCCAATTAGTATAAGGTCTAGGTTCTCATCGCCTCCATAAATAATTCCTCTATTAAGCGAGCCGGCTAGGTATTAAAGGATAAGTCTTACGGCCGTTATATGGGTAGAGGTAGGATTATAGGCGAAACGGCTTACCGTTAATACCGCAAAGGCGATATCTAGCCTTGTTTCTATTATAGGAAACATAACTAAACTAACCATACTCTAGTATCTTCTAATATCGTCCTTGCTAGTAGTTTCTTAATTAGCTACAAGCTTAATTAAGTGCTTTATAGGTACCGGTAAGGTATTAGCCTTTTACAATCCAAAACGTTTAAGAGCTTTAATAAGGTAGGCTCGCTATAAGAGTATAATCTTCTTCTTTATTCGATCTCTTATAACTATTATGCCTAAGTAAAAGCTTATTGGCCCAAGATCTATTATTTGGAAGGCTGCCTTAAGCTCTACTTTCGCCTAATTAACTACCGCTATATCTTTATGGATAATTTTAGTGTCATTAACATAGGTAGAAATAATTAAACCTTTCCATCCTTTACTGGTGGCGAATATACTGTGATCTATATATAGATAGTAAAGTCCAAGTTTTTCTAGTAGAAACTTTGAGAGCGTCTCGTACCAGATTTAAGGTAACTGTTTTAGTCTATAGAGGGCCTTCTTAAGGCGGTAGACTTTGCCAGCTTTTTTATAGCCTTTTAGTATAATAACGTAGAGTTCTTAATCAATTGGTCCATAGAGAAAGGCGGTTTTAATATCTATCTGTTTAATTTCAAGGTTGTAGTAGGCAGCAATCGCAAATAGAGCCCTAAAAGCCATAGGTTTTACTACCGCAGCAAAGGTCTAGTCATAGTCGACACCATACTGCTATAGATATCCCTTGACGACCCATCTAGCCTTATAGCGGAGGACCTCGCCATCCTTTCCCTTTTTAACTTTGAACACCCATTTACCAGCAAGAGGCTTATAAGGAGGCTTAAGGGAGGCGAGGTCAACAAGCTCCCACGTCTAGTTCTCAATTAGAGACCCTACCTCCTCTATCATTGCTTTTATCCATTCTTTACTGTTCAGGCCGTTAATTGCTCGGTTATACGTATAAGGCTCTATTTGGACCCATTTCATTCACTCTTTCCCATTTTGGGATTAGCGCATATGCGCTCCATAAGAGTTACTACTAATATGTAGAATAGACCTCTTCTCCCTCTAGACACTAATAACATAACTAATTAAGCAATTGCTATACTGTAGCTACTAAAGTGCTACCAACACTGATTAGTGATCATAGATTAGGAGACGGTACTATTTTAAAGAGGAATTAACCATAAAAGGCCTACCTGCCTGTGTAGAGAACCCTTGTGTGAGATTTGCTAGGGAATACGCGTTAAGAAGTAGACGCCTGTCTGTGCTTGTGTTTCTACGACTTAATTCGCATTTAAAGATTTAGAGGCCTGCCTGTGCTTGTCTTTCTATATCGCGTCTATTACGCATTCGCGGCACCTGCGCGTCTTACTGTTTATTACAACCTACGAACTTAATACGGCCTCTATACCGACAACTTTCCCTCCCTCTATACCTCTAAAAACCCCATAGCAACCGATTCTGCCTCCCTTCTTACCTTCTCCTATATAATAAATATAAGCCATAGCGGACTGGTTAGCAAAGCTAGAGAACAAGGATTAGTGGCCTAACGGCTTTAATCCTATAAATAAGGAGAAAGATAAGAGAGATGCTTTTGTAAGATATAAATGCTGGGTCTATAACTAATTATAGTTACAAAATAGTGATCTCTGGGAGCAATTTAAAGAAGACTTTAATAAATAGACGGTATAGCTATTTGATAAAGTTAATAAGACACACTTACGCAATTTATAAAGTGCTCTGCGTAAGTATGGAGTTTGGGTATATAAGTTAAATCGCCCTTCTAAGCTGAACGACGCACTATATAAATGCCTTTAGGAGGAAGAGCTGACTGCTTGGATAATACTAGAGATTTAATAAATAATACCAAAGGATGGAGAATTTAAGTCAAACCTTATAGCATATATACTAAAGATAGGCGGAGTTGAAGTACGAGTTGGCAACCTTAACAACGTTAAACAATAACCTATATAATACCAAAACTTACCTCCTCCACTTTTACCAGCAGACTGTACTGCTAGAGATATTATTTCCCTTATAAAGTTGATTATAGTAGACAATAAATACAGCGGTTAGAATGATAACTTTAACATTAAACTTAATATCTTTAAGAATTACTGTAAGCAACTCAATATTACTGATAACGTAATGAAGGCAAAGGCATATTCTAATATACTAAAGGATAATACTCTTAACCACTTTTTTGCAAATTAAGTATTGTATAGAGAAAGTATACCTACTTTCGCTTAACTTTGCGGTGCAACATGAGCCTATTTTAAGAATGATAACCACTGCCGCTTTTAACTTTAGTTATTTAACAGCCTTATACTGAAGGAAGTTATATCTTAACTGGAGAATACGGCCAAACAGAAGAAGGAATGCCTTAATATCTTAGTTAGAGACCTCTAAAAAGCACAGAACGGCGCTAATAAGACTATAAAGGGTGACGCCGCTTTGTAATAGCGCTTAATTATTATATATTAAGACGACTTGGCTTGCAGTTATGTATACTTTTAACCACCTGATATATTACCAGCCTTAATTAACTCTCTTTAAAGCTTAATTGTTACCTATAAGAGAAGTCACCCACCAGCTATAGCTGCCTATATTACAGGAGAAGATAAAGAGGAAGAAGCATACTATACAGACCGCTGATACGTTTGCAATAATAATAATTACAATAATCGCAGTACCTTGCGATTTTAACGCTTCCTGTAATACCCTTAGAATTGTAACACTTAATACCTTTAAGAATGATACCCTTAAGACTGAAATCCTTGATTCCGCAACCCTCGTGACTTATAAGTTAAGAGATGCTTTGTTTGCAAGAAATAAGGCTATTAGTCTACTAAACACTTAAAAGAAGAGCAAGAAGATTAGAAAGAGAAGTATAGATATAAATATGGCCGTACCTTTAATTGGAATGCTGCCTAATGGATTACTAAATACGAAGGCACTAAAGACAATAATGATCTTGATGACTTTTAGACCTTTGTACTTAATCTTAAAGAAGATACTAAACACGCTAAATACTTTATGTTGTTAACAGTTGAGAAGTTAAGCAACCTTGTAACTTAATATATACTTATAGGAGTAGTTCCTGATAAGTCTACTTTCCCTTTTATATATTTAACCACCTCTAAAGAGACCTCTTAATATAACTCTAATAAATGGTATAGTATTATAATTAATATGGGAGCAGCAAGAGTATTAACTGCTGGATTTGGCTAATATCTTGCATATGAGGAGACCGTTGATTTAATAGCCATACTTGATACTTCTAACGCCGGCGCCATTAAGGTCAAGTTTGGAATTGGTTTAACGTTATTAGTAGGTTCTCTTAAAGTGCAATTACCAGTAGGAGAGATTGTGTTTTATATTATATGCGCTGATACCCTATTTCTTATGAGCCTGCGAGATCTTGACTCTTTGGGTTGTTACTACAATAACCTTACCGATGAGGTAGTAACTCCTATATTAATAGTGCCAGTGGCATAATAATTCAGTCACCCCTTCTTACTATAGGGAAAGACTCTACAGCAATTTATTACTGTATTAATTATATTAACAGCATGCTACTTGACGGCAATAGAGTTGTCACGATTGTACTATTGTTTTGGTTATCCTTTAGTTGGGAAGTTATATACTCTACTTAAGCGTTTAGGTTATAATATTAATAAAGAGATGATTAAGAAACTAACTAAGTACTATCGCCATTGTTAAAAGCACGGCAAATCCCTATATAGATTTAAGTTCAAGCTTCCTAATAATTTGGACTTTAATTATATAGTATTCGTTAATATCTTCTACATTAACGGTAAGCCAGTACTCCACGTTGTTGATAAGGCTATAGGATTTACTGCCGCCTAATTTCTGAAAGATATATCTACAAAAACTACTTGGGAGGCTCTTTGTACTTGTTGGCTTGATACTTATCTCGGTCCCCCTAATTTAGTTATACACAACGCCGGCACCAACTTTAACAGCCGTGAGTTTTATTAAAACGCCTCTATAGTTATAATGAAGACTAAGTGCGTGCCCGTTAAGGCTTATTAGAGTATTAGAAAGGTTAAACAAGGTTATATAACCCTTCTTTATACCTACAAGATTATTTAAGAAGAGATAGGTTTAGATATCTTAAAGGAGGCATGTTTATAGATGGCTGTTAAGGCGTTAAATGATTCTACGGGCCCTAACGGCTTGGTACCAACTCTACTGGTATTTAGTGCTTTCCTATAAATGTTAGATAGTGATGTACCGGCACCATTAATTTAATAACGTGCTGTCGCTATATATAAAGCAATAGAAGAGATTACGAAGGAGAGAGTTAAGAGAATGGTTAACAACGCACTTAACACTTAAAACGGTCCCAATATAGAAGCTTTATATAACCTGCCACCTAATTCCCTAGTGCTTGTATATAGAGAGAAAGGAGGCTAGAAAGGCCCCTTCCCATTAATTGGAATTACTGGCGAGACTTATAAGGTTAAACTCTTATCTAAAGTTACTAATTTCTAATTAACTTATGTTAAGCTGTATTATGAAGAGAGTACAGTTGGAGACTTTAAGGGAGATTAATCTAATAGAGAGTAAGTTAACGAAGGAGAAGAGGAGCAAGAGGTACTAATTTGGTGACTATAATATAACCGCCAGCGACCTAAACGATTTCGTGGACCTGACGTTACTATCTATATAGTAATTCCATTATATACTGACTCCTGTACAAAGGAGATTAACGGCCTATTTGAGAAGGGCGTATTTTAAATTGCTGATACTTCTATAGTACTAGAAGGCACCTGTATATTTAACTCCTAATTTATTAATGATATTAAGAATAAGGGCACCGATTAAGCGTTTAAGAAGTCACGATTAGTTATATAAGCCTATAATGATTAGGAGAAGGAATTGGTATTAATACAGTTACCTACCATTTAATGATTGAGTTAATGAATTATACTTGCACTTACACCTTCTCTTCTTAAGGAAGGCGCCTTTCTATACCTCTGTGATATCTTATAAGCGTATATATAATCTACCACTCTTTTAAATCGCGATTTCTATGTTTGCCTACCTCCAGAACTCTTAGATATCTTATAACTTGGCGACAATACTATTATAAAGGTGATTAAGCCTCTATACGGTATCCCTGAGGCTGGCAACTATTGGTTCTTAATATACTACCTTTACCACACGGAGAAGCTTAAGATAAAGGAGTCTACCTATAACCCTTGCCTCCTCTACACGCACGAAGCCGGAGTAGGAATTGTTAGCCTCTAAACTAACGATACTCTATTTATTGGAAATAAAGAGTTTGCATAAAATAAGGAAATTAATCTTATAAATGCTAAGTTTATGGCAAAGGAATATAAGAAACTTATAATAAGTACTCTAATTAAGTTTAATGGTGGTTAAATTACTCTTAATAACAATAACTCTATTATATTTAACTAAATATGCTAGTGCGAGAACTTGAACCTTGTTAACCTTAAGACTACCAATCTTATAAGTTTAAGAGGTATTAAGAGAGTTGCGGTCACCCTAAAAGATTAATATATTGCTTAACGCGCAAGAGGAGCGTATATTGCCTTTATATGCCAACCAGAGTCTTTATTTAATCTTTTCTTTACGGCTTAAGTTACTAACCTAAAAGAAGGTGATGTAAAGAAGCTAAATAAGCGTTTATAATGGTAAATTAATAATAAGTTAAGAGGCCTGTGATTCGTACCTTTAGACCTCCAATTACCTAAGATTATGGTATTTATAGATGCCTTTTTTGCTAACAACGCTAACAACACCTCGCAAATTAGCTTTATAATTGTAATTGCCGATAACAGTGGCAGTATAAATATCGTTTATTGGTCCTCTATTAAGTGTAAGAGGGTTACTTACTTAGTTCTAGCCTCTGAACTATACGCAATGGCTTATAGATTTGATCACGGCGCGGTCTTAAAGTCTATAATAGAGAAGATCTTACAGGTGGAGCTCCTGCTTATACTCTATACAGATTCCAAGTCGCTATATAAATGCCTTGTTAAGTTAGGAAGTACTTAGGAGAAGAGATTAATGGTTAACTTAATATGCTTGCGCCAATTATATAAGAGACGCATAATTATGGAGATTAAATGGATTGACGGCGACTTAAACCCTATAGACGTAATAACGAAAGCAAACGCTTGTAACGCATTAAGAAACCTTATTAATATAAATACAATTAACTTAAATACGAAGGAATGGGTGGAGAGAGGTTAAGTAGTTAGTAAGAAATTAAGTAAACATAGAATGCAGAGACTAGAGTTAGATTTTGATATCACGTGCGGTATATCACGTATACGGGTTATTGGGCCAATTATATAGAGAGTTGCTAGTGTTTGGACCCATTTCATTCACTCTTTCCTATTTTGGGATTAGCGCATATATGCTCTATAAGAGTTACCACTAATATATAGAATAGACCTCTTCTCCCTCTAGACACTAATAACACAACTAATTAAGCAATTGCTATACCGTAGCTACCAAAGTGCTAATAATAGGCTCATCTTCGTCGATTAAGGTAGTAGATATATACGTTTTGAGATCGGGTAAGCCAGTATATTGAATATAGCCGGCTAGTAGAGCCATAGGATTAACCGCATCGCGATTATTTAAGTGAGGGTTTTAAGGTGTAGATTATGGAGGAAAGGTAGATAGAAGGGCTATTAGTTTATCGCCTATTTTATCGTCCTAGTTGCTTAGTAGCTTATTAATATTATCAGCCCATTAGTTAAGGCTTTAGTCTATACCCATAAGGCTTATAAGGAAGGCAGTAGGGTCGCTTAATAGGTTAATTCTTGACATCTAGCGGCCTAATCAAGTAGTGGTCGTAGTGAGGTTTTTAGGCAGAGACTTAAGCCTATAAGGTAAACTATCGCAACCTTCCTTCCAATTAATTCTTCGTTGTCTTTTTCTTAATAGAGGCTTTGGCTGAGGAGTAGTAGTATCTTCCCTCCCTTGCTTATTAGACGAGTCTATAGATTCTTCCATAAATATAGTAGCAGTCTTTAAACTAATATCACCTTTATAGATTTTAACGTCTTTAAGCCGCTCGATTTTCTATTTATCTGGTAGCCAAACGCGATAGATTATCTTACCATTATAGCCAATTAAAACACCCTTTTTTACTCATAAAGTAAACCTAGCTAATTTCACGCGATCTTCTTTAGCTATAAGGGAATAGACAGTAGATCCTAGAGCCTTTAGGTAGTATACTAAGGGAGGTTTACCCTTAAGCTTTTCATAAGGTAATATGCCATTAAGAGCTCTTATAGGGCGTCTGTTTTTAATATATATAGCTGTAAGAAGTACATCAGGCCATAGAAAGTCTGGTATATTGCCTACAAGGATTATTAAGCGGGTAATCTTAGTAGAGGTTCGCTGCGAGCGCTCTGCTACTCCGTTCTCTTCTTAAGCGTATAAGGCGGCAGGTTCGAATTCTATACCTAGATTATCCATCCAGGTAGTTGCTTTCTTGCTACAAAGCTCCGCTCCATAGTCGGTACGAATTCTGGCGATTTTAAGGTCGAATTTAGTGTGGATCCAGTTATAGTACCTCTATAGAGTATTAAGTCACTCGTCCTTTATATAGACGGTATAGATTATAGTAAACCTCATATAGTTGTCGGTAAAAGATACATAGTATCTTTCGCCTTTAAAGCTAATAGGGGTAATAGGCCCTACTAAATCCATATAGATGAATTAAAACGGCCATATAGCTTATTCTTGGGGTGTTCTATTATACCTCTTTTAGGCTTTAGATTGAGCGTAAGGCTCATAATATTCATTGCTAACGTTATTAAACTTAATACCAAGTTTATTTAGGTAGCGTCTGAGGTCGCTATAGTTAAGGTGGCCAAATCAGTAATGCCAAATAGGTAGACTTTTATCATTTTTAATAGTATAGAGGACCGATTCTAACTAGTGGTTATACTACTAAATCGGGTAGAGTCGTTGAATTTTAGGCGCGTATCCTATTACCTTATTATTACATTCAAGTTCGTAAGTCTTATTATCAAAGAAGACGCCTATTTCCTCAAGCCAGCTTCCAGATAGTAGGTTCGCTGGTAAATGTGGCACATAAAGAATATTATATAGAGTAAGCGTGCTTCCATAGCTTCCATTAGGTAGTGCGGTTTATATAAAGATGGATCCTTTACCTTTTAATCAAGCTTTATAGGGACCAACTGTACCTAATAAGGTATCGTTATTAACATAGTTAAAAAGAAGTTCACGGTTATTGCAGCAGTGGACAGTAGCGGCGGTATTGTAGACAAAGTCGTGCCTACTTAGTTAAGCTTATACGACCGCTGCTACAAGCTCTTATTATAGATTTGCGTTAAGCTCAGCTTAACTAGAGTGTTCGTTAAGCTAGACAGGCGCTTAAGTCCTTTACTTCTTCCTTAAGCGGATCCTATCACCAATTTCTTTTAGAGCGTTGTCTGGCTTCCTCTCCCAGCAGTCTTCTTTGTAGTGCGTAGTTCTATTATATCTTACACAGTTAGGGTGTTTGCATATCCTAACTAGCGCTATTTTTCTCTTTATAGGCCCTTTATTGTTTAATTGTACTACTAGTGCAGTAGAGACTTCCTAATTAAGCTCGCTATTAAAGATAATAAGTTCCTTACTTAAGGCTTATAGGTCGGTATTTTCCCACGTCCAATTTATTTATTTTGTTGTTTTGAACTAAGCGTAGCTAGTAGAGTTGACCCCATATAAAAGGGCCGCTTAGGCGAGGACCTCGTAGTTAATAGGTTGGTTCATTTTAATAAGATAATTGAGGTTTAATATAATATAGGAGACAAACTCCTCTATGTTCTTAAAGTCTTAAACGTATTTAGTAAAGAAGGTAGCTATAATATTAATAATAGCTACCGAATTAAGATCCTTAAAGCGTTCTTTTAACACTTTCTATTTTTTAAGCGCCTGTCCGGTATTTAATATAAATAGCTTATAGATATCGCTAACGCTCTAGTTAATAAAACCGGCTATATAGGCTAGCTATTTCTTGTATTTCTCCCATTCCTTTACCAAGTCAGCTAGTTTAATTTTTAGCTATTTACTAGTAAAGCCCAAGTCCGCCTATTTCTCCTTAATCAATTCGAGTATAGGAAGAGGTTATGGTGGATTATTAAGGACCCACTTAATGTTCTTAGATTAGAGGTGGTTTTGTATATTAATATTAAACATTGGCCAGTCTTCCCGTCTAGCGAGCTTTTAAATAGAGACTTAGGCGGTACGTTCATCGCTTATATTAGTAGGGCTTTATATTGTAGGTAGTTTATAGTAGGCAGTCTATAGGCCTTATTAAGACAACGTTGTCAGATTAGTTTCCTTTTATAAGGAGTATTTGTGTAGTATAGGTTTTAACTCAGTATGTTCCTTAGCCAGTATAGGTAGTTCCAATAAGCTTCTTCTAATCCGCCACTAATATGGTTGTTATAGAGCTTTATTCTTAAAACTCTATTATTCTATTTTAATAATAGTAAGGTTGTCTACTAAATAAGAGGTCCTCCTAAGCCTCCAGTGCCGCGGTTTGATCATAGACTATATTAGGCTCGTCCTCAGTAGGATCCTCTTATGCATTCGGCGTAGAGTCTATAGTTAGCAGCTATGTAGCTACTCATTATAGGTTTTTAGCATTGTAAGTCAGGTAAACGTTCACCGACTTTTTACGCCCGTGTGGTAATATTGCGATAGCAAATATCGTAACAATAATAAAGTAATTAGATTTAGCCCATTAGGCACAAACCCGGGCTTATAACCTATTAAATTAAGGCTATAGAGCTAAAAACTCTGTGTATTGCTTATTTTCTATATAGGTGGTTAAAGAGATTTCGAGGAACTTCGACCGACGGTCGAAGTTGTCTGATTGGTCAAATTCCTGCCAAGAGATGTCTCCCACAAGTCTCATCACGTGATATCGTTGCGGGCTTGTTTTCCAACAACACACCTATACTCCCTGTTTTGGAGTGCCTATGAAACAGAGTAAGTCTTACCGCTGAAAACTAGCAAAGGCCTCAATGTCTCATAAAACACCTAAGATCTCATAGAGCCCCTTCGATCTAGCTTCTTCCCATAACCACTGAATAGCCCACAGGAGTAAGGCGTCTTGCTCACCCCTTTTACCTGAACTTTTTCATACAATCTTTGCGGGACACCTGGGTTCCCAGCTAAAGTAAATAGTGGGTTATTTTATGTACAGGGTCGGAGCAGCGCTGCTAAAGGGCGGTCTTGACAGTTCGTTCATTTCATATCTGCGCCCCCTAGAAGTAGTAATCATACATACGTGCCCGTCCAATACTTCTTGACAGCCCGGACATAATCTTACCAGCACATTCACATTTCAAACTCTTCATGTTTGTGCGCCACATAGAGTACAGCGTACATAACAAGCGAGCTGACAGAAGATGCGAAACATCCCCACCAGAAGAAACTTGCAATAGAATTCGTAACCGCGCATGAAAAGTCACCCGGTCCGAAGCAAAGCTATCAAAGTGTTTAACAAGTAAACGCCACCACCGTAGCAACAATTGCAGTGACAGCCTCCAAATGCCAATGCAGTATCCTAGCGCAATGCAGAAATACTCGAAATGCACGAAACTCCCGAATATGCTGACCTTGGTTCTGTACATGCCATGGGAAAAGAGGAACAGTAAAAATACAAAACCAATGTTCAGCCCGAACGAATAAAAACTTGAATACTTGAGAGAGAAGCAGCAAATTTTTACCGCAAGGACGGGTAATCGTTAATCATTCGATGCTCAGATGGCTAGATTCGGAGTCAAAACTAAGCGAGGGTCCCAAAGAACCTACTTTAAACCGGCCTTGCCGGTCTTGACAGTATGTGCAATAGGCTGGAGGATGCCCTTGTTATTCAAGGCACCAAGGGCAGTACCACTACTCCAACCCATCTTCTCCAACATGGCTCGACCGCGGTTATCGGCACCGAGTTCTGGTGCACTTGCTCCGACAACCTCGCCGTCTCTGTAGGAAACAACAGGTTTGCTGAAGCCTTTGGCGTTTTTCCTGAGTTTGCGCCCAGCCCCAGTGCCTGGGCCGTTACGAAAGGCTTTGTTGTGTAAGATGCCTTCAAAGTGATTTTCATTAAATGTACGAGTGCGGGTCGTCTTCGAAAGGTTCGTAAAACGGTTATTGCCACTTCCGACAGATTTTGAAGTCAACCCCAAAGCGTTAGAAAATCGATGTACGAAGGCGCGCTCATGGGCTTCCATTGGTGGTAGGGCAAGACTGATGAATTAGCAGAGATACTTGAGTGAAAACATGGCTGTTTTACCTGGTATGCTCTGATATCAAGAATTCCTTGATTTCGTTCTGGATCTCGGACATGGTAAACCCATCCTTATATTTGATACTGAGGTCAGCCTTGAACTTGTTCTTCTTGCCCAAAAGACCCTCGTCTCTTAGCTGCTCTCGCTCTTGCTTCTTGAGACGCTTCTTCTTGCGATCTGTTTCCCAAACAGTTCGCAGATGCGTTTCTATCCCCGAATCAGACAGTTCGACAGGCAAGACTCCCTGGCGACCTTTGGGTTTTTTCTTTAGGCTCGGTCGCTCAGTGTCCATGATATCAAATCCATTATAAGGGTCTTGTTCGAGAGCTTCAGCCATGAGTGATGCAGAAGGGAAATTAGCCCGAGTTTTTTTGTTTCGTTGACGAACCCGCTCTCGTTTGGAAGGACCTGATGCCGGACTATGTATGATATTGGTGGCTGTTTCATCAAACAGTTCGAAACCATCTTCCTCGTCAAAAAGCAAAACTTCCTCTGAGCCTAGACCAAGCTCTTCTTGTTTTGCTAGGCGCCGTGCAATTTGTTCATCCGTCATCCGCTCAAGCCTTCTAGCCACAATATCTTTTTCATCTTGGAAGTCGTCATCCACGTCGTCAACATTTTCTTCGATGGAATCACTATCACTATCCTTAAAAGTGGTACCGTCTTCATCATCAAAGTTACTACTATCACTGCTTTGGATGGTATTCTGGAGTAGCTTTTCTTCGAAAACCCTAATAAGCTCAAGATCACCTCGTGTTGTTAGGAATGTGTCTGGAAGCCATCTTGCGTCATCTGCATGTGAGCCTTCGTACACAACAAGGTATTGGGGGCCACGCTTTCTTTGTCTCTTCGCCAAAATACGCTCAATGGGATCCATGACATCAGAAGACGTGCTCATATTATTGAAATCATTCAGCATGACAGAGTTCCCTTCGTCTCCGTCGGTAGAGTCTTTTTTCTCTTGACCACTTGGCGTATAGTTCGAATGATTGGCTATATCAGAGGATGGAACGTTAGGTGACCAATCATTTCCATCATCAAGTGACAGGTCGCGTCTTTCAAAGGAAGATTGAGCCAGCACTGGGCCAAGTCCACCCGCCTCAAATTGCTCCTTGACATTTTCCATGTAGTCGTGCACAGCCTCATCTTGTTCCTCTTGTTTGATTCTTCGCCTTTGTCGATTCTTTCGAGGCCTTGGCTCACATGAAAGGGCTTCTGCCGGTGTCCATCCAACACCGGGTTTACTGCGATGTACCCAAGGGGTTGTGCCAGTCTCCCAAGGCGATCTGCCTGCTAGCCTTTTGCTCATAAAGGTTGACAAGACATCTTCCGAGCCCTCACTCTGACTAGCCTCGCTTTTGCTACCAATTGCTGTGTTTAATTGCAACCAAGTTTGTGAGGGGGGGTCATCTGAGACAAGTGTCGGAACAGTGTTGGCAATGCTCGTTCCCCATGCGTCATTCATTGAAGCTTTTGGCTGACCTAGAGGTTGGTAATTTAATGGTTGAATTCGTGGAGGCTTTTGGCTTTTGGCCTTTTTATTCAGCGAATATTCGTCTCTTCCAGAGTTAGTTGGTGTTGTTGTTGCGGATACGCTTTGTACGGCGAAGTTGATATCCCTTTGTGACGGAGGTACAGAAGAAAAAGGCTTTTCCATGGCAGCTTCATCACTCTTTATTGTCTCATAATTTTCTGCCCGACCGCTATTCTTAGTTAAGCGTCGAGATGATTTCTGCTGCTTCGACACCGAGGGTGAATCACGTCTAGATTGAGGGCCTTTCCTACCCTTGAAAAGGATTACCTCCTCACTTGAGTCAGACGAAGTGGGTGAGGCGCTTCGTACTTTTGGAGGAGGAAGCCCAGTCTGGATTGTCTGGGTGCCAGTGGTGTCGACCAAAAAGATTGGTGTAGGAGTTACGACGGCCTGTGGATTATGCTCCACAAACTTATTTCCGAGAGGAATTCTCGCATCATTTTCAGAATTTGGGGTGGATGCAGAGGACGAAGATGAAGAGTTCTCGCCGTCAGATTGGATGCTCATCAGAGCCATTGCATCAAGATTATCAGAAGCATTTTTGTCCTCAGACCCCTTTAAATAGTTTCCTGCAGGCTTGGGATCATCTCCATGTAGAGTTCCTGCACTGATGAAGTTGATCTGCTTGTGACGTAGCTTTAAATCGGATGACCAGAATGAGTGGTGGCGTTCAGTGTTTCTAGCTTCGTCACGCAGCGAGAAGATTGGTGCGCGGCTGGATCCTGCTAGAAAGACTGAGCATCGATAATTGTTATGAGTAGAAGAGATACCAACCATCGTAGGAGTTTGAGGTATGAGTGCCGGAAGCACGAGAGCTATAGGCCGGGCGACCTCTGTGATGGTGTGGGGTAGAATTTGAAGGCCCTTTTCCTTTGGGAGTACCTCCACCCTTCTTAGATTTTGCCATATACACGGGTGGTTTCTGCAGTAACTTGGGTCGAAGAAATGTACAGTAAAGACGGTGGGTGAGGCGTGTTCAAAAGTTAGAGGGATGTTCAGTTGAAGGCGCCAAGAGATTTTCGAACCGAAGTTCCATGCTTGCCCCGCCACTGACAAGGCAGCATGCCGCAGAGCTCAGCCCTGTCACTCTCACTTGCAGCCATCCATACCACTACCTGTCCCATATTACCTATTCGCTCAAGTATGCTCCGCTTCTAGTTACTACTTCGTACTTCCCCACCTCAGTTCCCCCGACCCATGCAAACGTTGCGTGTACTGCGATACTCCAGATTCCCTACTCCCGGTCATTTCCTAGCCATACTAGATATCTCAAACCATGAATAATGTAGAGCGAATGGGCAGGGCCATAGTGCAGAGGTTTTATGACCCTCCACCCGAGAATGGGGATGATTCACCAATATGGTGCCTTGGTAATCGCTATGAATCGAGACCTGCGATCAACGGCTACAGTCCATACCAAGCTCAAAACACACCAGACACCTCTTCTACAACGCAAATCTCACATGTAACAACGGCCGAGGAAGACAATTGGATCCAGGCAAGCTGTGAAGTGCCTGCCGAGCAACAAGGTTATCCGAAATATGTGGGAGATCCGTCGACAGCGAAAATATATGGTGGATGGCCAAGGCCTTTTTTGGATGACTTTGAGTCCCGAATATGGATGACATATCGTAAGGACTTTCCCCCAATGCCAAAGTCGCAAGATCCGAAGGCTGCTTCAGCCATGAGCTTCCGTGTCCGACTACAAACGCTGAACCAGACTGGATTTACCTCTGACACGGGGTTTGGATGCATGATACGGTCAGGGCAGTGTATACTTGCAAACGCTTTGGCTAGCCTCAAGCTTGGAAGAGGTAGGACAGAGCATTATTATTTGGATTTAGGTATCGTTCTAATATATCGTAGCGTGGAGAAGAGGAAACCGTAGCACAGAAAGAGAGGAACGCCGTATATTATCTTTATTCGCTGATGACCCCAAGGCGCCTTTCTCAATACACAAATTTGTACAGTATGGAGCATCAGCCTGTGGCAAGTATCCCGGAGAGTGGTTTGGACCTTCTGCCACTGCGAGATGTATAGAGTAAGCTTATTCCCTTCTACACTATAACACGTCTCACAAGTACTAGAGAGCTAGTGAATGGCTATGAATTAGCTGGCCTTCGAGTTTATATCACAGGTGATGGCTCAGACGTTTACGAAGACAGCTTCTTTAAAACCGCCAAAGCTGCTGACGGCAACTTCCAACCAACATTGATACTTGTTGGTACTCGATTAGGCATCGACAAGATTACACCAGTCTATTGGGATTCCCTCAAAGCATCATTACAGATGCCACAGTCTGTTGGAATCGCCGGGTAAACTCATCTATTCGACTCTGGAGGTAAAATATAAGCTAATTCATCTCTTCAAGTGGCCGCCCTTCTGCCTCCCACTATTTCATTGGCACACAAGGCAACTACTTCTTCTATCTGGATCCCCACGAAACACGTCCTTTCCTCCCCCTCCACTCTGATCCTGTGTCCTATACTCAAGATGAAGTTGACTCATGCCACACGCGGCGACTGCGCCGCATAGACGTCAAAGAAATGGACCCGTCCATGCTTATTGCTTTCCTTATTCGCGACCAGGCTGACTGGGAAGAGTGGAGGAAAGAAGTTTCGTCTGTGCAAAGTAAGGCAGTTATCCATATTGCTAAATCGGAACGTGTACTACATCAGGGGGCGGAGAGGGAGGAAGCGATAGACGAGGTAGAGTCATTTGACGAAAATGAGGATGACGATGATGAGGGGATGCTGCAGTGAACGATTGGGTTTTACGGCGTTTACAGGATGGCAAACTGGGCAATTTTTTTTTGGAAACATGAGAACTCGAGATTTGGAGTCAAAGCTAAGGGCGCAGAATTCTAGAGGTTTGAACATGCGTCTATCAACGTCATACTGTTCGAGGTTATTGCAGAGTCAACGAACTTCGAATCTTTTCCATGACTACAAGCAGTTGCTAACGCCTCGTTCCGGGCCGGAATCATTATCACGAATATGGATGGTCAAACTGCAGCTATTTATCTCGCATAAATAATCCACGCCTCAAATTTCTAAATGAAGAAAGGATTCGAATTCCTTTTCCGGCTACAGAGGTATAATATACAACCCCGATGTATTGGACCCCCCAGAAATTCAGACCGTAAGACGTATGGGCCCTGGAACACAAGCAAACCATCCCATGATCGCATTAAAAAGACCCATGAACACCATCACCCCTGGAAAAACCACCTTACACTTAACCAAGCGACCTGGAATCGCGACAGCTAAGAAATCCCAACCCAAAGAATTCACTAAGCTACCCGTCAAACATTCTATTTCGTAGACGAGGAATACTTGGTCACGGCCTTGGTGCCCTCTGAGACCGCGTGCTTGGCAAGTTCACCGGGCAGAATCAACCTGACTCTATTTTAAATGGAAGAAATAGCATTAGCGATCGAAAGCGATCGAGCTTGGTACAAGAAACTTACGAAGTCTGAATTTCCCGAGAGGAGATGGTAGATTTCTTGTTGTATGCAGCAAGTTTAGAGGCCTCTGTAGCGACGCGCTCGAAGATGTCTAGAAGAATATTAGCCTATATTCAGTATGTAGGGGGCCGAATCAAATATTACATACCGTTGACAAATGAGTTTAGAATAGACATAGCACGGTTGGAGATACCGGTATCAGGATGGACCTGCTTAAGGACTGTGAAACACGTGTTAGTTTCAATGAAATGCGACCGATGATAGAGTTCCAGAATGTGAGGCGACTGGATCGGAGAGGTAAATCAGGCTACAAAGTCTCACCTTTGTAGATGTAGCTAGAGTAGGTCTCCTTCCTCGACTTGGTGCGCTTCTTCTTCTCGCCAGAGGGAGCGGCGGTCTTCTTGCCAGCCTCCTTCTTCTCAGCAGGCGCCTTGCCAGCTGGGGCCTTGCCGCCAGTGGTGGGAGTCTTCTGTGCTTTGGGAGGCATTTTTGGTTGAAAGTTAGATTTGCTTGGGGTTGGAAAAAGCGATTAAACTGAAGCGCAAAAGCTTTACAAGATAAAGATTGGGTTAGATGGATGGATTGAACTAGAAGTTGAGCCTGGTTGTGGGTGTCGAGAGATGAAGGAAGAAAGAATATCAACGGCGGGGGACGCGCTACTTATGGGGTGCGCGATCAATTGTTGTTGATCCGGCTGCCGGTGATTCGCTTAGCGACGTGCGCGCAGAAAGAGGCACCGCGATCCGCGCTAACGAGCAAGTTGATCTCGCTGCCACAGCAGAGCGAGCCGACGACCTTATAAACTGCCCGCCCCCCACTGTCTTCCTCTTCATCGACTTCCATCCACGACATCCACAACGCGACTCTATCCATCAACTCTACCTCACTCAACAATCCATTTAGAACCAACCCGTTCAAACCCAAAAAATCAATCAAAATGACTGGAGGCAAATCCGGAGGCAAGGCCAGTGGCAGCAAGTCTAGCGCCCAATCGTGAGTTTCCATCTATTTGACTTTTTCACATCGGTGCCTCACTATGTAGTTTTTTCTGATTTCAACGCGTCCTTTTTCTGTTCAATTGCGCTACGTAGGCTAACCTCTGACTTCAGCCGTTCGTCCAAGGCTGGTCTCGCGTTCCCAGTTGGTCGCGTTCATCGTTTGTTGAGGAAAGGCAACTATGCCCAGCGTGTCGGTGCTGGTGAGTCATTTGAAATCTGATTTCAAACCATACTTGTTTCTAAGCCACACTAGGTGCACCGGTTTATCTCGCTGCCGTCCTTGAGTATCTAGCTGCTGAGATCCTCGAGTTGGCCGGTAACGCTGCTCGTGATAACAAGAAGACGCGTATCATTCCCCGTCATCTCCAGCTAGCAATTCGAAACGACGAGGAATTGAACAAGCTTCTTGGCCACGTTACCATCGCGCAGGGTGGCGTTCTGCCTAACATCCACCAAAGTATGTTTCCAAAACCACACTAAATGGATTCCGCTAACTAGTTTCTCAAAGATCTTCTTCCAAAGAAGACTGCCAAGGGCGGTAAGGGTCCTAGCCAAGAACTATAGGTGTTCTCTTTTTCTGGAGTGGTGGCTTTCGGTGTCTGCTTTTTCTGCAATGATAATGGGGTTTGGTCTGGGTCCTGGGTTCACGGCTTTTATTGCACAGGGGGTTTGCACTACTAGGGCTGTACATTACGTCCATGGCAATGGATGAAATTTTACGAGCTTGAATTACTTCATTAAACCAAAAAAAAATTGCATTTGTGATTCCAGCTATCTCTAATTCCAGCTATGCGCTATTTTAGACTCCGGTTAAAATGTAAGATGCGTCTTAGCCTATCAACGCATGTCCAACTGTATCCCCAAGAAATTGAGGGATGCATAATATTCCGAGGACTCGTTTGTGAAGCATGGAGATAATTTAGAAAGGGCTTTCTTAATTGTGTTAGACGTACAAATGCGCGGCCTTCCTATTCGAAGTATTTGTTAAATAGTTTGAGGGAGGGGTAGTGACTGGACATGTGCTCGTATTTCTACGCTTTATGCTAGAGCATAACGTGACTTGGCAGCATATTGTAAAATCTAACGGCTTTAACTTCAAAATTGGTATCCCACCTTTTCCACGAAGCATTTGTATTAGCTGTTCTAGCCACTACAGGAAGCACCTCACATTTACAATTCATTATATTAAGTCAACATATGCAAAGCAAAACTTCAGATCGTAGTCGATATCTCTCGTGTTCGTTGTATATACAAATCACCATCTTCCAATTATGCCCATATTATCAGAGTCAGATATTTACAAGGTCATATGAGGAGGATCTATAACTGTTAGCGCACAATATTGCTCAAAAGAGAGCTTACTTACGATCGAGAATAGGGGCCGGTAGATTGCGCTCATACTTCGAGCCTGGAATTCATCAGTACTTCCTGGCACAGGGTGATACTGAATGTTATCGTACCTCCCGGGGCGGTAGGTGGGCGGTACGGGTCAGGGTGTTTCCATTTCTCTAACAAGTTCTCGGTTTCCTGTATCAGAATCTGCGGTGAAAAGGTCAGTGAAGCTTTAGCGGTGGACTAGTTCTACCTCCGTACTCGCTGCTGTCGGGGTTCCGTAACATGCTTGTTCGCTTCGAAAAGAGACCGAATGTACAGGGCTTGGCTTCTCCAGATATATCGATGGACAGCCCAGTCAAGGGAAAGCTTAAGGGAGCGTCGATAAAGGGAGCTAGGATGGCTACATGTTAGCTTAGGAGTCTCAAGAGTGCAGCAACAGACTGACAGAACAGCTGCCTTGCTCGCCATTGCGGATAAGGCCTCAGCCTAAGGCTGCAATAATTGGATTCAATTCAAACGACTGTGTACAAAGAGTCCCTTGGTAGAAGTGACGTTCGTCGTGATGAGGTGGTGGATGCTAGCTGTGGCTAGTGTTGACGGTGGTCGTTGATTCTGGCGAAGACGATTTGAGCCGGCTGCCGTTTCCGGTTCGAAGGACCTAGCAGCTTTCGGGTTACCTCAGCAAGCTCAGACCACATATTCGGAATAATTTTATATCCGCTCCACGTAAAATCGAAAATGTGGTCTGAGGGTTACCTCAGCAAGCTCAGACCATAGAATCAGTTAGCGGATATCGCTAACCTTTTTTGTCAAAAAGCTGATTCTATGGTCTGAGAGACTTTTCCAACGTTTCTTAAGCGATCCGACTTTGTTTGTATGTGGAGCAGTCACCTTCTTAAACGAAATTGATCTACCCCCCCACAACAGCTATTATCTTAGAAATACCGTTAAATTAATCCGCAGAAGCAGCTCTATAATCTATTAATATATCTACCCTATCAGCCCCCGCGATGTTAAACAGAAAGCGCCGCCGAATGGGTGATGTATTAACAATTAAATTGCCTACCCCCTCTATAAACACAACATTAGTTAACCAGCGGATGCCTATCTAAATACCAACTGGAGCATCTGCCGAGCGGATATCGCGCTCGGTAACAAAGGAAGAGAAGGTTAGAGTTATTTCAGAGCATTTACGGGACTGGCGATGTTCCTTTGGTGACCTTTCTTTGGTGTGGCTACAGTTTAATACTAATAAAAGAAAAGGCGTAATAACAGATAAGGTGCAAAAAAAGAAAGTAAAAAAGAAGAAGGTAAAGAGGCTTATTGCTGCCCTTTTAGGAGACGAATAAATCCGTAATGCGATTATGGAGATTGCGGATATCCATTTGGAACTAGTTAATGCGATTATAAATATCCTTTATAAAGAGCTTTGTAATCTTCAGCTTGTATTATTATACTCTTACCAAATAAGGTTCTTGTAATAAGTATTATGTCTTTTTTCTTAAACAGTAGCCACCTAAGGGCTTTAAGCTGCTCCGCATGTCCGCGATACGGATATAAAAAAGCAATAGCCTTATTAACCTTGCTTAGCTGCCGGGCCTTGCTCTCTCCGCGAAGCGCAAGAAGCTGATCTTAAAGGTCCTATAGCCGTTGCTTCTGGTCTGTTCTATAACTTCTTTAAGTCCAATTATCCAACACCTAATGCGGTCGCGGCTGTTCTAGCACCTTATTTAACTTCCTCCCTCTCCGCCTAGTGGGTTTTGGTGCTGGCATATAGTAGATTTACCTGGATATCCGTGGCTTAGTAGTTAGCGCGTAATGAGGTTTCAGTGGGTGTTACACGCTATAATACTAACGCTATATATCCGCCAGGCTATAATAGGTTCTTTAGGGTGGCTATTATGGATCTATAGAGGTTTAATATATATTAGCTAGCGTTTAATAAAGTTATATATAGTTACAGAATTGCTAATAACGCGTTTTTTTTTTAAATAAAAATGATTATAAGACCTAAAAATACCTAAGTAATAAAAATAATATATTCTAAAAGCCTACGTTCTATTATATAATTAATTAACTTTAGGGAATGATATAAAGTCCTAGTATTAAGTTATTTTAATATCCGCAATCTCTATAATGCGGATTTTGTCGGAAATCTAAGAAACTTTAGAAATGTGGCTCAGACGTGATTCTGGTGGCTTCGCACAAATGTAGTTAGTCAGCTTGCGGACCGATTAAAAATCCGCACCAACAGAATTATGTCTGAGCTTGCTGAGGTAAGTCTGAGGGACATTTCCAAGGTTTATTACATTTTCTGACATTTTCTACAATTTTCCCTATACTCGCGGTTGAATTGCTTAACCATGATGGCTTAAAATACTACCAAAAATTGATCGATTAGAGAGATAACCCAATATTTTATAAATATCGGGTCTAAATTAGCCCACAACTGCCTAAATTTAAGATTATTTTTGGCAAAAAAAAAAATTCCGTTATTAAGGATTGTAGAAACAGCTATAACGTTATAACGGGTATATATATAAGGCCTAAAAATTAATAGATTATAGAGCTGGTTCTTACGATTATTTTAAGCCTATATGCAGCCCTAGACCTTACGTGGGTAGCTTTATTAATTTTGTTAGAGATTATATATATCCCCATACAAATTTAGACAACGCGACGCCGCAACGGACATCGCAACGGACGTCGTACCGGACATCGCAACGAACGTCGCAATGGGTGTATATATAAGGCCCAAAAGTTGATCGATTATAGAGCTGGTTCTACGGATTAATTTAACTATATTCCTAAGAGAATAGCTGCTATAGGGGTGTAGATTAATTTCGTTGAAGAAGGTGACTGCTCTACATACAAAATAAGTCGTATGTCCGCTAATTGATTCTCTGGTCTGAGCTTGCTGAGGTAAGCTTTCGGGCAGGAAGGTAATGTAGGGAAGCGAGCCACCCCACGAAGCGAGCCACATACAGGTGATATTTGATTAATTTACAATAAAACCAACAACGAGCTTATATATATTCCAAATAGGCCAAATTAAGGCTTTTGTATTACTGTTTTGATTGTAATATCGCTTGAATTAATTTATCTACGTTTTGGTGGTAATGTAGACCCGCGCGCTAACCAATTGCACGGGCGGCTACCACATTCCCGCGACGTCACTTTCTAGATTAACGACCCATTAATCCACTTATTTGTAGGCTGTGGATCACACCTAAATATATAAGAGAGGTGGGCCCAATCCTAATTATACTTACTAATGTTTAGAACAGCTCTGCTTAATATAGCAACGTTAAGCTCTAGTAGAGTCGTTCCTTCCTTATTCTCCCTTTAAGTTAACTTTTATACGGAGGCCTTCTGCTTCTATAGATCTTTATATTTTAATTAATAAACGTCCTCCTAACTAAGAACTCTACCCTTACTAAGGAGTTGCCTGCTTAACCTCTTATTAATATAAAAGCTTTAATTTTTCTTATTTTCTTCCTTTTAGATATAGGAGTTAGTTATATATAATAATTATTATTATTTATTGCTTAACGTCCGATTTGGATCCCTATTAGGCCTACGCGGCCTACTCCTTATATATATATGGGGGAAAAACTCTGTTTAAGAACCCCCTATAATCCGTCTCCCTGCCTTTTAAGACTCACCTACTTAGAGCCTATAAGTTACCTATAGTGCTCTACTACAGTAAAATCTCTTTAATACGATACCGTTTATTCGGCCGAGCGTATCGTAATACCAATGGTATTGTTATATCAAGAGTCACGTGTAGGGTAAATAAGTAAGAAAAAGAGGAGCTTTATACCTAAAAAGGTTTAGGATATCTACCTCATGGGCCAAATAGGGCCCTCTCCCATACAAATTCTCTACTGGTTACACCGATATTGGTGGTAAGTGCTTAACGATATCGTTAAAAGTCAGATTATTGTAATATTACACCAAAAAATGCTTGATTAAGAGGTGTAGATCGTAATGTAGAGGGTATCGTTATATACCCTATATCGTATTAAGGAGATTTTACTGTACCTTACTTTTTAACCTTTTTAGGAACTACTACTGCCGTAATAAGCCTATGGATGCGCTAGTATTATAGACTTTGCTTTACCGCTATAGAGTTATTAAGGGACGCCTGTTGCTCGCCCCTTTACCTTCTATTACTATTTCCTTTATAATCTGGAACTAGTCTAGTATATTTTGGCTAATAAGCTATTAAGTAGCTGCCTTAGGGCCTTTTTATATTAAGAGTAGTATATTATAATTCTCTATGCTAGCTACTAAAAGTATTACTTTTTAGCTGATATATAAGGGGCATAATAGTATTACGTGTTTTGGTATCTGTCTTAGTTAGATATATTTGCACCTTAGGCTACCTATTAGGTAGGTAGTTATATATTAGCTAGTAATATAGTAGAGTCTAATATATCCACTTACCTAAGCCTCTACCTTATTTTTCTAGTACTTTGGTCCTAGTCTATAAGTGGTTAGCTGTTATTACTAATAATATTAATAATCTTACTAGTTCTTTTTAGATATTTTATAATAGGTTATTAGTCTAAGTACTAATCCGCCCCCTAGCAGTCTATATAAGAGTTTTCTCCTAAAGTTAGTATACTTTTATATAGCTTAGGAGCCTTCTATAGCCTCTAGTTTTACGCCTTTTTTATTATTTCCGCTAGTATAGGTATAAGCTGCTATTTTTAAGGGTTGTAACTTATATTTTACGCGCCTACTAGCGTAGTTATGTAAAGGCGTTATAGCTATATCCTATAATATAGACTTAGGTATACTTTCTATAGTTAGGCTTAGCTAAAACCTTTCTGTCTAAGTAACTCCTATTTACTCTATAAGTATATCTTACTAGTATACAATTTTAGCGAATGGTTCTATCTGTTAATATACTAATACGCGCATCCGTTCTCTTAAGCTATATAGTAGTTTCTTTAACTAGGGTATAATTCTGCCTACTAGTAAGGTTATCTATATTTAATATTAAATACTAAATGTTAATATTTAATATTAATATAAAAACCGTTAATATTATATATATAGTAGAATATTATCGTTTTATATAGTTATATATATAAAATTAGGGCACACTATAAGTCGTAGTATAGATAATAGGTAGAAAATAGGTAAAAGATATATAGGAAAGGTAAAAGAGTTAGGGGAAGAGGGGAGTATTATATTTAAATGCATATATATGGCTGTATACACCTATATATAGATTCTACTTTATTACGTGTTTTAATTTTATATAGAGGCTTAGCTTAATATTTAATATTTAATAAAATGTTTAATATAGGTTGGCGGTTTAACATTAATATTAAATATAGAATACCTTACTACTACCTACCTATTAGGCATATTAGAGGTCAAAGCCTAATTAAGGGGTAAAGTCCTTAAAGCTAATAGTGGCTACTATATAATATATTAAATTAATTTAAAAAAAACTACTATATTTCATAGGAGGTTAGAAATAGTATAGAGATATAATACCCTATATACTACCAGTTTCAATTTCGCGTTATTTATAAAAGTCTTTTTATAATAGGCCGACTGTGTTATAGGAGGGGGCTATAAAGATATTAGGTCCTATACTAAGCGACCTATTTCTTTCTTTCCTACTAACTAAGCTTATATTCCCCACTTATATAAGCTAGCTTATATTTCCAACTATTAAGTCTTTATCTAACTAACCTATATTTACCCTATAGCCTCCCCTATATATATATATATATATTAGGTTATATATACTACGCCTATTAAGACCCTTTGTTACGGAGTAGGCACGAGCTGGGATACAATGCACTAAACAAGGTAGTAATTGAGAAGGCTACGTACACGTAACTATGCGTGGTTGATACAAAGACATTGGATGAAGAAGAAGAGTCTTTGTGTGCCAGGTACGGGTATAAATAGGGGCTGTAGGGGAACGTGCGTAGGTGTCTCGGGACGAACGTAAGCACGGGTCAAGAACGTCAAAGACGCGCAGAGACGTGAGAACGAGTGAGTCCCGTAACACCCTTCTATAAATCGCCTATAAGCTAACTATAAGTTAAACGCTATAGGGCCGTTAAAGCTGGCCTATATTTCCGCTGCCTAAAGCTTTGTCTATATTTCTACCTTATTAAGCCATTTAGTCGCCGTCGCGTTACTATCACATTGCTATTATATTACTGTCGCTATTAACTAAGTCGTATATACTACGCCTATTAAGACCCTCTTTAAGTTACCTAGGTATACTAGATACTAGATAGGCCCTTAAAGGGGCTTTAATAAGTTTTTTTAGTAGGGCCTTAATAAGTTCTCTAGGTAGGGCCTTAATAAGTTCTTTATAGTAGCCTTAGGGCCTTAAACTATGTTTAATAAATTTTTTTGGCTAGGTCAACCCTACTAAGTAGGTGCAGCTAGGTTAATGATTTTAAAGCCTACTAAGGCGCAAACCTTAGGATATAAGCACCTCTTCTAGACGCTAAAGTAGGGGTGCTTTCTACCTAGTAGAAGGTGTTCTTTAATAGGTAGTTTACTAAAAAGAAGCGTCGTTAAATAAGGCTAATATTTATATAATTTGCCTAGGGCGTTAGGAAAGCCTATTAATACTATAGCTAATAATATATAAGGTTTTATAGTTGGCGTCGAATTATATTACGTAATAGTAAGAATATGTTTAAAATAGGTAGAATTAATCAACCTAGTTATATTAGTGTTATATAGTTATATTAGTATTCCACCAGAACCCTCCTTTAAAACGGTAGGTACTAGTGGAATCCGCCTAAGTAGACTACCTGTCACAGAGCAAGCACAAGCGGTAATAATATATAGCGAAGTAGATATTATTAAGCTATGTACATAAACTGCGTGATAAAGTTAAGACGTTATGTAAGGAAAAGGAAGTAGGAAACAGGGGAAAAAGGGTATATAATATTTGCTTAATTGCTAGGTTAACAGGTACTGTGCTACGCACGGGCAGGGTAGAGCTTAGGTAGCGGTTCTAGTAGAACTTAGCAGAATTCGGCAGTTAGAGGTCCTTAAAGTTGCCAGTTAGTAACTCCAACAGTAAAAATGGCAGATTATAGCGGAATACGGCAGATTGCTGTTAGATTGCCATCTTATAGTTAGTCTCCAGTTATTTAGTCAGTATAAATAGGTGGATATATATAAGGTATTATAGGGGTGTCCTATAATAGTACCCCCCCTTTAAACTTAAGCATCTGCGAGATAGGGCTATAGTAGTTTTAGGTAGAGTTCGTAAAAGTTTTCTACGGCTTATGTAAGTTCTATAGAGTCGGCAGGTTTCTATAAGGGTTTAGTAAAGCCTCTCTATTTTATAAGGTATATATATTTACGTTTCCGTTTATTATACTTAATATTATTAACTCTTTTAACGAGGTACTCATCCTTACCATCTACTTTAACTAGTAGGGAAGGGTCTTATATCTATTTAGGTAGGGCGTCTAATATAGGGGCGGCAGGGTAGAGGACTAACGTATAGAATATAGGGTGGATTTTAACCGTATTAGGGAGCTTTAGTTAGTAGGTATAAGGAGAAACAACTTTTTTAACCTTATAAGGGCTAGCGTTCTTCTAATTAAGTTTCTTAGTAGGTTGTTTTTTTAGATTTCTTATATCTAGCTAGACGAAGTCACTAATTTAGTAGGCTAGTACTAGGATTTGGTTCTTATTTGCTGCGGCTTTATAGACAGATTAGGCCTATATTATTTTATTAGTAAGGAACTCTTATAGTTCTTCTATTTTCTTTACAAATTTATTTGCTTCTACAACTTATAAGGCCTAATAAGCTGGGCGAGGAATATTACTAAAGGGTTTAAAACCTATTTGTAGATGCTAGCCGTAGTTAGCCAGGAACGGGGAGACCTTTATGGTTTCCAAGACAGAGCTATTTACAGTAAACTTAGCGAATATAAGCTAGTCTATTTAGTCGTCCTATAGATATAATATATATATTTAAATATATTATTCTATTATAGCATTTACACGTTCTATTTAACTATCCATTTCTAGGTGGTATGCTGTAGATAATAGTGCTTTAATATAGAGGTAGGTAGTTAGTTCTTTCTAAAATATAGAGATAAACTGGCTGCCTCTATTGGAGATAATTGTTTTAGGGAGTCTGTAGAGTTTTTATACATAATCTAGGAACAGTTAGGCGATAGTAGGTATTAATATATTAGGACAGGCGATTAAGTGTCTTATTTTAGATAGTTGGTCTATAACTACTATAATATTTATATAGCCTTTACTTACAGGGAGTTTAACAATAAAGTTTATATGGGCGAATTGGTATTTATACCCTATACAGACAACCTCGTGAAAAATTTCCTATGGGAGTAGGTTTACGTAACGAGGTTCGCCCTTATAAAATACCATTAGTAGGTTACTTTTGGGGGGAGTACCTACTAAT
>Ga0307507_10000438_pt1 | contig 87041 bp, 9 predicted proteins | sample 7_EM_MG_FD_207223 | JGI IMG/M metagenome (GOLD analysis project Ga0307507, IMG submission 207223) | Populus trichocarpa ectomycorrhiza microbial communities from riparian zone in the Pacific Northwest, United States - 7_EM | ecosystem: Host-associated > Plants > Roots > Unclassified | place...
GCCCTCGCGTACGCTTCGCGTACAGCTTACGTCAGCCACGCGTAGTATATCACCTTCCTACGCCTTCGATCCTTACGATCGATCGCGCAACGTCTTGTAGACTCCTCGAATACATACGTTCTGTAGCCACTACCTCCGCCCCGTGACACCCTATCTTGCAGAAGCTTAAGTTTAAAGGGGGGTACTATTATAGGACACCTCCGTAATACCTTATACATGTCCACCTATTTCTACTGACCGAACAACTAGAGACTAACTACGAGACGGCAATCTAATGGCAATCCACGGTAATTTGCTATATTCTGCTACATTCTACTAAATTCTGCTAAGTTCTACTAGGACTACCACCTAAATCCTATTCTATCCCGTATATATATTAACTAAGTAACCAAGCTAATAATATATACCCTTTCTTCCCGTTTTCTTACCTTCTCTCCTTACGCAACGTCTTAATCTTATTATACAGTTTATATATATAGCTTAATAATATCTACTTCGCTATATATTATCGTCGCTTATACTTACTCTATAATACTATATTAGAACCTAGTTATATATAGGATCTATCTAGGATATAGTCTCTTATATTTTTATACATCTTAGTAATATTCTTATTATTTAGCTATAGGCTAGATAAATCTATAATATATCTAACCCTATACTTAGAGGATATAGGATATTCTAGTATCTCTTAACTAAATATAAGTCTCTCTACTATAAGCGATCTAGTTTATATAAGTAATATTAAGCCTAGCTATATTATATATAGCTCACATTATAGAATTCTACTTACTACTAGCGTTAAAGAAGAGGCATTAGCAGATCGTTATAGCGTGGATATTTAGGATTATATATCTTTATAATACTCCTAATATAAGCCGGATATATCCTAATTACTATCTTTAATGTTTATATATATACGTTCCTCCTATACCCGTTTATCTTTATAAAAGAAGTCCTCCTATAATTATTCTAAGTCTTTAATTAAGGACTAAGTTTCTTCTATTGGCAGTAGTATAGAAGAACTACCTAAGATAGGTACGTACGTAAGGGTGCCTGGGTTATATCTTAGATATATTATTAATCTATACTAGATATATCTCTGCGCACTATAGGATAGTTGCGTATTATTGGCTATTTCTAATGCTAAGATTTGTATAATCTTAAATATACTAAAGATAGGGTACAGTTGCAATATTATACGATGATGTATAGCTTTATTACATTAATTGCGATAATTTTGAAGAATTTTGTATTGAAAGCTCATTAGGTATACGCGCACGGGGCTAAAGTTCATCAAGTGTAAGATTTTGCGACGTGGCATATTTCAACACTCCCGGGGCTTTCGGCAACACTGGCCGAGCTTCAGACTCAAGATTTTGCGACGTGGCGTATTTCAACACTCTTGGAGCTTTCGGCAACAGAGTTTGGCTTGGCAAACCAACGACCCTTAGGCACTTGTGCCCTATTTCCCTCCACTAAGGACTTGGTTTGGCGTGTTATTCGATAACTAAAGCTCTGTGCGTGCTATTCTTATACGATGGATAGTATAAGACACCTATAGATACTACGGAGGTGAATTTAATAATGAAAAAGGGGTATTAAACTAAACTTATGCCTGCTAAAGCTAACTTTTTATCTATAGAAAAATTAACACTAAAGTTTGCTTAACTTTAAAGGATTACCCTCTATTAATATATAATAATATAACTACCCTAGATACTCCAAATTCTAAAACGCCTCCCTAAAATTTGTCCTAAAATTTTAAGTCTTTAGGATTGTATTTGGTATTAGCAGCGTCCTATTAATCAAGTACGCATCAATTACTATAGTAGTATCCCCCTTTAGAATATACGAAGTATATCTATCTCTATCCCTTGTTAGAAGTATAGCACTATTAATCTGTGCTAGTAAGCTGTTTGCCCAAATATAAGAAGTCTTAGGATTGTTCTTGGCATTAATTATTAGGATAGGCAGCGCGCCGTGCATATTTGCGTTCTGCGGTGGATTCTGCACTAGTGCCGGCCAGCTAATACAACGTCTAGGACTGACAAGCTCCTTGCGTATGCGGACTGAGTGTGTTACAAAGTTGCTCTTTGTGGACAACATCGGAGACAGTTTTGCTTGTGTAAGCCTAGTCAAGGACTGCAAGGCCGCTAAATAGAGTGTCGTTGGTACTCTGAGCCAGGGTCGTTGAGAGCCCTAAAGCGTCACCTCCGATAGCTCCAACAATGGCGATTGAGAGGTTACGCCATGTTAGGAGTTGATAAATGCCCGGAATCGGGTCCTTGTATATGCATATTATAACGACCTTGTCTAACCTGACGAATATAAATATATATCAAATTCGAGCTTTATTATCACAATATTGCGTTATAACTGATTAATCAAATCTACAGCTTTATTTTGCCAAGACTACGTCAAATCTAGATCATCTGGTTGGTTCGCTTACTAAACGACCTTCTTAACAGCGCATGGGATAAGAGTACTATCCGCAAATAGAATAACGAAGGTTATGGGCTTTTGACGGTTGGGGGGGTTTTGACGGTTTTGAACATCAAAACTACCTCAAAATGCTCAATTGTAGGCATTTTCTTAATAAAAGGCATTACGCAGCATTATCCACGATATTAATAAAATGAAGCTTTAGTTTTATATAATCAAGGCTCTATCGCGACATTTTATTGTGTTTGTATTGGAAGCTCTACTCGATTGACTGCATCCTCATCTGATACCTCACTGTCGCTCGAATTGCTCTGCTCGTCGTTATCTACCTCTACCTGCGTATTGACCTCATCTACCTTTTTTGCAGCTGCTATTAAAGCCTTTGAGTGAGCCGTTGCTGCCTCAAATATAACAGTAGATGCCTCTACCGTCAATTGCGCAGCGGTCGCGAGCGCTTTAGTTGACACAGCTTGATCCTCTGCCTTCCTGAATTCCTCTCGTGCCTCAGCTGTCTTCTTCTTCGTGCTATCCTGGATGCAGTCTCCAAAGCTTTCTGTGCCTTCTTTGACGCCAGCAGCGCTGCTCGAAACTGCCGTTGGTATTGCTCTGCCTTCCTCTTGGCCTCCGATGCGGCAGCCCGAATAAGAAAGGCAGTTATCCATGCTTTGCCTAGCGGTGGTAGTGGTTGATAGGGAGGAAGCTTTCTTGCTTGTTCTTCGAGAATCTTAGTTGCAATAACTCGGATCGTTCGAATTCGAGCAGGAAAGCCGGCATTTGCAAGGTATATACACTGTCGCACGACTGCAGATTCTGCAGGAGGTAGTAGTCGCTGCTGGTGAGTATGCGCGACTTTGTGAGATTTATGTTTGCCGTTGAGTCGCCTGCGCAATGTATTTGGGTCAACACCGTGAGACTTTGCAGCATCTTCCCGGCTTTTATAGAAGCCAATCTTGAAGCTAGCGATTGCCAACTCAATCCTCTGGTCCGCATCAGGTTCGCGAGTCCAGCGGGGCATAGTAGCGTTAGTGGTAAACTTCTCAAATATAGATCAAGCATTGAGGAATTAAATGTTTTGATTTTCGAAGCGGCAGTATAGATAAGTCGCTAAGCCTAATCAGGCAAGCGGTAAGGAAAAACCGTCAAAACCTCCCCACCGTCAAAAGCCCATAACCTACGTTATTAGATATAAGCGCAAAAAGAATTAAGCAGTATGCAATTTTATAAACCTAACTTCCTCCTATCCTATAGGATTCCCCCAGCAAATAAAAAAAGAGGCCACGGCCAGTGCAAGACTTGAACTTGCAACCTTGCCCTTAGGAGGGGCACGCGCTACCATTGCGCCAACTCTATTCGATAATAAGCTACAGTATTGCATATTCGATGTGAACAAGGACATACGGTCATGTATCTGGAAAACTGATGATTTAACCATGAAAATTATAAAATATATATACGGAGGTAGCGGTCAAAAGTTCCTGGTGGCGTAAGCGATGCTTGGCGCGCACTGCGTCCCCTTAATACTATTGTCGACCTGAATCGGGTTGAACTTTGCGACGAATTCTCATTTATCACTCCTCAGCCACTACCTTACCTACGACTCAATTAGATCCTCAATAATATGCGGGCCTTCTCTGTAAGTTCTGAATATATATCTGACTTGATTGCCAGGTTAAATCTGACACCAGCAACAGCGATGGCCTTCGCATCTAATGCGACTACCTTAACTTCTACTACATCCGAGTTTAATAACACCGCCCGAGCTATTCTTGCCTTCTCAGTTATGGTAAAGCCTGCCTTTATAAAGTATCTAGAAGAAATTGGGAAGAACTCTATAAAGCATGTCCCCTAGCAGGGGACGAAGCTTCAAAGCTCTTCAAAACCTCAATTAGCAACGGCAAGCGAGGAAGGTAATTAATTAATAACGGCAAGCGAGGGAGGCAATTAATTAGGAACGGCAAATAAGGAAGGCAATCAATTAAGCCCACCACAAAGGCTGCGGAAGTCGAAGGAGAGGAGGACAACAGCGGGCAAGGCTACGCAGGCAGGAGAAATCTAAATTGCAACTGCACTAATCCTAATTAGGCAATCAGTCTATAGCCGGCAGAACGTCAGAGAGCCCGGCTTTCGACAGATCTTGGTGGGTTTGAAGCTTTGCGCGATTTGCAAATTTTGGTGTTGGGGAACGCGATCGACCACCCCCCACCCAATGGTTTCTACTACTTATAGACTATATCCACAACGTGGAAAGGCCTTTAAATACACTTATAAATTGCAGCGTAACCTAGTTTAGATGGAATCTGATAGTGTTGTAGTAGTTTAGGGGGGGTAGTAAAATTTAATCTCTAGAGCCTTACAAAATCTCGTTAGAAAACCAAGATCTTATATTTTTGTCCTTATTTACAGCCATTAACTGCACCATACTTCCCAAATCAACTCGTAGAAACAGCTAAAATCTACTAAAAAGCTTCATCAAAAAGCTTTATATAGCCTTAAAGTTCGATATAATATTAAATCTGTTCCGGAATGAGGCAGAAATATTCCGGAACGGGCCGTGTACCGGTATTAGGCAGAACAATACCCTACAGGGGTCCCTGGAGAGTATTAAAACTAAACTAAAACTAGGCTGAAGCAACAAATTCCCTTAGGGGTAATAAGCACGGATATTTTAACGTATTTTTATCTTGTTTTGGGTACAAATCTACGCATGTTAATTAGCGTGATTAACAGGCGCTTTCACACAGATGCGCCAGGATGGTGTAGTTGTCACGAAGTTCAAATAGATGAGTTCATTGATGAAATGGGTTGATCGGTTAATTAATCTTGACTTAATCGTTTTGATTGAGGTTTTTGACCTTGATCTAACGTGTCTTTAGTGACGTATCTTCGTGCATATGACTCGTGCACGTGACCCACGCCTTTAGAGAATATAGATTATCTAACACACCCCCTTAGCTTTAAGCTCTTTAAGGTCAAAGCTAACTACCTTCTCGTGTCCGTTAATGTATTAATTAAACCATAATGTCGTCTAAATCCTTCCTTCTTGCCCTAACCTTCTCCCTTAGGTCCTCCAGTTGCTTCTCCTCATTTAGCCACTCCTTAATATCCACTATTCCAATTATATTAACGAAGCTTTAAAACCTCTGCTTAGGTAGGGCCTTTATAAGTCCATTAATAATTATCTCCTTTATTACTATCTATTAAAATCGTACTTGTCTTATTACGTATTCCTAATATAGCCAGTATTAATGGATATTAATATATCGGAGCTTTATAATCAGCTTTACCGTATCTTCTATAATTAGTTAGAGTGTCTGTGTGTTATTACATTTAATAATCAAGGGCTTGTTTAGGTGTAATATTATTACTTTAAACAGCCTACTAATAAAGATAGCTTCTTTTACTGTCTGTAATAGGGCTAACAACTTGGCTTCTGTGCTTGACATTATAACTGTACCCTGCTTGTTTGCTTTTTAGGTGATTGGCCCCCTAAATAGCTTTATAATGTATCCTTATAAGCTTTTTCTGTTAATGGAGTTGTCCGCGAATAATGCATTGCTAGTATAGATAAATAATTGCGCTTTACCTCTACCGTCTCTTTTATTGTCTCGTTCTTTGTTGCGTATTCCTTTGTCTTTCCCTCTACTGTTTGTTCCTTTCTTATCTCCTCTATAGCAGATTGCTCTGCTTCTTATACTATATAGGTACTAGATAACTCTGTTTACCGCTCAATAATGCTCTTGGCTTGGGTCCTGGTTAAACCTTACCAGCTGTAATACTGCAAAAGCAATATCTGGACGCGTTGTAGTGGCTATATAGAGTACTGAACCCAGTTTTCTTTGATATAGCATTGTAGAAGCTGGTAGGGATATAGGACAGACTAATAGGTCTATATTAGGGGATAGACGCGTTAGACAGATTATACGGTGATTAGTAGGGAGGAGTTCCAATTCTGCTATAGGAGTGTCTGGAAGACGCCCTCTGAGATCTATTTTATACTAGTTAGCTATCTTCTCAATATAGGCTTTCTAGGATAGCTATAGGAGCCTCTAGCTATAATTATATATTATATAGATTCCTAGGAACCATTTTAGCTCGCCAAGGGTACTTATCTGGTATTCCTTACTTAGCTCCTTAATTGCTTCTTAAGCCTTCTTTTTATCTGTCTTTCTATAGCAGAAGACGATATTATCAATATAGAAGAGGATGACTATTCTACCTTTTAGTATAACGTACGGCTTTTAGGGTACCTCTTTAAAACCCAATTCTATTAGTGAGCTTGTGAGATTCTTCTGCTATAATAGTAGTGATCGTTATAGTCCGTAAAGGGCTTTTCTTAAGCGTAGTACTTTATCTTTCTTTCCGTTATTAAATCCTAGTGGTAGCTTTATATAGACAACTTTGTCAAGATCGTAATAGATAAACACATTAACTGTATTTATCTGTGTCGTCTCTAGGTCGAATTTTGCGGTGATCGCTATAAGGGTTTGGAAGGACGTACTAGCTAATATAGTAGCTCTTATAGGTAGGTCTCCTGGGGCCTATTAATTTCCGTATACTATTAAGCGTGCTTTGCATTTCTAGAGAAATCCATACTTATCTGTCTTGTAGATAAATACCTATATTAAGCTAAGGACCTGCTGTCCCTTTATATACTTCTTGTCTGTTTCTTGAAACGACCTTATTTAATAATGGGATTGGAGGTAAGCTTGTTAAGCCTCTTAGAACTAATCTTAAAGAGGGTATATATTAAGGTCCTTAATTAACTAAGATAGCGGAGGTAAGTTCTTCCTATATAATCTAACATTATGTATTTTGCCTAATTTCAGCTTACTGTTATTAAGTTAACTATTAAGGTTAAACTTCCTTCCTGCTATAAAGGCGCCTTAATAGGCTAAGGTAATCCTTTTGGTAACAAAGTTTTTAAACCTATTATTGCTAGCTTTCTTAAATAAGTCTTTAACTAAGTTATTAAATACCCCCTAAGTATAAAACCTATCTCCTACTTGGTTAATAGTGTCCTAATTAGTATCTAACTTTATAGGATACTTGACGTAAAAGGTATATAGAGATTCTTCGTCTTTTTCTATTGGAGGTAGCATATAATACGCGTCTTTAAGAGCTCTTGCAAGCTTAAGATCTGCTAACTTATTAAAGGTTTGAACTGGCTTATTAACGTTATCATCTTCCTCTTAAATTAACGGTTTAAATACTTTGTTATTATCTTCCAGAAGAACCTCGTTCTTAATTAAGGTCTTAGGGAGTTAAATCTTCTTAATTAGCGTATCTAATTCAGCGTGTAGATCCTTTAAGATGTCTATTTACTTGCTATTAAAGAATGTCTTTTTGTTAAAAATAATATCCCTAGTAGAGATAATGATACCTTTATACGGGATCCAGATCCTATAGATATTGGTAGAGTTATAGCTAATAAGGTAGTTAATATAGGCTCGCAGATCTAGCTTACTTAGTCTTTTTTTCTTTAGCTAGGCATCTAATGTTATTACATACGCCCTACAGCCATAGGCTTTTAGGTGCGCTAATTATGGTTTTTTTAATCTCCTATTTGCTAGGTAGGTATAGAACCTTTTATATAGCAATTTCCATCTATTGCTTTCCCGTGGCGTTTAATCTTAAAGGTAGACTATATAGTTAACTATCTCGTTCTATAGGTCGTGTAGTAGATTAGCAGTAATTCTTATTATATATCCTTTCTTAATAATTACACCCCCTAAGCATTCAGCGGTACCGTTCTATACTTAGGTATGTGGCGCCAAAGGCTTAAAGGTAATCCCTTAGGTCTATAGCCATTTAAGGGTTCTCCTTTTCCCTAGCTCGTTGTCTAACCTAATAGTGTTAACCTTAAGGTTATACCTTAGACAAATCTATTAGATAAAATCTTTAAGTACTTATAGTGTCTCCTTCTCCTTACTATGCGTTATTATAAAATATAGGAAGATTCTTCCTAAGAAGGTGTTATAGATAAGCATAACTTGTATAAATCCTATATATGCTTCCTTAAGGTTAGTCTAGTTAATATAGAGGTTAAGATAAGGTTTATTAATATTCCGTTTTAAGAACCTTCTTAAGACCTAACGCTTGATTTTGGTGAGACTATAATATTAACATTCCGTTATCTTTAGGCCTTAAAGCTTAACTCCTAGGGCGTTAATACCTAAATAATAAAGGCTTATAGGTCCTGGATAACCTAGACGCAGATACTATAGTTATACATTACCTTTCGCATCTGGGCGAATGTCTCTTAACAATACTCTGCGCTTCTATTAGCGGCGTAGCAGTTGGCTTATATTAAACGCTAATAGACTTCCTAATTGGATGTATTTAATAGTCTATTATCTATAACGTTCTTCTATTTAATATAGGATTATATCATCCTTCTAAACTAGAAGATTGTTATTTCCTTTATTGTCCTAGAAGTACCCTCGCTTTTAAAGTAGACGGAACGACACTAGATTTGTATTAAAGTCCATATAGAAGGCAACGTCCTTAAGATATAGGATTCCCTTGCTCTTGTTTAGTTTTATAACTTAGATAGTAATATCACTGTAACCTAGTATAGGCACTTCTAAGCTGCCAGCGGTAACGTATTTATATCTTAAAGCTTTCCTAAAGTTATAAAAACAAGAGAGATTATTAAAGATATATAGAGTGGTTCCTAAGTCAAGAATAGTCAATAGCTTTAGTGGATGGATTTAACCTATATAATACAATTCTAGGAATATCGCATTAGCTTCTCCCTTAATCTTAACTTTCTAGCTCTTGTTCTATTATTATTAAGCCTTATCTTCCTATTCTTTAAGTCTAATCTTTATAACTTGGTTAGTGAGATTCTTATTCTTTTCTACCTTTTTTAGTACCCTTTTAATGTAAGCATCTCTAATTGTAACTCCTTTAGGTCTCTTATCTTTAAATAAATACCAATAATTTTAAAGGGAATATCCTCGTTTCTTATATACTAAGCACACGGGTAGTAGCTTTTTATAGGACGTCTTTTTATCTACTAGTAACCTGGCTCTCTTTAAGCGTCTAGTATATACTAAGGTTTCTTTCCCTGGACCTTTAGTAGTATTAGAGTAATCCATTATAGCTTGCTCTGTAAAGTCTGTATTAAAGGTACTCCCTTTTATAGTAGTATTAGCTTTTTTTAAGGGTATTCTAAGTCCTTCTTATAGCTCCTTTGCTACTCTACGGTATTTAGAAGATCTTAACTTCTAAGGGTTATTTAACTCGGTAGTATACTTTATATAGTAGGCGTTGCTAAACGGTTAAATAACTTCTGCTAAATCTTGTAGCCAGATTCTATTGGATATTTAAGGGATCTTATACTTCTCTCCTAGGGACATTACATATTCCCATTAATTTAGCCACTGGTTTAATTTTAATAACTGTTTAAACCCCTTAAGGGCTTCTATATACTAGTATTATACCTTCTTCCTAATAAATAATAAGGTAGGTTCTATGTTCTCCTTTAGCTAAGATAGCCACTCTTTAACTATTAAGGAAGGGTTAAGCAGTAGCTTCTTCTAAATTAATACTGTGGATATAATCTAGGTGCGGATCTGTTAAAGATAATCTTCCTATCTAAGGAAATACTTTATATCCTAGTTATAGTATTGTCTGCTATTCTTATACGCTTTCTGTTAATTTATTAAGAGCTATATATATAAGGTTACATTCTTATTGAAATCTATAACCTTTAGAAGAGGTGGTTTTTTAAGTAGACCTTCTTAAGGTGCTTCTGTGGCTGGGTTAATGTAGGCCCAAATTTACTAATCCACAAGGGCTTGTAGTTACCAGATCCATTACTCCCAGTCTTCTGGTTTATTAAGGATGATTATAGTCAACGAACTCAATGTTAGTAGAGTTATTTTGACTGATAGGCAAAGGAGGATTTAAGATGGTATTTTTGTCGTTAGGATCGTCCTTATCATCAGGGTCGTCCTATAACGATTGAGGTAGGATTTCTCGTGGAATCTCGTGGAATCTCATGGAATCTCGTGGAAGGTTCGTGTCAGAATCGTCCTGCGACACTCGAGGTAGGATTTCTGTCAGAGTCTGCTTCCTGACGATGAGGTAGAATTTCTTCAAACGATTGAGTAGTAGCTGAATAGCTTCTTGAGTCGGCGGACCGGGCTCATAACTGTCACGAAGTTCAAATAGATGAGTTCATTAATGAAATGGGTTGATCGGTTGATTGATCTTAACTTGATCGTTTTGATTGAGGTTTTTGACCTTGATCTGACGTGTCTTCAGTGACGTGTCTTCGTGCACGTGACTCGTGCACGTGACCCACGCCTTTAGAGAATACAGATTATCTGACAGTAGTAAGAAACCCAAAAATTTCCTGAAGCTAAGAAAAAAAATCAACTTTAGCCGAGCGCGGGGATTGTGAACGCAACCTTGAGATTAAGACTAGAAAGTGTTAGCTGGAAGTCAAACGCATTTAAAGATAACTTACGTCTCACGCTCTGCCAGTGACATAGCCCGGCTTGTTATGAACGTGGAGTGGATAAATGAAAATGTTTATCGTTAGATTGCGAGCACCTGCTACTTCTACCAACAACATCAAACTTCTCCATTTTTGAGCCATACGGCTTTTGCTTTCCCACCCACCATCCCTATATATATACCTATATAGAGCTCCGCATATCTAGGTACGAAGGAGGTGATTATGCTGGGTCATACTCGGCTTTCTCTGCTTCACCCACTTTCCTTGCTACTACGTAGCTACAGGCCTGGCGCCGGCTGTGCTTGCAGAGATCGCCCCCTTTGTGCCTATACCTCTAAATATTGATATTGTTGTACGGCTCTTCTTCTTCAGATGGTGACGAATAAAGAATGAGATAAATAAATGTATATAGAGACTGTAAAACTACATTCGAAAGCTCATATCTGGGAATTATTTGGAAACACAAACTATGCACATCCATTCACTCACTAGCACGCCACGAAAATTACTCGCGCATTAACCTCATCCAGGCCCAAAAACCATCGCCTCTATTCACATACACGCGCGCTCTATAAATTATTGTCCACTCGTGCCTGCCGCCATACGAGATTCAACTCACAACAGATAAAAGCCTTCTTTTGATCCCTAAGAATACCTCCTTCCTGCGTCTAATTTCTTTATATCCGGAGACGTTTTACGTCATTCTTTACGTCATTTTTCACGTCCAGTGCGCTCCGAGTGCGCAGCCGTAGTTTACACAATGCCGCGAAGGAAAATTGAGCTATATGATCCTACCGATGCTGAACAGGTCAAAGCCTATATTGAAGCGAAGGCTTCTCAAACCGATGGAGAGAGATTGCAAAATCTACTCAAGCAGCTTCCTAAACCCATTCGAGACGCAAACCTCAGACGTGGGAAAGACGGATACAAGTTTAACATTACAACTCTCACGCAGAAAGTAGCGGCAGCAACTCATATCCGTGGTCAGATTGCTGAAACACCGTGCAGTAACTGCCAAGAGGGATGCGGTCCATTTGCGGATTGCGTTCTACTTAGCGGTTTCGACGATCTCACTAAGATGTGTTGTTCTAACTGTCAGTGGGATTTGAAGACCACCAGTCGCTCATCCAGAATTTGCGACTTTGCAAAAAGTACGTGCTAAAAAGATTCATTTTCAGTGCAGCTATTAATCTTATTTCTGACTAGGCCGTCCTCACCTGTCTCGAGTCTATAAACCGCGCCCGTTGCCTTTCGGATTTGACCAGGAGTCCGCCATAGCATCCTCAAACCAGGTCCATGGCTCTCGTTCAAGTGGCTCACTGAAGCCGGGGGCCGAAAATATTCATATCCTCGGCGATTTGTTTCTCCCAGCCTTCGACAAAGGGGAAGAAAATCTCCAGACCATGGTATCCCCCCTTCTGCCCGACCTGAAGGCACTTCACGAGCGAGATATGAGCAGTAAGTTCTCTGTCTCTCGCGATTGGTTTCAACTATAAATATGCGTGTAGCTATAAAGAAGCCTATATCCAACATTAATAGCGCTTTTGAGGCCTTCAAATCAGCCGAAGCTGAAAGTTGGAGAAAATCTGGGCTACCGACACCGCCGCCACCAGAATTTCTGGTCAAGCCTTCGGGTTCGCTCTGTTCACCAATCAGCCATCGCCTTAATCAGCCGTCCTTTACTACCAACATTCCTGAAAATGGAGAGACCGCAGATCAGACAAACGGTTGTATTGCTATGGTCATGGGTACTGCTTTCGAGGAGACAACCTTGATCTATGACCAGGTCCATCGTAGAGGTGACACCTCACATGGTTCCACAAGATATCCTCTATTCGTACGACAAGCACATCAAGAATGGACAGGTCAAATTTCGGAATCTTCGGAGGCTAAGGTTGAGGTCGTGTACGGTCTGAAAGCTGCACGAGCTATTATGACAGACCGAAATCTCAAAACAACTCCTTTACCACTTTGGGGCGAATATTCTGGTATTATTCTCATTCTCCTGCATGAAACAAACTTCCAGAATGCTCAACAAGAATACAAATTTCGGAGAATTATGGTGTTTGCCTATCACCCTCAGAGGTTATTCCATGACTGTGTCGGCGGCCGCTATGTTGTTCACCAAGAAAAGGCACTTGCTTTAGCAGCAGCCATGACCGGTGTTCGTCACCTACCGAACTATTACAAGAACAAGTTATGGCTAGTTGTACGACCTTCATCCAAGCAACGGCACTTGGAAGCGATTCTTGGGAAACAACGCGCTCAAGCCCTCGCCATCGGCTTTGCGAAGAGCGATGCTATTTCTGATACAGATGACTCCGATCAAGAATTTGAAAACGATGGCAGCTGGGAGCAATTTTTCAAAGAAAATCCGCACAGTAACAAGAAGCTCTACGAACTACTTCCCACTGCTCTAAGTGAGGCAACCCAGGATAGCCAGGATTGGCATGACCCGTTGTCATTTCCTAAATCCGTTCGCGAGTGGTGGGAAGGACAGAAACAAATCCTATTTTACGAGAACCCGGTTTCCGGACTTACAGATATCCTTTCAGTCCTTGACAAATGCCAGAACTTGATACCAGGCCGAATGATATCCGCAAACAGATCGTCATTGCGACATGCCCTTACGATGCTCATGGAGATACAAAAACAAACTCTTGAGCGAGATAATTCTCATCAATCCCGAAAGGCTGGCCTCGTCCACTCTCGTTTTGATGGTCAACCCATCCTGGTTAAATGTTTTTGGTGTGGGACAAAGAGAGGCGCAGTGAAGAAGCCAGTCTTCTCTGTCAATCGCCCAAATCATTATGTTGTCAGGAACAGGTACGCATGCCAGAACTGCGGGAAAAGAGTAGAAGTAGTCCCAATCCATGGTCCACACACTAGTTACTCGAGCCTTTCTTCTATGGCACCAAAGATCGAGCGGCGAGAAAAATATTCAATGATGCTACAATCGCGGGAAACACTAACAGCTCAGCAAACCGAGCCTGTAGAATCTTTCTGTTTGCGTTGTCGAGAGCAGACAAAAGTTAAGGGCGGCGGAAACGTGTTTGTAGATTCCAAACCGCTATGGACCCTTGGTGGCTGTCGCCCTCTTTATGTCGAACGCCAGGTAAATTGTCTGAATTGTAAAATGCTCAGGAGAGCCTCGGGCAGGTTTGTGCCTAAGGACGAAGGCATACCGTCAATCTACCATACAAGTCTTACTAGACTCGCTGACCTATATGGAAGGTATGATGGTCCTATCATCGCAGCCTTGGTGGATCGCTGGCCGCCATCAAGTAGAACGTATACGTGGAACGCCACGGTCGAAGCATATTCTAGTCCGGTATTTGTTTCGCCCTCTGGCTCGAATACTGTACTTGAATTGCCATCAACTTCATACCAAGGCGCGCCCATTCGCCGCAGCCCTAATAAGGACCGCTCGACTTCACTCGAAAGCTTCCAGGTTGAGGCTGAAGGTGCGCCTACAGAATGGCGCTCTTCGTTCTCCACCGGCCTAGAAACTCCCAAACAGTCTCAATCTTTCAATTCGATCGTGGCTGCCGATGAAGACCTGATGTCGTTGACAAAGAAGCGCGGCCGACCGAAAGGAAGCAGAAACAAACGGAAAGTATGCGATGATGATTTCAATTCGGTCGTGGCTGCCGATGAAGACCTGATGTAGTTGACAAAGAAGCGCGGCCGACCGAAAGGAAGCAGAAACAAACGGAAAGTATGCGATGATGACTCACCGAGGCGATTACACTGTGAAGGAATATCGATCGAAACGGCAAAGCGTGTGCATCATCCCACTAATGGAGACTTCGAATTTCATGAAAGTCAAGAGAAAGTGGGAACAATAGAAGCACAAGTCGTAGTTGTATAAATAAACAGCTTTTTTTCTTCCCCCCCTCTTTCCGTGAGAGGGCCACTCTAAACTATAAAGGTGCCTACATTGTTTAAAAACCTGACTTGTGTAGTGGAAATTAAGAGCCCTATCCCTTAACTCGCCGGCGTCTATCTGGTAGACGGCCCGTGCAGAACACTAGAATCAAAACTACGTGTAAGGGATATTATTGCGGTCACCTCAGGTTGCCCTCAGGACAACCCCCGGATACCCCTCGGACGTCCGTCGGGCACGTGCCTCCGGCACGTGCCCGTAGTATATAGTCTCCACGATCCCCGAGGCCTTACCTCCTCAAGGATTCGTCTCTCTCACCAATCTATCCTATTCTATAATTGTGTCCTTATAGCCCCCTATCTATAAGATCCCCTTATATTTAAATCCTTCCTACTCCCTTTTAGAAGGGTAGTTGGCTCTAAGAACTAGATTGTTTATTTACATCTTTTATTTATATCTACTATCCTCCCTTAAAATCTTACGATAATCTAAATAGAAACTCTATAAATACCTTATAGAAAGCCGTCGCGCTAAGGTAGGAAGGTCCCTCTAATAGTAAGAGATTGCGATAATATAAACCTCTAGGTAAGACGGCTAAATAAGCCCTAATACCTAGATATACTAAGAGCTTAAAGACTCTTATATATATACGGTTACTAGTAATACTAAGGAAAACGTAGACACCCTCTAGCCCTACTTAGGTAAATTAGAAGATTAAGCGCTAGAGGTAACCCTAAGATCTTCCCCTAAATTAGAAATACTAGAGGAATATACTAACGCGTCTAATTAGGGACCTAACTGGAACCCTCCTAGAAGACTATTAGCCTATAATTAGTATAGTAGTAGTATATAGACTGCCTACGAGCTAAGCGGGCCTACCCCTTTAGGTAATCTAACCTAACTACTAACTTAAGACTTAAGCCTTATAGGGAAACCCGTATTAGCTACTAGTACTAATACTACCTCTATAGCTAGAGCCTCCCTAAGCCTAAGGTTAGAAAGTTAAGAGCCCTATACCGATTTTCTTTAAGGAGGATATTAGGAAGCTACTATAAGGCTCTTAAAAGCTATATAGGAAGGAGCCACTAATAAATATATTAGAAATCTCTAGGAGTAGGTCTAGATTTAGTAGAATTTAATCTAGGCTAAATAAAACCTTTTATAACCTAGCTAAGGCTAAGGGTCTCCTAGGGACTACCTAGTACCTACCTAAGGAGGTATAGAAGACTTAGAGAGGTATCTATATAGCAAGCGGAAAAAGGATATAGACTAACTAGCTAAGGCCTCTAGTAGCCTAGAATGTAATAGGACTAGCCTAGTTACAGTAGGAATGTCTTAGTAAAACACTTAATAGATAAATTCCGACGCTTTAATTAAATTCTGCTAAATTCTACTAAGTTAACCAAATTCTGCCGAATTTTACTAGCTTATTTAACTTCTGCTAAGTTCTACTAGATCAATCGAATTCTACTAAAGTCCGTCAAAGACCGCGTGCGTATATACGCATGTATTGACCACTAAGACCCCTAAGTACTTAATTATATAATTCTCTTATTATTCCTTTCTCTTCTTTACGCAACGTCTTATACTCTATAAGAGCTATATACCCTTAGATTTAGATAGAATTTATATTATTCCTTCAAATCTTCCCTAAAGCCTCTTCGCGCCCTTATATTATATTGCGTTAAAACAACTACTATTAAAATAGCAAACGACCCTAAATCCCACGCGTTAACTATAAGTATTATAACCCTAGTTAGGGAACAGTTAACTGCAATACAAGAGGCCTTTACGGATGCCTTAGCTTAGTAGCGGGCTATACTAGAAGCCCAGCATTAGCGATTAATAGAAGCACTCCGCGAAGAACTCTATAACGTTAAGGCACTTTTATTACAGACCCTAATAATAATACCTATAGACGAGATTAAAATAAGCGTATCTAAACCCAGCCCTTTAAACGCGAACCTTAAACTAATAACTTAACCCATATCTATATCGAATTTAATACCCATTATAAAATCTAAAAAGCCCCCTAACCCTCTAATATTTAACAGAAATTAAAATAACCTATATCCCTTTATAACCAAGCTCTGTCTTAAACTTTTAATAAATTATAACTAATACCCTACTAAAGCCAGCAAGGTTAGCTATAGAATATCTCGCTTAAGTAAAGACGCTATACGAACTATATATCCATTCTTCCGTAATAGTACCTTTATTAATTTTAAAATCTTTATCTCTCTACTAGAATAAATATATAATAACGCTAGCCGCGAATATATAGCTATTACTAAACTTAAAAACCTATAATAATGGAACCAAGACTTTACTAGCTTCTTTTTAGAATTTTTAGGCCTTATTAGCAAGCTAGATTAGAATAAAGCCGCTAAAGTTACTACTCTTTAATAAGCTATTTTAGATAAGATTAGAGCCTAGTTAGTAGGTAGAGAACTACTAAAAGGCCTGTCCAAATTTACTATAATATATTAATAAATTAATAAGGACCTTTAATACAACAAACAGACTTATTCTCTAAAGTTAACCACACCTCGCGTTTAAAACTCTATAAAACCGGTACACGCTTTAAAACGCGATCCCTCTCTAAGACCTAAAAGCCCTATATATAACCCTATAGACCTTAACGCCACTTAATCCTATACACCCCTAGGAATTAATAAATAAAGAACTTAAGCTATAAATAGAGAATACTTTAGATGCGGTAAAAAAGGATATATTTAAAAATATTACTAAACTCACCCCTTTAAAAAAGTCCGCTAAAGTTCCTTCTAATCCTTAAATTGTAACTATTCCTTAAGTTGTACCTATTCTATAAATTATACCCATTCTATAAGTTAGACTTAGTTACTACAAGGTATCTTACCTTTGGTTAGCTTGGGGAATAGATTATCCTAGGGCTAAGTCACGCCTTAGGATAAAAAGTAGAAGAGTATAAGTGTCTAGGCTCTTCTAGCGCTAATATACAGCACAACTCCCTTAATATACTTAGCGAAATTTAAATACTTAGAAAATAGAAGGAGGTATAAATCCTAATAGATAGCAGAGCTACTAGTATAGGCTTCGTTAATATAAACTATATAAAAGCTTAACGCCTAAAATTAAAGAAACTTAATAAGCCCTAAGGCTTATAAGGCTTTAATAGTAAACCCTTAATATATAGCAAAATAACGCACTACGTCCTAGTAAAAATGCGGATAGGTAAATACCTTAAACATATCTCCCTATTTATTATACCCTTAAAGTAATATAAAGTTATACTTAGATACGGATAGCTAAAGTAACACAACCCCTTAATTAGTTGGGTTAAAGAAATACTAAAGTTCTATATAACTTACTACTAAAGCCATTACTTAAAATACTATATGCCCTATAAATATATACACAACTATTTAAATTTAATATAATATAAATTACCCTTACTATAAACCTTAAAATAAGATAATAAAGCTATAACTACTAATTATAGTAAAGAATGCGAAGATATTTCGTTAAAACCTTTTAAATTTTATATAATATAAGCCGCACCCTTTATTTTATTAGTAAAAAACAAGATAGAGACCACGTATTAGAAAATGGAGGTTCCTTTACAGGCAAGGCGCGCTCGCTTCCCTACTCTAGTTTGGCCAAGACCTAACCTTAACCTTAACTATAAAAGGCCTTCTCCCTCGCTGCTTTTACCCTTATGCTCTATCTCCTCTTTTCTTTCCCGCTACCGTACCACCTTAGACTCTAGCTGTTAGCCATAAGGCATTTTCTATCCCCCTAGCGTTTATATAGGTACTCTACCCGCCTTCCCTAATCTCTGTATATTTTATACTAATAATTATCTAGCGCTATAACTCTTTAGCCCTTTTTATAGGATATATTTATACTTTCTCCTAATATTAACGTATGCTTTAGTCCTACTATATTCCTCCTTTTTTTTTTCTTTTTTCTTTTCTCCTGCCTATGTTATTAATTAATATACTAGAATAATATTTCCGCTTATTCTCTTTTTTACCTCTACCTCTAGTAGTATCTTAGGCGTAACTATAATATACGACTTAATTCCTATTAGAATAGCTATAAATAGCTATAAGGCTATACCGAGAACCGCCTAGTAATGGATTATATAGGTTATAGCTACTGCGAGCTATAGGACGCGTTAGATAGTATCGCATTATAGCGTTATAATAAAGGCAAAGCTGGACGCTAAAGTAGGTCCTTAGTAAAACTATAGGCTAATGCTAGTCGCTTAGCTTAGCTAAAGCTGCGCTACTAGAAGCCCTTACTCTCGCCCTTTTTAGCACCTTTTTAACTTAAACCTAGACCTTACTCTTCCCTAATAATTAGAGGATTATATTATAATTAGAAAAGCCGCCAGGCTTTAGTTTAATCTAGCCCCCTATTTAGCTAAGGAGGCATAAGTTACGGAAATATCCTTTATATAGACTTAAGACTTATAAGGCGGAATCTAGGGGTAAATGGCCTATCTAGTAGTATAGCCTGGCCTTTAGTAGAGCTAGTATTATAATTTTAGTCTTAGCTAATAAATACTAGAGAAAAATTCGCATATTTAATCTCCTAATATAGACGGACTTTATATAGTAGCTATATTAGCTAAAAGGGCGTAGTAAGATAGATATAGGCGTAATCGCCTAATCTACTTACGCTATCTACCCCTTTATATTATTTGTAATATCTAGCTATAGGTAAAGATAAAAGTAAGGCTTTTATATATATTTAGGAGGTTAAGCAGCAGCTATAAGCTCCGTAGAGTATAACTAAGAAAGTTTCTTAGATCTAGGGGAGAGAGTTAAGGATACCCTTATTACTTAGAGTATCTTTTAATGCTTATAGTAGAATTACGGCACGCCCCCTACCTATCTAACCCTAGGAACTATAGTCCCGCAAAGAATCTAATATAAAAGATCTAGTTTACTAGTATAATTAGGTTAGAAAACGGATATATTAGCGCTAGCCCTAATTCTAAGGAATAAGGGTAGAGGAGGCACTTTGCCACCAACCCCCTTAATAGGGAGGCTTAGTGCAATGCCCCTATTAGAGGCTAAATATACTAGCTTAGTTAATTAGGTCTCAATTATGGTTTCCTAATAGGCGTTAATCTTATAATAGAGTTTAAGCCTATATAAACCTTTATATATTGCGAATGGTAATTACTAATAGAGTATAGATTATACGTTTTAATTCGCTATTAAGCTAGTAGGGTTATTTTAGTATAGATACTATAGATATAAGCTAATAGTAAAGAGGGGACTAGCGTAGACTTAAAAGCCTAGCGTGACCCGTTCTTTAGGGCTATTAAAAAGGTATAAGGTAATAATAATTCTAATAATAATAGCGGCAGTAATAGTAGCATCTTTTTAACCCCTTTGTTTTTATTTAGAAATTTTACTTAATAATATTAATTTCTATACTATACTCCCTAAAAAACTAAAGGCTTCTTAGTATTATATAATTACGGCTTTTAAGGTAAATATAAGTAATATACCTAAAAAGAGAAGAATAAAAAAGGGGAGAGTACCTTACTTCTCTCTAATAGATAATCCTATAAAATATTTAGGCTAGTTGCGCGAAGGTAAGTTATTCTATATTGCCTTTTTTAAACATTCTACTTAATAAGGCACCTATAGATTTTAAGGCTTTTAATAAGTATAAAGATATTTATAAGAATATAAGTAATAGCTAAGGCGCTAGAGGAAGTAATTAAGGTAATTTAGTAATTATCCCCTCCTTCTCCTAATAACTATAAACGTATTTAACGGCTAGTAGTAAATATAATATTTATTAAAGATAATATAGCTAACCTAGACTTAGAACCTAAAGCTAAAGGTAATAAAGCTAGTAATACTAGTAATAAAGCTAATAAAGTTAGTAATTAACTAGCACTTTATAGGTTAGGTATATACTTCCCCCCTATATAATAGCCTTGCTTAATAATTATTAGGTAGTAGAAATAACCATAGTAATAAGGACAATAAGAATAAGAAGTTACCTTTTTTAGAGAAGCTAGAAGATCTCTTTAGCGCATCTATATATAACTACCTTAAACCTATAGCAGAATTTAATAAAATGGATAGCCTAGCTAAGGAAATTAATGTTATAACTGTCCCCTAGGCTATATAGAAGTTAGAGACCTATATAGTAGCTAACTAAGACTCCTTAATAGCTAATAATATAGATAATATTAGTAAGTTATAGATATTAAAAATATCGTTAGTATAACCTAATAACTATAATATATAGACAATCCGCTTATTAGGGAGGAGGGTAATTATAAAAAAGGGAATATAGGAGGTAAATTATCCTTTATACTAAGAAAGCGGAAGTTTAAGCGGAATAATATTACTAATTATAATTATAATAACCTTGCTAAAGAGAGTAGCGGGGGTAGTAAGGGCGGTAAAGGTGGTAATAGTCTATATCCCTAGAAGCAATAAAGGCTACCTATTTATTGCAAAGACTTGCCTTCTAGCCCCCCTTCTACCCCTAACCTTAACCCTTAATACCTACAAGTTAATTAGTAAGTAATACCTACTCTATAGCCCGTTAGCCCTTTGCTCTAGGAGCCTACCCTCCCCTATAGTATTAAACTACCATATAATAAGGCTAGCAGTTATACCTATACTAAGGAGGATAGTAATAGTAATAGCGTCGCCAATAATTAGAGCGATGTTTTAAACCTAGAGCCTACTATAAAGCGCCATACCCAGGCTAAAAAAGATAAATTTAATAAAATAAACTTAGAAAATAAATAGGAGATTAATAATATTCTAGGGGAAAGAATAACTAAGTTAGGGCGTGAATATAAGGTGGCTTAGAAGCCTACCTAGGTTTATAAAAGCGGGCTTTCGAATTCTAAAAATACCCTTAAGTCTTACTAAAGACGCGTTTAGCAAGCTAAAGCTAAACTACTATAGGTACACTCTTCTAAAGTTACGAAAGTAAAGGGTAGGGTTACTATATAGAAGAGATAGGGCTAGTAGCTTAGGTATATTTTTATATTTTAGTTAGTCCTAGAAAGCTAGGGTTTATATTTAGTAGTTTAATTATTTAAGTACATTTTCTTAAGGCGGTATTGCTATATACAGCCGTTTTTATCTAAATTTTGCTACTAATTTATATATATTATATATATCTAATTAAAACGGAGCCTTATAAGTTATAAGACTTATTATATTACTGGGTATTATAGTACCTATTTATTTATATTACGAATCCTCTCTTTTACTATTAATATACTTAAAAGAATTTGTTAAATTATAAACTTTTTTTATACTTAAGATATGCTAATCTACTAAGATTACTATTAAATATAAAAAGTGCTAGAAGAAACTAAGACATTTCTTAAAGATAAATTGCATCGTCCCCTACCCTAGCACTATTATATAAGGTAAGTAAGCGTATCCTAACCTAATACCTATAATATAAAGTATAGCGCAGTTTAGGAGCTTACTAGTAACTAGAGATTGTCTAGTATATCCTAAATAAAGGATAGTTAGTATATTATACTATATATAAGGATAGTAAGACTAATAGACTTATAAAGTATAAAACTTACCTTTATTAACGCCAATAACGCCTAAAAAATAGGTAAAGTATAAATCTAGATAGACAAGCCTTTAGAATTTTAAGTAAAGGGCAAGGTATTATAAATATTAAAAGAAAAGCCTTAAGAGTATAAAGAAAATTCCACGGCGTTACTAGGGATAGATTCCATAAACCTACAAATAAGCTTAGATAGTTAAAAAATCCTAGTTTTATAAATATACCTTACTTACCTATTTCTTTAATAACACTATTTATATAGTTATATTTGCCGTTCTAATAGCCTCTAATAATAAGTCTAAACGCCCTTAGGGACTTTAATTTAGGAAATATTTCTTATTTATAATAATCCTCTATATTATTATTAAAAGGTTTGTAAAAGGTAATATAACACATTAAGATATAATAATAGGCCGATTTAAAGGTAAAAATTTCGTCCTTCTAAGGCGTGCTTAAATATAGAGGTTAGGCTTAAACTAAGTATAAAGCAAGAAGAGGAGATCTATTAATTAATAAACTAGTAAAGTTAATTAGCTTTACATTTAAATATATATCTAAGAGAATGTTATAGTATAAAATATTACTATGTAAAATACCTCTAGAGTAAATATATTTAAGAATGTCTGTAAGCTATAAAATCTAACATATTTATAAAGTTTAATTAATATTATTACTTCTATCCTAAAGAAACCTATAAAGCTAGCCATTTAGAGCGTATTCTAGACGTATTACCGTACAGTTATCCTCCTAGAAAAGTTCGCTGCTATAGTATTATAAGAGTCTATTATATTAACCAAGTCTCTTATAGATCTCCTTTTTAACTTTAATAAAGCGTTAAGAATTTGTATTATTTAGAGCTTTAATAACCTTATTTTAAAGTTTATCGCGATATATAGTGCCTAAAATTCCCTAGCTAATAAGATTCTCATAGCTATAGCTAGGGGGTGGTACTATAATAAGGTCTATAGTATTAAAATAGTAAGGGCTTTAAAGGGGCGGTAAAATCCTAGTGTCTAGCTAACTAATCTATTATTTATTCTAGATTTTAGACACTATTCCTAGATAAGATTAGTATTTATAGTAAATATATTAACCCTATATTATCCGGATCTAGTTAACATAAATAGTAATATATTTTCTTTAGCGTTTATTATTTATACTAGTTTAGTTATAAACTAGCTATAGAGAATATAAGGCTAAAACTATATTTACAACCTGGCTAGCTAATTTAAATTATATAATACAGCTAAAACCAAATAATAGTCTAAATAATAAAGTCGGGCGTTAATAATCAATTAACTTATATATATAACGTAAAGGCGTATAAACTAGCTGTAGTTAATTTGCCTTATAAATAAGAACAAGCTATAAGAATCCAATCCTTATAAGATATTTTAGTTAGCGGAGGGGCTATATATTTAGTAACTCTAATATATAGCTAAAATACGCGTTATAGTAGACGCCTTACCCATCCTACTATTCGGCTAGTGGCCTAATTATATATATAATATTCTGCGCTAGAAAGCTTTAATAGTAAAATAGGGTAAATCCGGCCACAGCTTAGCTTAAGAGGTAGCCGCTTAGTAATTATTTTATATAAGTCTTTCTATTAGGCACTAATGCCTAAGCAGCTATAAAGCTATTAGCTATAGTAATACCTCTATTTTCCTTTACAAATTTCCTTTAACCCTACTTTGGTAATTATTTATAGCGCAGTCTTATAAAGCCGCTCTCTATTTAAGCCTATAATCTACCTCTTTTTATATTTCTTATATTCTACCTCTTATAGTTATCTAGCAATTCTATTCTTATTATTAAGGTAAATATTAGCTTAACTATTTACCCTTTTCGCGTGCCCCTTTCTAGTTAACTATAAGTTATATTCTTAGATAAAGTAAATATTAACTAAGCCTTTCTTCCTTAGCTACTAATAGGCCAATAGGTCTTACGTGAATTATAGCCTTCCTCCCTTAGCTAACTTAGTATCTTCATTAAAACCTTTTACATTATATTATCTACTTATTAATTATAGCGGTTAGATATTTTAAACTTCTATTTTACTCTCTTTAATGTACTTATAGCTAACTTATATATCTATTTAGAGAGGTAACAAAGCTCTTATTAGGTAAGAAGAAAAGGATATTTTAGATTATTATTTCCTCCTAACTACTAAAGATAGGACAATATACTTTAAAGGTAAATATCTTTTAATTATTAACTAAGAAACCAGCAACCAGAAAACGTTTAAAGAAGGTATAAGCAAATATTAGGAATATAAGGTGCCTACTAGGTATACTTATTATATTAAAGGCGCTAGCGTATATTTTAAAGTCTAGGAGGAGATTATATATTATAGCCTAAAGATATTAATTAGATAGTATCTATTATTATAACTATACTAAATAGTAAAGGAGATATCCTATATATTATCCTTTAGGAATAAAGCAGCTCAGTATTTTATTGTCTTTAATTCTTACTAATTTCTTTCCTACTTTTATAGCTAACTATTCTAAACAGCCGTTTTAAATAGCTTAGGTAATTTTAAGATATTGCTAGCTAGTACATTTATATATATATACTTTATTTCTATTAGTAAAATTATTAGTAGGGCCTTATATATATTTAAAGCTTCTCCTTACCCCTATTTTCCTTAGATAGTAATAATAAATTAGCTAGTACTAGTTTCTCTTACTTACTTTCATCTTTAATACGCTTTTATTTTCTATATTTTACTAGCTTTTATAATAGATTATTAATTACTAGCTATAATTAGTTTCTTATACTATTTTTACTAATCTAGCAAACTAACCTTTAAGAAATTCGCTATATTTAGGAGACTTTTATAAAAATTCTTTATCTTTCCTAAGTATATATAATATGTCTTATACCATGGGTGGCTATATCTAGACTAACTTAGGCTCGATATTATTAAGGAGGTAGGTAAATATATTTAAGGCCATTAATTCTTTAGCCTAAATAGTAAGCGCGAAAGCAATTACCTATAAAATTACCCTATTAGGACTTAAGCCTTAGATTAACTCGTATCTCTTATAAGTAGATTTCTTTCTAAACTTTATATTCTTAGAATTAAATTTTAAATCTTTAGGACCCTTAAATATTATAATAATATTTCTCCTAAAGACGGCTAATTATTTTAATTGGCTATTAGCGAAGAGGTTACCCCTTAATAATTATATATTTAACCTATATTTCTCGCTTTCCTTCTATACTCGCTATATCTGCAATTCCTTTAGTACTTAGATTTTATCTTAAACCTTCTTTACCGCCTCTAAAAGTTTTAAGCTTAAGTCGCTTAAAGTGTCCTACTGGTTATTAGTTAGATAGACCTTATAGAATTTCGGCTATAATTACTTAGTCTTTTTAAGTAGGCCCTTTAACTGCAAAAGTATTATAGTTGCTAATATGCTAAAAGATTAGGGACTAGTAGGTATAGTAGTAGGGGGAAAGAAAGAGAGAAGCTAATTAAATTATATACTATAGAGGTTAAAAGCTAGGTTTAGGATTTAAAGTTAGGCAGCTGCCTAATTTATATAGGTCTATAGAACTTTTAAAGCAAGGGTAGCTAAGTTTTATCGCCTAAAAAGGGATAGTATTAAGTACCTAAAGAATTGGATTTCTAATTAGGGGTTCTTTTTAGAGCCCTTCCTAAATAATATATAGCTAGATTACTTACTATAATCTAGCTAGTATTACTAGTACTAATTCTATATTTATATCTTTAATTTAACCTAAGATATTACTTATCTCCTATATATTAATTAGAGCACTTCTATACTTTAGGCGATATCTTTTTTTAAACTTACTTTAGTACTAGAGTTAAAATCCTATATATAAGCTAGGGGACTATTTCTATAAGTACGGCAAGTATATATACTATGGCTTTATCTACTATAATAGAGATAATATTAACGTATCTTAACTAAAGTCTACTAGAATTAATTGGGGAAGGTAATCTATTACTAGAAGAGGGGTATAGATATACCCGTAGTATAGTTTATATTATATAAGAAAAGGGCGGATCTAGCCTAAAAAATAATACTATCTAGCTTCTCTTTCCACTTAGCTCCTTTTTTAGATTAGTGTTATATTATTAAAGCTTTATAGAGCAATAATGCTAGTTATATCTAACCCTGTTACGCCAGCGCCTTTACTACCTTATAATAGTATAAACACCTCCCCTAGTAGCCTAAGCTAAACGCATCTATATTATAGGTAGTTAGCGCAGTATCTTATAGTTAAAATACTTACAGCCTTATTAAAAATAGTCTAAATAATCTAACCTCCTTTATCTTCTCTACCTCCTTTACCTCTACCTCCTCCTTCCCCTATAAGTTTAGGGGTTAAAGAGATACCCATAGTAAGAGATTCTAAGGTTAAAGTTAAGGTGTTAAATAAGATATATACTCGCGAAATCCCTAAAATATACTTAGAAATACGCTAATGTAGCGCCTACTATAGCTAGAATAAATAAAACTGCTAGTATAAGATTATAGAGACTTCGCCAGATACGTTATATAACAAAGCCTTATAGGAAATACCACAGTAGACTCGCTAATAGGCTAGGTTGTATAGGTAAATAGGAAGTCAATAATATAATAGTATAAGTATAATTAGTGGAGTAGTTGCCTAATAGATTAACTCTAATTATATTCTAAGAATTACTACAAGGAAGGAACTATCTAGGTAGGGACTATAGTCCTTTAAATATATAACCATACTCCTAAGAAATCCTCCTTATATATAATATACGTAATATATATAATATATATACCGTATACTGCGTATTTTACGTATACTATATATAATATTATATAACCTTAATTACTATTCCTTATTATATAGTTCCACTAGTTCTATCCTAAACTATACTTTTATTAACTAACTAGCTTCTTCTAACTCTTCTTTAAGTAGTTATAGCATTATACTTAAAGCGTCCGTAATACTGTGACGGTGCTAGAGCGCGTCACCTGCCAAATTCTACTATGCTACTGCCATATTCTGCCAACCTACGATTAGCTCGCTTACCGCTAGCGCCTTGGCGGCTGCCCCTTTATATATATTTACTATAGTCCTAGCGACCCCCTTCTTTTCTTCTCCTTAGCTTAGTATCTTTATTAAATAGTAATCCACAAGCTTTGGTTTAGAGGCATTTATACAAGCCGTTACATTATACTAAGCTCTCCATACACTGCCTGGGAAGGCCTTAATAATATCCCTACATCTTAAAAGAAACTTCGTCTGCAATAACGCGTTAACGCGCTATACTCAGACACTAGAACAACTTTATACTGCCTAGAAAGGCCTTAATAATATCCCACTTTATAAGCTAGGTAGGACTAGACCTATACCCCCAGAATTAAAACCAAAGTATATAAGACTAATAAACCCTAGGAAGCTAACGATAGTATTTAAAGCAAGCTTATCTAAAAGACCTACCTCTACCTAAGAGGAATACAAGATCTAATTAAAATTAGAAATTGAAGATAATAACAACGTTATAGATATACGCGAACAGATTCGCGCCCTTGCGGCTAATTAGAAGGTCGATTATCTTTAAGCCTAAAGCATATAAGAGACTCTAAAGGAGATCTTAGAAAGCCTTACTGCCTTATAAAGCAGCCCAGCCTCCCCTTTATAAAGCCTTAGTTAACCCATTTGCTTAACTAAATGTGATATACCAGGAAGTATAGATATAATAATAAAGCAATTAAAATCCGTTAAGCTTCCTAACCCTTAACTACTGTCCAATAGGATAGACCCTACTTTTAAGAACTGGAGGATCTAAGTATAAGGAAAACTCCAAATTAACTATAACTATTTCCCCTCTAAAGAGGCCAAAATACTCTACCTCTTTAGCTAAACCATGGGGGACGCCCAACGTTACCTTTAAGCTAAGTTTAAAGATAAATCTCCTATCCGATTTATATCTGTTAATAAGATACTACAGCACCTAGCGGCTATCTATATTAACCTAAATAAAGTACGGGATGCTTGGTATAACTATAACCGCCTAATAATAAAGCCAAACTAACTATTTGCTAAATTCTAGACTTAATTCTTATACCTTACAGGAGAAGGCTAGGTCCCCCTTAAAAACTACTAATTAGACCTTTATAATAAACTAATAATTAGGCTATAAGAGAAGATCGCTATAACTTTAAATAACCTGCTAACCTATAAAAAACTTATAGCTTATTGCCTATTATTAAACTTAGAGCTAAAGCAGATTAACGCCCATATAAATCGGCAAAAGCGACCCTATAGCAATTAAAGCTTACCCGCTACCCCTATGGGAGCTAGAGTAGGAAGATAAGCCACGACTGCTACTATACTAAAAGCGGTTATAACTACGCACTAGTGAGCCTTACCTAATTAGCTATATACTATAACCTTAACTAGTACTTATCGCAATACCCTAATTAACCCTACTATAGCTACTTACTATAACTGCAATAAGGAGGGTTACTTTACCTTATCTTGCCTAGAACTAAAGGATATTAAGGAGATAGAGGAGGGAGAAATGTCTAATAAGTTAGGAAAAGAAAAACCCTAGAAAAAGACTTCCTCCTAGGGTATCCTATTAATTTTAAAGAGATTAATCTAAGTTAGTTAATAGGTGGAAAACACTTTATAGTTCTATATATAATATCTTAAAATAGATATAGAGTTAACTTAACTGCCCTTATTAACACTAGAGTAAATAGCTTTACCTTTATAAATACTGCCTATATAATTAACGTTGCCAAGTTTCTAATATAAAAGCTACCCTACTAGAGAAGCCTGTTTAGGTAAAAGGCTATAATGGCCAAGCCAGTAAGCCGGTTACCTACGTCCTAAAGTCATATATCTCCCTTAATAAACGATGTTAATATAGTATCCCCTTCTGTATCTTAGACCTAGGGTCCTACAATATAATCCTTAGCCGAAAATAAATATCCTACTTTAATATTTGGCTAAATATATAATAAAGACAGTTTGTCTAGCCGGAGGATAGGCCAAAATTACCCCCCTTTATTAGAGAAATCTGAACTAACTGTAAGACACTAGCCGCAAAGTCTAACCCTATATACTAGCAGAATATCCGGGCCTATAACCTAGCCTTCGCCTAAGAAGACGCCCGCTGTAAAGCTAGAAAGAACTCTATATTAATAAAGATACTTTCCCAAAGCGCTATATTTAAGGAGGAATTTATATATAGAAGTGGGACAGATAGTAATATAGACAACATTTAAATCGCATAGATTTAACTGGTATGGAAAAGAATGTACTAAAAAGATATAAGGGATAACCTCTAAAAGATGCAATAGGAGTTAAAAGGAGTAATAATAACGCTAATACCCCAGAGGGCCCTAAAGTTACGCATGCCCCTAGTATTATATAACCCCCTAATAGTAGACATCGCCGTAATTAGCGCTATAGCGTTTCACTTTAATATATACTAGAAGAATAATAAGGTCTTTATAATAAGCCTATATAAGATTAACCAGATTATTAATAAGAGGGAAGAAAAGCTAATTAAGGAAACTAATAAGGAACTAGTTAAATGTCTCCTTTATACTATTTATACTAAGTATAAGAACGCATTCTTAAGGGCAGCTTTAGATAAGTTACCCTCTTACCAGATATATAATTATAAGATTTAATTAAAAGCTAATAACTCGCTAGGCTATAGCCCCCTCTACTAATAATTAATGGATAAGCTAAAAGCAATAAAGTAGTACTTAATTAATAACCTTAATAATGGATTTATTGAGCCAAGTTAAGCCCCTTTTACTTCCCTTATCCTATTTATAAAAAAGCCTAGTAGAGGCCTTTGTTTTTATATTGACTATTAGAAGCTAAATGCTATTACTTAAAAGGATTGGTATCTTATTTCTTTAATTAACGAAACCCTCGCATGTCTAAGCCGGGCAAAGATCTTTACTAAACTTAATATCCGCTAAGCTTTTACTAAATTAGGATAGACCCTATATCTAAAGATTTAACAACGTTCTATACCCATTACAGGTCCTATAAATATAAAGTTCTTTCTTTTAGACTAATAAATGGACCGGCTATGTACTAAAGGTATATAAATAACGTTCTTTTTAATTACCTTAATAAATTCTGCAGGGTATACCTAGACAACATCCTTATATATTTAGACAACAAACTTAAGCACTAAGTTTATATTAAGAAGGTCCTAGAGAGATTATAAAACGCGGGCTTATAAGTTAATATTAAGAAATATAAATTTGGGGTAAAATGTATAAAGTACGTTAGGTTTATAGTAAGTATAGATAGGATTAAAGTTAACCCTAAAAAGGTTAACGTAATCTGTAACTGGCAGCCCCTTTATACTATAAAGGGGATCTAGTCCTTTCTGGGTTTTTATAATTTCTACTACTAATTTATCCGTAACTACGGAGTTGTGGCAACGCCTCTTATATAACTTACCCAGAAAGACACGCCTTTTATCTTTAATAACGACTATATAGAAGCCTTTAGAGAGTTAAAAAATCGGCTTATCTCTTTTTTAATCCTTTATTACTATAACCTAAACCTTAAATTAATGCTAAAGACGGACGCTTCTAATAGAGTTATAGTAGAAATTCTATTATAGTTATATTTAGACGGTGAATGGTACCCTATTACCTTCTTTTTAAAAATAATGGACCTAGCTAAGTATAACTATAAGGTATATAATAAAGAAATACTAGCTATTATCTAATTGTTGTTCTAATGGCGCGCAGAGCTTAAAGGTATAAACTCCTAGATTAAGATATATACGGATTATAAAGCCCTAGAGTACTTTATAACTATAAAGTAGCTTACTAGATGATAAGCCCGCTAAGCCAAAATACTCTCTAAATTCTTTTTTATAATTATATATCGTTCTAGCAAGTAAAATACTAAAGCTAATATATTAACCTAAAGGGAACAAGATGTAGGACCTTAGGATAAGCTAAAGACCTAATACTAGACGCGCGCCCTTCTTTATCCTAAACAGCTTAACCTGTAAATTCTTAAGAAACTAAACTCTAAATGGAATAAGCTAGCACCCTTAGAGGGAGCAGTCTTAGATAAACCAATAGGGCTAGTTAACCGTATCCTAACTATAAACCGCATGGCTAACTCCCTAAAAGCCCTTTGTAACTAAGCTGTAAAAAAGAACCCTAATTTGGAAATAGAAGAAGGACTGCTTCTATACTAAGAATGGCTTATAGTTCTAGATATTAACAACCTATGGATAGAGTTAATCCGCAGAGCCTACTGTTAAGTCTCTATAGTATACCCTAGTTGCAATAAGACCTACTAACTACTAGCGCCCTATTACTACTAGCGAGGACTTCTATCTAATATGGATTGATTTATTAGAAACTGCTACGCCTATAGACGCGTAAATGCCCCTAGGGATTAAACTCCTAGGTAGCTATAACCGCTACCAGTTCTAAAACGCCCTTAGCAATATATTACCATAGACTTTAAGTTATTTCTAAAGGACGCCCACGGCCATGATATAGCCTTTATAGTAGTCGACTAACTATATAAGCAATCCGTCTCCCTCTCTTGTTTTAAGACCATAACTATAAAGGATATAGCCCGCCTCTATATTAACAATATCTATTAATTCTACGGCGCCCCTAAATTAATTATCTCTAACTATAGCCCCCAGTTTATATTGGATTTCTAGAATGAACTCTGCCGTATCCTTAGGATTAAGATTAAGCTCTCTACTGCATTCTACCCTTAAACTAACAGCTAAACCAAGATTATAAACCAGTACCTTAACTAGCGACTACAGCCCTTTATAGACTACTATTAGGACAACTAGTCGGAATTACTGCCTATAATAGACTACGCGTAGCTTATACTCCCCTATAATAGTATAGGGATATCCCCATTTAAACTGCTCTATGGGTATACACTATAAATGTCCTTTAATTGGGATAGGCCTACTAAACCCACTACAGCCCGCGAACGCCTTAGCTATAAAGAGGCCCGGGTATTTGCCGAGAGAATATATAGAGCCTAGGAGACTGCTTAAATAATTATAAGAAAGGTGTAAGAAAAAAAGGAGTCTAATATAAACCGATATTATTATAAGGAAGACTTTTAAGTAGGAGATAAGGTATAGGTGTTAATAAAGAACTAGAAAACCTAGAGGCTAAGCGGCAAGTTAGACTACTAAATAGCTGGCACATATGAGACTCTTTAAAAGGTAGGACACTCTTTTAAGGTTAAGCCACTAGAGTTAATAAGGATCCACCCTATCTTCTCTCTAAACTGGCTATAAAAGGCTATAGATAATCCACTACCTAGACAGTATAACAACCCCCTACTACTAATCCAGATTGCTAAGAACAAAGAATAGGAAGTTAAAGAAATCCTAGCAGTAAAAAAGGTCCATAATGTCTTAAAATACCATATAAGCTGGGTAGGCCATAACAACAACCTAGAGTAGTACCCCGTATCTAATTTTAAGTACTCCCCCTATAAGCTATAGGACTTTTACCTAGCCCACCCTAACCTCCCTAGACCACTACGTAAATTAAACAACTGGATTAAATGCTAGGAAGAAGGATTAGATAATTACAACAGTTTAGACAACAATAGGGAGCTTAGACAACGCCTAAGGGCAGGCTTTTTTAAGAAGGGGGGGGGGGGGTGATATAACGGTGCTAGAGCGCGTCACCTGCTAAATTCTGCCATACTGCTACCATATTCTACTAACCTACAATTGGCTTGCTTACCGCTAGCGCCTTGGCGGCTGCCCCTTTATATATGTTTACTATAGTCCTAGCGACCCCTTTCTTTTCCTCTCCTTAGCTTAGTATCTTTATTAGATAGCAATCTACAAGCTTTGGTTTAAAGGCATTTATACAAGCCGTCACAAATACTATCTCCCTCCTTTTTATCTTCGTCCTTAAAGATTCCTAATATCTTTAAGTTATCTACTAAAGGTGTAATATCTGTTTAATTAATTTAGTTAATATTTTTACTTATTATACCTAAAGCCTCTTCTTCTTTATAAGCGCAACGTCGTGCTTATATAGTTGCTACGATATTATCTCTTAGTAAGATAATGCCATCTCTATATTCTTATTATGCGAAAGAGGGGTTAGTTTATATTACACTAGCAAGCCCTTTATCTTAGCAACCCTCTTTATATTTAGAGTATACTAAAGCGAATATTTAATTATTTTATAATATTTGCTCTGTCTCTAACGCTAAATATACGCGTTTTATTATTCTTAACAGTCTTTAAGTACCCTTATTAATTGCTGCTAGGGTTTTAGGTTTAATCTACCACTATAAAACTTAATAATAAGCTCTCTATAGCGCTAGCTAAACTTTATCGTTCTTATAAAGCTAAGTAAGAGGCTGCTACTACCTAATAACGTACCCTTAACTCTCGTCTTGCTGCTTCCGCTTAGTTAATCCGTCTTAAGAAGGTATATAAGAAGGTTTATTCTAAGAAGTAAAAACTTATAGAATAAGGCCTTTAGGAACTTAGTAATAAAAGAATAGATTTTTATCTAATAAAGAAAGAAATAACTCTAAATAGTTCGGCGGCTGCTCTTCTTAGGTCCCCCTTAGGTAACTTATTCTTTAGTAATTCTTCTTTATTAATACTGCCTAACCTACTCTTGTTACGGACAGCTTAAGTACGATATTACGACTACTTGGAGAAGAGTTGGCGGAAGCTAGTTAGTTAATACAGGTACGGTCCAGGATAGATCTGGTGGAACTATATAACGAGAAATAGTAGCCGAGGTCACGTAATGTGATCTATATGATCTGTGTGATCTATACAATCTATATAGAGCGTACAGAGCGCACGTACCTCACAGAGCGAAGGGATTTCTTAGGAGTATGGTTGTGTATTTAAAGGACTATAGTCCCTACCCAGATAGTTCTCTCTTTATAGTAAATCTTAGAATACAATTGGAGTTAATCTATTAGGCAACCACTCTACCAGTTATTATTATGTTATTAATTTGTTCTTACCTATATACCTAGCCTAATAATAGGACCCACCGTAGTTCCTACTATAAGGTTCCGTTACATATTCACTACTAAGGTTACGGTATTAAACAAGATCGAATAATATGCCACCTAAAGTACCAGTCACAACGGCGTCAACAATAGCTATAACCTTAGGACTAGGAGACACCAGTATAGCAGATACAGATTCTTAAGTAGTTACGTAAGGTTAGTTATAGGAAATAGTTAATTACTTATAAGATAATAATAGGATACTTAAAGAACGCATTAATAGAATTAGAGCAGCGAAAATTAAACTACCTTTAATTAAACGGTTCTTAGGAGAGAAGTTAAAGCTTAAGGGGTTTCTTACGCAGATGCACTTTAAGGTAATGCAGGAAGGAGCGAAGTTAGTAATATTATTAGATTAAGTAGCCTATACAGAATTGTTCCTAATAGGAAGGGCACTTAAGTGGTTTAAACCATATCTTACGGAAATATAGGCTAATAGCATAATAACTACAAACTAGGACGTACGGTATATATTTACCAGTTAGAACGGGTTCGCAGAACAACTAATATAAATATTTAGAGATCTAGAGGCTATAACCACAGCGGAATAAAAGCTTTAGAACTTAGTATAACACACTTTAGTAATTAAGTATACCACACAGTTTTAAACACTAGCCACATAGGTTAAGTGGAATGATAGGGCGCTTATAGCATAGTATAAACAAGGACTTAAGGCTAAAGTCTAGGATACAATTATCCTAATAGAAGATACGGATACTCTAAGAGAGTTAATAGACCAGTTAATAAAGATTAATAATAGGATCTATTAAAGGGAACAAGCTAAGAAAGGGCAAGACAGAGTTCTATAGTTATATAAGGCGCAGAGTACGCAACGACAGATATAGAGTTAAAAACTATAGAATGGCGTAGAGCTAATAGACCTAAGCGGTACTAAAGAAACCTAAAGATAGGGAAAGAAACTATAGAAACCTAAAGGTTAAGGATTAAATAATTATAGGACCTAGGAGCAGAGGCCAAACTAAAGATCTTAGCAGTAGAAGACATTTAGGCAGACTCCATAGCAAGAAAAATGGTTTAAAGATAGGGCTTATATAAATTGCGGAAAGTAAGGTCATTTTACTAGAGACTATAGAGGTGGTTAGAGTAACCACATAGTAAAGGGAACTAGACCAGTAGGAGATATATACATATAGAGGGATAATAGTGCACTATAAGGAACAAAAGAGTATTTAATTAATAGTTTCGCGTTTTATTATAACAACGTATACTAAATTTATAAGGACGCTAAGTACGGCGCAAGCTATTAGCTATAGGAGCTATTGTTATCTAAGTTTAGAGAAACTAATAAACTAGCTTATAGATTAAATATTAAAAATGATAAATTTAATATAGGCGAAGTATTTACTAATAATAAGGCAATAAAGGCAGCTTACTAGGAGCATACAGACCTTAGAGAAGTTAAAATAAAAGCAGAAACTAAGACCATTATAAAACAGGGTTTAGTAGCGGATATTATAATATTATTGGATACGATTTCCATCGCTTTACAAGACAATAGGAGTAATGTTTAGAAGAAACTAAGTAAGTAGATAACTGCTAGTGCTAGCTTATTACTTAATAAAGGCAAAAGGCCACAGGCTTAAGATTCTTAAGAAGAGATATAAGAAGCTTAAAATTCTTAAAACAAGATAAAATATACCTAAGGACCCACAATAGACAAAAACCGATAGGAAAGAGTAGCGACTTAGTTTAATAACAAACGAATAAGTATAGGACGTAAGTTCAAGAACTATAAGTTTAGGGAATAAATAAGAACGTTAGCAATCCTAGGTAAACGCAGTATTTAGCCTAAAGATTAAATAGTTAATACTAGGATTAAAAAGCAAGATAACTACAAAGATCTAGCTATAAGACGCAGAAAACAAGAAACTATAAATAAGTTTAAAATAAGAATTATCGTATAGTAAGAGCAAAAGCTAGACAAGAGGTCAGCTATACTAGGTTATATAAGGGACAGAGCACCCGTACAAAGAGTTATTAATAGGCCAAGTATAGGGATACCTAGGGCAAAATGGTTAAACAAACTGGAATAAGAAGAGGATTTAGATATTCTAACCAGGTTCAAAGAAAGATATACTAAAGGATGTTATAATATAGCGATAATAAGGTACTTTCTAACGGATAGACTATATACACTAAACCAGTTATACGGAAAGTAGTATAGGCAGCGATATAATAATAAATAGGAAGACTTTTATATATAGCTAGATAAAAAAGTTGTCTAAAACTAACCCATTATGGAGAAACGTATAAGTTACATTAAGGGAGTATTAATTATAATGTTAAGGAACCTAGAAGAAGGATCTAGGAACTAGAGAAGTAAGTAATAAATCTTAGTACCCGTAGCAGAGATACCGGTAGTTAGGTTAACTAGGTATAGATTTAAACTTAAGGATAAAGATAAACTAAGAGTTAATCTAAAATATACAGCGCATTATATACTATTGTGGATAGCTTGTGTGGACGATATATACAACATATATAGAGCACTAAAAGATAAGAACCGGAAGTACCTAGTAAGGATATATTAGGCACTAGAGGAAAAGCGGTTTAGAAACGCTAAGTATATACATAGATAGCACCTAGTAGAAGTATAAGGTTAAAGAGACTTAATACTTTAACTAGGAAGATTCCTTACGGAAGAATACCTAGATAAACAATAGTAGTAGAAGTACCCAGAGAACACTTATTTATAGCATATAGAGGAAAAGAAACAAACTAAGTATTAGCCTAAGTTAGACTAAGTATAAGTAGGATTTAGCAGCCAACAGTTAGGAAAAGGGGAGGCGCATAAAACTAGAGGGAACTAGTGTTAGAGCCTTAAACCCTTAAAGGAATTTAAGAATAATACCTAAATTTACAAGTTAAATAGCAAGATCAGCAGTTTAAAGCGTTGGTAGATAGTGGAGTAACTAGGAACCACATATCACCAAAGGCAGTAGAAAGAATAGGGTTACTATATAGACAAAAGGAACACCTATATCCACTTATAACAATTTTAGGAGATTAGATAGCCTATAGAGAAGGCGTTATTAATCTTAAAATAGGACCTATTTAGTTAACTATTAAAGGAAGACCAGTTAGAATGTCTTTTAATATCCTACCATTAGGATAGGATAAGGCGATACTAGAAATGCCTTAGTTATAGAAGTACAATCCAAAAATCAATTAGGTTATAGGTTAGGTTAATATTAAGGATACTTAACGGCGCAAAGTGCGACAGTAAACTAAGTTGGTATAGTACCAAGTTAGAGTAATATATGAAGAGACTGAGCAAGGCTTAAGTTATATACCAAAGAGATACCATAAGTATGGTAAAAAGTTATGGTTACCAGAAAGTGAAAAGCTGTTAAAGTATGCAGTATAGGACCATAAAATAGAATTAGAAGAGGGAATGAGTCCAAAGTTCTTTCTAATCTATAAGCTTACTGAAATAGAGTTAGTAGCGCTTAAGGAGTTTGTCCAGGAGAACTTACGCAAGGGATATATTAGACCGTTATAGTTATTAGTAGGATATCTAGTACTATTTATCCCAAAGATAAACGGAAAACTTAGGATATATATAGACTATAGACAGTTAAACAGCATTACTAGGAAGGATAGGTATCCTTTACCCTTAATTAGCGAAATCTAAGATAGGATAGGCAAAGTAAAGATCTTTACAAAGATAGATCTAAGATGGGTATACCACTAAATTAGGATCAAGGAAGGCGATAAATAGAAGGCAGCCTTTAGGTTAAAGGAAGGACTATATAAACTATTAGTTATATAATTTGGGCTTATAAACGCACTAGCAACGTTCCAGAAGCAAATTAATAGTGTATTAGGAGAACACCTAGATAAGTTTATTATAGTATACCTTAACAACATTATCATCTACTTAGAGAACGAGGAAGAATATAGAGAACACGTTAAATAGGTCTTAAAGAGACTACAGGAAGAACAGATACCAGTAGTAATTAAAAAATGCAAGTTCTTTATAAGAAAAACCGATTTTGTAGGATTTATTATTAAACTAGGGAAAATTAGCATGGACCTAAAGAAAGTTAAAGCCATAGTAAGTTGGTAAGAACTAGAGAATATTACGCAGTTAAGGTCATTTCTAGGATTTTATAACTACTATAGGAGGTTTATAGCACAGTGGTTAAAGAGTATCAAGCCATTCATAAGGCTAATAAAGAAAGAGGAACTATAGGTTTAGGGTAGTAAGTAGAAGAAGCTATTCTAGGAACTTAAGGAGTTATTTACCTAAGAACTAATCCTTAAGATCTATTAACTAAAGTTAGAAACGGTTATTAAGATAGACGCATTAGACTTTATACTAGAAGTATACTTACTATAAAAGCACCAGGACGCATAGCATCCAATAGCATACTATAGTTAGAAAATAACACTACTAGAGTTAAACTATGACATCTATAACAAAGAGTTATTAGGTATAGTTATAGCACTTAAGAAATAGAGAGCATTCTTATAAGGCATAGAGAAACTATTTATGGTTAAAACGGACTATAAGAACCTTACAGGATTCTTAATAATAAAGGAACTCAACTAAAGACAGGTCAGATAGGCGGAAATGCTTATAGAATACTATTTCGAAATTCAGCATACTAAGGGTACAGATAATGCATGAGCAGATACTTTAAGTAGAAAAGCTAAACTATAAAGTAATAAAAAGCTATTAGGAGCTTTATTACAAAAGAATTAAGACGGATTAATTAGGTATAATTATCCAAAGATTATAGCAACTAAGGAAAGTCAGATCTATAAATTACTAAAAAGTAATTAGACATAGAAGATCTAAGAAGTATAGGTAGAGGATCTAGACTTAGAGTAATATAAAAATAAAGAAGTAACGTATATACCTAAGTCTATTATAGAAGAATTTGTTAAGGAATTCCACAAGGGAATAATATAAGGATATAACAGGTCTATAGGACTAGTGTTAAGGCTTTAAGAGGAGTACATTATTTAAGGAATCTGGGGGCTAGCAAGATAAGTTATAAAGGAATGTCTAAATTGCTAAAGGAATAAACTAATAAGGCACAAGCCGTACGGAGGGCTATAACCTATTGAGATACTAGGAAGACCATAGGAAGTTATATTATAGGACTTTATTATTAAGTTACTAAAGTCAAGAGATCCTATTATAGGACAAGATTATAACGCGATTTTAGTAATAATAGATAAGCTAACAAAGTAGGGATACTTTATAGCATACACTAAAGAGATATTAGTAGAAGATGTCGCTAGAATCTATATAAAGGAAGTGTTTATAAGACACAGAGCACTAGATAAGATTATATTAGACAGAGATCTAAGATTTATAGTAACATTTTAGAAAGTGTTTCTGGCAGAATAAGGGGTTCGCGCAGTAATATCTACAGCGTATTATCCGCAGACGGATAGATAAATGGAAAGACTAAACTAGACACTAGAATAGTATCTAAGGCATTATATTAATTACGTATAGAATAATTAGGTATCGTTATTACCAGTTACATAGTTTGTATATAATATAACACCACAAGAAGGAATGGGGACATCACCATTTAAGGCGAATTATGGATATAAACTAAGAATATCGTTATTGCCACATTAAGTAAAAAAGACAAGTAGCACAGCTAAATAAAGAATGGAGATGTTAATAAATCTTTATATAGACCTTACGGAAACAGCTAAGCTAGTACAGTAAAGGATGAAAAGGTACTATAATGCTAAGAGATCTGAGGGACCAGATCTTAAGGAGGGAGATAAAGTATGGCTACTATACAAAAATTTCAAGAGTTAACAACTAAGCAAGAAGTTAAACTATGTTAGACTAGGACCTTTTAAAATTGCGTAAAGAATTTCATTAGTTATATACAAGTTAAACCTACTAGCTAAAATAAAGATCTACCCTGTATAACATATCGCGATGCTAGAACTAGTATACAGAGATATTAAGCCACCAGTTTATAAGGCAGACATATATAGAGGATAAGAAAAAGACAAATAGTAGGTTTTAAAGATCATTAGTTATAAGGACGTAGATGACGAAATATAGTATAAAGTAAAGTGGATAGGCTATAGTGAGACTACCTAGGAACCACTAAGCAACCTAGAGAATGCTATGGGAAAGGTACAGGAGTATTAAAAGAAAAGGGGTTAGGTAGTATTAACAAGAAAGGATCGCCAAAGAATAAATTACCTAAGGGGGACCTAAGAGGAGCACCTACTAAGCTACTTAGAGTTGTTTTCCTCTTAGTTAGAAGAAAGACTAATCTTTTATTACTAAGTTCCTGTAAACCTTATTAAATAAGTTTCTACTCCTTAGAACAGACCTTTTCACGCACCTTCTTAAGACGAAAAAGACGCGTAGAGGCAGACAAGTACGCCTTATAAGTAGCACAAGTACACTAAAGCTTAGCAAGGGAGGCTAAGAGCTCGTTATTGAGTTTCATAGCGGCAGATTAAACATAAGACCCTATAATAAGTTACTTAGGGAACTTAAAGACTGTTAAGAGTTATAGAACACGCACACTTAGCGTTAAAGACAGAGTAAATATCGCAGGACAATCAAACGTTTGCTTTAGTGCACTCCGAATAAAAGGACGGTTATTAGGTAGAAGGACTCGCTAGCGTAATATAGACCAACCCCTCTTTCGTACAACAAGAATACAGAGACGGCATTATCTCACCTAGTAATAGTATGGAGGAAACCATACGCGTACAATAAAGGGTTAAAGAAGAAGAAGAGGCTTTAGGTATAATAAGTAAGGATATTAACCAAATTGATTAAACGGACATTACACCTCTAGTAGATAACTTGGAGATATTAGGAATCTTCAAGGATAAAGATAAAAAGGAGGGAGATAGTGTTATAGACAGCTTAAGTACAATATTATAACTACTTAGAGAAGAGTTGGCGGAAGCTAGTTAGTTAATATAGGTATAGTCTAGGATGGATCCAGTAGAACTATATAACAAGGAATAGTAGCTAAGGTTATATAATATAATCTATATAATCTGTATAATCTATATAATCTGTACGGAGCGTATAGAGCGCACATACCTTACAGAGCGAAGGGATTTCTTAGGAGTATAGTTATGTATTTAAAGGACCACAGTCCCTACCCAGATAGTTCTCTCTTCGTAGTAAATCTTAGAATACAATTAGAGTTAATCTATTAGGCAACCACTCCACTAGTTATTATTACGTTGTTGATTTATTCTTACCTATATACCTAGCCTAATAATAGGACCCACCATAGTTCCTACTACAAGGTTCCGTTATAACTCTCTTTTAATACTTCTATACCTTTTCTATAGCGTTCTTTAAATTATCTAGTAGTTTCTAAGTAGTCTTATTATAGCCTATCTACTTTACTTTATACTATATTTCGTTATTAATGTCCTTATAACTGGTAATTCTTAAAACTTCCTATTTATCTTCTTCTTACCCTCTATACGTATCTGCCTTATAAGCTAGTGGCTTAATATCTCCATATACTAGTTCTAGTATTGCGATATACTATATAGGGTAGATCTTTATTTTCTCTAGTAAGTTAAGTCTAAACGTGACTTTTAAAATCTTTACTTTAACTATAAATAGTTCTAGTCTAACGTGGTCTAACTTCTTGCTTAATTGTTAACTCTTGAAATTTTTATATAGTAGCTATACTTTATCTCCCTCCTTAAGATCTGGTCCCTTAGATCTTTTAGTATTATAATACCTTTTTATTCTTTCTTATACTAATTTAGCTATTTCCTTAAGATAACTATAAAGACTTATTAACGTCTCTATTCTTTCTTTAGCTATGTTACTCGTTTTCTTTACTTATTATAGTAATAACGATATCCTTGGCTTATATCTATAGTTAGCCTTAAAAGGTAATATACCTATCACATATCGGGGGGGCTGATTTGGCGCGGTTACGACCCGGGTTAATACGAGGTTAGGGCTACCCCTGCTGATAACGCGCCCGAACCCCGCACGAGGTCGCGCAGCGACCGCCCCCAAGTACTTTTGCACGCGATTTTGGGCGAAAAGGTACATAATTTGAGTTAAATCGGTACTTCTGGACGGTCGCGTAATGTTGCTCTAAATTTACAACACCTAAACGGGCTCTATTCCTACATTAAGGCGTCTTAGTTACTGTAGTGTAGTCCTATATTAAGACGTCTTAGTTACCAGAGTATAGTCCTATATTAAGGCGTCTTAGTAACTGCAGTGCAGTTCTGTATTAAGACGTCTTGGTTACTAGAGTATAGTCCTATATTAAGACGTCTTGGTTACTACAGTGCAGTCCTATATTGAGATATTTTAGTTACTAGTAGAGTCCTATATTAAGGCGTCTTAGTTAATGCAGTAGTCCTATAGTAAAATAGTATTATATATATATATATACTACTTAATACAGAGCCTTTCCCTCCCTTTCCCTCCCCCGCCCTAAGGGCTAGTTAGTAGTTAGATATTCTTATAAAGCCAATCCAAAGAACGCCGGCCTTGTAGCTATTCCAGCTGGTTAATAGCCTGTCTCTTATCTCTTGCTGTACCGTCTTCTACGCGCCGTCTTATATCCTTAATTATCCTACGGCAACGGCTATAGAATATAGCCTTGCTGTTAACCCGCTAGCGTGCCCCCTAGCAGCAATTAAGAGCTTTAATTAACAGCCTACCTACTAGCCCTAAAGTCTACTTAGTCTAGGGCTGGAAGACCGAATTACCGCCTTAAAGCATTTTATATTTGCTTGGCGGTACCTACAGGTTAAGAATAAATAGGAGAGATAGTTGAGTATTAGCTTATACCTGCGCCAGTAGGGGCGATATAGATATTGTAGACGGCTAAACGGACAGTGCGGATATTATAGATAGCTAAGTAGGCAGTACGGATATTGTAGACGGCTAAGTAGGCAATACGGATATTATAGACGGCTAAGCGGACGGTACGGATATTGTAGACGGCTAAGTAGGCAATACGGATATTATAGACGGCTAAGCGGACGGTACGGATATTGTAGACGGCTAAGCGGGCAGTGCGGATATTGTAGACGGCTGAGTGAATGGTACGGATATTATAGACGGCTAAGTAGGTAGTACGGATATTGTAAACGGACGTATAGACTCTATAGGCCCTATTAAGATACCTATCTTCCCTTACTAGATCTATATAGGTGCGAATAATGCTAATAACCTTTCCATCTTGCTAAGGCGTTCTAAGATTGTCTATACGCGTAATTAAACCCCCATTATTTTAGAGATTGCGGCCTTATATCTTAGCTTAGCTATGGCCTTATAAGCGGGCTAGTATTTCCGCATTATTAGCTTATTTAGCGTAACTATGTTAGCTAGTAAGCTTTCTACCTGCGCGGTAAACCTTTAGTACTCCTCGCAGCTAAAGAGGGGGTCCTTTTATAGGGAGTGAAGCAGGAACTACTTATATAGGATTACTGAGTCCTATAATAGGATTACCCTAAGTGCGCGGAGGAGGCGTAGAAATCCTAAGCCTGTAAGGTTAAGCTGTATAACCTTATTATTGGCCCTACCTAGGTAGTAGGCCTCCATACGTTTTAGCTAGATGTTAGTCTTAGGCTATATCTTTAAATAGAGGGCCTCCTTTAGCACCTCCCATATATAGGGGAGAAAGTAGCCCTTTCCTTCCTTTAGGAAGCTGGCGATTAACTATATAAACATATGGGGTAGGTAGCTAAGGTAGGCTTCTGTTATCGCATCCGTATTCCAGCATCCGGCCTATCTAATTTAGGTCTTCTTAACGCCGCTTAGCTTGGCATGCCAGACGCTCTACTTATAGCCGCTATAGGTCTTCTCCTTTAAGTAAATTCCTACCCCCTAAAACATCTTTTTATTCTATTTAAACTGTGTATAATAGCTTAGCGGCCGTTACAGTACTTTAATACTGCCAGGGAAGATGTATAGGTTATAGTAGTCCTCCAGCTACTAAAAGGATGGGAAGCTCTTAGCGTCGTTTTTACCCTAGTGGTTAAAGAAGTAGAAGGCCATTATAGAGAGGGGGCAGAGGATAGGGTCAGCATTCCGCTTATAGCCTATATACTTAACCTTGCCGTGCTAATTCTGCTTCCCTTATATCATCAATATAATTATACACAGCGCTAACTTATCCAGTTTAGGCCCTTTATTCTCTAGTTTAATAAGGATAAAATTAATAAGCTAAATATCTTGTCTACTTTTACCATAGGTAACAGTAGTATGGCCTAAGGAACAGGTCAGAAAACGGCAGCTGTATAGACCAGATAGGGCATATATGAACCTAATAATGCTTAGCTGCAGTTTAAAGGTAAGACTTGACTGAACCTAGCATCTTAGAGCCCGTCTCCCAGCACTAAGTAATTGCCTTTTTAAGCCCTTTAACATTATAGCCGCCAGTAATTGTAAATAGGCCTTAATTAATAAAGTTAACGCGTTAAATCCGGTCCTTATTATGGCAGACGCTATCCAGTACTGCCAAGAGCTTTACCCCCCGCAGCGGCTACAAGGTCTTGCCTTCTAACTGCCACGCGTAAAGCTTAGTAATAGCAGAGACGTAGCTATTTACAACTAAGTATTGGACTGTCTCGTTGAATAGGGCGTCTAGGGCCTCCTCGTCCTATGCCTCCCCTTCCTCCTTTACAGCTTCTTCCCCTATGCCTGCGGCTACCCCTGCGGATGCCCCTGCGGATGCCCCTACAGATGCCCCTATGGCTGCCTTCCCCCCTAGCTGCCCTACCCGCTTAACCGTCTTCTGCCTCTTCTTCGCCCACTTACCATCTTTCCATATCTCTTTCCGTTTTAACTTCCGTTTTTAATAGCCAGCAGCCTATAATTCTTAGTTAACAACTTACTGCTCTAAAAATAGGCAAAGCTTATCTTCTGTTACCCAGGCGCCGTCTATATTGCCTTCCAGTCTTGTGCACTAGTCTTCCCACTCTTTCTGCTTTAGCTTGTACGCCCTTGTAGTATTCTTTAAGCGCTAGGCCTTATAAATATTATATAGCCGTACTGTTTGGGCCTTAAATTTATTCTGGAGGCTATTAGAGGAGGAGGCTAAGGGGGCTTCCTTTAACTGCAAAGTGGACTGTAGGGTAAGAAGATTCTTAAAAGACTCTATATCCGCAAATATCCATAAGAGGTTAGGGGGAAGACGTGTAAGCACGGCGTGGGTAAATAAAGCTACCAAATGCGTAAATATTAAAGGGGGAGGAGGAGAAGAGAGCTCTATATTATAGAATTAGAATTACAGCAGGCCTTTCTATATAAAATTAGAAGCCCCGCGCGAGCCTATGTGGGCATAAGAGCAGGAGAGGGTTGGAAAATAGATTGTTAAGGCGACGGTGAGGTCAAAGGCGCGCTGAGGCCCTCCATACTAACCCAGTACTAACCTAGGCCTCGAAAACGCGTCCGAAAAGTAGGGGCCACCACCAAAGGGGGGGGGGGGAGATATTTGGACGATATGTCGCGGACCTTGGGGGGTCGTGCGTAACCCCGACCTCCGATACCTATCCCTTCCTATAGTATTGTATTATATGCAAACCATATAACTAGTAATAATAATACCTAATTATTCTGTGTATAATTAATATAATGCCTTAGATACTATTCTAGTGTCTAGTTCAGTCTTTCCATTTAACCGTCTATCTATAAATAATATACTATTAATATTACTGCTTAAACCCCTTATTTAGCTAAAAATACCTCCTAAAATACTGTTATAAATCTTAGATCTCTATCTAATATAATTTTTATTAGTGCTCTATATCTTATAAATACTTCTTTAATATAGATTCTAGCTATATCTTCCGCTAAGATTTCTTATATATATGCTATAAAGTAACCCTACTTAGTTAGCTTGTCTACTATTACTAAAATTATATTATAATCTTATCCGGTAATAGGATCTTTTAACTTTAGCAACTTTATAATAAAGTCCTATAATATAACCTCCTATGGTCTCTCTGGTGTCTTAATAGGTTGTAGCCCTCTATATAGCTTATGCCTTATTGGTTTGTTTCTTTAGCAATCTAGATATTTTTTTATAACTTATCTTACTAGTCCCTAGATTCCTTAAATAATATACTTCTTTTAAAGTCTTAACACTAAGCCTATAGCTCCGTTGTGTCCCTATGTCATTCCTTTATAAAACTCTTCTATAAATTCTTTTGCGATTTCTTTTAGCATATATATAGCCTCTTAGTGCTTATATTACTCTAAGTCTAGATCCTCTACCTATGCCCCCCGGACCTTTTATAACTATACGCTCTCTAGTATTTTATAGATCTAACTAATTTCTCTTATTATTATAATCTTGGGATAATTATACCTAATTAATCCGTCTTTATCTTTTCATAATATAGCCCCTAATGGCTTTTTTTTATTTTATAACTCTGCCTTTCTGCTAAGCGTATCTGCTCTTGCGTTTTTAGTACCCTTAATATACTAAATTTTAAAGTAATATTCTATAAGCATTTCTGCCTATTTAACCTATCTTTAGTTTAGTTCCTTTATTATTAGAAATCCTATTAGGTTCTTATAATCTATCTTAACTATAAACGGTTTCTCTATACCTTATAAGAATACTCTCTACTCTTTAAGTGCTATAACTATACCTAATAACTCCTTGTTATAGATGTCATAGTTTAGTTCTAGCGGTGTTATCTTTTAACTATAGTACGCTACTAGATACTATATATTCTAATACTTTTATAGCAAATATACTCCTAGTATAAAGTTTAATATATTTATTTCTACCACTATGTCTAACTATAGTTAATAGATCTTAAGGATTAGATCTTAAGTAAACAATTCCTTAAGTTCCTTAAATAGCTTCTTCTATTTACTACCCAAACTCTATAGCTCCTCCTTTTTTATAAGTTTGGTAAATAGTTTAATATTCTTTAACCATTACGTAATAAACCTCCTATAGTAGTTATAAAACCCTAGGAACAACCTTAACTATATAACGTTTTCTGGTTCTTACCAACTTACTATAGCTTTAACTTTCTTTGGGTCCATACTAATTCTTCCTAGTTTAATAATAAATCTAACAAAATCGGTCTTCCTAGTAAAGAACTCGCATTTCTTAATTGCTACTAGCATCTTTTCTTCTTATAGTCTCTATAAGACCTATTTAATATATTCCTTATATTCCTTCTCGCTTATTAAGTATATAATAATATTATTAAGGTATGTTATAATAATATTATTAAGGTATGTTATAATAATATTATTAAGGTATGCTATAATAAATTTATTAAGGTGTTCTCCTAATACGCTGTTAATTCGTTTTTAAAATATTACTACTATATTTATAAGTCCAAACTACATTACTAATAGTTTGTATAGTTCTTTCTTTAACCTAAAGGCTGCCTTTTATTTATCTCCTTTCTTAATCCTAATTTTAATGGTACGCCTATCTTAGATCTATCTTTATGAAGATTTATATATTGCCTATTCTATTTTAGATTTCGCTAATTAAGGTTAAAGGATATCTATCCTTCCTAGTAATACTATTTAACTATCTATAGTTAATGCACATCCTAGGTTTTCCGTTTTTCTTTAGGATAAATAACACTGGATATTCTACTAATAACTATAATAGTCTAATATATCCCTTTTATAAGTTCTCCTAGATAAACTCCTTAAGCGCTACTAACTTGGTTTTAGTAAGCTTATAAATTAGAAAGAACCTTAAACTAGTTTCTAGTTCCAATTCTATATTATAATCCTATACTATATATTCTAATAGCTTTTTACTTTCTAGTAACTATAACTTTTTACCATACTTATGGTATCTCTTTAGTATATAACTTAAGCTTCGCTTAGTCTTTTTATATATTACTCCAACTTAGTACTATACTATTTTAGTTTACTAACGTGTCTTATATTATTAAGTATTCTTAATATTAACCTAACCTATAATCTAATTAATTTTTAGATTGTATTTTTATAACTAAGGCATTTCTAGTATCGCCTTGTCCTTCCCTAAGAGTAGAATATTAAATAACATCTTAACTGGTCTTCTTTAATAGTTAACTAAATAGGTCCTGTTTTAAGATTAATAATACCTCCTCTATAGGCTATTAGATCTCCTAAAATCGTTATTAATAGGTATAAGTGTTCTTTCTATCTATATAGTAACCCTATCCTTTTAACTGCTATTAGTAATATATAGTTTCTTATTACTCCACTATCTATTAATGCCTTAAACTTTTAATTTTACCAATTAACTTATAAATTTAGGTGTTATTTTATAATTCCTTTAAGGGTTTAAGGCTCTACTACTAGCTCCCTCTAGTTTTATAGGCTTCCCCTTTTTCTAACTAATAGCTATCTAATTTTAACTATACTTAGTCCTCTCTAGGCTAATACTTAGTTCGCTTCTTTTCTTTAATATACTATAGATAAGTGTTTTCTAGGCACTCCTACTACTATTATCTATCTAGGTATTCTTCCGTAAAGAATTTTTTTAGTTAAAGTATTAAACTTCCTAATTCTTGTTCTTTAAATAGATACTAGCTATATATATACTTAGCATTTCTAAACTACTTTTTATCCGTCATCTAATACATTCTTATTAGATACTTGTGATGTTTATCTTTTAGTGCTCTATATATATTGCATATATTATCCATACATGCAATCCACGCCAATGTATAATACGCTAGGTGTCTTAGGTTAACTCTTAGCTTGTTTTTATCCTAGAGTTTAAACCTCTCCTGTATTAACTTAAACAAAGCCATCTTGTTTACTAGTACTATAATTCTTTAGGTTTCTCTCTAGTCTTCGGCTTACTCCTTTAGGTTTTTTAATATTATAATTAAGGCTTCTTTAATATAACTTATCTATATTTCTAATATAGCCTAATCTGGGATAACCTTCTTATCTATTTATATACAGAAATCTTCCCACTTATCGTTTCCGCGTTATTTATACTACTTTTAGTATAGTTCTATAAGTGCATATAATCTATCCGTAAAGAAGTATCTCTTTATTACTGCGTTGTTGTAATCTTTAGTATATTGTTTTATAAATCTAGTTAAAATCCCTAAATCTTTTTCTTATTCTAGTTTATTTAACTACTTAGCTCTTAGCGTTCCTACCCTTAGCCTATTTATGACTTTTTATACGGGTGCTCTATCCCTTATACGTCCTAGTATAGCTGATCTTTTATCTAGCTTTTACTCCTACTATATAATAATTCTTTGTTTAAACTTATCTATGCTTTCTTTCGGTTGTCTTTTTCTAAAAGGATCCTTAAAGTTATCTTATTTCTTAATTACTATGTTAACTTTTTAACCTTTAGGCTAAACACTATATTTGCCTAGGATTACTATAGACCTTATTTATTCTTTAAAATCTTAGCTCCCTAAAAATTGTCGTCCTAAGCTTATTTATTTATCCATAAACTAAGCTACTGCTCTTTCCTATTAGTTATTATCTATTATAGGTTCTTAGGTGTGTCTTATCTTATTTTAAAAATCTTAAGCGTTTTTTATCTCGTCTTAAGAATCTTAAGCCTTTAGCCTTTTGCCTTTATTAAGTAGTAAGCTAGCACTAGCAGTCGTCTACTTGCTTAATTATCTTTAGATATTACTCCTTTTATTTTATAAAGTAATAGATGCCGTATTTAATAGTGTTATAATGCCTATTACTAAACCGTGTTCTATTATAGTCTTAGTCTCTACTTCTATTGCGTTATTAAGGTTTAAGTGCCCCCAGTTAGCCTCTTTTTCGTCCTTATTACTATTGGTTAATAAGTACTCTAACTTTATTGTTAATGTTACTAATTTTTGTCTATATGTTACTATAATATCTTAATCTAGCTTATAGAGTTGATTGCTTTTTTTATTTAACTCTTTAGTTTCTCTAAGTCCTTTTAACTCCAGCTCTTATAGCTAATAGCTTACGCCATACTTAGCGTCCTTATAAATTCGGTATGCGTTATTATAATAAAATATAAAGTGCTTAATTAAACACTCCTTGGTCCCGCGTAATATACTAGTATCCATATTATTATACTCTAATAACCTTATGCCTTTTACCGCGTGGTTACTCTAACTACCTCTATAGTCTTTAGCAAAATAACCCTATTTTCCGCAATTTATATAAGCTTCTAATTTAACCCAATTATTCTACTATAGAGTTCACCTAAACATCTTCTGCTATTAAGATCCCTAGTTTAGCCTCTGCTCTTTAGTCCTATAATTACTTAATCCTTAACCTTTAGGTTTCTATAGTTTTCTATTCTATCTTTTAGATTCTTTAGTGCCGCTTACGTCCATTAGCTCTGGCCCACTATTCTATAGTTTATAACTCTACGTCGGTTGTTGCGTACTCTACGCCTTATATAACTATAGCACTCTATCTTACCCTTTCTTAGCTTGTTCCTTCTAATAGATCCTATTATTAATCTTTATCACTTAATTTATTAACTCCCTTAGGGTATCCGCATCTTCTATTAGAATAATTGCGTTCTAGACTTTAGCCTTAAGTCCCTATTTATACTATACCATAAGCGTCTTATTATTCCACTTAACCTATATTATAAGTGTTTAAAACTATATCGTGTACTTAATTACTAAAGTGCGTTATACTAGGTTCTGAAGTTTTCTTTCCGCTATAGTTATTGCCTCCAGGTCTCTAAATATCTATATTAGTCGTTCTACAAATCCTCCCTAGCTTGTAAATATATACCTAACCTCTTAGTTTATTATCGTCAACCCGTTCTTCTATATCTTAGTAAGGTAAGGTTTAAACTACTTAAGGGCTCTTCCCAACAAGAATAGTCCCGCGTAGACTACTCTATCTATAGATATAGCTAACTTGTCTCCTTCTTACGTGACCTTAAAACTTATTTACGTAAGAAATCCTTTAAGCTTAGACTTTTCTCCTATAAACCATTTAACTAATAGTAGCTTAATCTTCGAAGCTCCTATTCTGTTAAGTCGCTCTTTAAGTATCGCATTATTGTTTGTTAACTAATTAACTACTTCTTGCAATTGTCCTATTATAACTACTTATGAGTTAGTATCTGCTATACTAGTATCATTACCTAACGTAGTTGCTGCCGTTAATGGCGTTGTAACTGGTGCTTTCGGTGGCATATTGTTTAACTTTATTAATACTATAACTAGGTAGTAATTGTGTAACGAAGCCTTATAGGAAATACTACGGTAGACTCGCTAATAGGATAGGTTGTATAGGTAAATAGAAAGCCAATAATATAACAGTATAAGTATAACTAGTGAAGTGGTTACCTAACAGATTAACTCCAATTATATTCTAAGAATTACTATAAGAAAGGAACTATCTAGGTAGGGATTATAGTCCTTTAAATATATAACTATATTCCTAAGAAATCCTCCTTATACGTAATATACGTAATGTACGTAATATACGTGCCGTATACTGCGTATCTTGCGTATACTGCGTATAACATTATATAACCTCGGTTACTATTCCTTGTTATATAGTTCCACTAGTTCCATCCTAAACTATGCTCTTATTAACCAACTAGCTTCTTCTAACTCTTCTCTAAGTAGTTATAGCATTGTACTTAAAGCGTCCATAACACGTTAGGTAAGCGTAATATATATAACTAGTATATTTATATCCTTTAGAAGAAATTTAGTCTATCTCTTAAGTGCCTTTAAATATATTAACTTAAATACTAACTCTAAGCTAGAAAAGGATAAGAAAGACTATAGCACGTGCCTAGTTATAAATTTAGGAGAAGTAAGAGACGCCTTATAGATAGTGCTAAACGGCGTATAAGCTATCTCCCTTTGGGAAGACAAGCCTATAGTAAGTGAACCTTTTTATAGATATAACTTATTCTAATTTAACTTCTAGATTCTAATAAATATTATATTTAATTTTTTACCCTAGTTAAAAATATATTAGGAGAGTCTTTTTCCCAACTTAATTAGCGCTAAGCACTTTTAGGGGTTACTAAGATTCCTTAAAGACTATTTTATGCCTATAACTAATAGTCTCCTGCCGCTTCTATACCATAGCGAAATTAACTTTAATCTCCTTTAGGCCTTATTTAAACCAAATATATACGTCCTTACGATTTACGAAGGCTCGGATTAACTAAGATGCCTTATATATAATTTAGGCAATTTTAAAACCTTACTTTTTAGTAAAAGAGCTTTAAACTTAACTATTACTATTTTAGCTATAATGGGAAGGCGTTTAGCGAGGTAAAAACCACCCTCTCTATTCTGGAATTCCATTTAACTATAAAAATTATATCTCTTAAGGTATTTCCGCTAGAGTATTATAAGAGACAAGCTAAGATAAAACAGGATTTTATTAGTAATGGCCGGAAGTTTATATCTTTAAGAGGCACTAACCACCATAAATATAAAGGGATCGCGTTTTTCTAGACTAAAGATAGCCTATTAAGATTTTCTATAAGCGGCCGCATTATAGTAGACGCGATAGCATTTTATTATTAGAATTCTAATTATAGCAAGCAGCTAATCGCTATAGATGCGTATAGAATAAATATAATTAATTAAGGGACTAATTGGCAAGGCGATATAAAGAATTAGGGTTTAGTTCCTAAGGAGATAGAAAATAATAAGCACCTAATTTATCTACTAATAGCCCTAGCCTTTAGTTTAGCAGATAAAAAATAGGGTTAAGCTTTTTATACACTCTTTTTCTAGAGCTAGTAAATTATATATACTAATACAAGCACTAATAGGTAAATTTACCGTCGCTAATATTAAGGACATTAAATAGAATGCCTTGGCATTTAAGTCACTTATAATTAAGGAGGATAAAAAAAAGTACTTTAAGGACTTATAGAGAGCTACCAGTCTAGGTCCAGGAAATTAAAGTTTAATAATATAATTAAAGGGAAGGGGAAAGGCCTAGTTTTCTTACTATAGTAAGTTTTCTAGCAAGGCATTAGCTGTTTTAAAGGCTAACCATTTTAGTGGCCCACCTAGGGTAGGAAAGATATTAACAGCTAAAGCACTTACTAAATCTTAGAGGAGACCCCTCTATATAGTTTATTCCCCTTTATAAGTGTATTTATATACTAGTCTGACTATAAGAAGGCTTATATAGGAGACCTTAATATGGATCTAGCCTATTTAGAATAAAACCTGGCTCTAATAGTTAAAAATATTTACTACTAGAGCGCTGTCCTTTTTTTAGATAAGGCTAATATCTTTTTTATAGAAAGGACTTTAAATAATATCTAATATAATAGCCTAGTATCCGTCTTCCTATAATAGATAGAGTATTTTTAAGGCATTATGTTTCTTATAATAAATAGGATTACTATATTTAATATAGCTATATAGAGTAGAATATATCTTATACTTAGATATAACGAGCTAAAGGGACTAGCAAGAGAGTAGGTGTAGAAGACCTTTCTAAAGCAAGCTAATACTACTACTAATATCTCTAGAAAGATATAGAGCGGCTTTTAGACTATTAATTAAACAGAAAATAGGCAAGGTAATATTTAAGAGAGATTTTTAAGGCTAGTACTAATATAATATATTAGATTAAGAACACTATATAGATTAGTTACGGCTTAGCTAAAAGTAAGGGGGAGAAACTTATATATAAGCATTTATATAAGGCTTTTACATTAAATTAAGATTTTAAAAGTAACTTTAAAGGTACTAGATTATTTAAAAGTATAAACTCGTACACGTAGATTTGCTTATATATATATACCATTAAATATCTTATAGATCTTATAGCTGTGGCATTATTACTTATTACTTTCTTAAAATTACGTACCTGCTCTAGTAACAATAAGGCCTATATAGTAGGCTATAGCGTAGGCAAATCGCTTATAGATCTAGGAATAGGAGAATAAAAGCTATAGGGCATTAGTTCCCATAAGGGAGTAGAAGATATAAGTATTAGTTTCTATAAGGAATTAAAAGCTATAAGGCAATAAAAAAAGCGGGTATTAATCCCTGTAGAGAACCGTTAGCTATAAAAGATTAGTTTCCGTAGGGAAGTAAAAAAAATCGCTATTAGTTCCTATAGGGAAGTAAAAGCCGTATAGAAGTAGAAGCTATAGGGTATAGTTTTTATAGGGTAGTAGAAGATACGGTTACTATATACTAGATAATAATTTTAGTTTAAAATATAAGAACGGGAGCTATAGGGGATTAGTTCCCGTAGGGGAGTAGTAGATATAGCTAATAGCTCCTATAGGGGAGTAAAAGCCGTATAGGAATGCAAGCCGTAGGGGATTAGTTCCTATAGGGCGGCAAAATATATAGGTATTAGCGCCTATAGGGGATTTATTAGAGAAAGGGATTTGTTAGAGTAGGGGATTTATTAGTATAGGGGATTTATTAGTATAGGGGATTTATTAGTATAGGGGATTTATTAGTATAGGGGATTTATTAGAGTAGGGGACTAGATCTTATAAGGGATTTATTAAAATAGGGGACTAGTTCCTATAGGGCGGCGAAATATATAGGCATTAGCTCCTATAGGGGATTTGTTTAAGTAGGGGACTTATTTAAGTAGGGGATTAATTCTTTTATAGCCTCTATTTAGGCGGTATAAGGCTACTTTAAATAGGCTAGGGAGTGGATTATATATTTTATAGAAATATAAAGCCTATATAGGATAGTAGGGTATAGGGACCTAATAATCTAGTAGAAGATTAGGTTATCTACTTTCCTAAGTTTATTTAGCCTAGGCAACTCACCCTATACTATTTTACATACATTTTAACTAAGGCTGCTACCTAGCCTTAGCTGCCCAAATCTCCACAAAACTTCACTTATATAGTAGAAGAGTAATAAAATATTATTCTATCTACTCTACTAGCACCTTTAGATCCTTCTTTGCTTTCTAAAGCACCTCCTTTATTTAAAAAGGAAGTTTTTTATTCTTTTTCTTTCGCTACTTACTGCCTAGAAACACTACCTTCCGCAATCTATTAACCTAAGAAATTAGTAGCTAATAGTATAGTAAAAGTTATTACCTATAGTCTTAAGAAAATCCTCTTTATTAGCTACTACCCCTTTTTTATTTTAGCTAGCTCTTCTATATCTATAGAATTCTACTTATTAAACCTATTAATAACATTACCTTTCTTATTAGGTCTATTATAGTAAATATATATCCAAAATAGCACCTAAAAGAACGACTTAAAATTATACTAAGCTAAATATATCTCGCCTAGGAGTACTCTAATTGCTATAAATGCTTTTATACTGGTCTTACCCCGCGCTCCTAAAGGCCCTTTTTACTGCTTTTTAATTATAAGATTAAAGTCAATTAAGAATACTAGCTAAGAAGGATTATTGTCTTCCTTGTTTATTATAAGGTTGCCCGTTAAAATATTATACTAGATAATACCGGCCCGCGTATATAAAGACTTATATCCTTTAATGCCACCCTTTAGTATAGTAAGTATTATAGCCCAAGAGCTTACCTTATAAAGAGGCTTTCTGTAGTCCTTAGTAATAACGCGTTAATATACTCAATTTAGGGTTATAGGGCGCCTTCTACCTTTAGGCGGAGAGCCTAAATATAGCTAGACAACCTCTTTCTATTAAAACTTCGGCCTTTCCTTATACTTATTTTTACTCTAGCTAGTCTTAGAGGTATTATTAAGTCTTCTAGCTTATAGTTTATCGCTCTTATAATATCTAGGCCCTTATGGATATTATTATAAATATTATCTTCCTTACCGCCTATATATACTATCTCGTAGTAATAGTACCTGGCTATATTAACTACTCCTTTCTTTATTACCTTATATAGTAGTTCGCCTTCTTCTTTACGCTATGGGTACTATTATAAGTCTTTAATAACGAGGGGTATCTTAAAGGTATTTCCCTTATAGTATACTTTCTAGTAAGTAGTCGCTTAACTAGCGATATAGCGTGCCTGCTTTATAGGTTTGTTAAGGATAAGACGCTTAGTTTAGTTATTACGCACGATCTTAATATATCGCTTACCGTCTAATATTAGAATAGTAGGGTTAAACGTAAACTACTCCTTATTTATTTAGAGAAATCCCAATATTGCTAAGGTAAATTATAGTCCGTCTTTATTAATATTAAATGGTAATAATATAATACCTTCTACCTGGTTATACTCCTATAGCCATATAATAGATCTATAGAGGGTAAAGCCTAAGATAAAGTAATAAGTATCCTAGGCAGTAAAGACCTCTTTTATATATTTTCCTAAATTAAACTATGCCTGTGAGGCTATATTAGTATTTAGATTACTCTTTAGCTCTCCTAGTATAAGTATATACAACTAATAGCACTAAGAGCTTTCGCTAGCTATTAAATTATCCACAAAACTAATATCTAGCTTTTACTTTACTATAGACCCTTATAGGGGCTGCTTAGTATATATAATAAGCGTTTATTATATCTTTAGGACGGACCCATACTCCTCTATAAAGCCTAAAAATAATTTAATTAGGTTATTAAACCACTATAGGATATTATCTTGCTCTATACTTTTAGGCCAGTTACGCTAGCCGTCCTTAGTATATAGTAGATTGTCCCCTTCCTTATATTTCTTAAAAACAGCGGCGCTTGCCTCTTTAAGACTTTCTACTCTACTAAAGAATACTTTATATAAGCTAGGAATCCCTACGTAAAGAAAACCTAGCTCCTCTTTTAGAATATAATCTACGTATTTCCTACGTTTAGACGAGTTAGTAAAGCTGCTTATATTATATAGATATAGGGTTTAAATATAAAATAGTAGCGATTAGGGAGGAGGCGTGGACTCTATTATAGTAGCATATACCTTTTCCTAGATAACCTCGTTAAGTTTACTCTAAAGGATTACATTTAGAAGAGGTAGGAACCGCTTAATATTAAAATTATTAGAATTAACTAAGGAGCTAAATCGGATAAGATTATAGAGAAGATTGCCATAACTAGCGCTAAACGGTAGTAGTTAAGTAGTAGAAAGGTTTTATAATGCTAGAATAAGGTCAACTATAAGATTTTTAAGCCCTATATATGTTAGAGAAGACTTATAATAGATAAATTAATAATTACCTTCTTTACCTATCTAGCGTAGCGAGTCTAGAGAGCTAGGGATACCTAGATCCTAATAAGTTAAGTTAAATAAATTATAAAAGTTATTTAGACCTTCCCTAATAGGCTTTATTTTAATTATCTTTAGTTTAAAGAGATTTACTATTACAAGTAAACGCGCTAAAAGCTATATTAGGAGGGCCAGCGTAGTAGGCAAATAGGTAGGCGGGGAAGGGAGATTAAAGAGGCTAGTATATAAGGTTAGTAAAATAGTAAATAATATAGGGAGGTCAAGAACACGTTGGGCGCGTCTTATAATAAGAAAATAACTAGAAAGAAAAGTATAAGGAAGAAAGCAAGGTATAAGCAAACGTAAGAATTAAAGATTAGGTATAAAAAAGTTAAGCCAACCTAATATAGCTTAAGGCTTTATAGAGCTTAATTAAATGCTAAGCCATAGCGGCCTAAATATGGGTAGGCAGCGTTTTCTAATCTATAACTAATTATACTTATTAGTTTTAGTTTATTCCGTAACGCGTAAGGCTTTAATATAGTAGGGCTCTTATATAGCTAGGCTAAAGAGCACTAAGTAAAGAGAGCGAGTTAATTATATTAATCCTATAAGCGCCTATAAATAATTATATAGCTAGTCCTAAAACAAGCTAAACCTAATATAGACGCTGGCGGGTTAAGGGATAGATTAGCCTTTATAGCCTCTAGACTTATAGGCCCCCTTTTCTTCTATTATTTTATAAACTAACTTCTATTTTAAGGATAAATTCTATCCTCTACTAGTAAAGAAGATGCTAGTAGAAAGCGACTGGACTTAAATATATAATATATAGAAGCGTAGTTCTGCTCGCTTTAGATACTAAGCTTAGTTAGATCTAATAGCTTATTACTAATTAAGTATATAAATACCGTAAACACTCGCTATAAATGGCAGGGCTAGTTTTAGCTTAAATCTAATATATAAATTTCTTTAATAAGTAAACGATATAATAACTAAAGAGCGTACCATTTAAGCTAATAAATTTCCTCCTTAATTCTACAGACTTCTCTACCCTTAGGCTAAGCGTGCCCTTTTTCTCTTAGATGTTTTATTTCTAACCTTTATAACCTATTTATCTTTATAATCTAAAGTTTTATTACTACCTCTTTTAAGAGTATAGATTTCGTTTTAAAACCACCTAATAGTATCTTCTATTTCTTTTTAGTTACTTCTTAGGCTATTAATCTAATTGTTAACCTTACCTAGATAACGCATAATATAAAGGTCGCTTTTTTTAAGGCTACTAACTTTCTTTTTAAGTTAGCTAAGCCTATAGCTAAGTTAATTAACTAAGTTACCTAATCTCTCTATTGCCCCTAATAGAGTAAGCTAGGGGTTAATAAGCTTTATTAGAAGGAGTTACCAAGCGGACTATATTAAAACAACTTCTTCATCCCATTAGTGTGGGGTGAATATTTCCTTATAGTTCCTTCTATATCGGCCTTGTTATTCTCTAAATTACACTTGCGTTTTAGTACTAACTAGATATCCTGCTTATATTAGTAATATAGCAAATAGATAAAACTATAGGGAAGTAACTATCGCATACCTACCCTACTATACTAACGGCCTTATTAGAGCCCTTAGGATTAAAAGCAATCAGTATATCCTAGCTCCGTTAGCGGTATCCTATAAAGGATTTAGTATTTAAAGCGCACCTTAATCTAATATAATATGGTATCCTTTATCGTGGCTTCCAAGTCGCTTATTATTAAAGAGATAAGGTAGCTAATAGTTTAAGTATCTTTATAAGAAAGTAAGGAGGGATTTCCTTAAAGGATACTATACTTAATATAGGTCTAGTTAAAGAATATAAAGGCCGTTTATATCCTACTCCTTTCCACTACTTAGCTAACAGGAGAGCTGATGGTAGGCCCTACTTTAACTATACCTTAAAAGTTGAGCCAATTTACTAACTTAGGAATACTAGTATAGTATTATAAATGCGCTATAATACGGCTATAATAGAAGTATAATCCTTCCCTATCTATACCCCATTTTGCTATGCCTCTATAAGAGGGTTATATTAAACAATAAGGGCTAGCATTAACCCCTTTCTTCTAATTATTCCAAGATGGCGATATAGAGGCAGCTGGTTAAGCGTTACTTTGTATAGTAATACCTACCTAGTTGCGTGGTTTTACTAAGGCCCTATTATACGCCTTAATATAACTTCTTATTGCCTTAGCTAACGAGCCTAGCCAGAGGTTAAGATAAGGTAAACAGGCAATTTAGCTTTTAAATAGCCCTAATAGTATAGGGTTTAGAGGCGTTTATATAAAGGTATAAACTAGAACCGGAAGCTAATAATAACCCCCTAATAACGCTTTACCTAACGGGAAGAGTATTATATAATCTACTCCTAATACCTACCCTTTACGGAGCAGAATACTGCTTAAGTAGTAGACTTATTTTAGCCAGTTAATCTTATATATTTACTCCCTATTTATAGCAAAGGAGCTATTAGTACGTTATAGGGTGGTTTAATTAGCATTCTAGCTAAGCCCTTTATAAGCGCTCCGCCTTATAAGGGCGGTATAATAACTCCTATTAATCTGCCTTACGTTAAGGGAGGACTTATATTTAAGACGCTAAGCAGCTAGTACTTAGAGGCATATAGACTTATACCCTTATTTATACGTTCTACTATGTCCTTATTTCCATAAGTAGTTGGTTTACTTTTTACTTATTATTTATCTATTACTTTATCTTCTCCTTTTTTTACTAGCTATTCTATCTAGTTATTAATATTAATTCTCCTTTTCTCTATAATAACTATTCTAGAATTTGCTTTAAATCCTTACTTATAAAATTAATTATAAAAAAAAGCTAAACGCACTATTATAGATTTAAGGCGTTAGTGTTAGCCTTAAGTACTATTGGACTTTTTAGTCTTTACTATATATAGGTACACTCTAGACTATAAAATCGCCCTTTTCTATTATGCTCTTTTTAGGAATAATTAAAAACCGTATTTATAATAGTATATTTATATCTAGCAACATTCTTAAAAGCCTATTAAGTAGTCTAGATAAGGCCTAATAATAAACAACCTAATAAAGAGGCTAGTATAGGCCTGTAAAACCCCTTATATTTTAAGCTAATAATTAAAGAAAGGTAGAAAGTAGCTTTAAAGCGTAAGATACCTACTAAGGGTTAGGTTCGTGCCGTCTTATTTAACTTATAAATAAATATACTTCTTCTTACCATTCCTGTTAGCTTTGTAGTTAATTATCTTTATATTAACAGCATTACTATATTTATTGTTAACTTTATTGCTATTATCCCGCTTACTATAATAATTAGTTATACTACTAAAGAGATTACGCTCCACGCCGGTAATATATTAGGTAGTCTTTTAAATGTAACTTTTAGGTATATTTCTCCGCTTTTTATTTATCCTAATATTATTTAATATTTGGCGCAGAAACGCTATTAAATTAATTATCTCTATTTTAGCCCTAACTAAGGGCTAGATTACCATTATTAAAACTTCCTTAATTAGTAGTATACTTTTAAATTTACTTCTTATCCTTAGTATATGCTTTTTCTTTAGAGGCATTAACTGGATAGAGTAATATTTTAATATAATAGTAGTAAATACTACGGCTGGCCTTCTAGCTCTATACATTAGCAGTTTAATTATTCTAACTACCTTCCACTCTATACTGCTAAGTAAGTTTAATAATAGCTTTAGACCTATAATAGATACTAACCTACGTAGCTATAAGCCTTAATAGCTCTATATTTATTTAGGAGCTTTTTTACGGAATAGCTATTATCCTCCTAATTATATACATTTGCTACCTTATATTTTAATTAAAGTTATATACTAAAATATATAATACTTTAAGCTAAAGAGCTCCTAAGTGTAAATCCTTCTAAGTTAAGCAGGATTTAAATATAGAAAAGAAAGATAATAAGATTAAGAAGCCTAAATTAATAATCTAAGGTGCAATTATAACCTTTAGATTCTTTACCGCGTTAGTCACCTTTTATTCCAAGTTTATAGTTAATAGTATTAGTAATATTATGGTAAGCGGCATTATCTCTACTACTTTTATTAGTCTTATCCTACTCCTAATTGTTAGGAACGCTACTAAGTATATAATAGTAGTTATAGTAGCTTATAAGGATAAAATAAGCATAGTAATTAATATTGCTATTAGATCTAGTATATAAATCGCCCTTCTAATTCTCTCCTTTATTATTATACTTAGTTAGACTATAGGCTAGGATTATATAACGCTTTTATTTAATACCTTTCTAATTACTGTTTTATTTATTACCATGCTCTTAGTAAACTATCTTATCTAAAATAGCAAATTTAGTAAGTTTTTCTTTCTATATAGGTAATCTACTCTAACTAATACTAAAATAGACTGGCTTAAAGGCGTTCTTATTATAGCAATCTATGCTATTATTGCAGTTGCTAGCTGGTTTTATCTAAAATAAGTTTTAGATCCTTTCTATCCTACTTAGTTTAAGCCTCTAATTACTATCTTACTCCTTTATTAGTATTAACTAGTTTCTATTACCTAGAGCTAAATAGTATTTTTATAAGCTATATATATAGCTTTTTAGTAAACCCTAGGCTGATCTTCTTATATCTATTAAGCTATCTAGGTTAGCTAGAATATTGCTTTCTTTTATTTTCTCTTAAAAAAAAATTCTTTAAGTCGTTGCAAAGTTTATAGGGGTCTTTATATATACTAGTATCCCTTAACCTATTAGTAGAGGAAAGGCCTATACGCGAATACTAATAAGCACGGCCACTAAATCCTATTAATTTAATTAGTAGACTCTTATTAATAACCTATATACCTAAGTTAATGGGTTAAGGTTATATAAGCTAGGTAATTATATAAGCTAGTCCGCCTATAAGCCACTCTATATACCTTCTCCATATAATCCCTTTTTAGAGATACCGAGACTACTGCCTAGTCGCGTAGCTATAGATGGCGACTTATATAGTTCGCTTACCCATATAAAAGTCAAATGGCTACGTAGAACTCGCCACTATACACCTACTTATAATTTTACCCCTAAAGGGCCTGCCCCTCCTTACTATAGCTACGTAAGAGCACTTTTCCGCTAAAATCTACTTATAATAGTAAAATGTAAGTCAGATGGTTAGTCCTCGCAATAGGTAGCTCTCTAAAACTATTTAGGTATACTTAAGTAACTATAATTATTATTACTTAAGATTCTAATAGCTAGATATAAAGAAGGACAGAGCTTAAAAGAATAGATTGCTTAAGCCCTACCTATATAATATTAGATATATATTAGCTACTAATAACTAGGTCTTCTTAGCTAAGGGAATATTTTAAACAGTTAAGATTAGTAATCTGTATCTAAGATATAGGAATTAATTATTAAAGTAGCATAATTCTATAAAAGAAATGAAACTTTAAGCGGTTTTAATTCTTTAAAGTCAATTCTTCTTAAGCTACTCCTATAATTTTATTAAAGTAGCCTTGTTATAACATTGCTTAGAAGTTATAAAGTTCTTATCTATTTATCTATATATACCTTTAGATATAAGGGCTCTGCTAAAAAGCTTATAAGAACCTAAATTAATAATAATAGGGGTATTATCTTTGCTGACTATAATATTACCTAGATTAAGGTTATTATATATATACCTAAGGGAGTAAAGATGCTTAACTCCTAATTTAATACCATCTATATATAGTCTTTTATTAAGGCTATATACGCCTTTTCTTAGTTAGTCTTCTAGTGTTTTTAAATATTAATTAAGGATAATACCAGTAATATAACGCTGGTAAACAATATAGCCGTAATATTAGATAATATTTCTATAATATAGCTTCTAAATAAGGGCTTTAAACGTCTTGGCTTCTCCTAAAAATAGCCTTACTAGTAGGCCTAAGTTCACCTAGTTATTATAGATGTTTAGCCTAAGACATTTAATATAAATATCTACCTCTACTGGGATTAACGTAACTATAATTTATAACGGCACTTTGGGGTATATATCCTTATCTAAAACTTATTTTAAGGCCTTCTTAAGATCCTAGGAGCTTAAATATATCCCTCTAATTAGCGCTTTACTAAAGTAGATATAGTCTTGGTTACTAATAAAGGTAAAGACTAAGTGCTTAAAAATACTAGTTTCCAAATCAGTTATATTATAGAGGCTATATAAATCTCTAATAGAATTAACTTATAGCCCTTTATTAGGTTTATTTATTATCTATAATACCTAAAGTATTTCCTTGTTAGTTAATAAGGAGGGTATATCTTTAGTAGCTAAAGGTAATAAAGGCGAGTATAGGAGAGTATTAGTTAAGGGTAGAAATATAATACTAGGAATAAAGGATGGAAGATAGAAGAAGGATATATAATAGAGGCATGTTAGAGGCTAGTAAGCAGAAAAGACATGGCTTAGTAGACTAAGGTTTATCTAAGACTACTAACTACTTTAAAGAAAAAGTTCTATTCTATACTAGTTAAGAAGATGCTAGTATATTTTAACTAGGTTAAAGAGGGTAGGCTAATAAAGGCTAATTCTAAGATATCTAGATTAAAAAGCGACAAGTCTTTTTATTTAATTTAATTTAGTTTTATTCTTATACTATAGGGTGCTAAAAAGGCCTATAAGCTTACTAAGCTAATCTAATCTAATTGGAATAACTCTATATTTTATAATAAGTCTTTTCTTTATAGAGGACTAAGTAAGTTATAAGGCGGCTAACTTATTGCTACTAAGTATATAAAGGTAGAGGACTTATAAGCTTACTATAAGCAAGTTCTTAACTTTAATTTAATATATATATAAATAATAATAAGATACTCTTAATATAGAAGCAACTAAATAGAAAAATAATACTAAGCTAAGGAAATCCTAATTAGTGCCTTAATTTTTAACGCTAGAAAATAAAAATATAATTATAAAAATCTTTTCTTATAAGAAATTTCTTATTTCTTTAGCTTTTTAAAGGCTCTATCTATAGTATAATCCACCTTTCTTTTACATGTCCTTCTCCTTAATAGATCTTCTAAATAATTATCTAGCGCCTCTCCTAGTCAGTCTTTTTGCTTATATAGTTTACCCCTCTAAGCTATCTCTATTATAATATCTTTAAGCGGTTTATATATCCTAGTATAATAATAGAGGTAACGTGGGTTCTTAGTATAGTATAATATAAGTTTCTTATATGGTATACCTACAGGTAAAACCTAGGTAGGATACTAGCATACTACTATAATAGGACTATATATAGATATAACTAATCTATATCTAGGGTTTTAGAGACGCTTTAAGTCCTCTATTATATAGTAAGTTAGTAACTATAATAAGAGATACTTTAGTTATCCGTCTAAAATTATAGCATTGGAAATTATTAATACTTTAGTTAGGGGAGGTATATCTCTAAGGAAGTTTATAGGATTAGCTAAACTATTCTCTACTTAATTATTAGTATTACTAAATAATATATAGGTGTTTTATAAATATACCTAAAGGTACTAGCAAACCTTTAATATAAACCTCTTTTGGTTAAGGTAAGTCTATTTTAACCTTACTATAGCTCTCTATTAGCTTAAATAAGACTATTTTAGTTTTGCTACGGCCTTCTAGGCTCTTAAAATAATTAGTATATATTTCTGTATCTTGTAACAGAACCTTATAGCAGTAACTACGGTGGGTCCTATTAATAGGCTAGGTATATAGGTAAGAATAATTTAACAACGTAATAATAACTGGTGGAGTGGTTGCCCAACAGATTAACTCTAATTATATTCTAAGATTTACTACAAAGAGAGAACTATCTAGGTAGGGACTATGGTCCATTAAATATATAACCATACGCCTAAGAAATCCCTTCGCTTTGTAAGGTACGTATACTCTATCTACTCTATTACAGATTACACAGATTACATAGATTATATAGATTATATTATGTGACCTTGGCTACTATTCCTTGTTACATAGTTCCACCGGATCTATTCTAGACCGTGCCTATATTAACTAACTAGCTTCCTCTAACTCTTCTCCAAGTAGTTATAATATTGTACTTAAGCTGTCCGTAACACTATCTCCCTCCTCTTTATCTTTGTTTTTAAAGATTTTTAATATCTCCAAGTCGTCTACTAGAGGTGTAATGTCCGTTTAATTAGTCTAGTTAATATCCTTACTTATTATACCTAAAGCTTCTTCTTCTTCTTCTACAGCTCGCTGGTCTTGTACTATTGCTGCAACTTTGTCTCTAGGTGAGATAATGCCGTCTCCATATTCTCACTGTATAAAAGAGGGGTTGGTTTGTATTGCGCTAGCAAGCCCTTCGTCTTAACAACCGTCCTTTTATTTAGAGTGCACTAAAGCAAATATTTAATCGTCCTGTGACGTTTGCTCTATCTTTAACGCTAAGTATATATATCCTATAACTCTTAACAGTCTTTGGGTTCCCTAAGTAACTTATTATAGGGTTTTATGTTTAATCTACCGCTAAAAAACTTAATGGTAAACTAGCCTCTACGCTGCTTAAGGTTTAACGTGTCTTTAAAGAGTCTATATATATCCTTAAAGCTTAATATCTGGCTTATGCTCGCCTTTAATGCCTTAAATGTGTATATAAGAAGGTTTGTTCTAAGGAGTGGAAGCTAGTTTAATAGGGTTTATCTAAGCTAGGTAATAAAAGGACTGGCTCTCCTCCTGTAAGGGAAATAACTCTAAGTAGCTTAGCAATTGCTCCTCTTAGGTCCCCCTTAGGTAACTTATTTTTTGGCGATCCTTTCTTATTAATACTACCTAACCTGCTTTCTTCTAATACTCCTATACCTTTCCTATAGCGTTCTCTAGGTTGCTTAGTGGTTTTTAGGTAGTCTCACTGTAGTCTATCTACTTTACTTTGTACTACGTTTCGTCATCTACGTCCTTGTAACTAATAATTTTTAAAACTTGCTATTTGTCTTCTTCTTGCCCTCTATATATATCTACCTTATAAACTGGTGGCTTAATATCTCTATGTGCTAGTTCTAGTATCGCGATATATTATATAGGGTAGATCTTTATTTTGGCTAGTAGGTTTAACTTATACGTGATTAATAAAATTCTTTACTTAACTTTAAAAGGTCCTAGTCTAATATAGTCCAACTTCTTACTTAGTTGTCGACTCTTGAAATTTTTGTGTAGTAGCCATACTTTATCTCCCTCCTTTAGATCTGGTCCCTTAGATCTTTTAGAATTATAGTACTTTTTTATCCTTTATTATACTAACTTAGCTGTTTCTATGAGGTCTATATAAAGGTTTATTAATATCTCTATTCTTTACTTAGCTGTGCTACTCGTTTTCTTTGCTTAATATAGCGATAACGATGTTCTTAGTTCATATCCGTAATTTGCCTTAAATAGTAATATCCCCATTCCTTCTTATGGTATTGTATTGTATGCAAACTATATAACTGGTAATAACGATACCTAATTATTCTATACATAATTAATATAATGCCTTAGATACTGTTTTAGTGTCTAATTTAGTCTTTCCATTTGTCCGTCCGTTTGTGGATAATATGCTGTAGAGGTTGCTGCGCAAACCCCTTGTTCTACTAGAAACACTTCCTAAAACACTGCTATAAATCTTAAATCTCTATCTAATATAACCTTATTTAGTACTCTATATCTTGCGAATACTTTCTTTATATAGATTCTAGCGATATCCTCTACTGATATCTCTTTAGTGCATGCTATAAAGTATCCCTACTTTGTTAGCTTATCTACTATTATTAAGATCGCGTTATAATCTTATCCTATAATAGGATCTTTTAACTTTGGTAACTTAATAATAAAGTCCTATAATATAACCTCCCATAGTCTTCCTGGTATTTTAATAGGTTATAGTCCTCCATACAGCTTATGCCTTATTAGTTTATTTCTTTAGTAATCTAAATACTTTCTTATAACTTGTCTTACTAATCCCTAGATTCCTTAAATAATGTACTCCTCCTAAAGTTTTAACACTAGTACTGTAGACCTATTATGTCCTTGTGTTATTTCCTTATGGAATTCCTTAATAAACTCCTTTATAATAGACTTAGGTATATATATTGCTTCTCTATTCTTATATTACTCTAAGTTTGGATCCTCTACCTATACTTCTTAGATCTTCTGTATCTAATCACTCTTTAGTGATTTATAAACCTAACTTTCTTTAGTTGCTGTAATTCTTGGATAATTGTACCTAATTAATCTATCTTAATCTTTTTGCAATAAAGCTCCTAACGGCTTTTTGTTATTTTGTAATTTAGCTTTTCTACTTAGAGCGTCTGCTCGTGCATTATCTGTACCCTTAGTATACTGAATTTTAAAATAGTATTCTATAAGCATTTCCGCCTATTTAACCTGTCTTTGGTTGAGTTCCTTCGTTATTAGGAATCCTGTAAGGTTTTTATAGTCCGTCTTAACTATAAACGGTTTCTCTGTGCCTTGTAAAAACGCTCTCTATTTCTTAAGTGCTATAACTATACCTAATAACTCCTTATTATAGATATCGTAGTTTAGCTCTAGTAGTGTTATCTTTTAACTATAGTATGCTACTAGATGCTATGCGTTCTGGTGCTTCTATAGCAAATATACTTCTAGTGCGAAGTCTAATATATCTGTCTTAATAACCATTTCTAACTTTAGTTAATAGATCTTAAGGATTAGCTCTTAGGTAAATAACTCTTTAAGTTCCTAGAACAGCTCCTTCTACTTACTACCCTAAACCTATGGTTTCTCCTTCTTTGTTAACCTTATAAATAGCTTAATACTTTTTAACTACTGTGCTATAAACCTCCTATAGTAGTTATAAACCCCTAAGAACAATCTTAACTGCGTAACATTCTTTAGTTCTTGCTAACTTACTATAGCTTTAACTTTCTTTAGGTCCATGCTGATTTTCCCTAGTTTAATGATAAATTCTACGAAATTAGTTTTCCTTGTAAAGAACTTGTATTTCTTAATTACTACTAGCATCTTTTCTTCCTATAGTTTCTTTAATACCTACTTAACGTGTTTTTTATGTTCTTCCTTGCTTTCTAAGTAGATAATAATATTGTTAAGATATACTATAATAAACTTGTCTAGGTGTTCTTTTAACACACTATTAATTCGCTTCTAGAATGTTACTAGTGCGTTTATAAGCCCAAATTGTATAACTAATAGTTTGTATAGTTTTTCCTTTGACCTAAAAGCTGCCTTCTACTTATCGCCTTCCTTGATTCTAATTTAATAGTACACCCACCTTAGATCTATCTTTATAAAGATTTTCGCGTTACCTATCCTATCTTAGATCTCGCTAATTAAGGGTAAAGGATACCTATCCTTTCTAATAATACTATTTAACTATCTATAGTCTATACACATCCTAAGTTTTCTATTTTTCTTTAGGATGAATAGTACTGGATATCCTGCTAATAACTATAATAGTCTAATATATCCCTTTTATAAGTTCTCCTAAATAAACTCCTTAAGCGCCACTAACTCTGTTTTAGTAAGTTTATAAATTGGAAAAAACCTTAAACTTATTTCTTCTTCTAATTCTATTTTATAGTCCCATACTATATACTCTGACAGCTTTTTACTTTTTAGTAACTATAACTTTTTACTATACTTATAGTATCTCTTTGGTATATAACTTAAGTCTTACTTAGTCTCTTCATATGTCGCTCCGACTTGGTACTATACCAACTTGGTTTGCTATTACATCTTATATTGTTAAGTATCCCTAATATCAACCTAACCTATAACCTAATTAATCTTTGGATTGTACTTTTATAATTAAGGTATTCCTAGTATCGCCTTGTCCTATCCTAATGGTAGAATATTAAAAGATATCTTTACTGGTCTCCCTTTAATAGTTAACTAAATAGGTTCTATTTTAAGATTAATAATACCCCCTCTATAGGCTATCTAATCTCCTAAAATTGTTGTAAGTAGATATAGGTGTTCCTTCTATCTATATAGTAACCCTATCCTTTCTACTACCTTTGGTGATATGTGGTTTCTTATTACTCTACTATCTACTAATACCTTAAACTGCTAATCTTGCCACTTAACTTATAAGTTTAGGTGTCATCCTTATATTCCTTTAAGGGTTTAAGGCTCTAATACTAGTTCCCTTTAGTTCTATACGCTTCCCCTTTTTCTAACTGCTAGCTGCTAGATCCTGCTTATACTTAGTCTAACCTTAGCTAATACTTAGTTTATTTCTTTTCCTCTATATACTATAGATAAGTGTTTTTTAGGCACTCCCACTACTATTATCCCTCTAGGCATTTTTCTATAAGGAATCTTCCTGGTTAAAGTATTAGGTCCCCTTAACTTTATACTTCTACTAGGTGCTATCTATATATATACTTAGCATCCCTAAACCGCTTTTCTTCTGGTGCCCAATATATCCTTATTAGGTACTTCCGGTTCTTGTCTTTTAGTACTCTATGTATATTATAGGTGTTATCCACATAAGCTATCTACGATAGTGTATAATACGCTAGGTAACTTAGGTCTACTCTTAGCTTGTCTTCGCTCTTAAGTTTAAACCTCTATCTAGCTAATTTAACTATTGGTCTTTTTTCTACGGGTACTAAGACTTGTCTTTTACTTCTCTAGTCCCTAGATCCTTCCTCTAGGTTCCTTAACATTATAATTAATGCTCCTTTAATATAACTTATGCGTTTCTCTATAATGGGTTAGTTTTAGACAACTTTTTTATCTAACCACATATAAAAATCTTCCCATTTATTATTATGTCGTTGCCTATACCACTTTCCGTACAGCTGGTTTAGTATATATAGTCTATTAGTAAGAAAGTACCTTATTATTACTACATTATAATATCCTTTGGTATGTCTTTCTTTAAACCTAATTAAGATATCTAGATCCTCCTCTTATTCTAGTTTATCTAACCACTTTACCCTTAGTGTCCCTGCACTTAGCCTATTAGTAATTCTTTATATAGGTACTCTGTCCCTTTTATAGTTTAATACGCTAGATCTCTAGTCTAGTTTCTGTTCTTACTATATAATAATTCTTGTCCTAAACTTATTTATAGTTTCTTATTTTCTGCGTCTTGTAGCTGGATCTTTATAGTTATCTTACTTTTTAATCCTAATATTAACTTTTTAATCTTTAGGCTGAATACTGCGTTTACCTAGGATTACTAACGTTCTTATTTGTTCCCCAAACTTGTAGTTCTTGAACTTGCGTCCTATACTTATTTATTTGTCTATAAACTAAGTTACTACCCTTTCCTATTGGTTTTTGTCTATTATAGGTTTCTAAGCTATCCTTATTATATTTTACAAGTCTAGAGCTTTTCTTATCTTATTATAAGAATCTTAGACCTATAGCCTTTTGCCTTTATTAAGTAATAAGCTGGCACTAGCAGTTGTCTACTTACCTAGTTCCTTCTAAACGTTACTCCTATTATCTTATAAAGTAGTGGAAATCGTATCTAATGGTATTATAATACCCATTACTAAACCTTATTTTGTAATAGTCTTAGTCTCTACTTCTATTTTAACTTCTCTGAGGTCTACATGCTTCTAGTAAGCTGCCTTTATTACCTTATCATCAGTAAATGCTTTGCCTATATTGAATTTATTATCTTTAATGTCCAATCTATAAGCTGGTTTATTAGTTTCTCTAAACTTAGATAACAATAGCTCCTATAGCTAATAGCTTGCGCTATACTTAGCGTCCTTATAAATTTAGTATGCGTTGTTATAACAATACGCAAAACTATTAATTAAACATTCTTTTGTTCCTTATAGTGCACCGTCGTCCCTCTATATGTATATGCTGTCTGCTAGTCTAGTTCCCTTTACTATATAGTTACTTTAACTACCTCTACAGTCTCTAGCAAAATAACCCTGTTTTCCGCAATTTATACAAGCTCCGTCTCTAAACCACTAATTTTGCTATAGAGTCTGCCTAAACATCTTCTACTGTTAAAATCCCTAGTTTAGCCTCTACTCCTTAGTCCTTTAATTACTAGATCCTTAATCTCTAGGTTTCTATAGTTTCTTTTCCTATCTTTAGGTTTTTTTAGTACTGCTTAGGTCCATTAACTCTGCGCCATTCCATAGTTTTTAACTCTATATTGGTCGTTACGTACCCTACGCCTTATATGACTATAAAACTCTATCCTAGCCCTTCTTGGCCTGTTCCCTTTGATAAATCCTATTATTAATCTTTATTAACTAGTCTATTAACTCTCTTAGAGTATCCACATCTTCTATTAGGATAATTACGTCCTAGACTTTAGCCTTAAGTCCTTATTTATACTGTGCTATAAGCGCCCTATCGTTCCACTTAACCTATATGGCTAGCGTTTAAAACTGTGTTATATACTTAATAGCTAAAGTGCGTTGTACTAAGTTCTAAAGCTTTTATTCTGCTGTGGTTATTGCCTCTAGGTCTCTAAATATCTATATTAACTATTCTGTAAACCTATTCTAACTAGTAAATATATACCGTACATCCTAGTTAGTAGTTATTATGTTATTAGCCTATATCTCCGTAAGATATGGTTTAAACCACTTAAGTGCCCTCCCCATTAGGAATAACCCTATATAGGCTACTTAATCTATTAATGTTGCTAACTTCGCTCCTTCCTGTATAACCTTAAAGTATATCTGCGTAAGAAATCCCTTAAGCTTTAACTTCTCTCCTAAAAATTGTTTAATTAAAGGTAGCTTAACCTTTACTACTCTAATTCCATTAATGCGTTCTTTAAGTATCCTATTGTTATTTTATAAGTAATTAACTATTTCCTGTAACTAACCTTGTGTAATTAACTAAGAGTCCGTATCTACTATACTGGTATCTCCTAACCCTAAGGTCGTGGCTGCCATCAACATCGTCATAACTGGTGCTTTGGGTGGCATGTTATTTAATCTTATTTAATACCATAACCTTAGTAATAAATATGTAACGGAACCTTATAGCAGTAACTACGGTAGGTCCTGTTAATAGGCTAAGTATATAGGTAAGAATAATTTAACAACATAATAATAACTAGTGGAGTAGTTGCCCAACAGATTAACTCGAATTATATTTTAAGATTTACTACGAAGAGAGAACTATCTGGGTAGGGACTATGGTTTATTAAATACACAACCATACGCCTAAGAAATCCCTTCGCTCTATAAGGTATGTGTGCTCTGTTTGCTCTATTATAGATTACACAGATTACACAGATCACATAGATTACATTACGTGACCTCGGCTACTATTCCTTATTATATAGTTCCACCGGATTCATTTTAGACCGTGCCTGTATTAACCAACTAGCTTCCTCCAACTCTTCTCCAAGTAGTCGTAATATTGTACTTAAGCTGTCCATAACATATCTTCTTATATATCACCCTCTATATTATTATTAATTTTATAAAAGTTAACCTTATTAGGTATTTAAGTAGGCGTATAAGGTATCTATTTCTATATAGGGTTAGAAAGCTATAATTATTTCTTCTCCCTACTAGTAGATACTATGTCTTTATTATTAATGCAATTTTAGGATAATTTAAGGTTTCCAGCAAGTTAATAAACAGGTATATTATCTTTAGGGCAATAGTATATTATAATATTTTTATAAGTACTAATTAAGGACCTATAGGTTATATTAGTAACGTATTTAAGCTTAGCTAAGGTAATATATATAATATCTAGCATTCTTATAAAGATAGTAAGGGATATATAGTTAAGAGGTTAGATTTAAAGGTAAGTTAAATTAATAGTATATAAGAGCTAGGAGTATAACATTTATATTCTATTTCTTTCTTAGGGCGGAGTTAGAATAAAAGGTAAAAAGGAAAGATAGAGTATACTAGCCGCTCTTTTCCACTTTATATAGTGTCTATAGTATAATATTTAGTAGCTATAATTACTCTTAGCTTATATATTATCTGCGCCCAAGACTATAGGCGCCCAAAGTAATCTATAAGTAAAGTATTAAGTAAGATATTGTTAGGGGTAGCTATTAGCTAAGCTATTACTAAACTTAAATAGCTAATAATCCCTAACAGACGCCGTATGCCTTAGTAGGGTTTAAAAGCATTTATATAAAGTTATAAACTAAAATTAGAAGTTAATAATAACCCCTAATAACGCCTCTCTTAGCAGGAATAGTATTATATAATCTACTTCTAATACCTATCCTTCCCAGGGCAAGATACTGCCTAAGTATTAAACTTATCCTAGCTAGTTAATCTTATATATTAACCCTCTATCTATAGTAAAGGAGCTATTAGTGCCTCTAGGGTAGTTTAATTAGCATTTTAGCTAAGCTATTTATAAGCGCTCCGCCTTATACGGGCGGTAATTAACTTCTGTTAATCTACCTTACGTTAAGGGAGATCTTTTACTTAAAGCGCTAAGCAGCCAGTACTTAAAGGTCTATAGGCTTATTCTATATCCTAACAATATTAACTATAATTTCTCCTTAAGTGGTATCTGTAACCCTAAGTACCTATAAGCGCAGCGTCCCTAAATTATTAGCTAGTAAGTAGACATTTATAGATAGAGAAACCGACTTTAGAGAAAACGGTAATATAGAGGCGTTAGCTAGTTTAGAAAGTAACTTTAGTAATCCCTTGCATCAATAACTCTGTCCGCAAAGTAGTGGCCCGTGCGCAACCAACCAGAAAGCTATATCCGTAGGCGGTTGGCGTTCTGCCAAGAATACCAAAACGAATCTCAGAGGGGCTCTTAGAGATGGGCCAAACTTTAGACATTAAATATAGCACTAAGATGGTGCGGAATCGCGAATCTAATAATAAGAGCTTTGTTCTACAGACTCAATACTCTAAACGGACGATACGGGCGAAGGGGAGCCCCCTAAAGCAGTCAGCGCAGCTTCGATGCCAATACGTTTTGATTTTAGTGTTCTCTCGCACGGACCACCTTCTTACGGACCCCATCGGTGCAAGGGATAAGGATTAAGAATAGGACGCAGAGATATTATATAATAGAGAAAATAGTATTAGTACTAAAGATTAAGAAATAGAGGTAGATAGTAATAAAGAGATATTAAGTGACAAGGCTATATAGGCAACGGTTAGATATAGTGGCCTTAGCTTTATAGTCTTAAATTTATAAGTATAGGATATAAATATAAAAAAGTTTTCTAATAAAAGCTAGTAAAAGGGTTAAAACTTTAGCCTCTTTTTATTTAGCCTATCGCGAAATAAAATATTATTTTACTATTTCTACTAAAGTCTCTACCCGCTTAACTTATAGCGAGCTATAAAGCATTCGCAATAATCTATGCTTTTACTTAGATAAATTTATTTACTACCTTAAAAGCGATAATAGAAGGTAAATCTATGCTAACAACCTAGGATTTTTTAAATTTCTTATAGACCTAGGACGCATACCATATTAGTAACTATTGGTTATATTTAAGACTACAGTACTTATAGATTTATATCTTAAGGATATAAATATATTTTTTTATAGTGTTTTCTTTTTATTTAAATTATTTCTCTGCTTATAGTATACAGCGGTTATTTATCTATTCTAGTATAGTAGGGAGGGGTAGTTAGGTTACGTAAGGGGGCTTAGACTTATAGCTACGCTTATAGGGCTATTTATATAGGAACTTCTCTAAGTATATATAAGGGGTCTTTATATAGGAACTTCTTTAATATTTCTAAATTTAGGACTTATATATTTCTTTTTTTTATAGTTCTAGTATTTTCTTAATATTTACTTCCTATTTATATACTAGGCGTTAATAGAGGGCGCTAAGTTAGATTACTCTACTTATATAATTACTCTACTTATATAATCGCCCAGCTTATACAATTACCTAGTTTATATAATTATCTAGCTTATATAATTACCTAGCTTATATAATTACCTAGTTTATATAATCGCCTAGCTTATATAATTACCTAGCTTATAGAATTGCCTAGCTCCTATAAGCATTATACTTATATGGTTACCTAGCTTATATAATTACCTAGCTTATAGGATTGGCCAGCTCCTATAAGTATTTAGCTCGCATAATTACCTAGTTTGTATAATTGCCTAGCTTATATAATTACCTAGCTTATAGGATTTCCTAGCTCCTACGAGCACTATACTCGTATAATTACCTAGCTCGTAGGATTGGCTAGCTCTTATAAGCATTTAGCTCGCATAATCGCCTAACTTATAGGATTAAAGCCGCGAAGTTATTAAACCTATTAATACCCTATTTATACGCTAGGTATTAATTAGAGGGCAATAGGTTAGACTACTCTACTTATATAATTACCTAGCTTATAGGATCCCTAGCTTTTATAAGCCCCTAGCTTTTATAACCTCCTAGTTTATAAAACTAAAGCTATAGCTACTAAATCCGTTAAGATCCTAGCTGCGCGTTTAAAGGACGCTATACCTAACTACCTAGCTCACTCTTTTTATAGTATTTCTTAATTAATTAATAGTACCTATTTAGAAAATGTGTCCTAATATCTTTTTATAACATAAATCTCTTATTACATAATTCTACGAGGAGATCCTTTTCCTTAACTATCTATACTAGCTCTTTAGCGCGAAGAATATTACTATAATAGCGCTAATATACACCTAGTGTTCTCCCCTGTAGGGCTTTTATAATATTATCCTATAATAAAACTAAAAGCAACACTTAGTGACCTAGCTCTATAAGGATTTGTTCTTTATAGGGTTTTTATATAGTTTAAAACTAAGGCTCCCGCAAGGCTTTATTTACAATAATAATCTTTAAAAATATTAGTAAAGCTATTAGAAGTTATATTTAAAAAAAAGAAACTAACCAGTAATTTACGCTAAAACCCTATATCTAGGTTATAGGGTTATAAGAGATCCTATATATTATTTAACCTAGTAAATATAAGTAATATATAGCCTTAGTAGAATAAGGTATAAAATGTATAGGAATAGGTATATCTCTAAAATTTAAGCTAGCGAATGCGGCACTTATTTGGCAATATTTATAAACAGAAACCTATCCTGCCTTAAAAAGTATATAATAACTTTCTCTTTATTTATCTATTTACTACTTACTCCGGTATTAAGAAAAAGGCTATAATATTTCTGCTTATAACCTAATATTAGTCTATTAAGCTTAGACGAAATACTATCCTAACCATTACTATCTTTAAAAGTTATGTTTATTAACTTAAATTTATACTTAATTAACTAAGACTTATATACGGATACTAAGGGCTTATTATTTATATAAGGGCTAGTTAAGTTATACTTTATAAAGTATTAGTAGAGTCTTACTAGGGAAAGGATAATAGTATAAACTAAAAATCTAGGTGGTTTTTAGAGAGCTAAATTAATTAATATTAAGCGGGTAATCGGTACTAGTAGCTTTAGATTAACTATTATTAGTAAAACCCTTACTAGATACTAGACTAGTCGCTCTCCTTAACTTATTAGGAATATCTATAAAGTAAACTTTATTATCTAGATTAATAGATTTTATTAACCTTAAAAGTAATAATAATAGATTGCATTGCTAGAGTAATTAATTAGAATGCATCTTGTATTAAAGCTATAAAAGGTATAATAGGAGCGTTAGCAGTAATTAGAAGGACATTTAACAGAATATATCTATTTAATAGAGTACTAGGCGGCTAATAAATATAATAACACTACTAGTACGATTCCCCCTTAATATATAAGCGCTGCAATTTTAAGAATTTTAGACGTATATATATAAATTTACATTACGGTATAAGCAGATATATTTAAAGACTAGAGGATTAATTTTAATTATATACCAAAATCTTAAATCTAAGCTAGATATAAATAACTACTATTAAAGGCCTATAATATTAATAGGTTAATATAGCTTTTATAAAAAAGCATTCTATACGCCTTTTTCTTTAATATAGTCCTATAAGTCTTAGAGATTCGCCTAGATTATAGTCTATAATTTAATTAGAATAAATACCGTATAGGAGATATTAAATATACTTAGACTAGTAATATGTTAGAGCGATTATATATTACCTTAAAGAAAGTAAATATATAGATAATATCCTATACTTTTTACCTCTAGTTCTTCTATAAAGAAGACTAAGGAAATCCTATAGAGACTTAGGGAACGATTAAATTATGCTATAAGAGAGTAACTTCGTAGTCCTCTTATCTAGTCAAGTACTAAGAATTTTACTTAATATTATATTATCAACTATTTAGGGGACTTATTAGTATATATATATAGGATCTACTAGACCCCTCTACTAGTTATTTAGGCTTATAGTAATTTAATTAGATAATAGACTAGTACTAGGACACTAGGAATTATCTAACTTAAAAGGTATTATTTTCTAGCTTTATAAGCTCTCTATAGGCCAACTAATCCTAATAATAGAAGACGCCTTTTCTAAATCCACCTTAATAAATTATAGGGTATTTGCTTATTAATAAAGCTTAGTAATTAATATATTATATCTAGAATCTTAATCCTAACTATAGGCGGCTGTTAAAGTGCTAATAATTAATATAAGAGGTAGCTAAGTATAATGTATTAAAAAACTAATGGTTAGTATAATCTAGTAAGTTACGGCTTTAATAAGCAAGCTAATAGTTAAATAAGCATCTATATTAAAGCGTAAAGAACTGCTGTAAATAGTTAGCGGAAATAGGATAAACTAGGAAATGGTTTAAGAGGAGCGGTAAAAATAGTAAAGTAGAGTAGTAATAAATAAAAGATATAGAAAACGCGTTAAGGTAACCAGTAGAGTAGATAATAAAGGTAATTATATATCTCTAGCGTAATAGGGCGGAAATCAGCTCTATATATTAGGTCTTTCTATACCCTTTCCTTTAAATAGCATCCTTAGATATATTAAGGTGTCTTACTCTTTAGCTCCTTAAGGAAGAAATTATTATAAATTATAGGAAAGAAATCCTCTAATAGTAATAAGGCTTAGGGCATTCTGTAATAAAACGAGCTATATTACTAAATATTCCGCATTATACACCCAATTAAGTTTACGACTTATATTACCTCCTATCTTAGCTAGAAAAGAGATTTAGTTTTTAACTATATATTATAAGTAAAAGCGATATAGTTTAGAGGTTAATAATTAACACTATATTAGCGCTGCTCTAATAAGGGCCTTACGTTAATTATATTACTTTAATTAAATATTACGCACTTAATTAAAGTAATATAATTGGCGTAAGGCTCTTCTAAGTCTTAAGGGCGTTAGTAATTTACTAGGGAATTAAAAGTAAAAGGGAACTATATACTTAACTACTCTTTTATCTTAATATAAATTATATAACTTACAACCTACTATTATAAACTTTAGTATTATAGCAGCCTTAAATCTTATCTATAATGCTTTTAATAAGTAGCTTTAACCTTATCTCCTTAATATTATAAATACTATTTAAAGGCTCTAGAAGCTTCCTATTAATACCTTTTAATATTTACCACCTCTCTTAGAGAATAAACGCGGCTACTATAATTTGCTCTACGCTTCTCTAGGGAATAAGGATATTTAGCCTTTTCTAGGAAATTAGGATGTTGTCTAGCCTTCTTTAGGAAGTAAGAATGTCTAGCCTTTTCTAAGAAATAAGGATAATGCTATTTAGTCTTCTTTAGGGAGTGTCTAGCCTTCTCTAAGGAATAAGGATATTATTAAGCCTTCTCTAGGTGGTATTTAGCCTTCTTTAAGAAATAAGGTTGCTTCTCTACCTCCCTTTTTACCTAGATATACAAACCTACTTAATATATTATTAGCAAACCTCTTTAAGATTAAGACATTCGTTAATATATTTAAAGGGAGAGATCTAAAGGCCATTATTGGTGAGCTAAAGTGGTTAAATAAATATCCCCTTATTAAGGATCTTATTGCTACTAACAGCGATTTATTAAATAATGCTATTTTTTAAAAACTTCTTAGCTAATAGACGCTTGCGGATTCTTTTAAGAAATAGTAATTAAAGTCTATAGGTGCGTTAAGGATTAAAAGTTTAGTTAAAAGTTAAGCCGCTTCCGTAAAGGGAGTTAGCTATATTATATTATTTATAAGAAGTATAGGATATTACGACGTTACTAAAGCAGCTTTAGCTATTACATATAGAATTAAGCTTTATATTATATAAAGACTTAAAGGGGCAGGGCTATTAGCTCTCTTAGCCTTTACCTATAATACCTACTAAAGATTAAATTTACCTAATATTAATAACTTTTTTATAGCTTTACAGCACCCGTCTTATTTTATAATATTTAAAATTATATAAAGATACTTAGTTTAGATAGGATAGTGTTAAGAGCTTTATTCTAGTTAGATGCTTTCTCTTAAACTAATATATCTTAGCACTACTAACCCGCCCTAGCTAAGCCTAAAAAAGCGAATTTCCTCCCCTTATAAACGCCTCTATATAGAAGTTACTAAACCTAGGGATTTTATATTAGTGTATAATTACTAATACGTAGATCTAATAATATTACACCCTCCTTAGCTACTAATAACGGCCTTGATAAATAGTATGCAGATATATAAGAGTAAAGTTATACTTCTAAATAGTAGAATCTCTAATTTATTATAGGCTATAGAATATCTTCTCTATAACTTATTAAATAATATCCTTAAGCCTCTAAGCTAGTGGGTAAATCCCTTATACTACGCCTTAGTTAAGAACGCTTATTATAAGATTTCCCTACTACTTTTAATACCTGCGGTAACCTTACGTAAAGATACCTAAATATAAATAGTATAGCGTGTTTAAATAGAAACCCTAGCGGCTCTAGTTCTATAGATATTAGTAGTAGTAGCGAATAAATAAGCTATAATAAGGCGTAATAGGTATATAGAGACTAAATTGATGGTAATATACCACTAGCAATTAGAAATAGCGAACAGATAAGCTATAATAAGGCGTAATAGATGTATAGAGACCAAGTTAACGGTAATACGCTACTAGAAATTGGTAACAGTAAATAGATAAGCTATAATAAGGCGTAATAGGTGTATAGAGACCAAATTGGTAGTAATATACTACCGGCAATTAGCAATAGTGAATAGATAAGCTATAGCGCCGCGTAATAGGTATATAATAAGTCCCTTAATAATATGGTTGCTATAAGTTCTACTTATAGGTATTAGTGAATTTCTTCTAAAACTCTTATATTATTATATACCCTAGTTTTAGATTTTTAATACGGTATAATAATAGTTTAATAATATCCCTTATTAAGCAGAACTAGTAGTTTAAGCTTAGTTAATAATTAGCACTATAATTAATATACCAATACTACCTTTACTCTTGTTCTATTCTACCTATTATAAACTAGCCTATTAATAGCCCTACCCACTCTCTAAATATGGGATAGTATAACTAAGCGGGATTTAGGAGTCCCTATAAGGGCTAAAAGCTAATATATATACTACTAAATCGTTTAGATATTGTATTAAAATATATTATTCTATAAAATAGACTGTTAGGCCTATACGTAAAGAGTTTATATTAACTACTCTAACTTCTAACTTTAGTAGTATTTCTAGTATCTTTAACTTAAATTCCTTATTTATGTTAACTACTAAAGTTACTATACCGAAGTAAACTACGTTAAATATACTATTTTCGCAAGCTTACGCGCTTTATTACTTTCTATAGTGTCTATTAAGGCGATAGTAGGTCTAGTTTTGGTTAATATAGTCTTCTAAATCTTCTATATCGTCTCCTCTAGACTAGATTATATAAGGTCTATATATAACTTATTAATTATAGATATTATATATATTCTATTTTAGTGTGAGGGCGCGAAGAGGCTTCGGGGAAGATTTGAAGGAATAATATAAATTCTATCTAAATCTAAGGGTATATAGCTCTTGCTAGGTACAAGACGTTGCGTAAAGAAGAGAAAAGAATAATAAGAGAATCGTATAATTAAATACTTAGGGGTCTTAGTGGTCGATACGTGCGCACGTGCGCACGCGGTCTTCGACGGACTTTGGTAGTATTCAATTAATCTAGCAGAACTTGGCAGAAGTCGATCAAGCTAGCAGAATTCGGCAGAATTTGGTTAAAGCGTCGGAATTTATCTGTTAAGTGTTTCACTGAGACATTCCTACTGTAACTGGGCTAGTCCCGTTACAGTACCTCCTCCTTTGGCCGAAGGTCTAAAAAACAATTCAATTTAGTCGAGACTTATATAACTTATCATGTTTTCGTGTTGTCGCGTTTTGTGTATTCGCGTCGGGTGGCGTTCTTAGCAAGGCAAATCTGACTAATCAGACAACTTCGACCGCCGGTTAAAGTTCCTTAACATCTTATATGTCACGTGATCGTTTTACAAACGTTGTAATATATTTCGAGTTCTTTTTAAATTCGAGTTTCCTGCTATTGTGCTTCGTGTCTTCGTATCAGGTGGCAGTTGTTTGCCTTTATATCGTGTCCATCCAGCCAGAGCAGGCCGCGAAGGATAGTCTTTATGGAATTCTTTTACTAGGGAAGGCGCGTCGGCCTTAATCTATTTATAGGTTTCCTAGGTTCGTGTTTTATATCCTTCCCACTTAACAAGAAGTTTGAATTGTTTAGATTATAGTTTCCATTACATATCATTAATTAAGTTAATAAAGTAAGAACCGTTACCGTTGTTAACAATTATGGGAGGTGGCGGCGGCACTTCGCGAGTTATAGGATTATCTTTTAAAGGTTACAGCAAGCTTACATAAAACATTAGGTGTATTTTTATTTCAGTTGGCAGTTTAAGCTTATAGGCGTATGGGCTTAGTTTCTTCTTAATTTAATATGGCCCCGCGAACTTCTAATTAAGTTTCTTTAAAGGCCGTTAAGTCTTTAGGTTTTGTATACTTAGGTAAGCTATATTACCTTCCTTAAAGTCCTATGCGGGAGCTCATCCTTTATTTATATACCATTCCTATAACATTTAAGCGTACGTTAATTTACTTTGTAATAGTTCCGTTAACTGCTTTATTTAATCAGCGAAGTTATGCGCGTTAATTAACTAGATCCGTTTAATTGTGGGTCCTATTATATTAATTTTAGGTCGTGGTTTAAATCCAAGTTGAGGGTCTTATCCGTAGGTCGCGTAGAACGGCGTCACGCCCGTTAATATATTTATCGTATTGTTCGCAGTAAACTCAGCTAAGGGTAGCCACTTTTCCCAGTTGTCTTATAGGTAGGAGTAGTATATTTATAAGTATTATTCCATAATCGCGTTCGCAATTTCAGTTTAACCATCTATCTCCAGATAAAATACAGTTAAGAGTTGTGTTTGAATGCTTAACTGTTTGCATAGAGCTTGCCAGAAGTCAGAAACGAACTAGCTTCTATAATTAAATACTATCAAATTAGGAAGTCTGTGTAGCTTAAAGATATACCTAACGAAATATTTGGCTACTAATATCGCATTAATTGAGTCTATGGGAATCATATATCGCATTTTTATAAGACGGTTAATAACTATTATAATATTCGTGAACCTATTACTGCTAGGCAAGTCGACTATAAAGTTAATCGAGATGTCGCGCTATCTTTGCATCGGAATTGGTAGCGGTTAAAGTACTCCTTGCTTCTTTATATAAGAGGTCTTTCCACGCACGCATATCCTACATGCTTAAATGTATTTTCGTACGTAGTTGTGCATTATAGGCTAGTAGTATACTCGTTGGACAATCTTATAAGTCTTTGTATAGCTAGGATGCCCTGCTATAAGTAAGTTATATACAAACTTAAGTATCTTAAATCGTAAAGGTTCGGAATTCGGAACTACTATCTTCTATTAATAGTATAATCAATTGTTTCGAATTTCGCATTTAGCAAGTGTAATATCCTTATACTGTCGTTTTCCAGTTCGGATTGCCTTTATTATATCTACTATCTATGCATTGTTCTTGTATTCGTATTCTATTAGCTCATTAATTTCTATTTCCTATTTATTAACTTCTAATTTATTTCTATTAAGTTCCGTATCTAGAAATATAGGATGTAGTTTTTTAAAACGTTTAGGGGGCAGTAAAATCCGTAATTGATTTATAATCCGTTTATCTAAAGCGTTTATAGGTAAGTCCTATAATTATCGTGTTAATGTGTTAGGCTTTTAATTAAGTTTGCCCAGTTAGTACGTAATCTTAAAGTTAAATTATAAGAGGTACTCAGCCTAATAAATTTAGCGCTGCGTTAACTGCTTTATAGTTATAAAGTACTGCAGGTTCTTATAGTCCGTTAATATATATATTGGAAATAATAATCCTTTAAGCTTAGGACGCTATTGTTTAAAATATCTAATAATTGCAAGTAGTTCCTTATTATATATTTTATAGTTTAATTTAGCAGGGGCGAGTTTCTAGGAGAGAAAGGCTACTAGACGTAGCTCACCGTCTTTATTATATTGCGACAACACTCCCCCTAGCGCATAATTGGACGAGTCTGTTTCGATAATACATTCAAGGTTAGGGTTAAAGTGGGCGAGAATTAGAGTAGTTATAAAGCGACGTTTTAAGTCATTAAAAGTTTATTCGTATTTAGCAGTCTATTTAAACTTTATATTTTTTCTTATTAGGTTTACTAACGGCTAAGTAGTTTTTAAGAAGTAGTTAATAAATTGTTAATAGAAATTTACAAATCCTAGAAATCCTTAAATATCTTATATATTGCTAGGGCTTTCCTAGTTTACAATCACAGCAACTTTCTTAGGGTCCATTTTAATTCCATTACAGGATATAATCAAACCTAAGTATATAACTTTGGATGCGTAGAACTTGTATTTTTTAATATCGCATTATAAACCCGCATCTCGTAAGCGTTTAAGGACTATTCTAACGTATTTCCGATGTTTGGAAAGCAAGGATAAGTAAATTAAGATATTATTAATATACGCAGTAATAAATACATTAAGGAATTCACGAAGCGTATTATTAATATATTACTAAAACGTACTAGGACTATTCTTTACGCTAAATGGCATTACTAGGTATTCAAAGAGTCCCTATTATATATAAAAAGCTGTATACTTCTCATCTCCTTCACGTATACGGATTTTATTAAAGGCGGCAACTATATCAAGCTTTGTGAAGTACTGTGCCTTCGCTAAACAGTTAAGCGTCTCTTAAATTAGGGGAATTGGATATCGGTTTCAAATTATAATTACGTTTAGAGCTTAATAATCAACACAGAATCTTAAGCCTCCTCCTAGCTTTTTAATAAATAGTATGGGTAAGGCAAACGGAAATTAACTAGGGTAAATAAATCCTTTTTCTAGATACTTATTAAGATATTATCGCATCATAAGCAGTTCTTCTCGTAATATACCGTATAGCGGACCGAACTTTAATATTATACCAGGCTCAAGTTCTATCTTGAAATCGTACTTATTTTAGTGCGGGGCTAGTTGGTCTATAAATCGTTTTTTAAACTCGTTAATTAGGTCGTGGTACTCTTTAGGTATAAAAGGTTAAGGATTAGGATACTGTTTTAGTTCTAGTACTTTCTTAATATCTTCTATAGTCACAGTAAAGATTTCGTGATCTCGTCTTTTTACTAATAAGATAAAAGGCACGGCCTATATTATACAAATTTCGAGAGGTTTTGATATAACATCTTCGCATTCTTTATTATAATTAGCAGTCATGGTTTTATCGTGTTGGTTTAAGGTTTGTGGTAAGGGTAATTTATATTATGTTAAATTTAAATAGTTATATGCATGTTTGTAGGGCAAATGGTTTTTTAAGTAATAACTTTGGTAGTAGGTTATACGGAACTTTAGTGTTTCTTTAACCCAGCTAATTAAAGGGTTGTGTTGTTTCAGCCATCTATGTCCAAGTATCATCTTATAGTGCTTTAAGGGTGTTATAAATAGGGAAATATATTTAAGGTGTTTACCTATCCGCAATTTTATAAGAGCGTAGTGCGTTATTTCGCTATATATTAAGGGTTTGCCATTAAAGCCTTATAGGCCTTAGGGCTCGTTAAGTTTCTTTAAATTTAGGCGTTAAGTTTTTGTATAGTTTGTGTTAATAAAGCCCATACTAGTAGCTCCGCTGTCTATAAGGATTTATACTTCCTTCCATTTTCCAAGTATTCGAATTTCGCCAAGTACATTGAGGGAATTGTGTTATGTATTAGCGCTGGAAGAGCCTAGACACTTATGCTCTTCTACTTCTTGTCCTAAGGCGCGACTTGGCCTTAGGATGATTCGTTTTCCGAGTTAACTAAGGGCGAGGTGCTTTGTGGCGTCCAAGTATAATTCGTAGGGTGGGTGCGATTCGAGAATGAGTACGGCTTGAGGAATGGGTACGACTCGAGGATCGGGAGGAACTACGGCGGACTTTTTTAAAAGGGTGAGTTCGGCAATGCTTTTGAATATATTCTTTTTTGCCGCATCCAAAGCATTCTCCATTTGTGGCTTAGGCTCTTTGTTTATTGGTTCCCAAGGGTGCGTAGGATCAAGCGGTATTGAGGTCCATAGGGTTATACATAGGGCTTTTGGGTTTTAGAGACGGGTCGCGCTTTAGGGTATATACCGGTTTTATAAAGTTTTAAACGCGAGGTGTGGTTGGCTTTAGAGAATGAGTTTATTTATTATATTAAAGGTCTTTATTAATTTGTTAACATATTATAGTAAATTTAGACAGGTTCTTTGGCAGTTCTCTACCTACTAACTAGGCTCTAATCTTATCTAAAATAGCTCGTCGAAGAGCAGTGACTCTAGCGGCTTTATTCCAATTTAGCTCGCTAATAAGACCTAAAAATTCCGAAAAGAAGCTGGTAAAGTCTTAATTCCGTTGTCGTAGGTTTTTAAGTTTGGTAACAGCTGTATATTTGCGGCTGGCGTTATTATACGTTCGTTCTAGCAGAGAGATAAAGGTTTCGAAATTAATAAAAGTGCTATTGCGGAAGAATGGATCTATAGTGCGTGCAGCGTCCTTATTTAAACGAGACATTCTATAGCTAACTTTACTAGCCTTAGTAGGGTATTAATTGTAGTTTGTTAAGAGTTTAAGACGGAGCTTGGTTATAAAGGGATGTAGATTATTTCGGTTTCTATTAAACATTGGAGGATTAGGGAGCTTTTTGGACTTTATAGTAGGTACTAGGTTCGTTATAGGTGTAGGTTAAGCTACCATTACCGGTTTAGTGTTTGCATTTAATGGGTTAAGTTTAGGTACCGTTATTTTAATCTCGTTTGTAGGTGTTGCTATTGGGGTCTATAACGTAAATGCCTTAACGTTACGGAGTTCTTTGCGGAGTGCTTCTATTAATCGCTAATGCTGAGCTTCTAATGCAGCCCGCTGCTGAGCTAAGGCGTCCGTAAAGGATTGTTGTATTATGGTTAACTGTTCCCTAACTAGGGATATAATGCTTATGGTTATTAAAGCGGATTTGGGTTTATTTGCTATTTTGATAGTAGTTATTTTGACATAACGTAATGTAAGGGCGCGAAGAGGCTTTAAGGAAGATTTAAAGGAATAATATAAATTCTATCTAAATCTAAGGGTATATAGCTCTTGCTAGGTACAAGACGTTGCGTAAAGAAGAGAAAAGAATAATAAGAGAATCGTATAATTAA
>Ga0307507_10000439_pt1 | contig 86992 bp, 107 predicted proteins | sample 7_EM_MG_FD_207223 | JGI IMG/M metagenome (GOLD analysis project Ga0307507, IMG submission 207223) | Populus trichocarpa ectomycorrhiza microbial communities from riparian zone in the Pacific Northwest, United States - 7_EM | ecosystem: Host-associated > Plants > Roots > Unclassified | place...
AGTTTGATAGGGAGTCGCTGGATCTGACTCTGTTCTTCTCGCTCCCAAGCCGAGCTCGGTTTTCGGGGAGCGGACTCGTATGGCATCTCCGCGTCAGAATCAAGCACTTTCTCTGATAAGTCGCTTAATTCATCCATTCCTGAGCTCCACGACTCTGCGTCATCGTCTGTGTCGAGCGGAGGAAGGTCATCTTCAACGACTTTCCGACGAACTGGCTTCTCTGCTTCATGGAGTCGTTGCGTTTCCTTCTTGCTCCTGATGCATATGTCAGGGAGATTCAGATTGTAAATATGAACATCGGTACTTACCTCAAGATACCATTGTGGTCCAGTTTGTCTAGAAATGAAACAGCATTGCCGTATTCATTGAGGACGTCTATGTCTTTGTCAGAGAGTTCCGCATCTTCTTCGTTTTCGTGAACAGGTATTGGAATGATTCCTCGATCCGCAAACTTTTCTTTTCGTGGCGCGTCGGCTAGCCTTTTTTTGGGGAGAGGTTGGAGACTGGTGGTGACCTTGCGTTTTTTGGAGGGTTGCTAAATAAAATTTTGGATTTTCCCGTTGAGCATAAAGGAAGGAAAATACCTGAGAGGGGGGAGGGGCAGACCTTTTCCCTTTGGCCTTCATGACTGCCAAAAACTGAGATCGACCTCTTCCAAATCGGGACAAGATTTATAGTGACATCGACGTTCGTTCAACTCTCACTGGCACCAGTATGGACGATGCGCCTCCGCCAACAGATCATGTTCTGCGCCCACATCATCTTGTGCTGCTCAGCATCCTCATGATAGCCTACAAGGATCTCAAAATCAAGAAACTCCCAGCACCCTTTGCCCTGCACCTTCATCGAGTCCTTCTCAATGAAATCGCCGAGGCACATGTGCTTTTCGTCAAACTCATCCGTTCTATTCTGACACACTATCGAAGGTCGCACAACCGAAGCCACACCAAGATTTAATCAAAGAGATTGGCTTGGGTCCCAGGGCTGACTCTGAAGATTGCCGAGAGTTTATGCTAGGAATCAGAACCGTTGTGGGTTTTCTGTGCAAATGCGACGCACCATCGACTAAATTCAACAGCACTCTGACATATCATCAGCTGAGAAAATGAGCAATTTTCTTGAAAGTTAGTATGTTTCCCTCTTGACCGTTGTAACTTTGCTCAGGTAGATGTTCGTCAGATGTTCCTTCTCTTTTCATGGAAAGGAGCACAGAGGTGATTTTTGCACGATCTATATGTGCAATCTCGCATTGAAGACAGAATATCAGGAACATCCACGATTCGTGAGCAAGTGCTGCTTGCACGGTATTATCCAGGCCTTATATCAGCTTGTTAGTTGCGGCGGTCACTTTTCGGGTACTTCTGTCGACGCTGTTTTGTCAGCTATGCCAAATTGTCATTTTCTGGACTCACCAAACTTCGCCTCGATTATCAAGCATGGTGCGCCGGAGACTGCCAAGCAGGATACGAACCTGTCCAGAAAGACCAGCTCAACAGTGGTAATTCACTTTTTTTTGTTATTTGAAGCTTTTTTTCAGATCTTTATGGCAAGGAGATCTTCTTATTCATAAAACACAGACTGACAAGAAGACGTGGGCAAAGCCTGATGCGTACGAAGCGTAAGTCCTCGACGCCCCGATTTCAATTTAGTTAATGGTGCATTTTTATCTAGATGGGAGAAGGGGCAAGCCGTTGGTGATGAGAATTTAGCTGCCGAAAACTTGCGGCGATTCTTTGAACAACATTTTCATGAAAACAATGACTCGTGAGTTTCAACGTCGGGCCAACGCGTAAGCTGAACCCCCTTTACACCAGTGGGGTGCGACAACATGCACTTCTGAATCTAGTCCAAATGCATTATATTCGCGGAGAATATGTTGCAGCCCGCAAAGTAAAGGAACTTTTTGGTTGTTACGTGAACGTTGTATATGTTGACGCAACCTCAGCTATTATCAGAAGCAATCACAGTAGCGCGAACGAGCAACGACCGGTTAACACTCCAACATTGCATAAGGCCAGCGATGTGGAGACAAGCGGATGTGCTGCTTTTCTGACGTCTCTTTTAATAGCATGCTACATCGACTGCCTCCGACAAAACCTGGAGAAAGATCTTTTCTGAATGAGGTTCAACCTGATCTCCACCCTCTTGAAATCTTGTATGATATTAAAAAACTTCTCGATGAACAAAATGTCATCACATTAATTTTTCCAAGGCTTATCTAACCTCTAAATTTAGAATCAACCCTTGACTGTAGCTTTTGCCAAGATCTTTCAAGCCTTGGGTCTCTATGACCACTGGCTGGACGTACAGCTTGCGTTATTTGTTGAAGAACAGCAATGGGCGCAGCACGCAGTGCAGTCAGTGGTATGGAGAGAAGCAGGTGCGCATATCCAGTTGTTTTTCGTTGTGTGAGTGTTCACATCGATCAGGATGCGAAAAACTTGCAACTGTGGAAGAAAATATTGTGATTGCTTTCACAGATTCCGGGAGCGAGGATTCCAACAGAATCACAGTCCTTCTTAACAGATCTTATAAGGTCGCCACTTATTTTTGGGTCTTCACAAACTAAACCAATCTTCCTCACCAGAAAGCGAGACAAGGAAATTATGAAGAAAGCTTGTCGATGCTCTTGGACCCCGCTGTCTGGCGTGGGCTGACCCTCCATGATTACGGGTCTTGGGCTCACCAAATTTGGCACATTCTTGCCCTTCGGGCAACCCGTCGGTTTGCCGTGTCCACAAACGTATGGGTATTGGCATTTCTGATCTTAATTGTTTTAGAGGACAAACTCGTTTATACCGTGAATTTCTTCTGCCCAGACGACCTCTTGGGTCGTATAACGAGAAGGAATATCTTTTCAATACGCAATCGGCGGAGATGTCGCCGATACGGGAGTCCTTTCATTTCGTTCTGCAGACACGAGTGAGTGTGCATTTTGGATGAATTGACTTTCGAATTTCAATGTCAGTAGCAAACCGATCAAGCCCAAACAGCAATTGAACACTTGTTAAGGGGCTTGTGGGATTCCGAGTTTCTTTGTCGCCTAAACCATTACAGGACTGGAATAATTCTCCTGGCAGATATTGGTCTTGAGTTCGGCATTTCAAAAAGGTCAAAGCGTATCTTGGAGGAAATAATGCCTCAGGTAGTTCAGTTTTTTTCCATCCTGGAGTGGAACATCCTAACGAAAGTTAGGTCATTGGCGGGGAAGATCTTGAACAGCGAGCCGTCGCAGCGTTCACGCTCGCTCGATGTATTATCTCAGCTGGAGGTTCCAGCGGTATGTACGCAATACTCCATAACTCCACTCCATTGACATCACAAAAAGCATCCGCTCTTCGTGAAGCTTTGCCTTACCTACTGATGGCGGAAACCGATTTTGAGGTTTTGGAAATCTACCGCTCCCTGAAGGATGTGCAGTATATGCTATCAGTTGTTTACTCCAACCTGGAACTGGAGGCTGAGCGGGATGCATCAGCAAAACGGCACGCCTTGACGGAATTGCGCGAGAGAGAGTTGGAAGGAGTTGTGGTCGATGAGGAATTAAAAAACATTTTTGAGCTAATTGCTTTGATTGGTGCCGCACTGGCAGACCGATGAGGAGGTACTTTATCGGGGTAGCTATTTAGTTGTGCAAGCAATTTGAATGTGTACGTTGAACTTGAGGTCATGCCACGTGCACGTGACAAGATTGAGGGATTCAATTTCGTGTTGACATTGACAATACTTGCAAACTCGATTTTTCTTCTCTCTTACAACTTCCCCACATGGATGGGCCTCCACCCCAAGAGGAAGACTTTACTTCTCTACCCATTTCTGAGAGACTTGCACATAAAAACTGGAAAGCTCGTGTCAGTGCATATGAATCTCTCATCAAAACGTTCCAGACAACCGCTTCTGATACCGATCCCGCTTTCAAACCTTACATCAACAATATCGAGCTGATCAAGAAATTCGCCACTGATTCAAATGCGGTAGCACAGGAAAAGGGTGTGGAGTGTCTTGTGGCACTGATCAAGTACGCCGGAGAGACTGCAGCCAAAACTCGGGATGGTGTGATGCCCGCCTTGGTGGAGAAATGCCTGGGTTCTACTCGAGCAGGAACAAAAAGCCAGGCTATTGAGTTGGTGTTGCAGTATGTGGAAGTCGAAAACGGAGGGTCGGGAGTCGTGGTACGTTGCTGAGGTGTGCTGGGATTTTGAAAGTTAAATTCATTCTCACCCCACTCTAGGGAGATCTTCTTCCTGGCTTGAATGCAAAACAACCTAAAGCTGTGGCGGGCTGTATCACAGCTTTAAAGGAGATTGTCCGGTAAATGTCTTACGCTTCCGTTGTTTAAGTCCCCTCTGATCCACTTCAAGGAATTTTGGAACACAAGCAGTCCCCCCGCCACCAGTCCTCAAAGCTCTACCCAAGATATTTTCTCACAGCGACAAAACTGTCCGTGCTGAAGGGACCGCTCTGGCTCATACGATGTATCAATACATTGGTCCCGGAATTGAACCCTGGTTGGCCGATCTCAAGCCTGTTCAAGTCAAGGAGTTGAAAGAGGCTTTTGAAGCACTAGAGAAAGATGGGAAGGGGAAAGGAACCTTGAAAGCCGAGCGTTATACGCGAGCACAGGCGAGGGAACTGGAATCGGCGGCGGAAGCAGGTGGTGATATTGATGAAATGTCAGCAGCAGCAGCGGGTAAGCATACTGATTAACATTCTCTTATCAGCCGGATTGATAAATTGCTAGAACCTGAAGATCTTGATCCTCGTGCGTTCGCGGAACCCGTAGATATTGTTCCAAAACTTTCCACGTCTCTTCAGGGTGCCCTTAAATCATCGAAGTGGAAGGAACGGAAGGAAACGTTGGATGATTTAGCCACGCTTTTGATGTCAACACCTCGGATCAAGGATGCGAGCGAGCTTGGTGAGCTCATCAAATCTCTGGCTTCGTGTGTCGCGAAAGACGCGAACATTAATTGTGTAATTGTGGCGGCCACTTGTCTGGAGGAATTGGCAAAGGGTCTGAGGTCGGCGTTCGCCAAACACCACGAAGCCGTCATACCTCTCATGATAGAACGTCTGAAGGAAAGAAAGGCGAATGTGACAGACGCAATTGGCGCAGCTTTAGATGCTTTATTTGCCACTGTAAGGACGTTTTATGGCATTTTACTGCGCTCTTACCAACTTTACTTATTCATTAGATCACCCTTCAAGAGCTGATTCCAGTTATCGATAACGGACTTAAAAACAAGAATCCACAAGTCAAGGAAGGGACATTAAAATTGTTAGGGCGATGCCTCGCCTCTGCTACATCACCAGTTCAACCTGCTCAAGTTAAACCTCTCTCTGAGACTTTGGCGGTACTGCTTGAAGACGGATACGAGGGGGCTCGCACCGAATCAGCGACCTGTTTTGGTTATCTTATGAAGATGGTTGGGGAGCGTCCGCTCAACGCTATAATGGAAAATCTTGCGGATATGAGGAAGGCCAAAGTTAAAGAAGCCTTTGATAAGGCTGTCGTGAAATGTAAAGTCGGGGGTGCTCCTCCGCCGCGAACAAATGCTCCCAGCGGGTCGTCGACAGCGGTCAAAAAAGGTCCTCCTGCTGCCACCTCTTCAACGCCTGGAGAAGATGTTCCACCACCTGCGAAGAAAGCTGCAAAACCTGCCGTAAAACCCTCGGCAGTAAGTTCCTAATTTATTGAACATTTTGTCCTATATAACGATTCACAGCCCAAGAAGCCCACTGCGCCATCTAATACACCTGCGGCAGCTGCAAAGAAACCTCCGCCGGCTCCCGCCCTTCCTTCAACAAAAGCAGGAAAATCAGCTCCTTCTGTGGCTGGTGCGTTGGATAGTTTTAAATACAAACACACGCCGGAAGATGCAGAGAACCTTGCGGCTGAACTTATTCCGGCTCCTATCCTCGCTGATTTTGGTGATGCAAACTGGAAAACGAGACTAGCTGCATTAGAGGAGATGGCAATTTGGATACAGACTGAAATCGAAGCGTTGGATGCAGAAGTGGTAGTGCGCGCTTTGGCGAAGAAGGGTTGGTCTGAGAAGAATTTTCAGGTCTGTTTCGTTCAATCCCCTCCTATCTCTCACTTTAACCACCTTTCAGGTATCCGCAAAGCTCTACAGTATCCTCGTCCTTCTATCTGAAGGATGTCCATCTTTTGGACGATCCAGCGCCGCGCTTTGTATTGCACATCTCACCGAAAAGCTTGGAGATATGAAATTGAAAAAACCTTCTGGTGATGCTCTTACTGCTTTTGCTGAAAAAACTTCCCTTCAATTTGTACTTTCACAAGGTATGTGCCCCCTTGTGCCACCTAACAGCAAGACTGAACATCCCCGGCTGCTTAGCCTATGATCCATTGACGAAGCAGAAAGCACCGAAAGTCCTTGCCGACGCTGTCACCTGGATCAATACAGCGTTGACTGAATTTGGCATAGCCGGGTTGTCCCTTCGTAGCCTGATCGAATTTCTTAAAGGCGCATTGCAGAATTCTAATGCCGCTGTTCGAAGCAGTGCAACGAAGACTTTGGTTACGGTTAAATTGTTCGCTGGCTCAAGTGAGCTCACACGAATTTCATGTATGTAACTTTCTGACGGTTGCTGCGTTCAGGTATCAAGGATTTTTTAGAAGACCTAAATCCCCAACTTCTCAACACAATTACATCTGAATGTGACAAAGTAGACGGCGTTCCTGCTCCAGAACCGTCTCGAACATCCGCTGATCTAGCGAAGATGGCGACTAATTCATCTACATCAGCAAAGACAAACGACATTGATCCCTTGGATGAGCTCTTTCCGCGCGTTGAGATTGATGCTTTGCTGAAGGGAACAACCATTTTGGTTGATGCGAAGAGCGACGCTTGGAAGACTAAAAAGGATGGACTAGAAGTCTTGCAATCGATCCTCGATCAAGGCAGCAACAAACGGTTAAAACCTGTGATGGGTACGTAATGTTGTTCACTCGGCATATATATATATGAACGGATCCACTAGGCGATATTGGCCAAGTCCTGAAAGCCAGAGTCACAGATACAAATAAGGCGGTACAGACATTAGCACTCGACATCGTCTCACGTATAGCCACTGGGATGGGGAAACCGTTTGAAAAACATTCTCGTCTTTTTGCTCTTCCAGTATCTACCGTCCTTGCGGATCAGAAGGCGCCGATACGAAACGCAGCATTGCAGACCTTGACAAGCATGGCGACAGCTTGTGATGGTCTGGAATCCATGGTATCAGGATTCACAACCGCTATGGAAACTTCAAACCCGTTACAAAAGGGAACTTTGTTTCATTGGATAGCTGATTGGTACAAGAATCACGAACCGTCTTCAAGTCTTGACATTCGCTCTTGGGCTCCCCTCGCCGTCGCTTGCCTGGATGATCGTAGCAGTGATGTTCGCAAGGGTGCTCAGGCACTCTTACCAATCCTTATTCGGTGTGCTGGTTATGATTTTGTCATGCAGCAAACGAACTCAATGAAACCAGCGTCCCGTGCAAGCGCGATACCTTTGATCCAGGCAATGAGACCTGCTGTATCCGTAGATACCCCTGCGCCATCAATTGTCAAAGCCCCCGCCGCTTCGACTGCAACTACACTGCCTACATCGGATAGCCCACCACCCCAATCTCCCATTGAACTAGCAGGGCTTTCAGCAAAGCCATCAATGAAAGCTGTTGGTGTTCGCAGAAAACTTCCGCAAGGTAGTAGTCGACCGGACTCTCGAGCAGAGAACCCTGACGCTGCCTCGAAAGTCATTTCTGGGGGTATTAAACGTCAGGGCGTAACCCCAACCTCTCGAACTCAAGGCACTCAATTGGCGCCTTCGAGCCTTTCGCTTCCTTTTTCTGGTGCAAATATGGATGCGAAAAAGGCCAGGCTTTCGAAAGACGCGAATAAATGGGTGAACGACGGTGGCCCCACTAGGAAAGATCTTGCAGAGCTTCTTCAAACTCAAATGGAATCTCACACCACGAAGGACTTACTTGCACGGCTGTTCAGCCACGATCATAATGCCGTCAACGATCATATTGCTGGGTTGACAACCATTGCAGATTTCTTCTCCGGAGTCTCTCCTGGTGACGAAATCACCGAACAAGTATGCCTTGCTAACATTGATCTCCCTTTAAAATACGTTTCCATTAAGGCACACGAACCACAGCCCAATCTCATCTCCAAGTGCTTGGACGTTGTGGAAGTTATCTTAGATTTCCTTCGCAGCATAAGTTATCAATTGGTGGACCAAGAAGCTTTATGTTTCGTGCCGACAATGGTGTTCAAGGTATTTATTGGTGCACATCCGCTCATTTTAGTTCTGACATGTTTATCAGCTTGGCGACGCACGTGAACAAGTGCGGTCCCGTGTGCAGCAGATAATACGCGCCCTTCCCAAGGTGTATGCATATAGCCGGGTTTTTGCTTTGTTGCTGGAACATGGGCTGAAGGCCAAAGTGGCCAAAACCCGTCAGGGCAGTCTTGATGAAATAGCAGGCATTCTGAAAAAATCTGGAATGGCTGCATGCGAACCTACGAAAGCTTTTCCTCTCATCGCCTCCATGCTTTCCGACAAAGACCCCCAGGTTCGCAAATCAGCTTTAAATGCTCTCAGGTGAAATTATCCTTCTTTTGATTTTGTAAATCAAATTGACTGAAATCTTCTGCTGCAGTGAAGCTTTTTCCCTTGTAGGGGAAAAGGTGTGGGCTTTAGTTGGTCCGTTATCACCCAAAGATAAGACACAGCTCGAAGAAAGATTGCGTCGTGTACCTGGGCCTAGCTCTCATGAACGTCAAGAAGCTCCAGCTCTTGCTCCAGGAGTTGCTCGTCTGACCGCCAGTGTTCCTCGTCCAAACAGCCCATCCCTTGCAGCTATCTCACGGGTAGCACGCCCCGCATCTCCTGCTCTATCAACCCGTCCAGCCTCTCCTGCCCTGTCAGCCATTCCCCGCGCAGAGTCGCCCGCCCGCCCTACTCGCCTCCCGGCTAATGCGCCCACTGCTGTGCCACCGTCACCCACAAGTAAGAATCGACCGAAAAGTATGTTGCCTTCAAGGCTGGGCAGGCCTCGCCCAAATTTCTCACAAGTCCAAGTGACTCGGTCGCCGCTTGAAGACAATTTCACTCCAGAGTCTCAGCCGAGTCCTGAAACAGCTTCATCTCAACCTTCTGGCTCTTATGGCGTTGATCTTCAGGGGGAGTTTACATCGCGCCCTGAGGTAGCAGATAATATCACAATCACAATATCCAGCATCCTGAGTAGTGATCCCACTCGCAGCGTGGATGCTCTCAAAAAAGTCCAAAAAATTCTCGCCATCGGACCAGAAGCTGGCCCCTCGTCGCCCACATATCGTGAACTCGCCGAACACACGGAGGGGTTGATCGAGACAATAACCCTACAAATGGCACATGTATTCGATCGTCCAGATGATCTCATACCAGACGAAAACTTCCGATTAGCAAAGCACCTGATCCAGACCCTTAACAACTTTTGTGACCATGCCTTTTTGGCCGAGTCCTTAACGGTTGAAATCCTCACTTCACTACTGGAAGAGTTAACCCTGCGTCTCCTTGAAACCGACGATAGCCACGTAAAGAAGATCAAGGATCTATCTCGATTTATCAACATGATAATCTTGCGGCTATTTGCCACTGGCCGCAGGATGTCCATATTTCGGTGAGGTTATCGCCTCGTGACTTTCTCAAACTGTTTTCTCATGCTCTCCACGTTAGGGCACTCTTTGCCCTCCTTTTGCAAATCGTGAAGCCGTTTCCAAGCAATGGCACCTCTCCGGATTCAAAGGAAGCGAAAGTCGCCGAACTTGTTCTGAAATGTGTTTGGAAGCTAGCTCGAAACATCCCACAAGACCTCGGCGAAGCGCTTTTAGATCCCGTTGAATTGTTTCCCGCCATTGAACACTTCTTACAGTCAGTTCCTCCCAACGAGTGGCGCGCTAGGGCTACGAACAAGGTTCCTTGTGGTGACATGCCACTTAGAACAATCAAGGTTATCATCCAGCACGTTGTTGGTAAGCTTTGCTTATCGCTACCATTAAACACACACTGACATGGTGTAGCTCACTACGGAGATGATGTCTATGAACTACTCTCTGCTGCATTTGAGGATCCATCCGCCACCATTGTATACCCTTACGTTTATCGTATTTTAAATTCAACTCCGAAGAATAATACCGAGGTCCCCAGCCACCAGGAAGCGGAACACAATACAAGACCTCCGTCCCCCGAGTCGAACAGGCCAATATCGCCTCAAGGGACAGCATCTTCAGTACGCTCGGGCCATCATCCACAAAGCCATGGAACCAGTCCCAGTTCATCATCTCTCAATGGCAACGGAAACTGTTCCCCTAACGCCGAAGAGCCGGACCCTGATGCGCAACTGCTTGTAATCATTGGGCATATATCCAGCGAGACGACTGGGGCCTTGCACAAAGAGGGGATTACGGAACTTCATCATTTCCTCAAAGCATTTCCTCACAAGAGACCTCGGGTCGAAAAAATGCTTGAGTCAACTGGCGCTGCCTTCAGGAAATATATCAACAGAGCATTGGCTAGCAGAGCTGCAGAAGATCAGGAGCGAAACGTTGCTGTCGCGGATACCCTCTCTAGTTTGTGTTGCATCCTTGTCAATAGAGACAGAACACCATCTGACATACTAGGCCACAGAGCTTGAATACAACCATCGAGAACCAACCAACAACATAGCCTTGAACCTTGAAACGTCGAGCCCAAGATCCCCTCCACGAATCTCATCAGAATCTGCTGACCACCAAGAGAAGCTCTCGAGACTACATGACATTTTCCGATATCGATCCAGTACGGTAAGTACAGGATCATCACACGGTCAGTCGATACCCTCCGCGCCTCCTACGGGAACCTCCATCGGTTGAGGATTTTACTTGTTGGTATCACCCTCCTACCTTTTGTTGCAATGATATTTCCATTCAAAATATATCGCCATACTTACTTTAAATAAAATGGTACCGAAGTAAATGTGTTTGCATTCATTTGATTCTCAAGCCTTTGGCATCGACGGCATGCCTACTTAGCTCATTGCATGCTCTAACGAACCCTCTGCGACAGACTTTGTACTTTCTCTTTCTTTATATTATACCATGCTGCGCCCATCAAACAATGCTGCAGATGCCTCTCTTTCTTACGATGCTGTTATGCTCTTCTGGAGAACGATTACACAAATCTTCTTCAGAGAGGTTCGGCCAAGGGGTGCCTTCAACATTCCTAGAGATGGTCCTGTTATCTTTGTTGGCGCACCTCACAATAATCAGGTATCGTTTCCTGCGCCAGATTTTATCAGGACTTACAACTCAGTTCCGCTTTAGTTCCTAGATCCTTTGCTTCTGAGTCTTGAGGTCTACCGCGAGACGCACAGGAAAGTGCAGTTTCTCGCCGCTGCAAAAAGCATGGAAAGAAAGGCCGTTGGCTTTCTGATTCGCATGATGGATAGCAGTCAGTAGACGTTCGCTTCCGTTCGGCAACTCTTTAACGCTTGTCTACCAGTTCCAGTTGCTCGTGCAGCAGATTCGGCAACACCTGGGAAGGGCAGGGTCTGGCTTTCTCCGGATGACCCATGTCTCGTATTCGGTGAAGGGACATCCTTCACGACGGAATTCCCACCCCGAACTCAAATCATGTTACCCAAGTCGGTCAATTCGGCGGTCGCTGAAGTTAGCGAGGTACTTTCTGATACAGAGATGAAAATCAAACGAGAGTTTGGTGGAGAGAGCGGAAAGGGGACAGCTCGTATAAGAGAAAAACTTTCTGAGATGCGTCGCGAGGGCGTCAATGGCTTTGATTACAAGAAATTGCCATATGTCGACCAGCAGGAGATGTACCGTCATGTGTACCAGTGTCTAACAAAGGGAGGAAGTATTGGAATCTTTCCTGAAGGTGAGCCTCAGCAATTTGTATGCTTTTGATTGCCATGTCAAGCATTCTTCAGGCGGCAGCCACGACCGAACAGACCTTCTTCCCCTCAAAGCTGGCGTGTCTATTATGGCGTTGGGCGCAATGGCAAATGATGCAAATGTCCGTGTGAAGATAGTTCCAGTCGGGCTCTCATACTTTCACGCACATCGTTTTCGTTCGAGAGCTGTAGTTGAGTTTGGAACTGCCTTGGATGTCCCACCAGAATATGTCGAAATGTTCAAACAAGGGGGTGCGCTAAAAAGAGAGGCCGTTGCGAAGTTCCTCGATCTCATATATGATGGCCTCAAGACAGTGACAATCCGCGCACCTGATTACGATACTCTAATGGTAAGACAGCCGCATTCCAGGTTTAGTGTACTTACGAGTCATCTCAGCTCATTCAAGCAGTTCGTCGATTGTACAAAACCCCAGGACAGCATTTAACTCTGGGCCAAGTTGTGGAATTGAATAGACGTCTCCTGGAAGGATACGTCCATTTCAAGGACGAACCTCGCGTTCAAAATCTACGAAAGGATGTTCTTAAATACAATCGTCTTGTAAGAGATTTGGGTCTCCGCGACCATCAAGTAAGTACCTTACAGTTGCGACAACCTGCCAGTAACTGAGGCTCGCAAAAAGGTTCCTCGAGCCCAAAAGGCTAGCTGGAAAACTCTCGGCTTGCTGACGTATCGGATTGGGCTCCTCATCGTCTGGACAATTCTCGCTCTGCCTGGAACTATCTTAAATGGACCTATGTTCATTCTTGCATCCGTAATCTCTCGTCGGAAGGCAAAAGGTTCTCTCTTTGCACATTCATTGGCTCGCTGGAATTGATTTCTTTTGCGGTATGTTTCAGAGGCCCTCGCCGCTTCTGTCGTGAAGATCGCTGGACGAGACGTATTAGCCACCTGGAAAGTGCTCATTGCTTTAGGTGTAACACCTCTTTTGTATGCGTTCTATGCAATACTTGCCACCATGGTTGCCATACGAGCAAAAGCCCCCCTCAAGTGGAGAATCTGGACCCCTTTTTTGGTCACCATATCCCTACCATTCATGAACTACGCCGCCCTTAAATTTGGTGAAGCTGGAATGGACGTTCTTAAGTCTGTCTTTGGCATTCCCAACTCCCGTCTCTATGCTTGATCTAAATTGCCTTGTTTTCTTAGATCACTGCCTCCCCTCATCGTAGCTTTGATACCCGGGCAACAGCTTTCACTCAACAAGATCAAAACCATGAGAGTCCAGCTGTCCAATGAAGTTGCTAGCTTGATCAACGATTTTGGCCCTCGTCTATATGAAGATTTCAACGAGGTTCGTTAGGTACCACCCTAACGCTAGTACACAAACCCTGATACCATTTTAGGCGAGAATACTTGTTCCATCTGCTAGCGTTCCTCCATCAAGTGGCGCTTCGGGTCTGTGGAGGAGGAAAAGCAGCACTGGCGCGGTAGACGCTCAAGGACTTGGGTTGACACACCCAATGACATGGATCGACGAACGTCTCTTTGGTTGGACTCGAAGTGCTAAGCGGGGAACTAGTGCTTGGGGTGGATTCTCAGGCGACGAGGTAAGCCGGGTAGGGACTCCTGATGAAACGGATGACGAAGATACCGGCGACTATGACAACGTTGCCGGGATAGTCAGCGCGGCGAGCGACCAGCTTTCTGCGGGCTCCACAAGCCGAAGTCGGCAGAGCTCGTATGCAGATCTGCAGAGGCTCCGTATCACCCCCCAACCCCCTACCAGCCAAACCGTTCCTGTAGCCGAAACAACCCCGCGTTATACCCATCGAGCTCGGCGAGAAAGCCTCTCAGATGGCGTTCCTGTGAAGCGCCTTGCTGCTTTGGATCGCGATGAGCAGTTTAGCGATGCCACGCACGACATTAACGTAGAGATACAGCAGGCAAAAGCGCAGACAAGTGATTAGGGTCCTTTTTTTGTGCCATCCACCTCACTAGTAAGTAACGCTGAGGACAACATAACATGTTACTTTCTCTTCGTACGCAGTCGTGCCAACCTCAAACTCCATCTCGAGCTGGAAGAGCTGCTCATATGGTTTCTTTCGACCTAGTCTCGTTGACTTTGAAGGTTACAGATGCTATAATAGATTCCTAAAAAAACATGTGAGATGTTCCCCATACGATAACTAGTGGATGGGTGGAAACATAGCTAGCATAACATAGGTACGATGTGCGAGCTAAGTCGTGTAGCTTTTACCGTGTCAGGATCTCTACTCCCGTTTCAGTGACTCTGGAGTAATTATCAGATGTATGTGCATGCGTAAGAGCAACTTCCTGGCTCACAAAAGCGTATCCTCGAATTGCGCGCTGCGTTTGCCATCAGTAGTCGCGGCTGTCCAGTTGTCTGGCCAATGAACGTCGCCCGAAAGGTGACCAAGATTGATCATCTGTGTTGGATATATCAGGTGCGCCCATATCATCATAGGATTCGACCTCACTGGTTCTATGGTGAATGCCTATGTACAAAAAATCAGATCGTCGTCAGAGACCGCGATGGTTTCTCGTACCATCCCAGCTTTCATAATGCCAATAGCTTTATTTTTTGCATAATGGGGGATATTGGGTGAAGTATGGAAAAGGTCGTTAATGCCGTGGCCAGTGTAAGTTCGTACAACGGCACACCCGTTCGCACGAGCAATTGGCTCTCTGAACACGAAACGGTCGAAATGAAGTTAAGAAAATAAGGCGAGCAAACTCACATGACTTTTCCTACGTCTCTAAACAAAGCTCCAGGCTTGCACAACTTGATGGCCTCGTCAAGACAGTCTCGGGTTGTGCGAATCAATTTCAAGGATTCCTCGTCAACGTTGCCGACTGGGTAAGTTTCATTTAGATCACCATGATAACCTACGGCAAAATCATTCTAGACTCTTCATATGATGATTGCCGATGGCCTACCTTCATAATAGATGCTGATATCTTCTCGGATATGAGATCGCACTACGCAGCCAAAGCAATATTGACACACCAATATTGACAATGTCACCGTCTCGCAGCTTCCTCTTATCAGGGATGCCGTGGCAGATAACTTCGTTAACTGAGCTGATCTTGGGATGAATCTCATGTACAAAAAAAATGAAGAAGGAAAGGAACGAACGTGCAGACGGATTTTGGAAAGTTCCTATAATTCAGAGGTGACGGATATGCATTCCTTTTGATCGTCTCGTTGTGCACGACCTCGTCGATTTCGTCTGTTGTGATACCTGGTCGAACATGGGATGCAGCAATGTTGAGAACCTCTCTTGCGAGCTGGTGGGGAGAAGGAGCGTCAATTCTAAATCAAATGCGATGGGGTCGGTTCACGTACTCGACAAACGGTGCGCATCTTTTCCTGCTCCTCCAAGCTCAGAATTCGAGGAGGTTGACCTGCAAGCCTTCGTTCTGACTTGGGTATTCCTTGTACAGAGTCAAAAATTGATTCTAGTGGTCATCGGATAACGAACCATCCGCAGCATAATCAGGACGTGGGATGTGTTCTGGCACCTGCCGGGTTGGTGAGAGTGGGTATGCAGGATACACAGAACCTGTAAAGCTATAATTTGGGAATGGGTTATATGTACCATCTAATATGTATAAGTTAGGGCTGAAAGAAGATGAAGTTGGGTGTGCGCACCCGTGTTGTTAGCTGCTGGCTTTCCCAGATTGTGGATTAATTTGTGGAATTTCTAGAGGGCTTGTTCAGCGCTTGCGCGATGTTGCCGTTTAGCATATGCACACACCCCTTCATGAAAGCTTTATCAGACGAGGTTGGACTAAGAAGTGAGAAGTAAAGCCTACATCCTGCTTTGAAGCATTCTTGACCACAGAAAAAGGAACCTCGGATACCGATTCTGAGGATTGTAAAAAACAACAGCGGAAGCAATGACGGCGGATTACAGACTTGTTGCATGTAGGGCATTCGAGGCGAGACGGTGGATTCCCGTTCGGACACGACGAACTCTGGCAAGGAGTAGTAGTAGTAGACATGAGTGAGTTGCAAAATTAGAGAGTAGCAAATTAATCATCACAGCATTTTCTTACGTAGCAAATTTATCAAGACAATGCTATTTGTATGTAAGAGCGGTATCGTGAGCTGAGTGTAGTTTTGCAGTGGATGATACATGAAAGACGATTAAATGCAACAATAAAAAAAGAGGAGGAGAGTGTGTTAAGTTATATGCAGTGAAACGAGGAATATGTGGCAAATATGAAAGCACTGGAACAGTCTAATTAAGTTCAAGAGATGAGGAGGAGAGCGATACAAGATAGCAATGCGGATGAGGAACAGGGTCTTTTTGGTGGAAGAGAGCAAGGGCGGATCAATGTGGTAGGATTTCAAGCTTGAAAGCGGCGGCAGTGTCGCTGCAAGCCTTTCGCAGAGCTCTGAAATGTACAGCACCAAACACTTCGGTGAGGGCTTCTTCATTGGCATTTATCCATGATACCGGCGGAAGACCACGGGTTGTCTTGTACACACCCTGGGGCAGGTTCTCCTCGAAAACAAGGGTCACAACGCCTGTGAGGAGGCATTGGATAAGGTTGAGAATATCGTTGATGGGAGAGCATATCTTGCGGACGGACTCGAAGATGTCACTATGGAAGACCATCTCCCATTGAACGCGACGCTCAGGAGAAAAGAAGGAGCTCGCATGCACGGGAAGTTGGAGCTTGAGTTTGGGACCAGCCGGAAGGCCGACTGAAGAACGCCAAATGGATGATGTTTCGAGAGAAACAAGCATTCTTTGGTCAGGAGATGGTGCGTCCGCCCAGTTGTGTTCGCGGATCAACTGCAACCTGAGAGTCTGGAACCAGCGATGGGCGCGAGCGTAGGTCGCTCCCAAGGCCTCTGCGGTGGTAAGGGGGATTTTGGTTCGTTTGGCCCATTCGTCCATGTTACTGACATCGCTGGAGAAGACGACCTCTGCTCGAGGCTGCATGTCGTCGATGTAGAGACGGAGAAATTGGGATGAAAAAAGAAAAGACCTATAACGGCAGATAAGGTAGGAAATGGGATGAGAGCGGTGAAGGACGTACGATGAGGACGGAGGGTGTCGAGAACGAGTGGAACGACGAGGAGGATTAGAAGGAGGAAGAGAGGTAGGACATCTATGTAACTATGTACTCAGTGTTGTTGTCCTTTTGTATGGCTGGCGCCACGAAGAAATTTAAATTGGAAGAGCGTCGGTCAAAAATACACGTGTATTCACGGCGACAACAATATCATCCCAGCACCCGATTTTCCATTCTTTAATTCCGTCTCTGTAACCTCGATCTGTCTTTCTTCACCCTAGCCGTCGTTGGGCTTGAGAGCAAGCGCAAAACGCTGCAAATGTAACGAGATTTAATTCAGATTTAAATTTATATATTTTGCTTTGACCATCGACCACTTACTTCCCAAAGCGGAACTAAACCACCAAAGCAAATATTCAGGTCAGTTCTGAACATCGTCATGACGATCTCTACTTACAACAATAATGATCGACAGACCGTCAATGGACACACCCCGCTTTGATATATCTGCTGCCTTCCAACGCATACTGCAGAATGAACAGGTAGCATACCATGTAATTATTTTCTGTCCACATTCATTTCACCTTCTCCAGATCTCTCCCCCCCTTGCTGCGATCCTTGCCCTCACGGAGCTCATCGAGTACTCCGATGGTAGGTCTCTCCCATCCACTATTTTTTTTTTAAAAAAAACTGACCGGGCAGCCGGAACCATGTTTGAGCTCGTCAAGGCTCTCAATGACGGCACTCAAGTTCTCAAAACCACAACATCAAATCCAATCAGCCTTAACGCAGGTTGTGAACTTTTTACTGCTTTCGTCACATTGTTTCCTCACGACTCGGCCGTGCGTTGCTTTCCCGATCGTTTTCGGCTCTCCCAGAAATTATATTCTCTCATGTAGAATTTCAACGATCTCAAAAAAGAACTCATTCGCCAAGGACAACAATACGCTGCAGATGCATTAACCTATAGAAGGAAAATTGCACAGCTCGCTCTTGGATTTATCAAGGACGGTTCAGTGGAAAGTCTTTCCCGTTTTCGTGCTCCTCGAGGCCTAACAATCTTTGCTTCCCTTTAGATTTTGACGCATTCGTATTCAAGGGTCGTCATGCAGACGCTCCTTCTGGCTCACCAGCACAAAAGAATCTCAGGTCAGTTATATTGAGGCCTCTTGCCTGTTATATTGTCATTTTGATCCCTTTCAGTGTTTGTCACAGAAGCCCGTCCCCGTGGTCTTGGGTCTGTGCTCCGACATGCGTGAGAGTCAAGGTACTGACGTGTCACAGAATTAAGACAGCTGAAGGCCTGAGTGCTGCTGGTGTTCCGAGCACCGTAATACTGGATTCGGCCGTGGCCTATGTCATGGACAAAGTTGATTTCGTCCTCGTTGGATCGGAGGCTGTTGTTGAGAGTGGCGGCCTCGTAAATGCAGTTGGGAGTAATCAGATTGCGATCATTGCAAGAGCCGCTAACAAGCCTTTCTATGCTCTTGCGGAAAGGTTTGCCCCAGTCCGACTCGCTCCATCGATTAAAATTGACTGGTGCGCTCCCCTAACAGCTACAAATTTCATCGTTTGTTTCCGCTATCACAATACGATCTTCCCAGCCACAATTCGAAAATTCTATCGTTTCCCAGTCTTTCCCGGCCTGAGCCTTCCGTTCCGGATAGCAACGCGACCATCAAATCTGCGACTTTCTCCGCTGCTGAGACGACACACCCAGGGCACGCGCGTCCAGATTCCGACTCCCCTTTGAGAATAACTCAAGAACAAATTTCTCAAAATAACCCTGACGTAGATTATACCAGGTTTGTGGCCAAATATGCAATCTACCGCGTCTATCGACCAATAATAACTATGCAGGCCTGACCTCATTTCTTTGGTCTTCTCGGATGTGGGAAGTCTGACGCCAGAGGGTGTCAGTCAATATTTGGTTGGAATGTTCGCGGGCTAGACTTTTTGTGGAGACGAAAACGTGGACTTTGTAGAAGTAAATCAGGCACTGTAAAACAAAAAGATGGATTTCGCGATAGCCGATTATCTCCCTCTCCGCAATTCAGTGATCAATTACTGGCTATCGCTGCGTCGGTCGACAGCGTGTTGGATTGAATGAAACTAGGCGTGAGCACTTACATCCGACCGATATTAGTACCACGTTAAAGTTCCCTTTCACAGACAATGTTTAATCAATGGTGCATGATACGTACGGAGAAGGAAATGGTTGGCCAGATGATTGCATAAAGACAGGCCACATTCCAAAGGTTAATATGGAACGAGGCTGCCGGGTTTACAACAGCCTCCAAGGCCATTTCAGACGGTGTGGTGGATACATACTCGACTGGACCAAAGTGCAAGAGATCATACGTGCTCTCCGGAATGAACTTTGCGTTTTGCATTTTAGCGTTTTAACAGTCCGAAGGGATATCCGACCAGATTATGGGGAGATCGCGTCAGCGTCATTGCATTTACGGATGGTCCCACTTCATAATTTCGGTACCTTTTTAAGGAGACACGCAGGTAACATATGTTCTCCATCTTGATATGTTCCTAAGGTTAGGAAGCGGACCGATCAAGTTTAATCAGTTGCAAGCCAACTGACTGCTTTCCGGATCGTGGATTCACGGCTCTATAAAGCGGACATTTTTTTCGAGTTTGCAAAGACCAGATCTCCCTCTCCACCTTTCGTCCATATTACCTTCATCGACCTTGCTTTAGCAAAATGTGCAAGTGGCGCCAGTATGTCCTACGTTTCTTTGTCAGATTTTTGTTAACCGCTCGTTGAAGAGTTACGAACACATACAGTTGTGGACACCAATATAATCTCGTAAATTTTCGCCTTCTGTGTTGAGCCACCTCATTATAACCAACTATCCCGCTAGCCAGACCAAATGGTATGGACTCCGACTCCCCGGCTAAAACGCGAGGTTTATCCCGTCGATTATAGATCCATTGCGAGGATAGGTACTGCAAATTCAGCCCCGCACATCCACAAAACTGTGGACCGAAGTGCTTCGATACCTGCTGGCAATAGTACGTTTTCGAAGTCTACCGCTGAGTTTGCCACTGACAAAGGGGTTGGCATCGCTAGTCGGCAGTTCCCTGAGCAATATCGTAGGCGGCTATATTATTGCATATTCAAAGTTTTGGATAACTGATCTTGAGACAGAGCGAACTCTGGGCGAGATATGTCCAGGATGCGAGCAGGCGGCGAGACGAGTACCAGAGAAGAAGTACACTCAGACGGAATGAGTACACGGCTGTCGTGATTAAATTGCCTAAAGATTATCTTGCATATTGTGATCACGAGAGGGGAAAAGTCGGACTCGCATTGTCCCTTACAAGCTTTCAGCGAGGTGTTGTGTGCATAAAAATGCCGAACGATCGGTCAGGAGATTCATCATACGTGGCAGGAGGCACTTTTAAGTCGTGTAATTTAACCAACCGACGATGCGTCGAAGGTGTGGTCACTAGGAACTCCAATGAAAGCGGATTTGGGGCAAATGCGTGTCCAACCTGGATGGCATTTCGGAACATTCCAGGGACTCTTCTATGGTACCCAAAAGGGGACCAAGCCATCCGTCGAGAAACGCTTGAGCTCCCATCTCCAACGGCCACACGCGAAACTCAAGGTGCGGTGGATATACCAGGTCCTTTGGGTTAACTGGGTAAAGCTGGTAGTCAGCCGTTGGGATCTAATCAATTGCACAAGGATGATATGAGGTGCCGATTCAGGTTATATTTGGACAAGAAATGCGTGCCAGTCTAAGTAGATGTGTTCCTGTAAGTCCCTGTACGGCGAAAAAGTAGATTATTCTTTGGCTATGACCCTAGGGAGACCACGTTTTCTTCTGATGTTGTTACGTAACGACCTTACTCCTTCGCGGAAAGACAACGCGATCATCTGGTGCGTTTTTGAGCTTGACGATGATAAGTATAAACCCGAGGGATAGACTGGGATAGATCTTTGTCGGCTCATTCCTTGCCGCCATTACTCACCCGTAGGGAGTTTTTTATCGGAGAAATTTGTACAAGCGAACCTAAAATGCAAGGAGGGTTTCACCATGCATGCAAGAGAGGCGACTGTCATGCTGTGATGATGTGACGTGACGTCTAGAGTTCAACAAAGACCATGACAAGTAACATATCCCAATGGCTATTCCCCATCTCTGCTCTTCAAGCAACTCCCTCCACTTGCTCTCTCGAAAAGGAGCTCTATGACAGAGCCAGAGGAGTTGAGTTTCTTTTTCGTTTGGGCTCTTCTCTGGGACTGTTCGTATTTTGTATGCACTTGCTACCTGATCCAGCCTACTTGGATTCAACAGCCCGACATCCGCAATGTGCACATCTGCGACGTGGTTTCACCGCTTCTACATGCGTTTTTCAATGGAAGATTTCCATCGTCAGGTGCATCCTTGTCCCTTAATCCGTTTATTCGTTTTGATTCGAACATGTCATTCAGGATGTCGCAGCATCATGCATATTTCTAGCTACAAAGACTGAAGAATGCGGTCGTAAGCTCCGTGATGTCGCCAGAATATACGAGGCCAAAATTCTGAACTGCGACATCAACAAAATTGCTGCAGATAGCCCGGTGTGCATAGATGCTTATGTCCATTTACACTTCGCTGAACATCGTACAGGAAGTTGACCAGCGTCAGGCAGCCATCCTATTAACAGAAGAAGTGCTGCTTGAGGCCCTTTGCTTCGATTTCGTCATTGAGAGTCCCCACGCCGAACTCGTAGAGCTATTTGAAACGTGTGAGAGTGATTCTGAGGTTCAGGAATACGCCTGGAGTCTTGCACATGACTCGTTAAGTCCATCATTTATACCTCCATCCTCGGTTGTTAATTTTCTGTAGTTATCGTACTCCGATGTGTGTATTATTTCCTCCAAAAATTATTGCGACTGCGTGCTACGTGCTTGCTCAACGAATCTCCGACGGCCCTAATTCGCTCTCACTGGACGCGCGTGTTTCAGCCTCTTCCCCGTCTTCGCATCTACCCACTCCACCATCTCACAAACCGCCATCGCCCGATGCGAGTCGTTTGGCCATCGAAAGGCACCCCTTTAGCGAAAGTGAGCTGTCTTGCATCTCAGGTTTATAATTTGTCGTGTTTTACTTTCCTGACGCTAATATTTACTTCTCAGAGGCATTGAACATCTTACTTGAGTTCTACAAGGCCCAAGATGTCAATTCTACATACCCCTACCTCTCATCCATTGTTGATGTGGGTCTCACCTCCTTCAAACAGTGTCTTTTTTTCTTATAGAGACCCACTATTAGGTGTCTCCGCCAAGCACTCAACTATCACGACCACGCTTTTTCGTCCCCGTGTCCCAAATTAATCTCCCAGAAACCCATGCAAGCGTCCAACAACACTCTCAAGAAGCTCCTGAAAGGACACCTTTGTCATCATATGGAGGGCAAACTCCGGACACCAATACCTTTCCCCGTCAGAATTTGCCGCAAGAATGAAAACTCTAGGTTGTCATTTATTTTTACTGATACATATGATGTATTTATTCACATTAACCAGTCACCAAAGAGGCCTGGTGCGGCTGGAATTCGTTGGTATACAAGTGGTATGAAGAGGTTAGGTGGGTCTGGTTTCAGTACTTGATCAGCATTTTGTGCCCTGTCATGTAGCCATTCGTGAACATGGACAGGCACGCCTTTGTCCCGTGCTATGCCATCATGAGGTCTCCAATAATCAGGCAGACCATCGTCCGAGACGCCGTCTATGCAGTCGGAGACTCCAGCAGAAGAAGCGGGTTCTGCCCTCGAATTGTAAATCCAGGTTAAGGTGGATGGTGGGAGGGCTTACCAATACTTTTCCCTTCCCATCCCGCTTCAGATTCTGCCTGGGGTGAGAGGTCTGCTGCAGTAATCGACGAGTCTGAGACTGCTGGTGTGTGCTTTACTGGTTCTGGTACCTACATGGGGGAAATCGTGAGATTCTCTATATTTGGCAAAGGGCGAGCACTGCTTGGGAACCGTGAACCAGTACATCGTATGCGATTGACGGTATGTCAAGTTGGGTGTCGTCGACCTCTGAACCCACCTTTGGGCGCTGAAAGGCTCCTGGAAGATACATTGCCGAAGCGATCCAAAACGCTAGAGACTCCACTACGGAAGGGCCGACAGCATCGAAGTTCAAGACTCCTGTGACAAAGGCCGCGCTCCAACCTAGGTTTCTTAGTAAAGGCTGCTGGCATTGAAATGCGAATCACCTCGAGAGAACGCGCCGAAGACCCATTGGTTGTATGAAGTTACAACGAACCAGTGCGTCTTCTCACGGACACAGGCGTCCCACAGCTAGGGATCCATCATAAATAACTTGTTGATGTGTAAACCAGAAACATGCCTTGGCCCATATTTTATACTTGTTGACCAGTGGGGTTGAGTAGGCGTGACCAGGCATCATAAAGGGTGGGAACTGCAAAAGTTGATTGGGTGAGTCCTCACATCGAAATTGAGGGCATTTACCGATTTGCACGCCGCAAACTCTTTCATGTCGTACTCGGACAGTATCCAGGGTGGTTGGACGGCAATTAGAAGAGATCTCCCTGCTGCTCTATCAGAATCTCGAGTTGGGTTTTGCGCGGCTAAGTTGGTGGGCCTGCGTGGAGACCAAAGGTAGTAGTGGAAAACTTCGCTATCAGCCTCACTTCGGTGTTGAGGATTATTGAAGGTCCAGCCGCGAGTCTCAGGTATGCAAAGATGCATGATACGCTTCACGGTGGCCAACGGCAAGCTGTCGACCCATTGGGCTAACCTATATTGAGTTAGTCAACGGCGAATTTTTTCAAGGAAAAGAGTACCGAATGATATCGGTCGGACTCTTCTCTAGGTGCCAAGGGAAGGTGTCAGAGAGGGGGATTATGATAGTAAGGCGTTCTCCGGTCAAACGATCTGGTTCATGCACATTCATTGGCACAGATGGGATATTAGACGCGATCCCTAGTGTACGCGTCACTATTAGCACAGGGGATGCAATAAAATTTGACATACAAGAAGAACGCAAACCCATCAACACGTCCTCGGAGAGGGGATGGATATTTTCTAGTCGTCTCCAACGTTCCTGACGGACGGCCAGACCGTTCTTAACATTCTTGTGGCCGGAGGGAAGGATGAACGTATCGAGAGGGTCATAGCCCAAGCTGGGAAGGCGACAATATTGAATGTAACCGTGTAGGTTGACGATGCCAGGGGGAGTTTCTAGTGTCTCGATGTACATGATGAACGTATATACCCGCAAGACTAGCTAGAGGTGCCATGGTTATAAGAGCAGATAAGAACAAAAAACAAAGGCCAGGTAAGCTGTACGCGTGCTTCTTCACCTTAATGTCGAACAAGGGTCATGGCGAAGTCCTGAGTAATTTTCAATGGTAACCAAGCAACCTTGTCACTCGAGCACAAAAGTCATTACAAATCCAGACCCAGACGTCAGCACTAAGTACAATAATACCATCAGAAGAAGAAAAAACTCTCCCCATAAATACAGGTAACAGCGAATAACTGAGGTGTATAGTCGTAGCAGTTCAAATCCGCAACCACATCTGGAATCGAGCTCTTGCCAGCGCCAGGGCCTAGCACTGCAGTCTCTTTCCTTCCCTCTCCGTCTTCGAACATTCAGTGCAAATTTTCGGAACCATCCTGATGGGGTTTTGAACTGGCGGTGACATCAGGCGGATGCAACTAGCAGATCGACACCCTGTTATTTGTTGAGATATTCATCTTTGATTCGTCGGGGTAATATATCAAACCGGTGGGGTGAGCATGCCATCTGCTGAACAAACAATTTGGTTTCTGACAGTCTTTGAAATTGGTCGCCATTGGAGAAAAGTGTCTGCATTCAGTGTGATAACGACCGTCGATGAGCTGGAAACGGGCAAAAACAAGTTAATAATGCACACGTCGGTAACGCGAGAGTGCGTACATTATGGCACATGGCGTATGTTGTGGGGTTCAAATGGGAGATTCGAGATTTCCGAATGAAGGGCCTGAGGGGATTCTAAACCTCCCCAAGAGGATTAGCGGATTTATCTAGCGCAAGTCGAAATGCTGCGCGGATGCAAACAGGCAAGCCTCGTTCTTCAAACTAGTGACACCTATGGTGGTGAGGCAATAGAAGTGGGTCCCTGAACACTTTAATGAGCTGAGATTGGTTACGGGATCTCCGTCAGTCCTTTATCCGCTGAAGGCGACGAGTGTCCATCCGTTGCTCCAAAGATCTGAAATATCGCGGGCTGCAAGAAACCTAATAGGTGGGCCGCTCTAAAAATATGAGGAAAGTATCAGTCAACTCCCAAGTCATTCTTGAACCACCAAGATCAAACCGGCTATCTAAAGAAGGGGACAGTTAATGTGCCACACAAATCTGCTGCTCACATGCGTGCGCCAGCTGGTTCTGAAACCTTAGGATTCCGGTCCCGTGTTGATGAAGTGCAACAATGCGGGATACGCGTTTCTTCATGCATTTTCTAGCTCAAAGTTACGGAGGGACCACGTCTGCAACGCTTCAATTATTTGTTATGTTTCCATCTATACGTGCTGAAAATAGACAAATGAAAGAGGAAGAAGCTGAAGGTAGCTTATACAGGACATCATGCTCCGCGGTTTCGAATCCTGATCACCAACTCGACCTTCTTCCTGACCTATTACAGTACATATAAACGAAACGTAACGTCAATGAGAAGGAACTTACTTCGTTGGCGAACTGTTTCCTCCACCGCTCGCTTCTGAGTCGTCGACGTTTTACGCCTTTCTTCTCGTGCCTTTCTGCCCGCCTCAACTGGGCTCGGACTTTGTTCCGTCCGAGAATAGTATCGAGGGCACGATATCCTTCGGCGAGCTTTCCAGGATATACTTTCACACTACGACCTGAAAAATAGCTAAGAATGCATCTCAAACATCGCGTGGTGGACAAAACGAACCTGAATAGGCATTAGCAGGTGGATTATTTTTGACTTCTGTCAGTGCATAATTTGACCGGCTCAGCCAGATCTCCTCAGCGGTTCGTGATGGGGGTGTAGTCTTCTCTATTTTGTTATGCAAAGTATTGTTGTATTGTTCTCCAGGTTGGGTGATGAATCTGGCGTGTATTCGAGGGGTCAGAGGGGAAGATGGAATTGAAAGCGGTGAGACAGATGGTCGCCACAGTGGTTGCTTTTGAAACTTGGTTGCCTGCCGGCAAGCACAAGACGACAGGTGCGAAAACGGCCTCAAAGCATTGAGAGCCATTAGAAGAAAGGGTCACGCCTGCGTCACAGTCACTCAGTGTCACCCAAGCAAAGCTCACGTGGGAAGGACGATAAGATTCAAGTAAGATTGAGTGTTTACCAGGCTGCTCTTGACCATGTCCGCAGAGGTCTTGCTTGAAGAACTAGATGTAATTTTGTTACTCTTACCGTGTAAAAATTATAATAACAACATCCCATAGGTTTTAGAGTCCATATATCCCACCGAACTTCAGAGTTTGTATCATAGACCCATGTTGAAGCCGAACACTGAGGCTTTGCTACCCACCTTGAAGGAGTATCGGAACGCGAAGTACACATCGAAGCTGAACCAGATGATCTAGCTGATGGGGCTGAAGCTGGTGCGTCTACTACATTCGCCCCCCGAGTGACTATCTGACGGCAGCAAATCAAGTGAAAGTAACGTTGTGTGTGTCGTACCCTGACGGATACCCAGATGTGTTGCCAAATCTATCCCTACAAGCCGAGGAAACGAATTTTAATGAAAATGATGTGCAAGGTCTGATCAATGACCTGAGAGTGGTGGTATGCAACCCCAACATGGAATAAAAAATCACGGACGCTCAAACGTGTGTGTGCAAGGGAAAAGAAAACCTTGGGATGGCAATGACGTTCACTCTTGTATCACACCTTCGAGAACAGCTGTCTAAACTTGTTCAATCCAAGGCAGACGAATTAGAGAGGGCGGAGAAGGAGAAGGAACGCATTGCTCTGGAGGATTGTCGATTTTTACTTTCCAGTAACATCTGTATACTGAAGTCGTGTTTCCAGGCAGAGGAGGCTCGAACTCGCGGGACGCCCGTCACCATTGAAACCTTCAAAGCGTGGAAAATCAACTTTGACAAAGAATTGGCTTTGAAGAAGGCTCAAGAAGAAGAAGACAAGTTGAGAGGATTGACGCTCAAAGAACGTGAAGAATGGAAAAAGCTAGGAACAAGATTAACAGGTGAGCACAGTGTTTTAACGAGTCCGATCCTTGTCTCTCAAATAGAAGACATGAAGGGCGTCAATTGTTTGAGCGTAACAAAGGTATAGAAGACGAAACACTGTTAGAGGAAGGAACTATCTCTGTGGACATCACCCAATATGAACGCACAAGAGAAGAAACGGAACCCGAAGAAGCCGTAACATTCAGTGATAGCGATTAAACATTTTGGAATAAATCGATTCTATGTATTACCACAAGGCCGTCTGATTCAAAGTCCCTGTAATATTCCTCCTTCACCACCATTTCCATCGATCACACCGCCGCCATCTATTTCTTTACACCCCAAATGATCCCTTTCTCGTTCCCTCAAAAATCCATCTTCATCTGTGTATACTGAACGCCCTTTGCCAAGGGGTTCTATCACCAATTCCTCCCCAACTAGTTTCAACCACTCAAGCACGGGGCGTGTCGTCCAGCGATCGACGGAATCTTGACCTGCTTGAAACCAGCCAAGATGACCTCCTCCTTTGGTCAAACCCAACACGATAAGCCCATTTCCGCCGCCATCGCTGGGTACATGCTTAACGATAGGATCATCTGCGGCATTGATGGCAAGGAATGGAACCATGATATCTTTGATTATCCTATGACTCGATCCCCAGAAGTAATATTCGTCAACATTTGGGAATGGAAAAGAGGGCGAGGGGCCGCCAGCGATCCGTGTAAAAGATTGGTCGAATTCATCCAAGGTCGGGTTCCTGAGCGCAAGTGCCGCCATAGCTGCTTTGGCTACTGGATGGCTGGGATCAACCATCATAGCTTGTGCGTGTCGCTTCAAGAGGTTCTGAAGATTCCCTCCCATACCCCTGGAATAAATATTTTTTCCAAAGAAAGAGTTTCGAAGACTAAATGAGGTGATGAGAACCATCGATGTACAAGATAGTGCGAGCGGAAGTACCCATGATTATTTGCCTGCAAATCCCAAGGCTAGACGAATGAAGTGTTATTGAGAGAAGTAATAAGAAAAATATGTTTGATCCTACGCAAGCCAGTACACACGCTGAATGAAGACGAGCCATCTCTCTCTCTTCGCCGAGATATCGTGTTATGACATTGGCGCCGAGGGAGAATCCAAGCCCCAGAAGACGTGCCTTAGGATAGCGACTTGCAACGTACATCAATGCATTACGGGTGTCGTCTGTGTGACCCGCAGAATAAAATAAGGGATTAGTGATTGGCACTCCAGCACCTGTGTGAGATTTTAAGAATGGGCACCATTCGTAGCAGCCTTTACAACTTACATCCCCTGAAGTTGATGACGACAGCCCGATAACCCAGCCCACCTTTTTCGACGGGAGCACAAGCGCGGCTTAAAATGACTCTCACATACGCCTCATATGAGCCTGGAGGAGAGGCATGGTCAGTAACTTGTTGCTCTTTCTATTAATCAAATCAAGACCCCCGGAGAGCCCATGCTGAACCACTATGATCGGAGCGTCATCTTTAACTGAAGTCCCGTCGACGGGTGCAAAATCAATTCCTCTTGGGAGAAATTAGAAATTTACTAGGTCAAGGGAGATCTGTAGTGTTGAATTTATACCCACAACGTACCACCGTCCACTAAACGAAGATAATGCCTGTAAAACTTAATGAGTGCTATCAGATGGGATGGTGCACCTTACCGTCGATACAGCATGCGATCCGCACCAGAGAAGTCACCTGTAACGCAGTAGATGGTCTGCAAGTGGCCGCTAAATAAGAGAGAAATCAGGACACATCAATACAATGTGATGGAGTAAGACGCACTTTGGTAACCACCACAATGGAGAGAAGGCAGTGAAAAGACTTGTACATCTGGTCTCTAGCAACTCGCGAAGGGACAAGTGCTCAACCTGATCTGGATTCTCGGTTTTCTTAACGGTCAGAATAGCAGGTTTTGAGGCGAAGTGAACGGTTGTATGGTTACTATCATCCGAAGCTGGACGGGTAGAGAGAAAAGCGCCCATTAGACGGGCAACGATAAGGAGAAGCAGAGCCTGTAAGCATGTACCAACAAATTTATGAGCTATACCCATTGGATCCCAGCAAAGTTTTACTCTGGGCCGAGCAACGAAGCAGGCTGATCACTGAGTGAGGGAATTGCGACACGTGATGGCCTCGATCGATCGTTTTCCCAAGATGTCGTTCCAGATACTTGATATGGACAATATATATATCTATAGTAGATTCTAATCCAGTCTTAATCGACCTTCTTCGCCCACCACCATGCATAAGAAATACCCTTGTCGAGTAAGTACTAAGTACTAATTCATTATCCGCCCGACATAAATGCATATGCACCTGATACATACCCTTGTAGTATTTTGACGATAATGGCCATCCTCTGAGCCCTAGATGTCAGCAGGGAAAGAGCTGTCGGTACGCATATACTCACCTTCACTTCAACATTCCATTACAAAATATCCCTTAGGTTTTTGCACCCGGACGATCCCAATTGGCCTGGCTGTCGGTCGCTTTGATTGCCTTGTTTTATTTTGATTGAACATCTTGTCTTCAGTGTCGTATGACACCCCCAGATCCATGACTGCGAGAAGACCTTCGTATGACCCTCTGAATTCCGCCGCAGCGCGCCCCAAATATCATTCAACACCCTTGGTCTCGCAAACTGATTTGTTTTTACGGTGCAAAGACGTCGATGACAGTGCTATCAATGACAGGGTGAACATGCACCGGCCGAATTTTCGTGACGCCAGCCTTACAAATAGCAAGAAGAGCGTTCATCGGTTCGACAGGCGAAGCCCATCTCGCGAACGCCCTAAAGTACCAAAGCGAGTCAGAGACGATTTTAGCCCCTCCAGGGAATCCACAAGGGCTATCTCGCGAGCAAGGGATGATCATGATTTCTCTTTCGAATCTAAACTGAAAAGTAACGTTGTGGTGCGTTCTTCTCTTTTGAGTGGAAAGTTGCTCTTTTGAGATTCCCTACCAGAGGCTTGATCATCAATATCAAAAAGCTGAGTCTCGATGGGATAAAGGTAACAAAGAATTTTCACAACGGCCAACCCTCGCATCGCTCACGTCTGGGGAAGATCGCCCGACTGGCCTGGACGTCAGGACCCCGATCGCTGAGAAGCCTCTCGACAATGACAAACATCAGAACGACCCACACGTTGGGTCGAGCGAAGAACGAGGAATTGCGCACATCGTTCAGTTATTCCGAGAACTGGCTAGGTTCGTCTTAAGAAATCCACTTTGTCCGGTATTAACTCTGTTGAACATCAGACTCACAAGCGAAGTCAATCATCTGAAGGAAGCTCGGAGAAAGGAGGAGATCAACTTCCAGACTTATAATGATATCGCAGTGGCCCTGTCACAGATACCCAACATGGTCCCAACCAATATCTCATCTTCTCTGGCCGATTCTTTGCTAAAACAAGCTCAGTACAAGCAAAGTGTCGAGGAGAGCTTCGAAGCAATCGGGAACGTCTGGCTAGACGTGATTGGCATGTTTAAAACAGAAGTATCGCGGACGATCGACCAAAGGCTTGAAATGGCGTTGATGTCTATCAAACAGGAAGCAGCCAACTTGTACAACTCTAGCGCGGTCAAACCTGGTATGTCAGGAAAACGGTGGAGCGAGGCATCGACAACATCCCCTTCGATAGACTCAAGGGAAAAAGGAAGGAGCATGAATCGTTCCGGTGGCACGTACAGGCCTATCGAATTTGATGATTCCTTCTTGACAGAGTACCGACATGGGAGGACGTCGTATAAGAGGCGTCGCCTTGCTGCATTGAGCCCAACTCGGAAAGTCGAAGGGAGCAATAGAGAGGATTTTCTGGATCAAACCACGGTACTAAGCCAAATGAAAACGCAGATCGAACAGCAAGCCCAGACGCTAGAAAACTTGTCCAAAGAAAGTAACAGAAAGTGATGAATTTCGAGAGAGTCACACAGGAGTCACCAAGTCAGGTGATGGTCGTGTTTAGTTACTTAGCCATTGTTTGTGATTGTTAAACTCGAAGGTTTCCTCCTCCTTCTCTTGTGCATGCTCGTGCTCATGCTAGACAGACGTCTTTGCCATTGACTTTCTCTTCTATGGACAGCGACATCGCTTCCGGTGAATTTATCTTGCAATCAAACCCTACGCACATACACCTTGCCCACACCAACAACGGCACCGCTTCACCTGCTCTTTCTTCAACTTCTGACAGCGACGCATTTAATACAGAATCGGCTAGATTACATTTTGGCCCTTTGACATTCTCAGAGCGCAGATTTGTTGCCCAGCAAGTCTCGTTATTTCCTCCACCCCAAACCACTCCACTTCGACGCTCCCCAAGGCTGTCCAGTCCACGGCCGCCCTCAATAAACCCTCAAGATGCGTATTCTACCGAAGATTCCGATGATCTGGAGCGCGTAGAGGAACAACTCGTGAATGAATCAGATGATGAGGGCGTGTCAGGCAATTCGGGTCCAGGAACGCCTCGTCCTGAGACGCCTCTACCAGATGGTGCGTTTCCTTGTTTACTGCTGCCCAGATCTTTACATCTGGCCGTGCAGAGCCGTCATCTGCCTTGGCTGACAGAATAACGCGAGCCCTTGACAATCCGTCACCACCACCCAGTCCCTCAGCAGCTCCAAGCGAACTCAATCCCTGCTTTTTTGCATTCCATCCCGAAGAACGCCCTTCTCCGGAAATTCGAAGTTTTCCATTAATTCCTGCCGATTTAAATCAACCACAGCCGTCGCGGACGCAACCAGATGATCTAATTTCTTTCGACTCTTTTCCAGCCACACCCACTGATGGAAAGGTGAATCTTACTCATGATCTTCTTCCGCTGGAGCCAATCAGCTCATCTGTTGATGATTTGCTCTCTCGCTCACCGAATGTATCGCTCCTTGAAATGCCGAGCGCTACTCTTGGCATTCCTCCTTCAGTAGTCGTGGATTCTGATAAAGTCATAGCAGAAGACGCGTTGATACACAGTCCCTGTAACCCCACCAGCGAGGACGCCGAAGGAAATGGTGGAATGAATAACCTGATGCCACCTCGCGATGCCGACGTCTTTGAAGCGACCACGCCTACTCCCTTGCGACGTTCAGCTCGAACTCGCCAAAGTGTTACGCCACAGCCATCTGCCGTACGCAACGCAGAATACGCCCTTTTTGCACCATTACCCAAACTTGTACTTCCATCACCTGCCTGCGCCCGAAGGAAAAAGAGGGCAAGCGTTATATTACACGAGGAAACTGTCGAAGATTCGCAGGGTGAAGAGGATGTAAAAATGCTTTCGCCTACGCAAAAGGTAGGAGGCGTTTTGGCAGGGGCGAGTCAAAGCCCAGGGAAAGCAGCAACTTCATTTAGCCGTGAATTAGGCTCTCTTTCACCCACTTCTACCAACCTTTTAACGCAACTAATACCCACGACAAGCGACGGATCGTCCGGAACTGATACCGAATTCTCTGCCCCACGTGTCATGCTGTCATTCTCCACCCTCGCTCCTTTTCAAACCACGCTAGCACCACACACACCTTCCCGATTTATTAGCCCTGTTCGATCCTCTAGTCCTGTGAGAGCGAGCTCCCCGGCCAAGTTTCGACTGCAAGCTCCTGACCCGAGCGATACCACCAACACCCCGGCTCGAAGGATTCCTGTTGAAGAAGCGATTGCGCAAGGGCATCTATCACTGCAGAAAGCAGCACATCTTGGTTACAAGGCCGACGCAATGTCCCGAGGGCCTCTTTTCAGCGTTTCAACCCCCGCCAGACGGGTATTGATCGTTGATTCTCCCGTGGCTTCTACTTCTGGGGTCCGAACAGGATTCTGCTTGGGAAGTCCGGTCCGTGCTTCATCGAAAGAGCCTAAGGCTTCTTCACAACCCGACGTTGGGCAGGGTGATGAACAGAGAATAGTCGTCGTCTCTTCCCGTCCGGCGAAAGTCGCAGCTGCTGCCAACGTCAATCTCACTGGCCCTTCCACTCGAGGTGTCAAGTTGCCCTTCCCTCTCGTACCTTCAGCATCTTTGTCTAAACCACAGGAAGCCGAGAAGCAAGTTGCTTCCAAGTCCGCGCTGAAGCACCTCACAAGTAAGATACCAAGGATGGGTGTTAAGCCATATGCCAGACCAGCTGAAGCTAAAATTCGAGAACAACAAGCGACCATCATTCCCGCTCCTATGAGAACTGTTGTTCCTTTCAAGCCGGGCACGGTAAGTCTAATAAATTATTTGTCTGCTTTTCCTTGGTCTATTTTGAAGGCGTCAAAGGTTCAATCAACGAATGGAAGAGTGACTGGTAATGATCCCCGTCGCCCTGATCTCTTGAAGCGACCTGTCAGCTCCACAATTTACGTCAAACCGGTGGACACGACATCTATCCTCAAGCGTAAACGGGGACCGGAGAGTTCTTCTCCCACCAAACCACGAACGGTAATGTTAAGAAAGGTTCCTCAAGTTGTGATTACCAAAAACCCGCCCGCATCTAGCGCGCGCGGTGGGGTATCATCTAAATTTAATACCACACCGACCAAGACCATTGCAGACAACAATAAACCTTTTGAAGTGCTGAAGATCAGACGGGTTGTTGACCGAGAACCACCCTCTTCTTCCAGCGAGAGCCGGCCGCCAGCAGACCCTTCCCTTTTCACTACAGTTGCCGAATCACATTCCTCGGTCTCTCTTGAAGACAATACTCAGGAAGAAGCCACGCCAAAGATATTCGATGAACCCCCACACGAACTGCCAGTAGACCAAGATCCTCGACCTAGCCAATCACCAGAACCTTTGCTTACTGGACCACTTCCACCTGTGACACTTCCAGAAGGTGTCCGGCGAACAACTCGCCGCCGCAGAACCCTGCAAGCAACATCTGGCACTGACATAGTTAGTGACGGCACCACGCGGGCAACCCAACCAAGACGAAAGGTTGCCCCTCGGACCGTATTCCGATCAGATGACGCCTTCGCAGGCATGAGCGCAACAGCTTTGAAAGCCCTGACGACATCTAATACTGTCCGAAACCAGAAATATCTTGCCGCCAAGTTGGAAACAGAGGTAATCAGAAGGGAGGGAGTGAGGCCGGAGAGTCCCCTCGTCAAAGTACGGACAATTTCACAGCGACAACAGGAAGAAAAGGAGAAGGGGCGAAAAGCACGAGCAGCCCGACGAGCTCGGAGGAGTGAGTCGGATTTCATCGGTTCAAGTGACATTGAAGGTCAGAGTGATGGACATTCCAGTTCTGTGGAAGATCAAAATTTGGAAAGTCCGCTTGCTCGACACCGACGAGGTGCTGGAGAGGAAGAGGATTACGAAACCCCTGATTTTGAGAAGCGACATAGATTGCTCCTTCAGGAATCGGGAGAGGAGAACGCCTTGGATGTTCCGAAGCGGCGAGTGAAATGGGACCAAGGGTTGTATACCACTGTGTTCTTGGACGAGGTCAAGCTTGGTACCCGACAGCCTTCCAAAGAGAATAGATCGGTGAAGGGATGTTTGGCCTCGACGGCTAAGGTGGGTGCCTTTTCGTGTTTACTAGAGCTTGTGGACCAGATGTTGATGCGATGGCTTTTCTTAGGCTGCTCGATTAGACACCCTAGGAAATCTACCCAACGCTGATTCGCCTCTCGCTGACCTTGTGCAGCAAAACATCACAGTCAAGAAGTTCGTCTATGACAATGACGATGAGCCCGTCCAGGAAGTGGTAGTGGTGAAGAACACAAGGTCGAAGAGCAAAAAAGCAAAGTCATAGGCCGCTTTCTTGTCAATAGATTCACCTGTTGTCGTTTTTCAGTTGCATTCTACATCTAGACGTAAAGGGTGGATTATCTATGTACATTTGGTGGATATTATTGCATGTCCAGTTTTCGAAACAATCTCACTTGGCCGGCTCTGAATACTTGATTCCAGCACTGGCTTGGTTGGTCGGAAAGACCAGCATCGAGGCAATATTAACGTGAGGTGGGCGTGCTGCTGCCCATACAATCTCTTCGGCGATGTCCTCTGCTGTGACTGAACTTGGGTGTGAAGAGAAGTTCATTGGTAAAGAAGGGGCACTCACGGGGTTGAAGGCCTTGATAAACTTGCTTGGCTGCACTAATATCACCTCGATATCGAACGATAGAAAATTCAGTCTCGACCATGCCTTGGTGGGCATCAGATAAATATTCACGGACATGTGGTATGGAGTCTTTCTTACCTGGTTGAATTTCTGTGACTCGAATGGGTGTGTTGACGAGTTCGCGCATCAAAGAGCCAGAGAAGGCGTTGACGGCATGTTTTGTTGCTGTATAGATGCTGCCTCCTGCGTATGGCTCGATGCCTGCAATTGATCCAAGGTTAATAACATGACCAGATTTCTTGGCTTTGAAATCTGGATCGAATGATCAATGAAAACGAGTGTCAAAGCAAGAGAATTCGCGCACCCTTGACCAAGAGCTGGGTCATAGAAATAAGGCCAAAAACATTGGTGGCAAACATGCTTTCTATGTCTGCATCAACGATCTCTCCGACGTGCTCAACTCCCAAGACGAATCCAGCATTGTTTACTGTCGCGAAGGCATCAAGTTATGCGCATGATAAGGAAGTTGAGGATCTACCAAGGATATCAACATTACGAAGGTCTTCGGGGACCTTGCTCCACAACGCGGCAACCTGAGTCTTATCGGACACATCCAACTGCACGGTCGCGAACTTCCCACCGTCAGTGAGACCAGATTCCTTATGGGCGGCGAGACAGGCATCTGAGACGCGAGATAGAGCGTCTGCACGTCGAGCAACTAGGATGACGTTTGCGCCACCCTGGAGCTATTTTGAGCTGTGATTGTGAGGGACATGAAAAGAGCGCACTCTGGCGAATAAGACGGCCGTCGCCTGTGAAGAAAATATGGGTAAATGAAGGGAGAAGAAAGAGGCCTAGGGGAGAACTAACGGCGCCAATGCCGCCACTGGCACCGGTAATAAGGACGGTTTTTCCTAGAAGACGGGAAGCGTTGAAGATAGACATGATGATGGGAGTGACAATGGAAAGGAATGATTATCAACTCGAGCCTGACAGCGATGAGTACAAATGTCGGCTTCCCAATGGCCAGGCTGTGGCCAAGTTTACTCGTGTGGTTGGATGGCCATGGCATGGAGACGTCTACACTCCCAGTCGAGCCCAGAGAAATTCCTGGTGCTGGTTATGGTCTTGTCGCTGTTCGTCGCATTCCGGCCGCAACCCCTATTTTCACGTTGCCTGCCTCTGCCCTGCTCAACCGCAACACTCTTCAACCACATTATTCACCTAAGCCTGTCCTTTCCGGTACACAGCTCGTCTCCCTGCATTTACTCCTCCATCGCCCCATTGATCACCTCCCTTCCACGGATCCCCTCTTTGGTCCCTATATCTCCGTCCTTCCCAGCAGCTTTCATGCCCACCCCTTGACTTGGTTGTGGAAAGAACGCATTGAATGTAATGCGAATTCGGTTGAATCCCATCTACTAGCCCTCCTCCCTCCTCGTGTCGTCCGCGATCTTGAACGAGTTGCAACGACTTTTTACGCTGACTGGGACAAAGTTTACACATACCTAGTTCGTCTCACGTCCCCTTACCGTATTTACTCTAGGCTGATTTGTGAATGCAGCAAGAACATTCAGACGTCCAAGCCAGGATGTCGTATCGCCCTGCAGAAGCGCCCGTCTCAAAGGTCGTCTTACAACAGGACTTTCTTTGGGCATGGCTCAATGGTCCGTACCTCTGCTCTTCCTCGGGGTGCTAATCAGCTCTTACTATATGACGCAGTGAATACACGGTGCATATATCACCGCCTCGGAAAATCTCAGTCTGATCCCGACAACATGACGCTCTGTCCTATATTGGATTTTGCAAACCACACCACGCAATCAACACCTTTGTCGACGCCCAGAAACGTCACAAACGTGGCCCCAGGTAAGAAAGGAAAGGAAGATCTTACCTTTCTTTCACCTGAAGACAACTGGGCGTTGCCTGGCCAGGAGTTATTTTTGAAATATGGGTCACATTCGAACTGCACACTTTTTGTGGAGTATGGTTTCCTCACTCGAGCAACAGAACGCGAGTTACTGGAGGGAAGCGCTCAAGCTGACGTTGACGTCGGGCAAGCGATTGAGCGATTGATTGAGGGAAAAGGTAACGTTGGAGTGTGGATGAAGGATTGGCTGGAAGCGGAAGGGTATTGGGGGTGCTGTCAAACTAGACGATTTGCTGCATGATGACTAACGATCCTCTACAGAAACTGGTCCATACACATGTCTCCAGCGCCGGCCCATCCATCGTATCGCCTCATTACGATTCTTCGGCTTTACCATGTCCTGTCAGAACTGGGCGCTGACTCCGACTTTCCCGAAAACCAAGATGAGGTCCTTGACGAATGGAGGAAAACCACGCTCGGGGAACGGGAGATGATTTCAGAACAAAATGAGGCGTTGTGGAGGGCTACACTGTTAAGCATCTGCAATGCAATAATCCGGGAGGCTGAGGCCGGAGTTGCTCAAGTAGTAAGAAGGGCTTCTGAGTGCACGGTTGACTGGGAAAGTTGGATGTACGAGAATATTGAAATGCTGTGGCAAGAAGAGCTGTACACAGCAAAGGCTGTGGTGAGGAGTATCGAGGAGGGCGTCCAATTTTAGATGTCACGTGTATCAGGTTAACAACATGACCATGACCATTGACTTGGCAGTCATCTTCACTCTGTTTTTCGATCTCTGCATTCCCCTACACCATGGCCGTCGAACCGTTGCTCTCCACAAGGGCGCAGCGCGCATTTATATTGACAGGTGAGCATCACAATTTAGGTTCGCACCTGCTGACAGTCATTGCTTTCAGTGACAATTCGTCAGTACCACTCGTACTACAGCGTTCTTCACCGTTGACGGTTTACAATAGAGGCAATCGTGGTGTTGGTGATGGTTGGACTCACCTTCAAAAAGGTCTGCATCACCTTTGATTTCTTGCTAGCGGAACGTTTACACCGCAGCATTAGGTTGATGAGCATGTCGAATTACGGGAGGGGAGGTATACGGTATTTGTCTCCCTCGTCACAACGTGGGACAGAAGTTCACGTTTTACGCAGACCTTACCATGTTATTTGGCCCTTTTTGCATTGGCAGAGTGTGTCATCCTTCTTTTCGGCCCAGTAACGTCATCAACAACTGCTCAGGCTCTTCGAACTTTTCATGGCATTTGATGCCTTGCGCCTCCGCAATGTTATCCAGTTGATAGGAATTTTAAGTGCGTTGTAGAAGACATCGAGCTTTGGAAATATGCTCATTGGGCTGTCGTAGTTTTTCATCTCGCACTCGTGGTTTCTGCGGCCCTTCAGATTCACCAAACAAAATCAGCTCTCGTTACGCATGGAGATGACTGTGGTCCAGAAGAAAGCTACGCTGTGCGTGATATCCCCTAACCCTTATCGGCTGCAAGTAACGAAACCGTAGAACTGTGGCGGTCCTGGAACCCTATGGGCCGAGATCGAGCCTTTCCTTATCGTTGCACCTTGCGTCATTGCGCTCTCCTGGTTCCTTCTGCTCGTCTTCGTTAAGCAGCTATATGCAGAATTTGGGTCAGAAGAGTTCTTCTCTTTCCCCCTTCGGAACCTCATACTCCTTCACTTTTTGCAGTTGGGCAATTTTCCATGTTGTAGGCGCCAACCCGAAGATGAAGAGTGCGTCTGAACTCGAGCCGCCTTCATTCGGAAGTCATATCTAATATGGCTCGTTAGCAATGTATCAATGGTACCAGATCATGATCTGCCTCCTCAAGTTCGATTTCTTCTTTTTCAGTGGTGTTACTATGCAGGTGATTTATTGACTTCAATTTCATCATCATAAGATATATTCATCAATGGATAGCTCCTCATTGTTGTACTTCAACGCAACTCAGCGGAATTTGGTGTTACAATCGCTGCGATTCCCGTGGTACTTGTCCTGCTGATTCTTTGTGGCTTGGCGGTAGCGCGCGAAGTGAAGTGGTACGAACCTATCATATGTGACCTCTAAGCTCACCTGACGCTTTCGTTAGGATAATGTCCATCTCGTTGGTGATGATGTTGGCAGCTTCGAGCTACTGTGAGTTCATATGCGATGTCATTCCTCATCCTGCTGACTCGTCCTTTCGTTTAACCCAAGTTTGTGAGTGAATGTTTTGTTAAACGGTCGTACCTTCTCAACCACGGTTGAAGTGTATAAACTCGTTCGATTCTATGAACCTTCATCCCGAGACCAGTACGAAACAACACGAGCCACTCTCACTGTTTTCAGTGCGTTGATGTCTTCTGACTTGACAACTAATTACTGAGAAAACCCCGTAGCGATCGTTGCCTTCATTTTACTTTTTGGGACATTTGCTGTGGGCCTTCGATGCTTCGCTGATTTTGACAGAGGGCTGCAGGCTTCCAAAGTCAATTGTAAGGCTTCGGTCTTTTTTTCCGCCATGCTATTCAAACTAATTTTCTTTTTCAGCTGTCCCTAGTCGGCCAAAACCTGCCAGTGAAAAGGCTAGCTCGAATCAAACATACCCATCAGGGGCCCCACTAGGCCCTCGGATATCCATCGAATGATTCGGACAATACCCTCAGATCTATTGGTTGGATTTAGGTTGGATTTATATTCCTTTCTGCGAGTGCCCCGCAATACACTCTCTATTACCACATGCTATACCAAGAGGACCGGCCCTATTAAGTACTAATGGTACGGATTGTTGTAATTCTTGCTAGCTGGTTGTCATTGGCCAGTGTACTCTCGTTTTATTTTGTAGAGGAATCGGAAAGTCTTCTTATACGTATGGACGATATAGAACCTGTTGTTTTCTTGTTTGGGTCTGTCTCCCATCGCCAAGGCCCCGTCATCTTTCATCCAACTCATTTACTCTGTGCCTTCATCAGCATCGTCAAGAATGGGATGGCCAATCCTATCACAAATGTGGATGACCGTCCTTGACAGAGTAAGTACACTTTCAGCTCTATTTTGTGCCCTCACAACTTGTACAGACAAATATAATAGTTACAGGAATGACTGCTAGTTTCGTTCTTTACACAAGATCAGTAGGCGTTGCCTACTTTTCCATAGGAGCTGTCTTCTGTAGTCTCACGGTCAAGATCGTGAAAAGGGTCATCCGACAACCCCGACCTCCGCCAGAAGCAGTCCTGCGTCGAAAGGCAAAGCAGTCCTATGGGTAACGTGGATTCGCATAAGTTATAGGGCCATGGCTTACAGCATTGATTGCAGAATGCCAAGCACCCATTCAGCAACAATAACTTTCTTTGCGACTTACATACTCTTGGCCGCAACCTATCTCCCCGTCCATCATTCCCTTCCAATGAATTCTGCTTCAAGAGTGGTACCAGTTCTCATCACATTTCCCTGTGCAGTAATGATCATGATGTCAAGAGTGTGGCTTGGACACCACACATGGGCACAGGTGTTGGCAGGGAGTGCCTGTGGAGTCGTCTTCGCGTCTGTGTGGTACGCGTTGTGGACGGGTGGACTAGATGAGTATGGAAAGGTGGTAGAAAAGGAATTTGCTAAAAGGATATTTATTTAAATAATTTAATTAGACGCGTTGAGTGACTATCACGTGAATCTGTTGATAAAGCGTTACGGTCACAACACGTCTTTCGTACTTAAGTACCATCACAACCATGGACCACAACGATCCAATAACCCTGTTCTTTCCTGGGGAATCATCAGTCGACCTCTACGCTGTCCTGAACTTGAAACAAGATGCCAGTCCAGATTCTATAAAGAAAGCTTATCGTCGTCTCGCCCTTGTCTACCATCCAGACAAACATGCCACAGCGGCCGAGCAGGCCAAGGCAGACGCGTCCGTCAAATTCCAGCAAATTGGTTTTGCTTATGCTGTTCTTAGCGATGAAAAGAGAAAGACACGCTACGATAGGACTGGAGAGACAGATGAGGGTTTTGAGATGTGTTCAGGTGACGACCGGTGGGAGACGTACTTCCAAGATTTGTTCGACCGTGTTACTCGCGGCAAACTTGACCAAATGAAGAAAGAGTACCAAGGTCGGTATCCATGTCCTTACCGCTGCTTTCCTCTCTCTGAAATGTGGCCAGGTTCTACAGAAGAAGTTGAGGACTTGAAATCGGCCTATCTTGAAACGAATGGCTCTATTGCAGATATAATGACATACATTCCACATTCGACCCACGAGGATGAGGATAGGTTCACTATCATCATTTCCTCCCTAATATCCCAAGGCAAGCTAAGAACAACGCCCGCTTGGGAGTCAGGTGTGAAGGATCAGAGGGCCAAATTGGCGCGTATGAAGGACGGTGAGAAGGAAGCAAAGGAAGCGGAGAAGCTCGCGAAGGAGCTGGGTGTTTGGGATGAATTTTATGGAAGTGGGAAAGCCACAGACCGTAAAAAGGCGAAAGAGAACCGCAAGGGAAAGGGGCAGGGTGGGGATGCAGAACAAGATGATGAATCCGCCCTTCAAGCCCTCATTTTGAAGAAGAATAAGAAGAATATGGACGGCTTTTTCGACAATCTAGCAGCAAAATATTCTGAACCCAAAACAACATCCCAGGAAAAGGGGAAGAAGAGAGCACACAACGCGGCTGATGATGGGGAGCCATCAAATAAAAAATCTCGGCGTGGTGTTCCACCCCCTCCAGAGATCGACGATGCGGAGTTTGCGGAATTACAAGCAAAACTCTTTGGTGGCAAGCGGAAGGTCGATAGCCCTGAAGCAAGTGGGAGGGTCATGACCAAGAGAAAGGGGAGGAAAGCGAAATGATGATTTTTTTAATCTCCTTTCGGTTTTCTATTGAACCCCCTCTTAATTGTAAATTCCACTGAATGCTAAATGTATATGTATAATTGTAAACCTGCGGTGATGAAGAGGAAGGTATCAAAGGTAACGAAGATGGTCGATACCCAGGCTCCGTCGGCCATGAATGATGGCCACAAGCTCTTTTATACTTTCCTCCAAGATGACGACATTATCCAGGAGCTGCGATAACGTCACCCGCACTGTCGTCCCAGCCTTATTTCCGTCATCCTCATTCTCGCCCGCTTCCCATTCGTCCTTTTTCTTCTCAACCCAACCAGACCCAAAGACGTCTTCTTCAACCGCATTCCACTTGGTCACTTTAGCGGGCGTCCATAGACCTGTATATGGGATGGGGGCAACAAATGGCTCGACGCTGATCGACCCAGTTTGCAGATAGTGGGTGCCGAAAGGACTGGCTGGTATATTCTTTGAGGGCACTTTCTGAGGCGTCGATGGCTCTGGCTGAGGTGGTCGGACGAGTTTGCTTTTCTTTGGTGTCAGGAATGATACGAAGGATGAGGTCGATGCCTTTGGGGGCTTGGGCTTCGCTTTTGGAGTGATGTCAGACGTGGGTTGAACTGGCTTTGACTCGTCAACGATATCCACCGAAAGATGGAGAGCATCCGTCAAGTTTTCTGAGAAGAGAAGCCCTTGCCGTCTCTCGAGTAAGAACTTGTCAAAGTCATCCACTAATTGCCGGTATCGCTCAAGTTGATTGATAAGACCATGGAATATGGTGTACAAAACCGGTCGAGAACTGTCATCCATACTTGCAGCTGGCAAATAAATTGTATCATTAGCCAACTTTTCCTCAATGAGGAAGTCAATGGAACGGTCATCTCCATCGTCATCCTCTACATCCTGAACTGCGCTCTGTACATCGGAGGATGTGTCATCGTGGGCAAGAGTTAACCAGCCAGCAAGTGAACGATTAGGATGAATCGCCAAAGTAGCTAATACCCCCGTAAGGGTGATGTTGAAGTCAGGAGTGTTCGAGAAGAAAACCCTCATGGACTCCAGAAGACGAGAAAGTACGGGGTCATTGGGGTTTAAGCGATGCTTGAGTGGTCGCGTTGACGCCGCCTTATTAGAGTTCCGACATGCTAGCCAATATACTGGCTGACTTTGAATTGAAATAAGTGCGTCCCGAAGATAGTGGTCGTATCCCGTACTGAAGCCGTCATTTGTGTGTGATGAATCAACGCGAGATATAAGAGTGAGATAAAGTCCCATTTCACGCTCGTGGGTGGAGTAGGTTGTATCAGGCTGAGAAAACATCGAGTCATTCATGGAAGAAAAAAATCTGGTCTCATCTTCTTTCTCTCCTTCAGGATACCGAAATGATTCTTCGTCATCCTCTTCAGCAGACTCAAACAAATGCGTTGATTCACGACGCTGCTCGAGCAAAATAGGGCAAGGAAAAGCGGTTGCCATTGGATCTGGTATAACGAGAAGAAGCCGCGCGACGGTCAACTCGGGATGATAAACAAGCATTGACTGCAGAAGTTGTAGGGCGGAGGTTGCTGTTGCCTGTGATTTTGATCGCAGGTTTGAAAGAAGAAGATCTCTGAGGGTAAATCGGCCCATAGAGGTAAAGTATTCTGATTGTTTTCTGGACTCGGGTGCTTCCATTTCTAATAGCACCATTGCACTACTCTTCCGCCTTCTATGTTTCGAGTTCCCTTCATGCGACGACCCGGTTTGAGGCGGAATAGAACCCAAATTCAACATTGTATGTGGGCGTTGCCTGTGTCGTGGTTCATCGTTGTCTTCGTCGATGAGAAAATTGACAAGTAGGCTGGATAGGGGTCCTGGTTGAAGGGTCCTTATCATGATCTCGATATATGACATGACAGCGACTGCGCTGCCGTCCGCATCCGAGCACTCCAAGATGGAGGGGTATAACACATTTTCGAGAAATATACGACGGACGGCGTCTAAGATAGACTGAACGATGGCCGTTCCGACCAGTGCCGACGCATCGACACTATCATGAGAGACGTTGCGCCTCAAAACATCCTGGAGAAATTCCAGCAATTTCAGGAAGTGATCTAGTCGTGACTTAAAATCAGAGTTCTGAGCGTCTTCGATACCCATTGCACGATTTCTATCCTTCAAGGCCATGAGCTGTTCGTTCTCGTCTTCGGTCTCCATACCAGTACTACCAATCGTCATTGTGTTGCTACTTGGATCTGACGATGTTTGAGGGAAAAAGCCGAGTTTCGAGGGAAGGAGGGAATATACGGCGCCTAGACCAGCACCCAAAACCTCGGAAAAATCGCCGTCAAGGATATACTCAGCAAGCGCCAAAGCGGCGTCGTTAATGGGGTCAGAGATAGGTGTGTCTGGAGAGTGTAATTTTTCATCTCTGGATGGTCCAGTTCCTGACTCTCCTGAAGACATGGCGATATCCATAAGGAAAATCAGGCCTGCGCGAGCAAATTCCCCTATCTGTCCTTCACGATGGACAAAACGAAGGAGGTAATTAAACAGCAGGAATTCATATTCCGGTTTCTTTGCCAAAGAAGGCGGTTGAACAGAAGTTATAGTGGTTTGAGAGGGGCTAGGTGAGGTAGAGCGAGATGGCGACGACGGCTCGTTGACCCTATCTTCCGCAACATCAATATCCTCTTCCTCTTCTTCCTCTTCCTCCTCGACAGAGAACAAGGGCTCGGATCGATACCAATGTTTATCATGGAAGAAGATCATAAGAAGCTCGCGATATGTCCGAATACGGCTACACAAGATGCAGAGGAGGTTGACCACTGAAGAATTGAGGTGAGGTAGGCATCGGTCCTGAATAAAAGCCTCACGCACAATCTTCCTCGTGTTCAGAGGGCTGGCTTTTAGCCGCGTTGCCTGCAGCACCCATAACTTTGCTTCGTCCATCTAATTGCTCTTGCAAGTCGTCCCCAACGCAATTGCGGAGGAGCCTTAGCACAGCTCTGTGAACTGCAGAATGTACAAGAAACTGCTCGTCCAACAGTACCACCATATTCTGTACTGCGCGCAAAACTTCTGCTTGAATGCCTGATGGACGATCGGCTTCACTGAGCCGAACGAGTGTCCCAAGAACATCTTGGGACAGCCGTAAGTCAGGTGTGAACAAAAGCGGAACTCAACGTACCGTTCTTGAGTAGGTATTCTAAGCAAGCACCAGTGCCTCTATCACAGACTGAGTCCACATTCGCGATCTGACGGAACGATGAACACACCCCTCTTCCGTTCTTGTAGATTCCCAGACAAGCGAATCCACCATCGCACGTAGATGTGAAGGAACATCAGTTGACCTTATTCCCCTTGTTAGCTGGCGTTCATCTGGTTGAAGGAGGGTATTCTGAGGGCGTTGTTCAAGAATAACTCAGACAACGAATCGAAAGTGGGGCAATAACCTTGACAATGTTCCAAGATTTATGGAACTCTTGTGCATGATCTATGGATACTTTGGCAGTTGGCTGAACCGATGTTCTCAGAAATTTTGAAAAGTAGTCCATTCAACGCATCAGAGAGAGGGAAAAGGTAGTGGTCTTGAATCACATGATGCTGATGAGTTCAAAAAGAGGGAATTACATTTGTCGATCCTAAATAAATCAAAGCATTGCGTAGGGTATGAAAGAATCCTGTGCTGGTACGGGTGTGTATTCTATCCTGATTATGTACGCCGGGCAACAGACTAATATCTAATGCTGATTATGATACATGGGACGAAGGATTTATGGGTGGTATGTACAGACATCACCGTCCTTACCGTTGGGCTTGGAGAGGATTTAATAAGTAGCCGTGATGCGAATGGGTGGATAGGCGTTAAATTGTTATATATTCCTGCAGATGGAACAGTCAAGCGTGATTCGATCCCGCATTAGAGCGGCTACAGGCATCGTCATTAATTGATATTCTTCAAGCACAACGCAATTGCGAGGACTTACGCAAACCGATCAGCGCCGCGAGGAGGGCGACCACGGCAACGTAAACAACGGTATACTTCATGACCTAGGGTAACGCGATAAGATAACCATATGAGGGAAGACGAGGCTTCACTTACGATCCATCTTCGTTGTCTCTTTTGTTTCGTAGAAAAGAGTGGAGCACGTATTTGTTTGGAAGGTCGGAGCCAGACTGTTCATGAATTTAAACAGTGAAAAACGAGGACAAATGGGGGGGGACATACACAGCATGGTTGAGTGCAAGCTATTTGCATACGGTATCAGGATCGGTGGTGTCAAGATGATCAGCAGGACATGGCCAAGTAGGAAATCTGAACCCCAGAGCGACATCTCGACAATTTTAACAATGAACTCTCGTGCAGGTTGTGACATGGCGGAGTTACCCAATCCCCGGCCATACCACTTGCCAGTCCACCATGCACGATTCGTTTCGTCGTGTTTGAACTCACGGGTCAAAAAGACAGCGATAAGAATCTTTTGGACAGTACGCTGTATGGCAATGATCGCTATTACACCTAGGACGGCGTGCGAGGCGTCCCAAAGCTCGAGGAACCACTACAACACCCTGTGTCAGCAATAGCCCACTGTAATGTAAAATCAAAAAACGTACAAAGAACTCGAAAAATCCTACCAATCCAATCAAGCAAAGGGTGTGGGCAACAGTGGCCATAACTGAACCGAACTTTGCCCAAGATTCCATCATAGGCCCCAGGAACAGGGAGATGAAAAAAAGGGAGATGAGGATTGCAGCGTTCCACACGACAGGTCCGATGGCGATCACGGCGATTCGGATGAGGGGACTAGGATGTTGGTTTCCGTCTTTGTCCGGGAACGATTTAACAAACATATACGCCACCACGAAAAGGATTGAGATACAAATGGGCCACAGGACCTCTGAAAAAACGACCGATCTCCAGCTTGCTCGAGGAACATCACCAGAGAGTTTCTCTGAAGGGTGTCCCAACTTTTTCTTTTTGTAGCCCGTGATCATAGTACGCGACAGACGGCAATACCCGTACCAGCTGCTGGCTTTCGTCCGAGAGTTACCACGCGACATCCACCGAAGGAACTCACGATAGTCGATTATGAAGTCGGCATATGAAAATTGATGGGGGTTGAACAAAAAGGGGGCAATGCATAGAGACAAGACAGAACCCCAGAAGTAAATCAGATGGGGTATCCAGATTGACATTGTGGCGTAAAGCAAAATAAGCAGATTTCTCATGCCCATGTAGATGCTTGGTCCAGCAAAGCGAGAGTAGAGAATGCTGAACGAAATACGAGTGGTGGCAAAACCACGCCCTGTCGCAATATATCGGGCACCACCAAAGGTAAGATTGCTTAGGATGGAATTCGAGTAAATTTGAGTCGAAAACACTTCGAATATGGGCGACAGCGATAAGAAATGTTTGCCCAATCGAAGCAGGGCTTTGCCGGTACCACGTTCGACAAGTTCTAGGTTCAAAAGCTAGGTGAAAGGCACTTCAAAGGATGAGGATCAAAACAAGTACCTTGCAAGAACAGCGGCAAGAACGCAATGACGAAAACCAAAAAGATAGAGACGATGCAACGCCTGATCCAATCGAACACAGGAATGAGATTATAGCACCCAGGTTGCCCACCGATCACGTTGCCTTGAGAATCTACTCGACAGATAGCCAGCTGTTTGTTGAGTGTTCCGATAAAAAGCACTAGAAAACGTTCAAAAAAAGTGGAGAAACGTTGAAATAAAAATACTGACAGGTTACCATGAAAACCTGGATCGACTTGATAACAAGAATGTTGTTAATGTGGAATCCAGGATGACCATAGTAAAACGTGAGGAAGCGGTCGATAGGTAGTTGAGTGCCGAGGTAATAATACTCTCGGCTTAGCATCTGCTCTCCCATTCCAGTCCCAATCTTGGTCTGAAAATTCAGGATCGTCCCAAACCCAAGATCGCGACCTTTGCCGCATTGATAATACTCTGAATGCTTGATTCGACCTCCACGTCCAAATGCGTTCATACCCGCAAATATATCCTCGTTCAAATGCAACCCTTTCTGCGCCTTGGACACACCCCCACGAGTATTCATGAAAGTGGCGTTGAGGAAATCTGGATGGCCATAATGCAACTTGCCACCAATCCAAGCCAGGGCACGCGCTGTCAGTGTACCGAATGTCTGTTCCTTGCCAGCAGCGATATCTCCAAGAACACCGATATTTTCCGAGAAGATGTACTCGCGGGTACCAACGATGGCAACAGGAGATTTGGTAAACTCTTTGTGACCCCACTGAGCATACGGACTCTGACTCGAGATGGATAATTCTTCAAACTCTCCAAGGATATTGCGAATCTTCAAACATTCTTCCAGATAATTATCTTGATTAGCATCGATAAGTTGCAAATATTCTCCACGATAAAAGATCATCGCATGGTTCTGGTTGTCAGACTTGCCATCTCCAAGGATAGGATTTCCAGGAAGCTCTACACGAAATTTAGGCTTTCGCTTGCCAGTTTTCTCATCGATTTCGGAGTGTCCATCAATCAGCGCAGAGAAAAGTCTTGATTCACCCCCCTTGGGAGCTGGCTCTTCATCGAGGTAAGCGATCTGCAGATCGGGGTACGCCCGCAATAGGAATTCGGCATTCTCTTGTTCCTCCTTGTTGAATTTGGAGAACCGCTGCATGGAAATGGCAAACTTGAATTTACGTCGTGCCATACGCTCAAGTTCGCGCTCAAGCCGCTCAGTGTTCCCGCCAAAATTGTGTACGATGTCCGGATTCTCGACTCTGTAAAGCAATTTGATCGCCTTGGAGTAGTTCATCATACCGGAGACTGTGCGATACAAGGTCTGAGCGCGCAAAGATGCCCAAATGCGTGTGCGAAGAGTGTATTCAGGGGAGGAGGTCTTGAAACCGATGCAGTAGAACGGAAGATCGTCGGCCTTGGAAGCCTTCTCATTTGCCTGGCTTGTCGTGCTGTCAGCACCCTCCTCTGCAAGTATCTTGGTATCTTTGACGAAATTGTCCCATTCGACAGGGTGCAGCTGTTTCAAATACTCTAACAGTGTAACGCGGGTATTTTGGTCCTCCTCCCTAATAATTTCGCGAAGACTCAACAAAATCTTTTCCGAATAATGTGGCACGAGAACCGTGAAAGTGGGCATGGCATCGACGGGTAAGGGCTCAGGAAGGGCGGTGGTCAACGAGGAGGCAAAGAAGGAAATACGGCGTTCAGCTTCGCCACCCGCTGGGAAGAAATTGCCCTTGAAACCGGCACCATCCTGATTGGTGAAGAAGGGAGGAGCACGTAGGGTTCGGCGGCCATCAGCACCATCCACTTGATGATAGAGGAGGCGCTGGACATGATCGATAGAGAGTAAATGCTCGCGATACATGGAAATGATGACGGCATTCCAGATCTGGGAAACCAACACTTTGGGCTTGTATTTAACCTCCATCTCCGCCGTCGCCAACAATTTTGCGTAAATTCTCTTTGGCAGTCTGGTAAAAATGTCCTTCCACGGCGTCCAGATGGACAAGCCAAGTGAGAACGAGCGTCCGATGCTGAAGATCACAATCCAGATGATGTACCACAGATATGTATCCAGGAAGAAGAGCACTAAATCCATCACATACATGATCGCAAGGGTGAATGGCACATGGTTTGTGCACAGGGAATTTCCGAATAGTTTATCGTTGCATCCTTGAACTTTCGTCCTTGCCATGACGGCAATGGGGCTGCTGAACGAAGACGTCAAGAAGAAGTAGGATTCGGCAAACTTGCACCCAAAAATGAGAAGCCAGAGAGAGATGGAGGCACTGCGGGCACTGCGTGCCAAAGCAGGATATGATGCCGTGAAAGTTTGGGACGCCATATATTTGCGGGACTTGCCTGCTACGCGGTCACCAAACATCCGTCCAGAAGGAATAAGTCCAAATGCAATGGTGACCACGACAGAGATGAAGAATTGGACGATGCCGATGATGAGAGGAATTTGAGTCTGAGCAGGTCGATCGTCCACCATAGAAATGTAGAAGGTCGGTCCCGCCGTTAGTGCAAGAATGACCATGAGGAAAATAAAACGTGTAGTTAAATGTGAGGCATTATTCCAAGTGGTAGGAATGTAGGAAAATTCGGCGATGGTCGCAAGGAGCATGATGACAGTAGACACGGCACCTCCAAGAGCGACGGCAGACCAAGTCATCGGAGCTGAAGGAGTGGCTTTCGTTCGAGGGGCGTAGACTTTTGGGGAGTTGAAAGCTGTGTAAAAGTAGAAAATGGAGATGTGTAGGATCCAGATACGATTGAAGTTGACCAATAGATGGGCTGTAGAGCGCTTCTCGAAATAGGTCTTGAAAAAGACGCGGTTCCACTCTATTTTGCTAAACTTCATAAAACGTTGAGAAGGTGGAACATCGACAAGACGGGTCTGTGATTAGACATATTCAATGGAAGTGGTTGTAAAAGAATAAGATTCGACGCACATTATCCGAGAGAACAATCTTGGCGAGACCTTCCGGATACCAGAACAGTTGGTTGACATCATCATAGCCAATAATCTCTGCGTGATCCTTCTCCTTCCTCACAAACTTTCCATCAACGACTTCATAACCCTGGTCTCGCATGAAGCGGTAAAGAGGTTTGATGACGGTGTTGAGGTAAAGCCCCTCAGGTACTGGTTCGACCCTGTTTTGACACTCTGGACTACGGTAATAGTCGTCCGCGCATTTGAAAATGAAGCACAGAGTCTCCGGGACGAATCGAACATTGCCCGCCTCTCCCCAGCACAAGAGATACAGGGCTATTTGACGGAGACGGTCATACTGGCTCATGTTGTTCATGGCATTTCGCCAGCGGTTGAGTGCGCTGTCAAGTGACTTTGAGCCTGCCGACTTTCCGCCGCCCTTGACGGTCTTGAGACGTTGAAGACCGGGATTCTGTGATTGACCGACGGCATCATCGAGGTTGAGCTGAGCAGCAAAGTACCACTTGCGGTAGTTGGCATGTTGTCCGCCAATGTAGTCTGCATGAAGAGTGATGAGAGCTTGATTTGGGCTCATACGGGAGGCGCGAGAGTCAAGAAGATGCATCATGAAGTCGAACTGCAACGTAAGAGTTTTATTATTATTTAAAATGATAGCTCGGAAATCGGAGGAAACATACCATATTCCTCATTGAATCTCTCTGAAAACCAAACTTCTGAGTGAGGTCAAGAAAAATGTCTTCAATTTCCTCGGTTGACATCGGTATTTGACGATCCGCAGACCAAGCGGGATAATGTTCAGTGGAGCCGAGACCAGGATCAGCAGAGGGAGATATGCTTGGAATACTGGCATGGGAGTCGACTGAGGGATCATAACGACGACCGTATATCTCGGAGCCAGTATCGCCTGAAAGTAAAGTTGTAAAGGGCGGCAGGGGCGGCGAAAGAGACTTACCACTAGATTGCTCATAAAATGCAGGTGCACCGGCAAGCCGCGTTGTGCTAGAATTCATTGAGTTGTAATGGTCGCTCATATCTGACTCTGCATCATAGTCTCGGCGAGGAATAGGGAAAGAGGGACCTGGTCTTGGGAAGGCGGGACCATTATTATGAATGGGGAAGGAGGGATTATTTTGAGGTGGGCGTTGTGCAAAGGGATTGTTGCGTAAGTCCTGAGGCGGTAGAAAGCCTGGGGGGGCAGACATTAGAGAAAGAAAAGGGATAAAGGAGAGAACAGAGGAAAGAGTGTTGACGCCAGCGATGAGGAAGAGAGAGAGTGAGTGGGAGACTCGGTCAGGGAGATGATGTGACTACCAGAACGTGACCACATGACAACACCAAATAAATTATTTATTTATTTATTTATTATGGTTCCCTCTCTCGTCTATTATTGTCTCCTTATTCTCTCCAATTCACCAGATCAAGCACATCTCCTCAATCTCCGCCTCAACTACCGTTCTTCCCACTTTTCTATTCCAGACAAATATCTCGACCCTCGTCTCTGGGCTACCCTCGTACAAATCTATAATCGTCTGCCTACCTCTCTCTCAGTCTACAATATACCATTCGGCAATCCCCATCTCAACCTCCTCCAGCACATTTCCAATACGTCTCTCTTCTCCCTCGTTACCATCCTTGAACTACCCGGTTGTTCCCTGGTAACCGATGTCTCAATAACACGTCTTGGCGCCCTTCATACCCTTGTCGCGTTGGACGCGTCCAGCACCTCTCTCACCCCCTATGCCATCAGAACTCTAGCAGCTACCCTTCAAACCGAGGAATTGTCTCACAGAGGTCCATGGCCTTTGCGAATTTTGCGTCTTAGAAACTGCAAAAACATCACAAACGACGTCTTCCCTCATCTTGCAAAGTTTGTTCTGCTGTCAGTTATCGGTCCGTTGCAAACCTTTCATGCCCCAACTCGCACCAACTTATTTTTTAGACCTCAGAGGTACCAAGTGCTCCTCTATTCCAAATGAATTCAATCAGGCCAATGACCAAGTTTTGTACTACCCATCCTCACTCTACACTGCTCTTTCTGCCCTCCAGAAACTTTCACCCACCCTTCACTCGTCAAAAAACCCTTTCACACTCCAAATCACAACTTTTAATGACCCCCTAGCCAAGCCCCAAACTAAAGTCTCCACTGTCGCGCCTCAGAATTCTTTTGCTGTGATTTCTCGCAAGAAGGCGGGCTCTCAATCTAAAAACATCATCATTGGAAACACAGCAACACTTTTCAGGGAGGAACAACAAAGGGAGGCTGGATTTTATTCTAGAAGCAATCAGGACGGTTTCAGTCAGAGACCAAAAGAGCGCGACAGCTTGTCCCCATCTGTATACGACGCCGATCAATTCTTCCTTAATGATGAGGTAGAATATGACAGCATTAACGAATGTTTAGACGTGGAACGCGATAGAGATACTCAACGGCGCGAAGAAAGAGACGTTCGGCAAATCACAGCTCCTGCGTTCTTCGCTCGCCCTCAACGTCGTATAGGTCAACTTTCAATGGACCCCTGTGAAGCAAAGTTGATGTTGTACCGCGAGCCGCTCGCATGGTCGCACCTTGCAGACGTTGTGTCGGGCATACATAAAAAGGAAATGATATGGATGAAGAAGAAGAAAAAAGAGGAGAGTGGGCATCTAGAGATTCCTGTTGTCGACCGGACGGGAGGCAAAGCGGCAGCTGCGAAGCAACAGTTGGGAGAACTTTTGATGAAGCGCGCACATGGGGCTATCAACACCGTATCTCGGCAAACTCAAGCTCCGCCCAGAAACCCAAGTAGAAATCCGTTCAAGCGTAAATAGTATTTTAAAATAGAAAAAATGTATGATCACGTGGCGTGATGAACCGTGTTGAAATGATCCTTGAGCTTTGCTTGAGCTTGAACATCCACTATGACATGGACTCTCCATACACTGACCCATCTCTACAAACCCTCTCTAGTACGGCAAATACTGCGCAAGACCCCTCGTTTTTGCTCCCTCGCAACTCTCGCTCCCCGTCCCTATACCTTTCACATCGCCGCAAGTTGGGCAGGAAAAGCTGAAGATCGCCGAATACTAAAGGTTCCCTTTCCTCCCGATACCCCTATTGGAGCATGGAGGGATAAAATGCTTTCACGTCCAAAATTAGTTTATAACCATGACGCAGGCGAAGACTTTTTTTTTATCCAAGAGGTATGCACCGTTTCTCCTCCTTCCCCGCCTCACCCGTCGCGCAAAAGGAATAAGAAGATCCAGGTGCGCGAGCGGGCGCGCGCGTCATCTCTATTTCTTGTTGCTCAAGTCCCTTTTGACAGATGCGGAGCCAGTCAGTAAGCATTCTTCTTCCAGCCTTTCAGGATGTGCTCCAGGTCCTTAACCCTTTCTTGTCCCTCTCAAGGGGGTCTCATTTGGCGTTGCGGATGGGGTTGGCGGATGGACGGACAGCGGCGTTGACCCATCTCTCTTCTCCCAAGCTCTTATGTACCACGCCCACCGTTATTCGAGAAATGCCTGGGCAGGGGAGCCCGAGATTGACCCCACCATGGACTATGAGGAGCGTGAACAGATAGAGGGCTGGGAGATGACCCCATATGAATGTTTGGATTTGGCGTATGGTGGTGTCCTTCGAGAGAGGTTTGTTCAGGCTGGTTAGGATCCGTTTTTTTTTCCCTTCATACTCTACATATTAACCAGCATTAACTCATTGCTCAGGTTCAAGTACGGCGTGCATTATTAGCCTAAATGCTTCTTCTGGAGTACTTCGCTCGGCAAAGTTTGTTCCTCGCAGCCATGAAGATCGCTCTCTTTGACCCACCCTTGATAGCCTGGGCGATAGTGGTTTCTCGATATTTCGGGGTTCAACAATATCATATCGACAACCGTCACAAACACACTTTTTCAATTGTCCAAAGTAACGCCTCTGGTATTCGCTGTCCAATTGCTGAGCTGACAGATAGCTTATCATAGACAGCTGACAAAACTTCCTGCCAGTACCGGTCGCAGGTTTCCCCGAGCTTGCGTCGATTCACCAAGCGAGGCATCCACGCACCAGATGAAATTACGAGATGGTGACATCATCGTCGCCTATGTATGTCCCTGATATCAGCCTCTTCTCGCATGCCTGACGAGTTCAATGCTTCAGACAGACGGACTATCGGATAATGTATTCTCCGATGAGATGGCAACTATATGCTTGCTCGCTTCCCGGGCTGGCGGGTCCGAGGATGTACGGGTACAAGCCATAGCAGACCGTATGGTTGATTATGCACGTCTATGTATGGAGAGTAAAGACAGAGTTAGCCCATTTGAGAGTATGTTGAAGCTTTCGATCAATCCTATCCCTGACCCAAACACCCAGGAGAAGCAGCTCGACAAGGCATGTTTTTCCGAGGCGGAGTACGTTTAACCTCTCATTTTCTTTCTTATATCTTTTTCTTACTGGTCCTATAATCCCAGAAACCAGATGAGTAGGTTATTTCACAGTCAAACACAGGAAATGGGACTGATTTGATTCCAGTGTTACAGTTATTGTTGCCCTTGTCAAGGAGACAATATGAGTCGTCACTCAACCCACCCGTGGTCGCATCGCATTGTTAGTGTAAAGTTTTCTGTCTTCCGTGGACCTGGATTTTGATCTACTATTACATACACACCCTAGTCTTCGAAAAGCACATTAGACCAAACCGATAACCACTGCGGCTCCTCAAGTCGGTCAGATACCTCGCTCGATGAAGCTCTCGACGACTCCTGCGGGCGTAAGTGGGTATTCCTTCAATTGGACCTCCTGATCAACCAAAACGGTGTTGGGTTGGACAAAAATTTTGCGAGGCTTAATAAATATCAGAATCGACGGGCGTTCGCACGAGAATTTCCCAACATACCAGCCTTTTTCGTATTACGAGGTCCCTGATTTCGCCCTCCCAAGCCGAATTTGGTTTGGTTAATTTGGTATAGAAATTCCGCGCTCCAGCAGCATCTGCAGTGCTCTTAAGGACTTGAAGCTCTACCAATAGCTTCCCGACGACCTCCTTTCCGCGTTCAAGAACGGACAGCCGGTCGACCTAAGTATAATCAAGATCTCAAATCGGGAACAGTGGATACATCGGTGACCTGCATACCTTGACGTAGATATTCTCCAGCTCACCCGCGGCATTCCTAACCTCCTCAAGTCGAGCTATACCTCCTGCTATCAAATGCTGGGTGATGCCGAGCCTATTGAATGGGATGTAATGAAATGGTCGGACTGAGGAAATAGAAAAAGTTAATACCGAGCTTGCATGTGAGCTTGACCATGCTTCTGCTTAGCAGGATCATAGAACTCGAGAGCCCTCAGTCCAGCTCTTGCCATGAGCAAGAATGTGATGTATTGAATATCATCGATATCTTGCTTGTCCGTGTACTTCAAAGGAACGCGTCAGTAAATGCACAAAAAGAGAGACAAGTCGCAACTTAGCACTCACATTGAAGATCTTGAGAATATCGAGATTGCTGACCACTGCCAATCCGAGGCGACACCCGTATTAGCGCAAAAGCCCCATTCGGAATTCGACTCACAATAAAGGGCAACCGTTTCCGCGCGACATTCTTCCATCGATGAAGACACTTCTCCCAGAACAGAACCTGGAGTTTGGCCCGGTTTGTACCAGGATGTGCTATCCACGGGAAACGTCAGAAACATGCTAGATTTATCGGTATAAGGTTGCCACAGACATTGACTTGCCAGTCAACGGATCAATGATCTTTGGAAAAAAACCGCTCATCAACCTTTAGACACATCACAACGGGACAGAAATCTACCTTTGAGGGATCGAAATTTTTCGATCCGTCCGCATACTCTTCAAATAGTTTGCCGGAACCATGGCCAAGTAATTCGTGGTTGGCAACCTGCAACTCGAAAGCCTTACTGTCCCAAGCGTTGTAGAGTTCAACATCATCAGGATGGATGAAGGTCAGCTCCTCATCTAGAGAAGGACAAGTAAGTCATCACTTGTAACTTGTTACGTTTCATGACAAACTCGGGGCTTTGGCTGCCAGTATGTTCTGTTAAAATGTCACAAAATGCTTATTAATTTCGAAAACAACGTCCTTACGGCAAGGGAAACATTCTTGAAACCAGTTGACTCTCGAACATCATAGTAGTTCTGATGCAAGAATCATTAACAAACAAGCAGCGCTATAAGGGGAAGAGCTAACGGGGATCTGCAAAAGAAACGTCCAACAGCGTTCAACGAACATATTTAAAAAAGACCATATCCTGCTTACATTAATTCCAGCAGGGATGCCTTTGAAGCTGTTAGTAATTTCGAGTCAAACAAAAGTTTCGTTGTGCGAACCTCCAGTTGCAAAGGACACAATTTCCAAAGCGGTGAAGTCAGGCTTTCTGAAAACGTCGACCTCAAAATCTTTCCCCCAAGGCAAAGCTTTGATGAGTTCAGGTGCACTGGACACAAGAGCATCATATTTTGAACTGAGTTCCTTGTTGACGATGGCAGTGAAACCTGTTGGCGCCATGAATGAACTTCTTTGAAAATGTCCAGTCTAATACAACCTTCCCATTCTGCACGTCCGCCGTATGGATCAACATATGTTTCGACAAACTGTGGGGTGTATAATCACCAGGAGATCGAGAGAATTACAGTATCAACGCTTACCCCGATGTAGGATTCCACAACAGGCCCAATATCCTTCACCCACCATTTGGAAGCATCTTTGTGATCTTGAATAGAGCCAGATTCGAACCTGAAAATATATGCGGGAGGGGCCATGATATACAGAGTGTGAATTTACGATTTAATATAGCCTTCGATCATGTTCGTCTGATTCTCATTGGCAGCATATTTCTTTGCCTAAACAAGAAGAGAGATCAAGAATGGTGTGTGTAGGCTGGTGATAAGCATACCTCTCGGAGTGATTTAACAACCGCAGTGAGCTCCTCAGAGAAATCGCCGTATTGTATCTTGAGTTGTGCGACCTTGCCTTGATGTTCAATCTCATGCACGGCAGGTGGCTGAGAATTGACAGATGCTATCAAGAGCGTAAAATCTCCAGAACCGTGCTTAATGACACTGTAACTGAGCATTAAGCACGCCATCGATGAGTTGCTTAATGAATAACAGACCGTGTGTTTAGTACGTCAACGCCCAACCTCTCGGCAGCAGCCTGAACGGATTCCACCTCGTCGTCGTCGATGGGTTCACCAAGATAGTAGTTGGAGATATGTCCGATATTTGGCTTGCCTATGAAGAGGCTGGATTCCGGGGCGATAGCGTAAATGTGCGCTTTCAACTGCATGAAACGATGAGAGCAACGCAGAATATTTATGGCAATGATGACTGACAGTTTTCCAGAGGGGTAAAGCTTTGGTACTGTTCGCAGAGTGAGAAACGACAGCCTCGAATTTCTCGGATGGGATACGAGGAACTATCTTGGTGAAACCAAAGGTTTTGAAATTAACGAGGTTGCTCAACACCTGTAGTGTTCGGTAAACAACGGATAGAAATCTTGAAAGTGTAATGCTACATACCTGAGATGTATATTGCAACAAATCCTCCCATTCCGTCAAGGAGAGTGCAGCACCCGTCTGAAGCTTTGTTAGATCGGCAAGACCATTCGCATCATTGCTGAAGGTAAGAATGAGGAGATCGTAAAGATCTTTCGCCTGGGATGTCCATTGACCTGAGTCCATAAGTCCCAAATCGATCGCCATCAATGATCGTCCTCACCCTGTATGATTCGTGCGCCTACCCAGGAGGCCTGCGATAAGAAATGCGCATACTTCTTTTCCTCGGAGCTTAAGGTCAGAAGTATTATAAGCGTGGCCAAGAACACTGGAAAGATTGCTGGAACCTGAGCTGTGCAAAGGACTTGCCAACATCAAGGCTGCAAACAGGTGCTGAGCGATCAGCAAGAAATCTTTCGGTGTGCGTCACAGCGGCGGTCATTTTTCTAATGCTTGACAAAGGAAAATCGAAACCGATGTAGGGGCAGGATTCGGTGAGAAAGCAAGAGTTCTAGATCCTGGCGCAGATATGTTGACGCGCAAGGTGTCAATCATTATAACCACGATGCGAGACCACGCGGACGATTATCAGGCAGGCACCTGACGTCATAGACAGGCGCTCGGATGCAGGCCCTAGTGAATGTAAAATGAAAACACCCACTGCGCTGTGTAAAACAAGGGAACTTGGGAGCCAATTGCAACGTACACAAATCACTGGAATAAAATTATTTGGCCCGTTGATCCCGAGCAGTCTTTATACGTTCGAGATTGCTAACAAAGATATGCCAGTCCGACTGCAAAATGCCATCAGCAGCCTCCCTTGAGCTTCCGTTATCATCTATGGGTGCACCGGCCCAATTGACAGCACGATTGAAACACTCAAAAGCAGCTTTGGATTGCGATCCCTCCTGCATCTCGTAGAGAACACCGAGTAGATTCCACGATTCAGCTGCAGTTCGCCTTGCGTCCTTCAATAAAGCATCAGCAGCTTTGTTCAAGGAACGTGAGGTATTATAGCAAGCTAATAACAGATCTTTTTGGGGGTTTGGAACGGGTATTTCGGAAACGGGGCCAGGTGGTGGGGAGAGAGGGAGACCAGAAAGGGCACGAGCAACGCGTTCAGACGATTCAGCAGCAGACATGAGCCACTGGACTGAAGAACGGACAGGATAGCGACGAGCGTGAAGAACTTCTGCCAGATGAATGGAAAGCGTGGACGATTGTTGTAAGAGATAAAGTGCGTGCAACGACTGAGGCGGAGAAGCTGAGGCGAATGATTCTGGAGGTATGATTGATCGAAGTAATGCAAGAGCGGACTCTTCCAAGGCCTCAGCTTCCTTTAACTTTCCTCTTTGTGCATAGTGCGCAGATAGTGAAACAAGCGTAGAGAAAAGGATGCGTTGGGACAAAGGTGAAGCAGGCGACTTAGAAGGCACTTTCAATGAACCGACCCCAACCTCGGACGACTCTCCTTGAGTCAATTTAATGGCTTTCGCCCACCAATCTACGGCGGAGGTATCCTGGCCCAATCGGGCATTCAAGTTCCCGAGTTTCATTGCGATGCGAGCCGCAGTAGGTTGTTGCATTGGTAAGCTTTGCCAAGCGCGCTCATACTGCAGCTTTGATTGCTCCAGATGTCCACTTCCCAACTTTTCAAGAACGGCCGCGTGACGGGCAAGAAGCGTTGTGAAAGTCAGCGGATGGAGAGGGGGAGAAGACGTAGTCTCAGCAACATGAATAGCACTGCGAAGAAAGTCCTCTGTCCTCTGCATTTGTGCGTCAATGACATGGATGCCCGCAGGACCAGTTAAGCCCTCGGCAGAACTGACGAAGGGCCCGTCAGTCCCTGTCGCTGCAGCACTATATCCAACACCCCAGTTATACGCCATCCACGCAGCACGTACGGTATGCCTGGCTCTGATTCCCAAAGCTGGATCGGTACCACCCACTGCTGAGTCTCCTGACCAGCTTTCATCCCATTCCCATTTTTTCACTTCCGGGTCGGATTCTGGAGCCATACCAACATGCTCGACATACAAATGAGCCCCTTCAAATGCAGCAGCGATGGTTGTCCCAAGCGCTATTAAACCAAAGAAAGAGAACTTGAGGAAGCGGTTGCCGGCATTGATAGCATACAAAGTGTGGGATATGAAGTGCTCTTGGATGACGGAGGGTTGTTCCGGAGTATGTGGACGCAATGAATATTTTTTGGTGAATAGGTGATATCTCGGGCGATGGACAAGAAATCGTTGTCTGAACATGACGAGAACATGAATGACGACTGCCCACTGAACTTGCACCGGCCCGACCAATAGAAGTCATGTCACGGGCTGTCGGGAGATCTGTCGCGCCACCGTCTCAGTCCCTATTACGGCTTGCATTACGACGCTGTGACCCCCACACCCAGCTTGTACTCGCACTCCCATCTCAATGAGCGCTAATGAGCCTTGACAAGCTTGACATTCGAGAAGCCTCCCAATTACCCATCAAAATATCCCACATCATGCAACCCGTGCCCATCTACATACGCCAAAATTATGGCAGCGCATCCTATATCTATCATTATCACTTCCTCATGGCGTCCCTACGTCGGCTATCGATTGAATGATGCGAACAAAAGAACAACAGCGCTCAAACAGGGCTGTCCAAATACTTATAAATGTCGATATTCTGCCGTTTTCCCCGCGCCCTTCTTCCCTACATCGGCTCCCATGTACATTGCTGTTCTCTGGCAATTAGTACTCGGTGTCCTCCTGGTGTCTGTTGCCGCGGCCAGGCCAAAGAGGAGTCGGCGACAGAGTGGTACCAGTGTTGTTCCTTCGCATTTTGTCACGGCTCAGAATGGAAAATTTATGGTGAACGGAAGGTCAGTCAATCGACATGATATCCATGGGATTCAGCTTATCAACCACTATAGTGCCTTGAGAGTCGTTGGAACGAATGCATATTGGTTGCATGCTCTCAATACTGATGAAGACATTGATAATACGTTGGCAAGTATAGCCGCTGTTGGTATCAAGGTTGTAAGAACATGGGCGTTCAATGGTACATGTCTACTATCATCGTTTCGCTTCTGGCTAACGTGAGGTCTATGTGATCACAGATGTTAATGTTATTCCCCAGAACGGGACATGGTTCCAGCATATTGCCAACGGCACAACCACAGTCAATACTGGACCAAACGGCCTCCAAAAGCTGGATACGGTCGTTCGACTCGCTGAAAAGCACGGCATACTTCTTCACATGTCACTCACGAATAATTGGAACCCGTTACCCTTGGTTGATGGCCCAGGTAGTTTTGGTAGACGCGACGTTACAAAGGGTACCAACAACACTTTCCCAAGGAATACATTGAGCAATGATTATGGCACGTTTCTTCCAACTCCCTTTAGCGAAAATACATTCGAATGATCATCATAGGCGGCATGGATGTTTATATTCGAGAGTTTAACGCCCCCCGAGTGCATGACCAATTTTATGTTAACCAGACCCTCATTAATACTTTCAAAAACTACACGACTCAAGTTGTATCTCGCTACGTCAACAGCCCTGCAATCTTTGCCTGGTAAGCGTTTTGTCCTTCAGGTCTGATTCACGTTGTTAACATGTTCCCGTCTTAGGGAGATCGCTAATGACCCAAGGTAAGTGTTGGGTCGGGCGAAGCCAGATTGCCTGACATATTGGGACAGATGCAGTTCAAGCCTTCCCGCGCAATCTACATGTACCACTACAACTGTCACAAATTGGCACTCTACGATCGCGCAACATGTCAAATCGGTAGATCCTAACCACCTCGTGTCTTCGGGGTAAGGCTTGGTTCACCGATATCTAAACACAAATGAACCTTCTCTAAATTGATCAAGGAACCAAGGATTCTTTTGCGTCGAGTGTCCAAAACTTTTCCCCTCAACTCCCACTCCGCCTGCGCCGCAGGTCTCGCCCGCGCCCGGAACGAGACGAGGTCTCCCAAAGTATCTCACGAGAGCAAGATTATTGCAGGAACGCACAGCGGCCCTGAAGAAGACCAGGAATCTGCAGAAACGTTCTGGCCAACCATCAGGAGGTGTTCAAGTTCGTGGACGATGGGTCGCTACTCGTATGTCTTTCGCATCTGTCTCATTGACAATCGCTTAGTGTTTTGCAGCGACGAGACGTCAAGGCGATCAAGGCGTAGGGTCGGCCTTTGATGGATCACATGGCGTTGACAGCGAAGACATCCTCAACATACCCGAGATCGGGTTTGGTTCCTTCCAGCTCTTTCCGGACCAGTTTTCGTATGGACCCAATGATCCAAATCTCCCAGCTTTCAATAATACTGTGCAAATCGGTTTAGATTGGATAAGGCGTCATGCTGAAGTGGGACAAGCGTGCGTGGCCAACCTGGGATTTCTCCATCGTCTGACCAAAACGTCAACAGCTCCGGAAAGCCTGTTTCTCTGACAGGGTTTGGTCTGGTCACGCAAGGAAACCTCCCCTTCTTTGTCCCCTTCAATACCACCATTGGCCCTAACCAAGGCACTTCTTTATGTCAGCCTTCTCTTATTAAAAAAAAACGCAAACGGGATTCTAATAGATATTGTGTTAGCCGCCCGGCAAGAACAACAGGCAATCGGTGTCACTGATGACCAAAGAAACGACGCATATACTCAATGGCTCAATGGTATACATCTCTATCTTGAGGGATTCAGCTTTATTAAATTATGCATTAGCCGGTTTGTCATCGGGCCTGTCAAGCATGATACAATACCAGGTTAGCAAGGAACATAGTCTTTCTTGCTCTGGCTGATTATCATTCCAGTGGTCTCAAGGAGGCTTAACACAGCAAGATGGGACTGTGGTCTCATCTTCCCAGACCGAGACAGGTGTTACCACTGGCGTAACGGGGACCGGGGTCTCTCCAAACGATGGTTACGGCATCAATGGTCAAGGGTTCGTTGGTGCTCAAGACTCGATCTCGGAAGCAGCACAAGCATTTGGGTTGAATGGTTGAAAACCTTTACGTTGAAATTACATATCCGAACATAAGACAGTTTTCTCTTGCTTTCATCGGACTCTTCTTCTATAGCCCTGCATTTGAACCTTGTTCGACCTAACGTAGAATACATTCATGATGTGACTTGTATGATATAACGCGCCTCATAACAATCAAGCTTCTTTCCTACTTACATGAAGTTCTTTATTGACAACCTTCCAGTATGTTCCCGTCGTCCTTGTGAATAAGCAAAGCCCCACCTAAGCCCAGATAATATTTCCCTATGACCGTATTTACCCTGGTAGGCCATCACGTATACCGACTCAACACGCGCTAAGTTTTGGGATAGAGCAATATGCATACATGTGTGATCTCAAGAGAACACTCGATGCAACAGTACTGTGTTTCTTTTACTCTGCGGTTCGCGCGTTTCGACGCTTTTGTAGGGGCACTGTGTTCTGGAAATGCCGTCGGGCACAGGGAAAACAGTTTCGTTGTTGTCATTAATCGTGTCCTACCAACAGGTATTACATTTTCTTTCTTTGAGTTGACACTTCACGCCCCTTCCAGTTCTATCCAACGCGCAGAAAGCTTGTTTATTGTTCTCGAACGGTGCCGGAGATCGAGAAAGCGTTGACGGAACTCAAACGTTTAATAGCCTACCGGATATCTTGTGCGGAGACGCCAGAGGAGAAGGAGAAGGAACGCAACTTTATGGGCATGGGTTTGACGAGTCGCAAGAACCTTTGTATACACCCGGAGGTCTGAACTTTTTTGGTGACTCAAGGCTGTCGTTAACTCTTTCGTGCAGATATCCAAGGAGAAGAAGGGACGGGTTGTGGATGCGAGGTGTCGAGATCTTACAAATGCCGCTGTGTGTGAGAAGGGAAGAGCAGACCCTAATTCCGTTGAACTTTGTAGCTGGCATGAGGTATACATCCCTTACGCTGGTGGTTTGAGTGCTGACTTCGTGAAAGGGCCTTGGAGAATTAGAACCAGGAAATCTCATACCACAGGGCATCTGGACATTGGCCGATATTCTAGAGTACGGCCGTGACAAGGGAGTCTGTCCCTATTTTGCTGTTCGCCGGATGGCAAGTGTTTTGTTGCCCATAGTAACCTTTTCCAACGCTGATAGTTTGTTAGATGGTATTCGCAGACGTAATCATTTACTCATTCCACTATCTCTTGGATCCCAAAGTTGCGGAGCAAGTATCAAAGGAGATGTCAAAGGACGCAATTGTTGTATTCGACGAGGCCCATAACATTGGTAATTTATCCTCATTTTTGTTTGTTGCACTCGCAGACGTCGTCTACAGACAATGTTTGCATCGAGTCTCTGAGTATCGACCTCACAAGGCCTATGCTAGACTCTGCGACCCGGAGCGTTGTGAAGCTAGGAGAAAAGATTGACGAGCAAGTGTGGTTCTAAAAGTACAAAATGCTTTTTCACAAATCTATTTAGAATCAAGACCACCGACGCTGCAAAACTGCAAGACGAGTATGCGAAGCTTGTTGAAGGACTTCAAGAACCAGGTGGCGAGGACAGTGATGCCTTTATGGGAAATCCTCGTGAGGATTATCCAACTGTTTCCCTTTCCCACAACTCATTTCGTTACAGTCCTTCCAGAAGACCTCCTTAATGAAGCTGTCCCCGGCAACATTCGAAAAGCAGAACATTTCGTTGCTTTCCTGAAAAGATTCGTTGAATATCTAAAGGTTTGACATCTCTTCTGAAACCAGCTCAACTTACCATGCAACCTAACTAGACGCGAATGCGCGTTCTTCATGTTGTCGCAGAAACGCCATTGTCATTTCTCCAGCACCTGAAAGACATTACGTATATAGAGAGGAGACCTCTTCGGTAGGTTGTGATTGCATAACTGTTAGCAAGCGCGGCGTATCTTACCTGACCCCAACCCTTCATCAGCTTCTGTGCGGAACGGTTGCAATCACTTATTCGAACACTAGAGCTTAATCGTTTAGACGAGTATGCCAGCCTCCAGAAAGTGGCCAGTTTCGCAACTCTTGTCTCGACCTACGAAAAAGGTATCTACTACAATCATCGATAGCTTGACTGGGGTATAACACTGTGCCACAGGCTTCCTCCTCATATTGGAGCCCTTCGAAACAGATAACGCGACGGTCCCTAACCCCGTTTTTCACTTTACGTATGTCTTGTTTTTATGCGTTCCTTCTTCTTTTTAAGGGATGGTTAGTTGCTTAGATCCTTCCCTCGCCATAAAGCCTGTATTCGAGCGCTTTAGCAGCGTTGTGATCACATCTGGAACTTTGTCACCTTTGGACATGTATCCGAAGATGTTGCAGTTTAACCCTGTTGTGCAGGAGACGTATCCAATGACATTAACCCGAAACGCTTTTTTGCCGCTGGTGAGCGTGACCGGCCTTTTCTTCGTTCTGAATTTATCCTGGATTTGCAGGTTATCACGCGTGGAAGTGACCAGGTTGCAATCAGTTCGCGCTTTGAAGTTAGAAACGATCCTGCCGTCGTTCGCAACTTCGGAAGTATCTTGATCGAGTACAGCAAAATAGTTCCAGATGGGATCGTGGCCTTTTTTCCGAGCTACCTATATATGGAGTCTATTGTGGCTGCTTGGAATGATATGGTATGTTCATTTACCCGATTCCGGAAACAGCTAACTGTTCTTGCGAAGGGTATTCTCAACGAGGTGTGGAAGAACAAGCTTATCTTTGTTGAAACGCCGGACGCAAACGAGACCAGTATAGCTTTAGAAAACTATCGGAGAGTATGTAATTTACGCTTTTACAGCACTGTACTCATCGGTCTATAGGCATGTGATAACGGTCGAGGTGCCGTACTTTTGTCTGTTGCTCGAGGTAAAGTCTCAGAAGGGATTGATTTTGATCATAACTACGGTCGAGCTGTCATCATGTTCGGGTATGGTCATGCATTGTTTAATGGGGGATATAGCTCATGTCTCTCAGGGTTCCTTACCAATATACGGAGAGTCGCATTCTCAAAGCGCGACTCGAGTACCTGCGAGATGCATACCGAATACGTGAATCAGAGTTTTTAGGATTTGACGCTATGAGAAATGCTGCGCAATGCGTTGGTCGCGTTTTGAGAGGAAAAACGGACTGGGGCTTGATGATTTTTGCAGACAAGGTCCGTCTTTAGGTCTGTGTTCAGGATGTTATTTCATAGCCCTCGATAGCGTTTCGCTCGTGCTGATAAACGGGCTAAACTTCCGCGATGGATCAATCAATACATCACAGAAACGGCTTCTAATCTTTCAACTGACATGGCCTTGACGCTTTCAAAACTTTTCATGCGGACTATATCTCAGAATCCAGATGAAAATTCAACTGGGGTGTCACTCTGGTCGCTTGAAGACATTGAAAAGGCTCAGGCGAAGCAGAAAGCCTTGGAAGCGGAGCAGCGCGAAGATGAATATGGCGATGGTGGTATCAGTGATCATATGTTGATGGATTTCGATCTGGATGTTTAAAACAATGCCATAGAGAGAAAATGTACATACCTATAATACAGAACTTTTGGGTAGTGGTTGCACCACAATCATACTTACAAACCAGCTGAAAGCAACCAACAGTTTTGTATCTCCAAGTGTCCAGAAAAGTGCACCATATATATATCTAGTGTGTAGCGTGAAGACAATTACCAAACTTGAATAAGTATACGCAAAGCTCTAAGCTCGACAGCAAATTCTTTAAATTGGGTTCCTAAGAGTGGTGGTGGTTGACGTGTCTTCGCTACGGCTGCAAAAACTGGTCAACGATCACGGAATATGGGTATACACTGGTGCATTCAAGTTGTCCATCCCACGTCGGCCTGCATAGCGAGCCCGAAAAACGAGTCCTCGCGCACGCTATGGACTCGGGGCTATGACTGGGCATTTGCTATCTCTTCATCCAATACTTCCGTGATTGTCCGTATTGGCTCGCCCTTGATAACCTTTCTGACTTCATCCGAGTCTAGTGTTTCGTGCTCGACGAGAGCATGCGCGAGCTAAAAACGGTTATGAGTCGGAATGCCAAGGCAGTCAGGCAATGGTTCGGACCCTATGAAGTTCGTCGAGTTTCGCAGTCAGCAGAGCCGTAGCTCGAGCCTCGCCACCCCGAACAATCCTAAAACAATGAGATATCTGCGAGATGATATTTTGATAAAACCTACGTGGTGATCTCCTCTTCGATCTCCTCTTTCCTACGTGGGCTAAGGTTGTCTTCCCTGTCGTCGTAGAATACCGGTCCAAGTTTTGAAAAGCCCCAATGCTATTTATATTGAGCGAAAATTGGACTGAAAGCCTTGGTTTTCCTTACTTTAACCATTGACTGGGCTGTCCGAGTCGCGTTCTTGATGTCCGAACTCGCTCCACTTGTGACATTCTCGTAACCATAAACTAGACAAATCATTGAGAACTGATAAACTTGATCGGTAAATGATACGTACTCAATTCTTCAGCAACACGGCCACCCATAGAAACATCAATTCCGGCCAAATACTCTTTGAGACTGACGGAGGTACGGTCGTTCTCTGGCAATAAAGAAGTCTGGCAAATGGAGTCATGAGAAAGGAGATTCAGCAAAAGAAATATTTGGCTCACATAACCGAGGGCATGCCCACGGGGCACGCATGTTACCTTGTGCAGTGGCATTGCTCCATCGGTGTACAAGGCGACGAGAGCATGTCCTCCCTAGATACAAGGCGGAACAGTCAACGGTCATGACCAGCCGAAGCCAGCAAATACAATACTTCATGGTATGCAGTCGCAAGTTTAGCCTTTTGATCAATGTACTGGCTTTTTCGTTCCGCTCCCATGAGAATACGATCCTGATATTTATTGTGAAGAGAGGGCGTCATGCATATATTGATGGCCATACCTTGGCCCATTCAAAATGGTTCAGTGAAACTTGAGCCGCCCGTTCCTTTGAAGCTTGGATGGCAGCCTGACTGTTGTGCAATGTAAAATAGAACTGGCACCAACAATATAACAAAAAAACGCACTTGACCATGTTTTGAAGATCAGCACCTGAGAAACCTGGTGTACCACGAGCAAGAATTTTTGGGTCAACATCTGGGTGCGATATCAGTCGACCAAGTCTTTGTGTAAAGGTAAAAATATACCCTTGCTAGTCGTGACGCCGCGCATGTGGTGTTGCAGAATTTGCACACGACCCCGTACATCCGGCAAAGGAACTGCAATGATCCTGTCGAATCGACCTGGGCGAACGAGAGCCCTGGTTGGTGCAAGTAAAGACTTGTGCTATCTGAAAAGAGAAGCGAACACACTGATCAAGGCTTTCCGGGAAGTTGGTAGCGGCAATCACGATTATGGCTTCGTTTTGCTGGAAGCCGTCCATCTCTACAAGTAGCTGATTAAGTGTTTGCTTCATGTACTGCTGATCGCGGTTGCTGCGCTTGCCACCGACAGCGTCGAGTTCATCGATGAAAATGATGGCCGGTTCCTTCTTCCTTGCAGCAGCGAAGAGCTCTCGGACGCGTTTGGCGCCAACGCCGACGAACATTTCTTCAAAATCTGATCTGAATTCCGATGGATGAGGAGATGGGTTTTTTGGGGATGAGGTGAAACTTGCCCGGATGCAAAGTAAAAAGGCACTCCGGCTTCACCAGCCACAGCACGAGCCAACATGGTCTTTCCGGTTCCCGGAGGTCTTTTTTGTGGGATGAGGTTGTGAAAAACAAACGAAATGGTTTTTACTCACCCGGTGAGCAGGACACCCTTTGGTAACTTTCCGCCGAGAGATGCAAACGCTGTAGGGTCTTTGAGAAAAGCGACGACATCTTGTAGTTCCTGAATGTCCACATTAGCCCATCCCACGTCTCAGAGGAAAAGAGAACAATTTTTACATCTTTGGCCTCGTCGACTCCATGAACATCACTAAACTTTACCGTTTTTCCTTCCGTAGGTTCGAATTGTGATTGTCGCGGCCCGGCTTTCATGAACCCGCTATTTTCAAAGAAGACGGACAAGATGACCAAAAAGACTTTTGGTTTGGATAAGAATTCGTAAATTGAAAGAGATAAAATGGCAGCGCACAGAACGAGCTAACGAGGACCAGACTTATGAATCGCACCAAGCGAGGAATCCATGCACCTTTTCCTACATTCAAATAAAGTTGTCAGGACGCGCATGGCTGTTAAGATGGCGCATACGTTCTACAATGGCGACTTGAATAGGACTCGAACTTGCAGCCTCACCACCGACAGCCAACTTGGCGAGATTCGGCGTTGATTCTGTGGACAGGGTGGAGTTCACAGGCGGGGCGGAAAGTACTGCTTGGGCAATTTCTTGACTTGTAGCAGGTGTTTCCAATTCCGTCGTCGATGGTGGTACTGCCAAAGTGGGTGATGTCGTAGCGAGTGGATGAGCGATGAGGAGGCTGTCTCTTCTTCGAACAGCAGGGTTAATGGAAGATTGTTGGCTGGTCATCAACAGACATGTTATATAAAACTTGAAAGCGGCTGCTGAATGAAGCAGAGGGGATGAGGGATCCTGGGTAGCATGAGTACGGACCGGAGTGAAGAAAAGAGATGAAACGGACGAATTCGCACATCCTTTCCCAACGAGTGATGATTAAATCATATGATGACTTGAGTTTCGTGTTGGAGAGAGCTTCAAATAATATAAGTTGCTTGGAGACGTCATGAGGATGGACATTGGCTTCTGCTTCGAGACGGGTGATATGTGCTACGACGAGAGGAGTAGGTGCAGCTGTGGGCTTTGGACGTGAGAGGATGGAGGCGAGGGAGAGAAAGCGTGTAGATTGTTGATGAAACAAGGTTGGGCGTTGTTGAATGATGAGAAGAGAAAGAGAACGCTGTTGAAGTAATGCTGGATGGCGAAAGGACAAGGAATGAAATGATTTAAAAATCGGAGACCGTACACGCAACAGCCCAAGCATCTTTGCTGCAAAGTCAAAACGACGAAAAGAAAAAAAGCATGACACGTGACTCGGTTCTCTTACATAGACTTCAAACGATGACAAGCTCATCACAGCAAAAATGTAAAATATTGAGTCATCTTGCTTTAATATCGGCATTGTGTACTGACAATAATCAGCAATCTTTGCTTTAAACTTGGTCTTGGACAATTGCGATGCTGCTCTGGCAGTCTTGCCTCATGATGTCAACCCAGAACCATCCTCACACAATTTCTCCCTCCTCCACAAGGATTTTCTTTCCATCCTCTCTCTCCTTCATGCATCCACCACAAAGGTAGCCCTTACTCTCAACCCCGCGTCGCCAGAATACACAGCATCAATCGCGCCTTTGACCGACACATCCAATAACATCTCCAGACTCGTCCATTGCCTTGGTATGATTCATCGACGCCATGGCGAGGCTTTATTTAAAGAGATCGCATCTGCGGCGCAGCATATCATTGCTGCTGTTAAATCCTTTGTTCAATCTCTTCTCACTATTCACAATACCACTTTGGATTCATTCGAGGGAGCAGCCGCAGGCGACTACATTTTAAGGACTGGTGCCGTACATGAAGCTATTGAGAGAGAGCGCGCCCTTTCGAATAACAATTACGACGCCGTTCGCAAAGTTTGGCAACGTGATTATGACTCTCTCGTCGATGGCTTGGACGAGATTCAAGAAATGTGCAAACCATCAGATAATACCCAAGATCTCGATGACGGCTGGGATGATCTTGGACTGGGTTCCAACGCTAAATTATCGCCTCTCGAGCTGCAACGAACAGAAAAGGTTTGCCGCTAGTCAAGTTATCTCCATCCACTTACTTACCAGGTCAAAGGTGTTGACCCTCATCAAACTCTCCACTCTCTTACACCAGCGCACGATAAAGAAGCTGCTAACCCCTCCAAAGCTCCCGCCAATCATCCGAAGCGACACCAACACCTTGCTAGATAAACTTGCCCTGTCCTCGCCTGCACTTCTTGCAGCGTCAGATGAACTCATTTCCACCATGTACCCACCTCAACACCAAGAGGCTGTTGCCGAACATTTGGTGTTGTTCAACACAGTGATGACCGAGATTCGATCACTAGTTATCGGTCTTGAAGCTGAACAAGAAATAGAAGTAGGAATGAGCAATTTATCCCTTTCAGATGGTCCGGGAACAAATGCCAAAAGCAAAAAGACATGGTTCTCCACTTGCTTTGAGCAAATAGAGCTATCGAGACGGACTGTGGCAGACACTTTGAAAGACAATATATAGATTTATCATAAAAACAGATCCTATAAGCTGTCCCAAGACATTAACTGACAAGCCCATTCATTCCCATTTCCTCTTGTGCCCTTGCTCTCCGTCTTCGCTCTCGCCCTCGCTCATATTCTTCCCTCCATTTCGCCGCCAGAAAATTGGGATATAGGGCCGAGCTATGCGTAGCTTTGAGTTTATCTTCAAATCGCGAAATCTTCTCGTGCTGAGCTTGTAAATCGAATGCCACAGTCTGAATCACAGTCATTTTATCCATTTGACACGCGGGTAACACAATCAACTCACCGCTTCTAAAGCTCGCTTGCTCCTCGCATCTTCCCTCATCCTATGAAGTTCCTTCCGCCTCTCCTCTTCCTTCGTTCGTCGATTTGAGCCCCCTCCCCCGGAAGTAATGCCGCCCTACAAGAGAATGGCTTGAGCAAAGAACAATATACACTCAGAGAAACAAGAGACTCTGAAAAGTTCGTTGTAGACAGATTTATCGCCTAGATCCAAATCCGTAGCGGCAATGGCAGCCGCTCTCGCAGCGCCCTGCTTCGGTTCACCCACTTTCAGCGCAGCGATCGCGGGGTCGAGCTTGGAAGCGATGGCTGGTGTAGAAGGTGTACTAGGGGCAGTCAAAGTGGAAACCTTGTTCTTCTTGATGGTTGGGAGTCGCGTCCGTTTCTTGGCTGAAACAGCAGGATCATCCACATTAGCTAGAGGGCTATCCACTGCTTGTGGTTCATCTGCGCCTCCTCCCACAACGTCGATCAGCAACTCATGAAGTTTTGAAGCGGGCCGCAATGTCGTGTCTCCCTTTGTGATGGGTGGTTGGGCTTCGGCTACATTCGATGACTCAGTTTTGTGCTTTCTCTTGACGCCCTTTCGAGCTCCCGCTTCCTTTCTGGAAGCAGCTTTGCCGCCTTTGGAAACCTTCGGCCGTTTGTCCTCCATGACCGGTTCGTGCTCGTCGTCCTCTTCTGAGACTTGTTGCACAGAATCGTCGTAATCCGACTCTGGATCTGTAACTACCAGTTTCCGCGGTTTCTTCCTTAGCGGCCCACTGGCTTTAGTCTTGGCTTGAATTCCTTTCTTCGAGGCGTTCCTGGGTGGAGCAGGAACTGCAGCCTTTGACGTTGACGACTCTGGTTGTTCGTCATCCGTGAGGCTATCTAGACTTGAGGGCAAGGAATAGTTTATGGAAAGCTCTTCTCGTTTTTCATCGTCGTCTTCAGATTCGACTGTAACGCGCAAACGCTTAACGGGTCTTCTATGCTGGTGATCATTGGGCTGAGGATAATTAACAATAATATGTAGAAACGTTTCCTGATACATACTTCGGGTACATCAGAAGATTTTCCCAGTACTTTGATACGTGGATGGGACATGGCATTGAAAGGTAAGTAGGTCAGCTGGGAGTGTTATACAGTGGAAGATGTTGTCAACAAGAGTAAATAATAGACAACAATTTCATACTCCCCCATGAGTTATCTGGATAGCTACATAAGATGAAGGAAAACAATAAAATGGGACCAAGCAGTGAAAATAACATACTTACAGGTACAGATTGCTGACCAGCCGGTGAGCCATCTGTGAACTGGTCGCCGTGAAGTTTAAAATGGTCACCATCAACGAAAGTTAGGTATCGTCTCCTGGTGGTCAACCAAATGGGTGCTAGGCAGAGATTGGAATCTCAGAGACTGGGTCATAGGAGCGCGAAGGATAGAAAGTTCACCGATTAGTGTTTTGTTTTATCAGAAGGACAACGCAAATCCTCAAGGACAATCATGCGTCCAAACTTCATGTCATGTTATATGATTGAACACAGAAAAGCAACTATCGTTTCCTCTTCATCCCAACTGTTGGTTCTCGGGGCTTGCGCACTCGCAAAGGCATCGGGAATGCATCGCTATCATCGTCTTCGTCACCAAGAGTCAAGGCCTGACCGTCCTTCTCTCCCATATCAAGACCGCGAATCCCACTGGTGTTGGGTCCGATCATCTCGTGACCCCCCATTTCCTGACCTGATCCTGATTCCTCGCCTGCATCTTCTTCCTCTTCTCCGTCATCCTCATCTTCATACACTCGAGATTGGGCTTGGGCAATGGCCGCCGCGATCTCTGCACTAATACTAGCGACGCGTACCTCTAGAGTTTCCTCCGAGTGTGAATCGTGTCGCGGTAGAACCCCCTGTCCACCTGCTTGGAGGAGGGCAGAAATTGTTCTCACAGACTCTGCCAAATCCTCGTCCTGATCATCGTCCTCTCCGATTTTACGTTTTTTCCCTTTGAAATTGTATTTCCTACAAAGATCATAAGCACGATAAAGAAATGCGCTTCAATCGGAAACGTACACGGTAGGATCCGGCTCCCAGGTGGGGTCATGTGTTCGCATATGCGTTGTCAGAGTCGTTCTGCGGGTGAAAGTCTTCTCGCAAGATGGATCCTCGCACTTGTACGGTCGTTTTCCTGTATGTGTTCGTCGATGTCGAGCAAGACTACTTGAGTCACCAAATGTCTTGCCACAACCTGGATATTCGCAACAGTGAGGCTTCTCTCCCGTGTGCACACGTGAATGAACATGCAAGGCCGACCGCTGCGAACAATTTTAAATCTGCTATCAAGGACGGAAAAGCGGCATACCTGAATGAAGGTCTTGCCACAACCATTGTGTGAGCATAAAAATGGCCTTTCACCTGTATGGATGCGCATATGGCGAGCTAAGTCGCTCCGACGAGTAAAAGACTTTTGACACTGCTCTTGTTCGCAAGTATGGACATGAGGACCCTTTTCTCTCTCCTTGGTCTTCTTGACTTTCTTGCTCGTTATGTCACTCACTTGAGGAATGAAAGATGTAGAGGCTACAGGCTGGGGTGCACCAAGGCGGTTTGAAGGGGCTAGAACAGGTAGTGGTGATGGTGCCTGGAGTTGCGATTCTACAATACGGGAATGTGGGATGACGGGGGATGCATCTGGCGTCGACAGGCCGTTACTTGTGCCATGTACTCGCTCTGGCTCAAATTGGGCGGTGAAGTGATTCAAAATGTCACTGATATCGGAAAATTCACCCGTAACAGGTGGTAGTTCTTCCATAGATGACCCAGCTGTTGGATGCTCGGTTTCACGGTGTGGCAGGGGCGTATGTCTGCCTTGGGCTTCAGCGAGATTGCCCCTATCACTGCAGTCCTCGCCATCTGAGAAAAGGTAATCCGAACCCTCTGAGCCGCTTTTCCCATCACCCCGTCTTCTCTTTCTCCGAGCAACTTCCTGGGTTTGTCCAGCAGTGAGAGAGTGGAATGCTGGGGCTGTCCTAGTCGTTCTTTGTTCTTTCTCCGCCATGGCTTCCCGCTGCTCGCCTCCGCGTTCACTGACGGCCTGTGCCTGAACTGCCTGAAGCACAGCAGCCAACCCGCTGAGGCCAATACCGATTCCAGCCACATTATGGTTCTCCGATTGCTCGACCATACACCCGTTGCTTCCTCTTCCGAGCTCCATGTTAGCTTGGCGTTGTTGGGCAGCAGCACTGAGAAGAGCTGCAGATGCAGCTGAAGCATTCTGGTTGAGAAGGCTTGCGATCTCACGTTCGAGCATCTCAACCGAATACGCGTCGACGGGTGAGATATGGTGGGAGGTTTGTTCGGAGATGGGATAGCCGTCATGCAGGGGAGCTAGCATGGAAGAGGTTGGGTCGAACTCTGCGGAACGTCCGTGGTGGTGACGGGAGTTCAAGTCTGTATCTCCGTCGTCGCCTATGGTATCATCGTGTACCACGTCGGACAGATTCAAAACATGGTCGCCATGCTCCATGATGGCAGGATTGCGCAAGGAGGATGAATGGAAACAAAATGGGAATGTGGTTGAGAGGATAGATTATTTTATTTATTTATTTATTATTTTAATATTACGCTCTTACTAAGCACCCCTTTCCCTCTTGCAACCTGCTACTAGGACGCCCTGGATTTCCGAAAGATTCCCGCAGCAGTTGTGGCCTAAACGCGCCCATCGACGTCTGAAGTGATGTCCAGCTATGTCCCTACCAAGATTGACCTCACCCCAAGGCGCCATCACGGCTATGCTGTCCTCCTTTTCATTATGGGGACCCTCTTCCCTCCTTTAGGTCTGTAATTTACTCCACATACCATGCACTTTGGTTTAATTAAGATCCCTAGCCGTGGCTGCAAGGTTTGGAGTTGGTTCGGACTTTTGGCTCAATCTTTTGCTAACAATCTGCGGTTATATCCCTGGTCCGTCTCTAACGTGCAACCAGTAGCCAATCTGACTTTGAGTACTCAGGTCATGTCCACAATTTTTATATTCAGAACATCCGGAACAACAAGAATCACGCTCGTACTCCAAAGTGGATTCAGCGATATGGACTCGTTGACACCTCAGAGATCAAACGCAAGGAACGCAAATCACAGTGGGCATCGCGGTATAATGACCGTCTCCCACGATCGACGCTTGAGGGGCAGCCCTACGAAGAAGGGCAAGAGCAAAACTCTAGTATTGACCTGGCCGCTGTCGATCAGGGAGGCAGGCCACGCCGACAACCAAATGGAGATCTTTGGCGGCCCGAAGACGAAAACTATTACAATCCCGACAAAGACAACGCTGGCTCGTCGTCCGGTCGCTGGCATTACCCTGCCAATTTCGATGATTTAGCAGAAGTTCCGGTCGCCTCTAAGGGAGGGAAAAAGAGGAAGGAAAAGAAAGATAGATGGGCAAGGACTCGAGATGCATATTCAGTCCCTCCAGATGAGGAATCACGGAAGAAGAAAAAGAAGAAACGCAGATCGTCTGCGACATCTAGCGGTAGTGCTACACAAGGAGCGGAGTTTCCAGAAGACCCAGAAGGCGGTCTTTACGGTGCTCGTGGGATTGAGGAGGAGCAAGATAACAAACGTGTTGCAACAACGGATGAAGAGGTGTTCAATCACCAGTTCTGATGTACGTTTTTATATGCTTACATATTTGGAAACCGTCTCGTCGAGTTATGTGGTAACGTATATACCATTGGTAGCTATTGGCGTACTTGATACTCAGGGTGGAAAACTTGTTGGTTTGAATTGGCCACTTGAATAGTGAATTACATATTTCATTCGATTCTGGACCGTCATCGTAAGTGCTCAGAGCATATGCATCGTAAGTAACTCTGCCAGTCCTGCTTCCTGTATTCCAGCATATTTCTAGTTAACCTTGATGTCGCCGTTGCCCTATACACTCAGTTTTAACAGTAAGGTTGTGATTACCCTGAAATTTCAAGGTCAACGCCCTACTCTGCAAGGCAACGACGAGGCAAGATTACTAAATAAATCAAACTGATGATTCTGACGGGTGAGTGTGACTTTCTATATTGTTACACCAAGATCTCCACATATTTTATGCTGGTATATGACACTTACACCTGTCGATGTGGCCCATGCGAACGTCCAGATCTAACACTTTAGAACAAACCAACAACTCTTCCTGATTCGGGGTCAAGACCAACTTCCCAAAATCCTACGAAATCATTAATTTGTAAAATCAAGTCGAGGTAATTTGATCCTACCGGGACGTGTCCCAAGACCTGGCATAGTTTGCATGTCGCCTAAGATGGGATACAAGAACCCAGCACCCGCAGACAACCGCACGGCACGTATCAGGAGAGTAAAGCCTGTGCCGCGTAGTGTGGGTTTACGTTGGAAATATTTAAAAGAGTGACGAACCTTTTGGAACACCCTTGAGGTTGGGGTCATGCGAGAAGGAATATTGAGTTTTCGCCATGCAAACTGCAACGACTCGTTATCAAACAATGACCGACGATAATGTAAGGGTGACATACTTGGAAGACGACTGTAACCCTGTCGGGTGTATGTGTCGATTTGGGTGCGTGCTAGGTCGCTCAACTCAATACCGTCAGCGCCATAAATCTCCTTTCCAATTATTTCTATTTTGTCTCCTATAGAAAGGTCGAGATCATAGAGGAATTTGAATTGGGACGGCCCTTCGCAAATCGCGACAACTGCTTCAGCGAGGGCCCGTGCACCAGCACCACCCTTCGCCCAATGGTTGCTCACAACGGCAGCATCTGCACCGTTAGCAAGGGCTTCGTCACGAATGAGTGCGAGTTCAGCTGGGGTATCAGAGCTGAAGTCATAATATGATTAGGCATCACCTCGAGGGGAAGTCATCAATACTTACGAAAATTGGTTGATAGCAACGATAACCTTGAGACCAAATTTCTGCGAGTTCTGGATGTGCTTGGCGAGGTTCTTGCAACCTTCCTTCAATATTACAAGATCCTCTTTTGTATACGTTTCATGCAAAGGTTTTCCTGGAGTCACATCTGGTCCTCCGCCGTGCATTTTCAAGGCCCGTGTAGTGGCAACAATGACCGTTGCATCTGGCCTGAGGCCGCTAGTACGGCATTTAATATTGCAAAACTTTTCCAGACCCATGTCAGCACCGAATCCAGCCTCGGTGAGAACGTAACCGGCTCGATCTTCAGAATCCCCTTGCTCCGTACCGGCCAATTTCAAAGCCACAAGATCAGCAAGGATAGAAGAGTTTCCATGAGCAATATTGGCAAAGGGACCAGCATGTACGAAGACAGGAGTACCCTAGAGGAGGCGAGGGTAAGATGGAACTTGAAAAGGCAAAGAAGATACCTACCTCAAGCGTCTGCATCAGGTTAGGTTTGATGGCGTCCCTGAGGAGAACTGCCAAAGCCCCAGACACTCCAAGGTCATCAGCTGTGATGGCTTCACCTTGTTTGCTTGTCGCAACTACCATGGAACCGAGGCGTTCCCTCATATCTTGCAAACTGGTTGAAAGAGCAAGGATGGCCATGCATTCGCTGGCTACGGCAATATCAAATCCAGCTTCACGTTCGTGGCCCTTTTCGGTCGAATTACGGCCAATGGTTACTTTTCGCAGAAAGCGATCGTTGGTATCCAATACTCGGTTCCAGGTTATCGTGTCCAAATCGACGTCCAGTCGAGAGAAGCGGGTGATTTCCTCAGGAGTCAGATCGTTTGGGTTCGTTTTGTCAATTCCAAGTTTCTGGAGGCGCTTCAACATGAGGGGTACAAATTCACGCTTTCCCTTCTTCGTCGGCACCAAACGATTATATAGGGCCTTTAAAAGGTTAAAGAAAATCCCGTCTTGGCATTTATGAGGATACCTTATCGCTTTGAGTCGCTTCATGGAATATGCGTGCGTCGAGGGCAGCGGCTGTAAAGAATCATTCGTTAATCAAAGGAAGGTACATGGCGTAGTCATTTCCCACCTAGGAGGTTATTCGCGGCCGTAATTGCATGAATGTCTCCAGTCAGGTGCAAATTAAACTGTACCAAGTCAGATAGCGCGAAGCTTGAGCCTAAATTCGCCTCACTTCGTCCATAGGAATCACTTGACTATAGCCGCCTCCAGCTGCCCCGCCTTTGATGCCAAATGTGGGTCCTTGACTGGGTTGGCGAACGCAAGCAAATGCCGGACGACCAAGTTCTGCCCCCAAAGCTTGTGCCAAACCAATAGTAGTCGTGGATTTGCCCTCACCCAATGGGGTTGGTGTTATACTGTTTTGAATTAGACTGAAGCCATTTAGAAAGCCTTATAACATACCCAGAGACAATGATGTACTTCCCATTTTTTCGGTGCGCCAAGCGTTTCAAAACACCAAGGTCGACTTTGGCTTTGTACTTTCCATAGCTTTCCAACTCGTCAGGTAGCAAACCGATTTCGCGAGAGAGATGTGCAATTGGCTTCGGTGTCTGAGCCATGGCAATTTCAATGTCGCTGGGAACGTTTTCCAGTAGGTTTAGTTTCAATGGTTTGACCTTTAAAGCCCTAGAAGCTTCCCAATGGCGTATAGCAGACTGTAGAGTATTTTCCATCAACATGGCAACTGTCATCGGTCCAACACCCCCCGGAACCGGTGTGATATGGGACGCAACGGTAGAAGCAGAGGCATATTCAACATCCCCAACCAAACGGCTCCCAGACTTCTTTGTTGCATCTTAAATTGGTTTGCTTATTATACCCAAAATTGTCAAAATGAGCATACCAGGAATATAATTTATGCCAACGTCAATCACGACGGCACCGGGTTTGATCCAAGACCCTTTTACGAGCTCTGGCTTACCAACAGCGGCCACCACGATATCGGCAGTTTTCACCTTGGAATCATTAGGCTCTTCTAAAAAAGGTAACAGCAAAGACATACAATGTCTTCAATATTCTTGGTATGGGTATGGCATTGAGTAACTGTTGCATCGCGATTTCTCAAAAGCGCAGAGACAGGGTTGCCTACAATATCGCTACGACCAAGAACAACAGCGTTTGAACCAGATATTTCGACACCGGTGGACTCAAGCAGCCGGATGACAGCCGCAGGGGTGCAAGGGACAAAAAGCGGGTCAGATGCGCGGGACGACAAGTGGCCAATGTTATACGCATGGAATCTACTCGTCGGAGGCGAGTCATAAGAGGGCAGGAACAAAAGTAAACAGGTCTCCTACCCATCAACATCCTTCTCAGGACTTACGGCCTCCGTCACCAATCGCACGTCTGCGGGTTGAATATGGTCGCCGAGTGGTAGCTGAACAAGGATTCCGCTGACTTGTTCGTCTTCATTTAACTTGCGCACGATCTCCACGATCTCCTCTGCAGTTGACTCGAGAGGGACTTTAATGTGTCGAAACTGAATACCGACTTCTTTGGCAGCTTTGGCCTTCATACGGACGTAAACAGTTGAGTCAGGACGTTCGCCAGCTTGCAGTATAGCCAGTTGGGGCTGGAAGCGAGGGTATGTGGACTGCACGGATTTAATGCGGGCCGCGACGCCATCGCGAATTGACCTAGGAAGAGGTCAAGCCAAGAGATTACCCAGGGAAGAAGATATGAAAACCTCGCCAGGGTTGTCCCATCCATGACATTTTCGGCAGATGGAGCCTGTGTTGTCATTGTACGCAGATGATGAAGGGATAAGTTGCGAAGCCAGACTGTGGCAGCGCGCATGCCACCACGGCTTATCTCCAATATCCCTTGTTTACTTTAGTTTTGACGAGAAGAGACGAAAAGATTCCCTCGAACTTTGCTCAAACTCGTAAGCTACTGTGAAAAAATACAATAAAATGGCCCAAGAGCGACGATTACTTTGGAGAAAATAGAATGAATATTATTCTTGCCAGGCGACTTATACACTCGAGTACATGTATTTTTTGGACTTCGCAGGGTTCGCCTTCGACATCTTAGTCAGCTTATTGCCACGGTACATTTTCTGCAAAAATGATGTGGCTTCCGTCTTGCAATTGCCGTCGTCCTCATCCTACCATCCTCCAGTGCCAGCATGAACTTCGCTACGTCAACTTTTAAAGCTTTTAGGACATGCGCGGCATCACCGGTGTCGTCTAGGATCCTTACGCGTCCACCGGTCCCTTGCCGCTCGTTTGGGGCGCGACGACATTACTCGGAAGGGACTACCAGCACCTCGGAGGGTGATAAGGCGAAGGACCCACAAGAAGAGAAGGGTTCAACTTCAGACCTTGAGGCAAAGATGAAGGCTAAAGACGCTGAAGTTGTGGATTTGACGGTATGATTATCTTCAGTCTTGCTTTCCTTTACGTGGTTTTGATTTGCTGTTTAGGGCCGCCTTCGTTACCTTCAAGCAGATTTTCTGAATTTGCAACGAAATGCTGCACGAGAAAAGGAGCAAACGCGCGACTTTGCAATAACGAGATTCGCTTCCGATCTGCTGGAAACCGTTGACGTCCTCGCAATAGCTCTTAAATCTGTGCCCGCCACTGCTCTCTCAACACACGAGTCATCACAAACATCTACCACCCCGCCTCCAGAAACCCTCCCAAAATCACACGAAGCCTACCTCCGGGAGCTGCACACTGGCGTAGAAATGACGCATCGCCTCCTTCTCCAGACATTGTTTAAATACCATGTCAAACCTTTTGATCCAACCGGTGACAAATTTGACCCAAATCAACATGAAGCCTTATATCAAGCCCCAATACCCGGCAAAGAACCAGGGACCGTCATCGACTGCCAGAAGACTGGCTACACTATCAAGGACCGGGTATTGAGGGCAGCACAGGTTGGGGTAGCACAGGACACATAACGAATTTTAATATACTCTAGATCTTCTGGATATTGGAGGAGTGCTGGTAGAATGCTCGATCAAAATTATATACGTAACCGTTAATTTGAAGAACCTCAACTCTAGAATATTTTTATTTATTCAGCAGTCGCTACCGTATCTCGACGTTAAATTGACTGCTCAGCCGTGACGCAAATTGGTCATGGACACGATTAACCTCTTCGTTTGTTAGAGACCTGATGTAATGTTAGTTTAATAGACAACTGAGGGGATGAAGTAGTTACCTGTCCATTGAGCGGTAATTGATTCGATAGCACATGCTGGTTCTGCTTGTTGTTGAATGAGTAAATTGGTCAATCTAAAAAAGAGGTTAACGAAGCAAGCATCAGAGCGAAACTTGCCCACCATTTTGACGTCCTCCACCAAGTCACCAGCAGTGTCTCGGACAAGATCGTAGAAATCATCTTCGTGGAAACGTCCGTTTTGAGGAATCCAGAAGCTGATATCCTTGATGCACGGTGGGTATTTGGAATACGGTCGGAAAGTGGTGATTTCCCCTTTCTTGAATTGCGAGAGGAAGCGTTCGTCCGTCGACCAGAACAAACGGATATCTGGAATTGAAAAGAGAACCATAGCTATTCGTTCAAGGCCCAAACCAAAAGCCCAGCCAATCTTGTTTGAGACGCCTGGAGTGATAGATGAGCAGTGTCAAGGGGAAAAACTGCAAAGACTGACCTGCAACATCCAACGTCGCCTGTTGGATGACTCCTGATCCAAGAATCTCCAGCCATTTGCCTTGGAAAAATACCTCCACTTCAAAGCTCGGGCTGGTGAAGGGGAAATACGCTTCGATCCAGCGCACTCTAAGGGGGGTGCTTGGGCTGGTTGCTGAACCTCCAAACAACTTAAGCATCAAGCTGTTAAGAGAGAGTTTAAGATTTAATGAAACAAGTTTCGCAAATTGAGGATCATGGGATGGCTGCGCAGGGTTGGTCGACGACAGGTGGGGTATATCCTCGATGACAATATTTGAACGCGCAAGGAGTTGAGAAAGGCGCTCGTTATCCTCTTCAACTTCTTTCATTCCAGATGCATTGGCATCAAATATGCGTGCACCTTCAACTTGATGGAAAATAGGGTAGTGGGATGCATCAATCTCGTCCCGACGATACACATCCGCTGTCAGCAGCCATTTGGTTTCCCCTTGACGGAACATTTCTACTTCGTGCGCAGAGGTGTGTGTGCGAAGCATCAACCCCTTATTCAGATAGTAGTTGTCAGTTAGCGAACGGCCAGGGTGGTCTGGGGGGAAGGAAAGTTCATCGAAGTTTTGATATGGCGAAACGAAGGGGGAGACAGACGAGAAATGCGAAAAATCGGGGTAATGGGATTCAATCAGAGACCGTAGGACACCTAAAGGATGGGAAGGTTGGGAATGCAGTCTAAGGTGTATTTTCGAAAGGATTGTAGGTGTAACGTTAGTGGTTTCGTCGGTTGGAATGCTGTTCCCGAGGATTTGTAGAGGTTTGAAGGAAACAAAACGCTTAGAGAAGTACAAGTGAGCATTTGGAGTTCTAACCTTGGGCCACACACGGGTGACAAGGAACGGTAACATGGTGGCAATGAAAAACCTTTTTTTTTCTTACATAACTTCCTGCTGCGAACCTTGGCGGACGCACACTAACAAAAAACACAATCAAGATATATATTCACAAGTATACACTGGCATCGAATTGGTCATGAGTCATTCCGGAGCAGGTATATCCTTCCAGCAGTCAGTATCGTCAAGGTAACGTAAATAGAAAGATAAAGATGAATGTGCTACGAGTAGAAAGAGAAGCGAAAGAAAAATTGTTCTTACAAACACAAACGGTAGATCAGTTTACCAGCCACCAAACCACCGTGTGGGAGGACGACGGGGCCCACGGACAACAGTCTTGGGTTTACGGCCATCCTCCTCCTCGGTATAAATCTCGACGGCAGTTGTACGAGGACTCGCAGGGGTAGAAGATGAGCTAGCAGCCTCTGGGGTCGGGAATGCGGCAAGGCGCGTGTTTGCAGGCGGTGCAATGGTGACAGTTTGAGTTTGAATCACAGTTTTGGTATCGTACTCGGAAACGACAATGGGCGGAAGTTCTTTATACTGGAGGCAAAACACGACATGTCAGTAAAAGTGGGCAAGGAGGAACGATCACGTGGTAGAGGAAAGTCACGATCGGTCCAACTAAGCGGATCGATCACAGCCTTACAAGAAAGGACAGGAACCAGATAAAAATACAAGTCCCCAATCCCAGACGAAGGAGTACGGTGAAGGGCATGAAGGGATTCATACGGACTGGGATATGAAAAAAGGCGGCATGTATCGTAATCTCCTTCGTCTCAAAGCTCAGAACGGCGCGGGGAAGGCGGCGGTACCTTGGATTTTCGCTTCGTTCCTGCTGGTTCGTAAACATATTCTTCTTCAACCGTCTGAGGGCTGTCGTTCCCAAGAGCACTATAATTTTCTTAGTCACAGGGTGAGAACATGGACAGAGAGTGAACATACATCAGTTGTTCCATGATCCAAGACTCGCGTCTGGAGGCATCATGTTCTCTGCGATTGACATTTTCTTCACGCTTGCTGATATCCCTTTCGCGTTCAACAATCTTAAGCTCGCGCTCGAGGATCTCCTCAGCGCGGGGACCGGTCCAGCCGGGCGGCGTGAGGGAATCTTCCTTGACAATTTCTTTGATGATGGTTTGGACTGGAGCGGTAATCGTTTCAATGGTCGTTGTTACTGCACAAGGCGGACAAAGAATGGGTGAGGGTGAGGGAACGACGCCCCCAGGAGCGCCTGCCAAAAGTTCGGCTTCACGGCGAGCAACTTCAGCCTCGCGGACAGCCACTGCGCTTTCCCGAGCAATGAGGGCTTGTGTTCGTTTGGGGGTAAGATAGCCCAAAACGCCAGATGATGATGCATCGGAGCTAGAGGTGGAGTTGTTTGAGGGAAGAGATAGCATAACGGCCAAGACAGCGAGGACGAGTGAGAGAACTAAAAGAAGAGTTGTCGAGGAGATAGTCCTGTTGTGGTGGTGGGAGCGCTCGCGATCACTGCGATGGTGGCGCTCGCCATGGTGAGAAGAGGAAGGTTGTCCACCGGCCATCCTGACTACAAGCGGTATGAAATGTGTCAACGGAGAAAAAAAGGGCAGCCCACTAACCGCTAATCGATGAACTAGGCGACAAGGATGTTGTAGTTTGAGCACGTAGGATCGACGTGGTGGGAGAGACGAGTCGTGAAGAAGAGGAATTGGCGGGGTGACGCAAAATACAGAGGGGAAGATGGAAGTTCAAAAACAAGGTGACGCCGTTCAATTTCCCTGAACATGCTTTTTTTTTGCCCTTTTCATTGTTCAACAGCCACGTGTAATCCACGTGCAGTTAAAATCAGGTGACCGTCGTCGTGACATGTAAACACCGTGGCTATTCTTTCTGTCTCCAGAGGCCTTCATGGCGCTGCGTCGCCTTGCACAACAAAATAATGCTGCGTCCGCCTCTCCAAAAACTCCAGATACCCCTCTTTTGACTTCTCAGCCTTCAACGCCACGTAGCCGTCTCACACATGCCGCCTATCGTTCACCAGCGTCCACACCCTCCATATCTTCATCCGTGCCTTTTGACTGGGAAGCGGCGAGGTCCAGAGCCCCTCCACCATATGCCACCCCGCTACAGAAAAAGTCGCGTAATTCAGGTGTTGGAACTCCGGCAACCGCAAGGAGAGCAGTTGTCCGCAAGAAAAACCTCCTTGAACGGTTTGCACCTTTTATTTTTTGTCCATTTTCATTTTTTAATCTATAACCTCAGAATCATGGATCTTCCTTCTGCGATTGCTTTTGAAATAGCTCTCTTTCCTCACAATGTACCCTTACCCGCCCCCCAAACCTCTGCTCGGCTGAGTGCTGGTGTACTACACCTGTTCCATTTACTTGTGCGAATATCCCAGCTACGCAGAATTCCAGACTCGGATTTGGGTTGGGAAGACATGTACCGAGAAGAGGAGGGCCATCCGTGGTTTGACTGGGTTAGTTTTTCGTCTTTGCTGATACATCTACATGCCTAAAGTGATGCTTCAGACTGTTCCTGTCATCCTTCTATGTATCTTTGGTTCGGTTATGAACGCCGTTTACCTATTTACGCGGACAAAGATTTACCATCTCCGTCTTCGTTCTGACCTTGTATCGTCGCCTCACGCCACCTTTGTCGCCGGACAGGTTAGTCGTGAGTCTGAAGTGCAGCTTTCGTTCGGGAGACGTTTATTATTAATTTCCTGGAATACATTCTTATCATCTTGGCGATTCCTTCTTGGAATGAAGCCCCGTTCTTCGTCTGCCTCTCCACAAGGAAAGACAAAGCCCGTACAGCAGCTCGAAGTCTGGATTCCTGGGGAGCTGCAACTGGAATTTTTCATCTTTTACTCTCCTCTGCATCCTTTGCTTTGGATTGCGACCGGGTCTTCAAACTGGATGCTGATGCTTCTCATCATGGGCTTGGTCAGCGGGCTCGTGAGTTGATTTCGTCCGTATTCCTCTTATATTGCTTACGCGCACATGACAGTTAAACTTTTTGATACGGTCGTATCAGCAACTATTGAAGGACAGGGAAATTATTGCTGCTGAAGTCATGAGCGAGTATAATCAAATCGTCAGCTCCTGGCCGTTTTAGCCCACGATCTTTTTATTCACTTGCCCTTTCTAGTTCGTCAATCCTCGCGTCAATCCCATCCGCCACGATGTCGCAGTTATGACGCATCAATCGGAAATTGTAAACATCTGGGAGAACTGAGGCCTTCGTCGCCGGAAAAGCATGCATCACTGTGCACTCTTAAACGGATTAAATTTCCTGGGGTGATAACTGGGTAAACAGGTTGAAATAGCCAGGCAAAAAATAGACACGGCTGAAATTCTACAGAAAATACAACTTGGCGAAATGATTTGTACACGAAAATTTTCTTGCAACACAGGGTACTTAACCACAATGGCCAGCCTAAACCAATGTTCCGCCCTGTGGATAGGAAAAATAGCTTACAATTAAATGTGTGTCCAAAACTGCAAGCTGCCCAAGTGAAGCAAGGCATGTCTTATATAGTACTTATGATTGATCTGCTGAGAGCAGTGAATGGTTTCTAAGACTAATCCTTTTTTTTATTGACTTTTTACTTGTTCTATCACTGTGCTTGTTGTTAATGTTACACCACTTCATCAGAACTGTTACAGAGGGGTGCAAAAAGAATGAGGGTTTCTGGTTCTTTCCTTCAAATTTATTGTAGTCTAAATATAGTTGTGTATTCATTTACATTCAGTAGTAGTATTACACTTCCCTTGGTATGGACTAATTTGGGTGAATGTTGGGGCCTTGAGGACATTAGAGAGTTTGTGCAAGCCACAGGGAGCCTCTGGCCCAGTCAAATAGCCACAGTGTTGCTTATTTGTGTTGCACAAACAGGGAAGCCACATTGTGGCTTCACATTGCCTCTCATCACTTCATCTCACTTCATTGATTATTATCAGCCTAGCACGCAGAGCTCAGCTCAGTGTCAGGGATGAGGATGACAACTAATCGTATTACCTAGCACACAGAGCTCACTACATGCAGGTTAGCATAGGTAAGTGAGTAGGGATAGGGAATACATACACTCAGTGTCAGGGATGAGGATGACAACTGAGGGAAGGAAGGAAGCGAGCGAAGTATCTATATATGAAGCGAGATGGCACATGACAGAAGGACTGAGAAGATATAGTAGAGTGGATATACGATACTATAACACACCCCCATCAGGAGTGGAGTCAAGTGGGGATGAGACCAAGTGAAAGACGATGTTTAGAGAAAAGAGGAAAAGGTAGTGGT
>Ga0307507_10000440_pt1 | contig 86674 bp, 46 predicted proteins | sample 7_EM_MG_FD_207223 | JGI IMG/M metagenome (GOLD analysis project Ga0307507, IMG submission 207223) | Populus trichocarpa ectomycorrhiza microbial communities from riparian zone in the Pacific Northwest, United States - 7_EM | ecosystem: Host-associated > Plants > Roots > Unclassified | place...
GATCTCAGAGCTAGTGCAAGCCCAAGGGTGTCCTATCGTACGTCTAGGACGCGTCCACGTCGACTGGCTGGATAAGGCCAGTTTCGGGCCTGGCTACGAGCCAGGTAGTCGTACGTCGGGTGGTTTTTGTATCCCAGTAGAATAGAATATAGAAGATATTCTAGACTAAAGATAGCGTTAAAAGAAATGTGAATTTTTAGTCTATTAAAAAGGATACTCTTAGGCGTATAATAGTTAGGAGCCTAAGAAGCACCTTTAGCTAAAATATAATATAGCAATTAAAACTGTCGGTATATATTCGTTTCATATATTACGTGCGTAAGCATATAATCTACGCGAGACGCGTATATGTATTATCAAGACGTGTAGATAGAACAATCAAGAATCCACCTACAACACCGCATAGTATATATTATTACGATATATGTATTCTGCACGTTGTTAATGCATACCAACAAAAACTTTCCTAAAGACCATAATTTAGGATTTAGTAATGGTTTTAGATATACTATAAATAAGATAATAGGGAAGACCCTATAAATTAAAAATATAAGGTTAAGTATAGGTATTAGAAATAGGAACATTTTACTATTATAATAGGGATCCTAGAATCCTATAAAAGAAAGCTATAGGGATCTATATAAAAACTACTAAGGATGCTATTTAAAAAAGACGCTATTTAAGAATAAGTAGTAGTACTAAAAAAAGGGCCCTAAGAGATTTAGAAGGGTTCCTTAGGGATAAAAGGAGAGTATCTGGTCTGACACCAGAGATATATAGTAGAGTTAATAATATAAAGAAGACTAAAAAGACATAGAGTAAAGATTTAGAAATTTTAAGAAATTATAAAGCACCTATAAAAACACTACCCGTTTATTATATATAGATATTATAGTAGTATACTGCTTTTATATAGACTGTTACTAAAAATAAGAATAGAGGCATCCCTAAAGTATAAAGTTAATTCCTAGTACTAGGGCATCTTAGAGGCACTAGAGAGGCACTATATAAAGCTATCTTATAAGAAGAAAAAAATAATAAATAATAATTTAAGCATTAGAAGTAGCAATAGGAGCCTTCTCCTTTATATTAATATTATTATTAGTAGTATTATTAGCACTCCTATCCCTAGAAGCATTAGCATTCTTACTAATATTCTTTTTAGAGCGGTGGGAATTAAATGGACTACTATAGCCAAGGAACTGGCGGGGAGAACGTTTATCTTTATTACTATCCTTAATGTTATTCCTAGGTTCTAAATCAACATCTAAATAGGGATTAGAAAGTTAACAACTAAAGAGTTAGCATAGTTCCTAAATATATTACTAAAGAGACTTACCTAGCTAGAAAGGCCCGCGTAAGAGTATAAATATTGTTATTTATAAGAACAAGCTGCTTATATATACACTCCTAGATACTATATATCCGAGATTACTATATCTCCATAGCAGTAGAAACCCTTATTAAATTAAAGAAGCTGTAAGTAATAGAAGACACCTTTTATCCCTATCTTTTACTATTCTAATATAGACGGAAATCCCTAATAGCACATTAAAGCCAGCGAGCCTTATATATATAAACAGTGGGGATTTAATATAGTTAGTAAAATCTAGAATAGAATGGAATAAGAAATATTAGAATATAGGTCTTCCTCTGGCTGTAATAGTAAGAATACTTAGATCTGTCCCCATCAGAGCGTAGTATCTTATAGGCGTAAAATAGGTCTAGTGTAAGCGCATAAATATAACAATGGTAGCACTTTAGAGAAACTACTATAGGGGTAATAGAGGTGGTCTATAGTGCCATTAGAGTAGGGATAACGCCGCCGCCAGTTTAGGGATATATAGTATAATTATAAGCCATTACAAGAGAATACTATAGGAAGTTAGTATTATTAAAGAGATAAAATAGGGATCCTATTACTTATAGATGCGTTATAAAAAGAAAACAGAGTAATAGAAGAAAGAATAGCTGGAGATATAAAAGCTGGAAGCTAAGATATAATAAAAAACAGTCTGCTAAAAGGTAAGACAAATGGTATTGTTAATGGAAAGACGCGTAAGAGACAATAGCTTATAAACTAGAAAAAATTAACATTAAGACGTTATTATTAAGACCTATTTTAGGTAAATAGGGATGGTAGCTAGTTAACGTATTATATAAGACAGCCCCTAGATTAGCTTATAACAAATTATTATAATAAGGAAGGTAAATCCTATCCAATTTTTATTATTATTATTAAAGTTCTATTATAAAGGCACTATAAAGAGCTATAGTAGAAGAAGAGCGGGGGAATAGAAAGATAAAGTAAGGTTCTATACTAGTAAAGAACTGGCAATAAGCCATATTATAGAGTACCTTTCCACTAAAGAACTTCCCTAGTGGTTTTAGTTGGAACTCTATAAGAGTTTATTAAGAGGTAAGGTCTTAGAGGACCAAGACCCTTAAAGGGGAGGCAATTGTAATAGGCGCTCCTAAAAGGTATATATCAGATAAGACAAATAAAGGTTTTATTAATGTCCTACTAATATCCTAGAGGAGATATGGTTAGATAGATAAGGGGTAAAGGGTTTTACTAGTATTTTAGAAGGATTATAAAGGGAGCTGGTTCTCCTCTAGAGAAGAGCTAGCAATTAGTCTCTAAATAGAAGAGTTTAGAAAAGTATTTGTCCTTTAATACGTAAAGCTCGTTCTACCTTTAACTTACCTTCTACTTACCTATGACTCTTATTCTACACTGTCGATTAGATAATTATATATTCTAGTCAGACTGGCCTCTTATAGACAACTTAAGGTAACCGCAATAATATCCCTTATATCTTTATTCTTTAGCTATTATTATTTTATCTTCTAAGTAGAAAGCTAATAAACGATATTTTAAAACAGTTGCTTAATAGTTAATTCCTTAGTCTAAACCTCTTGGCTCTATCACTAGAGAATATTAGAGCTTACTAAATAGTAGTGCTTAGCTTAATTAGTTTTACTACCACATCTATTCTACTAACAGATTTCTGCCTTATTTTAATAGTAAACGTTAATATAAAACCACTTACTTATAATTACTGGTATCCTATTACCCAAGGCTTCCTTAATAGCGAGTATATTTAGTAGATTTGCTTCTTAAATCTAGGTAGCAGTTTATCTACTAGATTTTAACTGGCTAGTAGGTGCTAGTAAAGGTGTCAGCGTCTCTTATATAGGCCTCTCCTCTATTAAATATAAGGTAAGATCTAAGGATAATAGCTTAGTTAGATGTTGCTGACAGAGGTTATAAATAAGCTTATACGCCTTATAAAGATCTATACGTCTATTAATTTTATAGAGGAAGATATTGGCTTTTAATTACTTCTCGTATAAAACAGCTGCCTTAAGCCGATTAACCGTAAACTTCCGTGGTAGATACCTTCTAATTATACTATCTCTCCACGCCTTAATTAAGTAGTAGAAGATAGTCTTAGTGCTTAACTTCTAAGACTAAACGCTGGTAAAAGTCTCCTTTCTAGCTACTACTTTCCAACGACTTATAAACTTAATAGGAGCCGGCAACGGCGGTATTTAATCCTTATCTTTATCCTAAATATCCACATCTATATCCTCTTCGTCCTTATCCTTTCCTCCCTCTAGTTATATAGCCAGTAATAGCGAAGATCTTATAACTACTGCGGACGGTAGCGGTGGCGTAGCCTTCGCTGAGTGACGCTAAGCCTCCTTAGAGACCTTCTTAAATAGCTTCGTGGAAGCTTATAGCGGCGGCGGCAAGGTGTTAGATAATATGGGTTTACGGCTCTGGCCCTTAGTAGTAGTGCGTAAGGAAACATATATAGGGGATCTATAAGAGGCACCAGATTTTCTATACAAATTTCCTATTTAGGGAAGTTTTAGCACAATATAGGCAGCAGTAGCAAGGTATTGACGCGTTTGGTGGTGGCTGAAATTTAAAACATCACGTCTCCTACAAAATTTGCTAGGGCGCGATGCGCGGCGTTGCGTCTGTGCGCACTGTCGACGATATTTCGCAAACGACTGTAGTATTACCAAACCCGTGTACATAAACGCGTCAAGAAGTACTTATCCTACCTTCCTTATCACAAGAACTCACTTCAACTCATTCCTTCGGCAGTTCTACGCGTAAATGAGAGTTTAAATTACCCATTGGCTAACGATTGCACAGCGAAAGTTGCAAATAAACCTGAAGAGTTTCATCGTCAGTTCTAAGATCCTCAATAAACCGCCTCAAAAGTGTGACCTAGTGCCGAGTGCTGAGAAAGGGCAATTCCAGTTGGCAATGGTTAAGAACATTGTGCTTCCAACAATCGCTTTGTGCGTAGATGTTTGACTATTGTCCGTGAGTACAACTACACTCATGTAGCTGCCGCACCCATAACTCTTACTCTGCTTTAGAGAAATCATATCCCATCACAGTTCTACCATAACAAACTTCATAAAATATGACTCTTCAATATTGGAGAGGAAAGAAACGCGGATATGACGAGTTGAGCGGCCAGGTGTACGAGGAAAGCACTGCTAGTGTACGCCCCATGATTCCACGGTGGTTGACCCGATCCAGGGGGCGGAGATACGAAGCGAAGGAGTATAAAAGCCCTGGGCCTGGCGCTGCTTCCCTCAGAGACATTGCAATTCGTTCTGCAGTCCTGCACGTCGACAACATTCCGCCCGAGGTTTTGGAATGTGTCCCCTGGGTAATTGGCAAGAGGATAGCCGATTACCTGACACGCACGTAAGTGTTGTGCCATTTCAAATTCGCCTTAGTATACGACTATTTCATTTTTCTAGATTTTATCTGTTGTGATCGGGAGGCTGATGCAATGCAACTAGAGAAGCTTGGAGTCTCAAGACGTGGGGGGTTTTTGCCACTGCGTATTCTGAAGAAGAAGATCCAATCTTAAAACAGTACAGAATCAGCCTACGTGCTAAGGCAGGGGATCATGTTCATGAGTTGGATCCAATCCTTAAACAAATTTCGGTTTTGTCCTTCAATCATATTACCAACCTCAGCATTCAAAGGCTCAAATTTACACAATCAGTTTTCATAATTATTTTGAAGATCCCGAACCTTGGTGTGCTTGCCCTCACGCATAATCAAATAGGAGCAGACGTGGGCGACTCTGAGGATATCAACGACAACTTCGTGAAAAAGTGGAGTCGTCTTGTAGTGGAGGAATGCCGACTGCTAAAGCTCAAAGTCTTCATTCTACGTCACTTTGCACTTACATCAAGTATCCTCAACTACTTCTCCGCTCTTCCGGCTTTATTATTATGCAACATTGAAAGCTGGATCCTGGGTCCTGATCCAATTGGTGGAATAAACCCCCGCTGGGGATGGGAATTGCTTGGCGGGTAAGTTATATTTGAGACTGGAGGAGTTGAAATCCTTCTTATGCAACTTATTCTATTTCTATCATATTGGGTAACATGAAGCTATCATTGACAATTGCAACAGGGCTGAGCGAAATTGGGACCCAGAGAAAATGTGGCATCTCCAGACGATATCCACTCATACACTACTTAGCAAGTGTTACAAATATGCTATCACACACATACCATGCACTCCTGACAACGCAAAGCCGGCCATGCTAAAGTCTCCTGTATTGAGCATCGACTATGGCGCATTGCGTTACCAGACCATGGCTAGGAAGTCTCGATCGATCTGGTATAAAAGGGTTTCCTTAACGCAATCAGTAGTGGCCGCCCAGCGAGCCAAATCTGCATCCGTGGCACCGCAGAATCACACAAAGAGGGCAAGGAGCATGCGGTCAAAGAAACAGATAGATCTTGGTGAATTTTTAGGAAGCTTCTGAAGCTTTCCTGAGTCTAATGCTATCAAGGGTTTCTCCTGGCCTAGGTAGGTTCTTAAGATCCAAATAAAACAGTATCTCATCGAATGCTCAAAATATCATGCTCATCCATTTGGTGACACAGCCTTTTCTCCCGTTATTGACCCACTGTGTTCCGCTCTCTCTTTGCGTCGTTGAGCAACATCCCAATTGTACACTCTTGCAGTTGCCACCTCTAGGGTCTGAGAGCAACTGGTCAGCATCTGCCCTGGAAATTATGAACTGCTATGTACCGTAATCTGCTCTCTCAGGAAATCCATATCCTCTTCGCAACTCGTTAAACTTAGCTTCGCCGTGGCTAGTTTCGCATCAAGCAGCTGTTCTGCTTCTGGAATCGGATAAGCAAGCATTACATTTGCCTTTAATCAGCTAGTTAGTAACTGCATCCAGAGCACCCCCAAAGGTAGATGATCGTACCCCTAGCCATAGATAAACCTCCTCCGTTGGTGGAACCAGTGCTTTTGCAAACAATGTATCATTCAATTCGAATGTCGTCTCAATTGGCTCTGATCCTGGCTATGCAACCACACAATGACTCAGCGTGGCTTTTTAGATGCATTCTACAAGGACAGCGAACCTTCCGAGTTTTCAGAAAGCGAACAGTATCCAAAGTCTTCTGGATATCTGGTATTTTGTCTTTAAGCCCCGCAGTTTTTCGCTGGGTGTTCACTTCCATAAACTGGTACTTTCTATACCATCTGATAAGCCAGGGTGTATAAAACGCGCACGGTGATCTAGGACGCACGATATCATTTCTTGAAAGTTTTTGAGGGTGGCCTCGACTTCAGCGCGTGAGGCGACATAGTCTTCGACCCTATCGACGAAGGGAGCGTAAGGAATGCCTCGAGGGTTAGTTGGCGCATCTTTGCTACTTCACAATGTCAGCCGAAATTCGTACAGATGATAACAAACCTTACCTTCCGCCTTTCGCTGAGGTAGCCATCTCAAAACTTTGGCTAGTCACGATACACAAAAAGCTCAAAATATTGCGATGTCACTATTGCACTGTTTGCATTGCGGCGATTTGTCGGCCGACGTTTCAGACCAAACGCGCAGAAAACACGGCGAACGGCAAACACCAAACATTTAGAGTCGTGGCGCAGGTTCTCTAGGTTCCGAAGAAACACCATGATTTCCCAGCCCTCGCTATCCGCCCAATCGGCCCAGAACTGCACCAACCTTAAATTAACCTCTCGAACGATTCATCCACCCGCGCGTCACGACATAGACATTTGCCTCTAACTGCTATCGGTTCCTCATACTTAGACTGAGGCACATCTGACATTAGCCGTCAGCATAATACTGTTGCAACCTTCGCGGCCTGACGCCTCGCTCTTTAAAACCAGCTTGCCGAAATTGCATATACGAATTGACACCGGCGGCACAGCCGACCGCTACGCAGGATGCATAGCCTGCCACGTTGGTGTCTCATCAGCAGGGTTTAAAGGGGAAATTTCTCACACGAACGATCGTCAACTAGGCCGGGACACTAGCCTACCGGACATCTCCACTTTATCCGAATGCAACGCAACGCCAATTAACGGCTGCTGCGGCACGATCGTTCGCTTGACATGCATCGTTAATTCGCTCAGTGCTCCAAGCTGGTGCCTAGCCTGGCTCACCACGATACTTTCGTCGAACCTTGGTAACGATTCGTGCAGTGGGTAACGATTCGTGCAGCAATGTGCACAACCAGCTTCACCCCTTTGGCGAGTGTTGTCAGATTTCAAATTCGGTACACACATCCAATCTCGCTTGATTGCCACCAACTGTACACAGTAACTATAGCGAACGGCTGTGGCTACACGTAAGGATCTTTGGTTGGCTAGGAGAATTAAATTGAAGACGTACGCTTCCTCAGCTCCCCCTTAACTACGCCTCCATTGTGGCCGCCAAAACGCGAATACGACGCTGTCACTGCAGAAAGGTCGTTGAAATTTGGCAATATTGTACGGGTGGAAACCCCACGATATTTAATGAAAAGATCATCACACTGCGGAGGAAGGCTGATCGCGAATGCTCTTGTAGCCAAGCATACGGCTTCGCTACAACTACTACGTGCAGTTGATTGCAATCAAGCGAGATTGGATTTGAAATCTTGCAGCGCTCGCTAAAGGAGGTGAAGCTGGTCGTGCACATTGCTGTAAACCAATTTGTCAAAACCAGGTTTCCGGGTATCTGGGGAGCTTCGGCCCAGAGCGCCAAGGTCTGAATCGCCGGCCGAACTCGTAAAATTAGGTAGGGTTTTTTATTGAAAAATCCATGATCCTGCACGCTAGTGCTCCCGCCTGATTCCGGACTTTCTGACACTTAGTCGACTGCATGACTATTGCCCGGCAGAAATCTAGATGCATCTTTGATGATAACGGCCATAAGATTATCGGTTAGAAAACCAATACAGTGTTCACGACATCAATTAAAAATCCAGAAGTATTTGAAATAGCCGATCTTAAATTAGAGTCTATGTACATTACATGAGATCGATATTAGAGCTTCAGAAAGTCGTGATAGAAACGCAATCAACCCATAGCAAATGTGAAACCTATGCATGCACCAACAAACAACGAATAGAGCAGTAAACAAGGCCGTCTAATCCCAGAAGTGAAGCTCAAAATTGGATCCAGCGAGAAATGTCGATTAAAATCAGAAAAATTGATACCTAAAGCCCATGCGCCAAGTATCCTTAAACCACCTTTATACATAAGAAATGCAAAGCATTAAATACAATCTACACTCAAAGCTTGAGACCTTCCTTGATGAGACGACCAAGAGTCTTGCCCTGTAAATTTATTAGCATTACTTTCAGTTGAATAGGTATTAAATAGACTCACATGTTCATCTTTCATCATCGAAAAGTGATTGCCACCCATCACGGCATACTCAAACTTATGCTTAGGAATCAATTGAGACCAACCGTTATCGTCAAATTGGGTTCGGTTGTCCAGTAGCCACTTCATTGGAGCCGGGTCCTCTTCTTCAGCTGGTGGTGGTCGCGGATCACTTGGATCACCACAAACACCATCCGTGCACCAAATAGCCAGCGTAGTAGGCGCCTTCTCCGGGTCCATTGGCGTAGGTGCATACTCTTTCAAAGCCTTGATAGAAGACTCGAAGTGAGGAAGAAGCCAACCAGGAGTACCACCTGGCTTACCAGTACCGAGAAGACCAATTGAGTCAAAGAAAACATGAAGGCGGGAAGGTAAGGGCGCAAGGTCGACTGGACAAGGAGAGTCAATTAAGACAAGACGCTCAAGTTTCTCGCTAGAGGCGACGATTTGTTTCCCGACTTCGTACGCAATGACACCTCCAGCACTCCAACCACCGATGATGTAAGGTCCCTTGGGCTGTCTGCGTCTGATCTCTGCTAGATAGACAGCAGAAATGTTCTCGATGCCACAGGTAAATTTGGTTGGCTCTTTCATGAACGGACAGTTCAAACCATAGACAGCCATATCAGGAGAGATGTTCGGAATAGAGATGTATGAAGTGGCGCTACCGGAGCCGTCGGGAAGAAGGAAGAATTTCTTAGACGCAATCTTCGCGTTACCCTGAAGAAGGACCGAAGTAGCAGGAGGAAGACCAGAGATATCTCTGACCTGTTCCAATTTCTTGTTCACTTCTGCAAGCTGAGGTTGCTTCGGGGATGATTTGGCCTGAATTTTCGCCTCGACTTGAACCTTTTCTTTCGGCTTGGGACGCATTCCAAGAGCATTCTCGATGTCCTCAATGCATGCATTAGTGACCAAAAAGGTAGATGGAAGATCAATCCCGGTTTCTTCACGAAAAGCACCCAAGATAGTCAAACTCATGAGCGAATCCATCCCCATCTCTGATAGATCAGCCTGATCGGTAATCTCAGAAATGTCAACACCCATCTCCTGGGCAACGATTTTTCTAGCAAGGCTCGGTTCGCCTTCGACAACCTCAGGAGCCTCTGTTGCGACCTCCTTGCCAGACACACTAGGTGCTGAGCTAGGAGGAGTGCTGGCAGCACCATCATCGTATGGCGTTGGAAGACCGGAAGGTTCATCCGAGATGTCAGAGTCCTCACCATCATCCACCAAAGGAGCCCCACCATCATACTGAGAGAAGAATTTCTTCATTTCGCCGACAGTGGGATAATCCGTAAAAAGGGTTGAACTGATTTCCAGATCAAGATCCTCACGAAATTTAGCGGAGATTGTGAGAGACATAAGAGAATCAACTCCCAAATTCTCAAAGGCAGCTTCATCCACAAGCTCAGACATATCGACATCTGTTTCTTCGGCAATGATCTTCATCACACGAGAGGTAATGGTGTTACCAGATGGCTTAGGTGCACGAATCTTGGGTGGTTTTAACGACTTCGAGACTTTGATGACGGGCTTCGAAATCTTCACAGGTGCAGCTTGGACCCTTGCTGGAGCTGGTGTGGCCTTGACGGGAGCAGCCTTGACCGAGGCCGAAGTACTCTTAGCAGAGCCCTTATTGCCTGGCGGCAACATGATGTTCAGTGCCCTGCGAGGGATGTTCTGGAACTTGAGACCGCTGACCAAGCCAATGACTTCTTCACCTTCAAGGATATAAACGTCTCCCACAGAGAGGTTCCCTGGAGCAGGTTGCATCCTGACGTATGAACGGTATTTTTTAGCAGCAGAAAGTTGCTTAGAGATCTTGATCGAGTTCCAACCATGAGAGATATAAACTGAGTTCTCCGAATCGACTAAATCTGAGGCGTTGACAATGAAACCCGAAAGATGGGCCACACTATCAATCCAATACGGTGAACAATAGAATGTACCATCAGCGTCGGTGGTCTGGAATTGAATAGAAGCAGTACCCTCAGTTTGCTTGCCATCAAGAATAACCTCTTCCATGCCACGATATTTCTGATCGTAAGTGACAAGAGCCTTAAACAGTTTGTAAGCCATACCACGGAGAACCTTGTGAGCGGCGCCGGTTTGAAGCTTCTGCTTCAATAAATCGATCTGAGTTTGGACCATGAACTGAACGCGAGTCCATTCCTCCTTCCAGCTCTCGACGTCCTCATATTTGACGGTACCAAAAGCGTGCTCCACAAGTAGCTTACCGTCAGGAGTGACGCTTCTGAACTTGAGCTCAACTTGACCTAGTTCAAGGTCTGCAGTAGCCTCAAGTTGAAGATGTTGACCCTCAGCTGGCATAGGAACCTTTGCAATGAGAGGCTTAGGCACTTCCATCTTGCAAACGTTTAAGCCAGGAACAGTGACATTGGGTCTCAATTCCTTGTATAGGTAGTCAGCAGCAGTCATCGCCATATCGGCATACAAAGACGACGGGCAAAGCGGAGCATCATTGACTTGATGACCACTGACAGCAGCATGAAGTTGTGGTTCAGCAAGATTGGATTGGATGACAATAGTTCCCGAGTTGGCGTGTAGCTCTTCATGGACGATTTTTTGGCACGAAGTAGTTGACAACTTCGACTTAATCTCGGCAATAGGCTCAGGTGCTTTGACTTGAACGGCAACCGGTGCTTCGCCCTTCGTGAGTGTCCAGTTATTGTGATAGTCGAGCCAGTATTTTTTTTCGTCGAACGAATAAGTCGGCAGAGTAAGAAGCTCTTGAGCATCGTTGAATTCTCTGTGGTACTCGTTGAAATCAAACGCAACACCTGCAGCAAAAAGAATGCAGATGCTAGACGTAAGAGTCTTCCAAACATCCTCGTTGCGTCGGAGTGATGGAGCAGTGACAGGAGAGCCACCAAGAGACGATTTCACCATTCCGCTGCATACCGGATGAGCACCAATTTCAAGCCAAGCAGTCTTATCGTCAAAGACTTTTTCATCCTTGCCAGTCGTGAGAGCACCCCAGAAATTAACTGTCTCTCGTGCGTGGCGTGCAAGATAGTCAGGACCAATGATGTCTGCATCGCGGATAACTTCGCCGGTAAGAGGAGAAAGAACTGGAACAGTGGGTTTGTTGAAGACCACAGAGGCAGCTGCCGTCTTGAAAGACTCGAGAATTTGCTCAACCTGAGCAGAGTGGAAGGCGAATGGTACATTCAATTTGGTCGCCTTGAATCCCTTAGAAGTGAGAACCTCACTAGTCGATTCAACAACCTCCACAGTTCCGCAAAGAACAGTTTCTTCAGGCCCATTCATGCAAGCAATTTCAGTCATGTTGGAGCCAAGAGCCTCAGTGATAGCATCAACACCACCCTTAACTGCAAGCATACCGTGGGTGTATGCAGTACAGTTGACTTCCAGAAGCTGTGCACGTCTCCCGACCAGTAATATCATATCACTTGCGGAAATAACACCAGCCACGTGAAGAGCAGCATATTCACCCAAACTGTGACCGATCACTGCGACAGGATTCACGCCCCAGGCTGACCACATGCGTGCCAAGGCAACCTGAATGCAGGCCATACCCATCTGGACGACAACGGGCGATAGTGTCTGAACGTCAGTGCCGTCAAGGAGAGGAATGAACGATGGCAGGCCTTGAATGCGGGCAAGGTTATCAAGCTGGTCAATGTCCACCTTGAACGATTTCAGATCCTCATAAAGCTTCTTGCCCAGCGCAGTGTATTGGGAGCCTTGGCCGGTAAAGGCGAAAGCAGTCTTTGTCGGGACCATAGCAGTGGGTGAATAGGTATCCTTCAACTGGGCTTGCAGTGCATCTTTTACCTTCGAAATATCCGACACTGGAAATGCAACGCGATAGTTGTGCTGAATTCGCCGAGCTGTCAAAGTATATGCCAAGCTGGAAAGAGTAGTCTCTGGGTTTTCGTTGAGATACTCGATGACATTTTGAATGTTCCTCTTGAGCGATGCTATAGATCTCGCAGTAACGGTAAGTAGTTGTGTTAATCGAGGATCAACGCTTTGAGGTGCCTCGCGAAGAGGACCGTCTTCGAGCATGATTGCCGTGTTGCCGCCAGCGGCACTAAAATTGTTCAAGAATATCTTGCGCTTCTCGGCACCCTTGCGCGGGAAAGTAACCTGAGAGGTTTCGATGTGAACATTACGCTGTAGCAAATCCTTCGGGAAAGTCTTGTTCATGACGCCTTTAATACCGACGTTGGCCGGAATAGCGTTCTTCTTCATCATCATCATAACTTTGATGAGAGAATTGATACCAGAAGCAGCCTCACCGTGACCAATATTAGCCTTGATAGCACCAAGATGAAGCGTTTGCTCAGGACGACGTTGTCTGTGTCGGGGAGCGAAAACATTTGTAACTGATGTCATCTCTATACCATCTCCAGCTTGAGTTCCTGTACCGTGCATTTCAACGTAGCTGACTTCATGGGCATCAACACCAGCGTTTGCAAGAACTCTTTTATAGAGGAACTCTTGAGCACCAGCGTGAGGGTGGGTGATTGAAACAGCCTCAGCCGAGTGATTTGTCGCTGCACCAAGAATGCAACCAAGAATATTGTCTTTGTCGGCGATTGCATCTTCGTATCTCTTCAAGATGACCGTACCACAACCATCACCACGACAATATCCATCAGCGTCGTTATCGTAGGTTTTACAGCTTCCGGTCTTCGACAAAAACTGACCCTTGCTCAGACCAGCGAAAATGTCTGGATTTGTAAGCACATTCAAACCACCTGCGCAGGCAGTGTCGCAGTCGCCTGCCCAAAGAGATGTACAAGCCAACTGAATGGCAGCAAGAGATGATGAACAGGCTGTGTCGATACTGTATGATGGCCCGGAGAATTTGAAGTAATAATTAATTCGCCCAGGAGCGAATGCGCGTACTCCACCTGTGATAAAATAGGTGTCGACGTTTTCCGCCGCGTTAATCTCACGCCAGTCGTCGGATGTTTGGCCGTAAAATGTACCGATCCTGTGCAGTTTTGTAGAAGGGGTTCTATTAGGAACGTATCCTGACATTTCGAGTGCTTCATAGGCTGTGACTAATGCCAAACGACCCATGGGATCTGTTTGTGCTGCCTCACGGGGAGACATGTTGAAAAACCGAGGATCGAAAAGACCAGGTTCATCAATGAAGCATCCATATGGTGTATGGCTTTTGTTCTTGCCTTTTCCTGAAGGATCGCAATGGGCCTTTGCGTCAAATCGATCTGCTGGGATCTCGCGATGAACATCCAAGCCCTTCTCTAAGAGCTCCCAAAGCTTTTCATGACTGGCAGCTCCTGGAAAGCGACCTGCCATACCGACAATAGCAATCTTGTCATTTTGCGTACGTCCAGCAGCCTCTTCTGGCTTGATTGCCCAGGAAGTGTGATCCCGAATCGAGACTGTCGCCTGGCCTCCGGCCTTGAGCGCTGAAACGAGGCTGTTGGCAATGTTTGTAACACCGATAGCAGATACGGAGCTTTCGGCACTGCTCATTGAGGTGATCTGAGAGACACACTCCTCCAAAAGATAATCCCAACGCACAGGCTCCAGTAGAATCTCGCTTAGAGCCAATTCGAAAAGTTCCAAAGTGCTGGTTGCCGTATGGCATTTGCCAGTCGAGGCTGAATGAATCAACCCCACTGGACGGAACGACTTTAGAAGCTCACGACTCTCGTCATCGAGGATTCTCTCGATGTCAGATTTGTTGTATAGATGTGCCGCATGATACGGTGCGTAGACTGGAATCGGGACGCGATGGTTTTTGTTCAAAGTTTCGGAATCCTGGAAAAGTCGTCGGGTGGTCGCTGGAGGACCGCTGATCGTGATGGCCATAACGCTGACAGCACTAACATATGCTTGACTGGACACCGGGATGCCCTTTTCCTGATGGAACTCTGCGAGAGCATCTTTCGCCGACTGGTCGGATGTTCCTGTGACAATGGTCGACCAACTTTCCTTAGAATTGGCGGCCTGTTCCAATGCGCCCTTCACAATCCCAACGCAGGTACCAGCCCTGAAAGAGATCCGGACCGCCTCTACTGCGAGATGCAACAAATCTGCCAATGTCTTCGATGACACGACAGCAGATGCGGCGAGTAAACCAGTGCAGAGCCCGAGGACTCGCATATTCGAGGGCGTTGGCAATTCCGTCGGATTCTCACCGTAGTACCTATGAACTTAGCCGAGCTCACGATAAGCATGTTCCCATTACTTACCCAATGAAATGCGCCAATTGTGCGAGAGTCACCATGCAGCTTTCCAACTGTGGAATCTTCACCCCTTTCGCGAAGTAGGCTTCAACGAGGTCGGAGACTCTCAGGAAGTCTGGAATAGCGTCGCGCTGAGCACGCGGCAGCTTTTGGACTTCATCTCGAAGAGCAACGCTGACTCTTTCGAGGAAAGTAGACAAAAGGGCATTGTCTCTTCGCAGAGAGACCTTCCGCAGTAGTGGGTATTGATCAGCGGTCTGATCTCCGAAGATGAGAATATTCATAATGGGCGAGAAACGTTGATATTAGAAGTATTAAGGTTTGGAAAGGGCAAAAGGCTTGTAAAACTTGAACCGCTTATCAATAAGGGTTAATATCACCCTCGTAGTTGATAGGGTAAGTCGCCCTGGAGGAGAAGGAGTAATGTCAACGATAGTATATGGCAGTCTGCTCTGTGAGCCCGTGGACTAAGCCTCTATTAAGATATTAAAGTGAGGGGTGAGAGTGGAGAGGTGGTATGATGGTCCAGGGTACTGGATATGGGTTGGATTTAATAGTCTATGGGGAGAGACGTGCTTTCTATATTTGTAGGCTGTGCCAGCCAGCTCTTAGCCAAGGTGCAATCAAGCGAATGGGCTTAGATCGCGCGATGACACGCCCCTGTCCGTCCCGGATCTCTGAGAAGCACAGATACGGGGCTCATAGAACTGCCGAACGATGTACAGGAGCAGCATATTGACGTGAACAATTGGGTAGAGGTGCAGCAGAACCTTCCTGGTTGGTGCATCCGTCCTCCCGAGAACTAATGGCGTGCAGGAGCAGCGGTTTCTCCGAGTAAGCACCCATGGCTATTGTTAGACGGCGCGGGTCTAGCTGCGTAGTTCAGCCGCCGAGGTCCCAAGCCAATGCGTCAAGGATGATAACAGAGATGAGACGAAGGAAGTCTTGAAGGTCAAGGCGTTGTCTCGAAACTCGGGTAGCAAGTCGGATCCCCATAAGCCGGTGGTGCTGTCAATTATGTCAGCCTACTGCAGCTCCAATGCTTGAAACAGAATAGGCAGGGCCCAAAGCAGCAAGATTCTATGCTCTTGGAGTGGGTTCAGGTCAAGCCTAACGAATCTTATCTGGAAAATGTCCGGTTCGCACCCATACCAAGTCACATCGAACAGGCGCCACAAGAAGGAGAGAGTACCAGAATCGAGAGTTGAAGTTTGAATTATGTTACACGTGCGTGACCCATTAGCATCGACGAATACCTTGTGTTTCGTTGTCGATTAGATTATAGTCTATGAGCGTTTGGAAGCACGCTTCCTCCGTTGCGCATGGGCCATTGAGGTTCTGGCCAATATGCAATTGTATTTCCTCAGCCTGATCGACGTACCGGCGCAGCGTTGATTTGCACAGTGGCATTCGTGCCACGGCGTTGGTGAAGAGGCGTTGGAGACCCGTGGTTAACCAAGGTTGTTCTCAGATGGCTGGATTGCAGTTGAAGGAATGCAGAACCGAGCCACGGGACATGGCCAATCCACTGCCCGAAGCTGACAAGCGCTAGCCGCCAGCGTTAGATTATTAATTGAACAAGTCAGGAACGGCGGGATGCACGCCCAATTCGGCTGGCCAGATACGAGAAGAGGAAAGCGGCTGCAAAAACGGGCGAGCTGTGAACTAGCAGAAGAATCGCTAGCGGCGCCACAATGGCAGAGACAAGCACAATGCAATGACGGTAAGCATCCTCGCCCTGACGAGAGATGGGTTTGAAGGAAGTCACGACTCAGCCAGCATCCAGATAGATAGTCAAGCTCTGCGCAGCCAGCCTTTCGAAAAGTAGTGCTGATCCATAGACTGTCAATCAGTGTCGATCGTGATTAGCCCCTGTCACTCGCATTTCCCCACACGGGTGGGCCGAGCACACCGCGACCTGTCCATCGCGATTACTGCAGGCGTATAAAGCTGCACACAGCCAGGACATCAAAGCTTTTCCCTCACAGCCTTAGGGAGGATCGTGGCGGGCACCGACGATGTACTACTGTTCTCTGTAGTCGATCAGTATTGACTTCATCTTGCAGACCGTAGGACGTCGGCGCAGCGCAGGTTCCAGATGAAAGAAGCTTTCATTGGGTCCAGTGGAGGCAAGCCAGGGTGTAGCAGCGCCGCCCGCCGCCGCACAGCCCCGAGTGGAGCGCCTTGGGATGCAGGAGGCCGTATCCTATCCGTGGAAGCCGCAGGCGGAGCGGAGCTAGGCTCCACCACGGCCACTTCCCTGTCCCGAAGTGCAGTTTCCATGTCCCAAACTGCATTTCCCAATCTCTTGGCGCAAGTCACGTTGTCGTGAATGCCATCGCAATGCTCGAACAATGGTGGTGTCTTCCTCCAGTACTAGATGCAACTAACTGCGAAGAATTTCTAGGCGTACAACCTTCGTGTGCAGAGTCGCTCCATGCCAACTCGGTTGCAAGGGCCATGCCAAGTTCGGAACCCCCTTAAATCCGAAAAACGACCTCACCTACTTCACCTCTTCGCCACACCAGCGAAGTCAGCAGGTGCGTGTCTTACTCCGCCATTCAGCGCTTCAGCTGTTGACCCCTCTGCCCACTCTGGGAATGCGGCTGCGCAGTCTGACAGATCAGCTCGCTTCCTACTCGGCTTACCGCGATCATCTTTTTTCTTTTCAGTCCAACGTACGATTTATGCTGCAAGATTCTGCGGCAGTACACGCGCCAATCATGCCCTACCTCACTAACGTTTTGGCGCTTTGCTGTGCACTTATCTGACATTCACCTATTATTGGCGTTCCAGAGCTTAAAATGTTCACCGTGTACCTCACGGAGACATTGCCGCTTTCACATGTTGGAATGAGGTAAAACTATGTCATGAGTTATGATTTTCTTATCATTCAGCTGTTGATTGCTGCCTATTTGCAGCATTTTTCTCGCCCCAGTCATGAGCATAATAGTAGAGGTGAAAATTTGTGGAGTGGAAGATTCTGTCCTCTCCACAGTCGCTTCCCAGTTCTGCTAGGCGTTACTATTATTTTGCAGGATGGGTCCGCGCAATTTCAGGGAATTGTGTGTTGCTATATCTTACCTTTCCGTTCTTACCAAAACCCAGTTAGTCGCAAAAGAGAAGCCCTCAGAGGCGGGGCGTGGACGATTGCCACACTAATTACTAAGCATCAAAACAGTTCGCGCTTGAAACGTCACGCATAATGCTGTACTGAGAACGCCGGTCATTAGCTCCATGCAGGGAACACTTTCGTTAGAAGCTTCGACGCACCAACTCTCCCGACCTGTCTGAACAGAAATGCATGCAGATATCATATGTTGCATGATGAAGCAATTATTTGCCGTGGGGACCGTACGGGCTAACTTGCTGGCACCACAATCAAACAGATGGTGGCTTCCCGTGGGGTGCACTGTTTATTCCGCTTGCCCGCCGATCGAAGTTTCTCCGGACTGACAGCCATCTAGCAGCAGGAACAATACCAATCACCTAGTTTTTCTTGACATTCCTACATTTTAGTGGGACTGGAAAGTATAATTCGACTGAGCTGTCTGCTCCGAACACCAGTGCCTGTACTGCCGAGGTGGGCGATCTGCTGGGATCTACACAACTTGAAAGAGCGACTATATCTCCGGGCGGCATGGAGCGAGCCACGATACTCGTCAACTGGAAATTTTCCGGCCCAGCGATAATAGAGTCACGCCTTGGCGATTGGAGGATCCACCTGTGCCATTCTTGGATTCCAAAAATCCAATAATGCTTGTGAACTGGTAGGGATATGCTGACTTCGCAGAACCGAATATCGGATCCAGTAGGAGGCCCTTTGCCTCATTGGTAAGGCTCTCAGTAGCGAGACCTTACAGACATGCGTGCAGAGATGCAAGCAGATGCAAGAGATCTTCCAAGAAACTTGAAGGCAGCTGAAACCCTACTCTAACGCATTTGCCCGAGTTTCCCGGTTCCCACATGTCAACGACCAGTACATGTACGTCGGGAACGGAGCCGAAGAGACCCCCGCTTTTCTGGAGCTGCACGCCCCTCTACACCACGACATAACCCTCTATAGATGTGGCAGTTACCGATTGAATTCTACCTTCTACGCACGGGTTATTCCAGGGAGAAGCACTGGTACAATGGGGTTCCGTCTGTAAGCATAAGTCCCCCTGGTACAGGAAAATCTCGAGACAGTCTGACAGATTTGGCCCAGCAAGGCCGGATCGAGCAGTAACATCCTTCACCCCTAGGTCCCGGGCATATCGATAGTGCCCTCCCAGTGTCATGCGCTTTATAGCGTTCAAAACAGTGCTGGGATTCTTAGACCACTGGTCACCTACGGCCCCACACAAGCGAATTATGACATTTATCTATAGCCTATCGTGTTAAGTGATGGTACCACACCCCTCACCTGCAGGCTTTGGCCCAACAGCCAGCCTGCCAGAACGCTGACAGGATACAGTAAGATTTTAAGATGTCGTTAGTATCGATGGAAGTGTCCCGGACATCAGAAACTTATTCATTGTACCTATCAATCGGTTGAAATCACTCAGAGTTGCCACTCAGGTGTAGCATCACTTGATCAACAAGAACACCTTCAGAATGTCTCTGCGCTGAAGCTCGACTTTTACATGCGTCCCCGATGCTAGGTTAGTGGGTTTAGTTCCAGCAAGACAATTTTCCGCAGATTAAGATACCTGAGATTACAATGGATGACATCTAAAATATGTCAATCGATGGTCATGCACTCGTTCTTTCTTCCCGTGCACCTTTCGCTCGCTGCCACATTGCTGCTAGACGCTCAAGGTTAGGACGTTATCTCCAGCCTAGTGGGCTTTATAGAGCCTATAGCTCTCATTAAAATAAAAAGATTATACGCTGAGACTTATTATTGCACTTCTCCTAGTGGACATTAACTGGGTATGTTTTGTATTGCTCAAATAATTAGATATCGTTGTCCTAGGGACTGGCTCTATCTGCTATTTGCTGTATGCTCGCTTCTGCTGTATCTATAGCAGTGGTGTAATTGGTCCGGTTGGTTACGAATTTGGCGTTAGTGACCAACCAACCAACCCAATTAAAGCTTTAAATCGGTTACCAAACCAGTTAAACCATCGTAAGTCTTGGTATAGCATTAAGTCAAATTAATTGTTAATATTATATTTAATACCATTTTCCTCATTACTTTTATTATTATTATTATTATTATAATTGCTCTTATTAAGCTCTCCTTCGTCCTTTTTTTTATTTACTTTTTTATTTATATTACCTATTATATTAAAATACTCTTTAGCGGCAGCTTAACAATAGCTTCTTTTTTATATAAATTATTAATATTAGGATTAACGCCTTACTAAAAACCCTTAACCCTTAGTCGCTTAAACCAAGACTTTAAGCACTTATTTACTAAGAATATAGAGTTTATAAGATTTATTATAGAATTAGAAAAGATTAGTATAGACCTAAAGAAGGTTTAGTATATTATCGATTAGTAGAAGCTAAAAAAACATTATGTAATTAATATTATTCTTAAGATTTTATAACTATTATCGACGATATATAATAATAATTCATTGCTTAACGTCCGATTTAGATCCCTATTTGGGCCCACGCGGACTACTCCTTATTTACATGTGGGGAGAAAACTCTATTTAAGAAAATAAAAAAACCCTATAATCCATCTCCCTACCTTTTAGGACTTGCCTACAAGGCGCCTACGAGTTACCTATAGTGCTCTACTACCTTACTTTTTGACCTCCTTGGGAATCACTACTGCTATAACAAGCCTACGGATGCGCTAGTATCGTAAACTTAACTCTACTACTATAGAGTTATTAGGGGGCGCCTAATACTCGCCCCCTTACCTTCTATTACCATTTCCTTTGTAACCCGGAACTGGTCTAGTATACTTTAGTTAATAAGCTACTAGGTAACCACCTTAAGACCTTTTTATATTAAGAGCAGTGTATTATAGTTCTCTATGCTAGCTACTAAGAGTATTACTTCTTAGTTAGTGCGTAAGGGGTATAATAGTATTACATATTTTAGTGTCTGTCTTGGCCAACTATATTTATATCTTAGGCTACCTACTAGGACACCTACCTAGTAGAGCCAGTCTTTTAGTCCTATTATTCCTATTCTTAAGAGTGTTACTATTATATTTTCTGCCTTTGTTAGGCCTTCTTGGAGCCCTTAAGTATTTACCCCCTATAGCGTTAACTATGCTATAGCTTAGGTTCCTCTTGCCTAAGACAGCCTCTATACCTTTAACTCCTATATACCTCTCCAGTATTAGTCCAACCAGTATTATATTGCGGTAGATGGTTTCCTAGCGTTTTTTTATACTCTATTTTGGCTCCTTTCTCTTTCTTACTGTTATCTTTATTAACCTTTTATACGTCTCCCTTCCTCCTCTATATAGGCCTAGGCCCTAAAGCAGCACTATTCTTCTTTTGTTTTCTTTACCTGTTTCTCTAATATATCTTCCTTACTTTAGGGTTATTAGTTTATTCTCCTATAGGGGGCCCTAGGGTCCCTCCATAGTTTATTTAGGCGTGTCTTAATATACTTTATAATATTAGAGTTGCGTTTATTTTGCGCCCTTTATATTACAGCGGCTTTAATATATAGTTATAGGGGGGGAATATTGGCTTCCTTCTTAAGTAGTGCTGTGGCTATTCGCTTATACCCTCCTATTATACTTTAGAGGCAGGCTGTTTAGACCTTTTAGAGTGGTTTAAGGAGTAATTTAGGGGGGCCTTTCTTAGTTTCTCTAATGGCCCAAATACTGGACCTATATGTTATGGTTAGCCGGATAACTACTGTATATAGTAGGCGTGACCTCTAGAAGCATGGTCCCTATATGGAATTAACAATCCTAGATAATGTAATATACTATATTTAGCCCTTGCGGGCCGCTTATGCCGTATATACGCTCTACTAGAGCTTACTATCTACCTATACTCCTAATACCCTTAGGCCCTAAACTGGTTAACCCCTAAAGCCTTAGATATAAATTAAATGCTAAAGATCTGCAGATTAGTTACGTTTTCTTATAAAATAGATTAGCTGGTATTTCTCTAGTAAGAATTAGACTCTATATTGTTTTGCCCATTCTATATAGGTGTTATAGGCTTTCTCTAGTATTCTGCAATTCTCTGCGGCTATTAGCCCATATATAATTAGGTTTATATTATTAATAAAGCCTATCCCCTAAGTCGCCCCTTCCTTAAAGGAGTTAAGTAGGTTACTTATAAAGAAAAGGAAGAGTATAGGTAAGAGGGGTAATTCTTATGGTATTCCTATTATAACTGCGATAGGGGGGCTCTAGTATCCGCTAAAGACTAGTAATATTTCTTTCTGGCCTATAAACCCTTAAATAAATTGTATAATCTATTCTGGGAAGCCCTTTGCCCTAAGGATGTATAGGAGGCGCTTATAGGGTATGTTATTATAGGCACCACTAATATCTAAGCTAAGTATTAATACTATAAAGTCCCTTCACATCGCCTATGCAGATTTAATGGTGGTAGTAAGTAGTGTAAGTGCTAATAGTGTTAAGCAGTTCTTTCTTGCCCCTATTTGACTTTATAGTAGTAGGGCGTATTCCTTAGCTATATCTACTATGTACTCCGCTATTACCCTTTCTAAGATCTTACTAAGGGTGTTTTCTAAGGTAATAGGGCGGTAGCTTTTTAGGGTTAAGTAATCTGCTTTACCTTCTTTTTATAGGACAACTATTATTATAGATCTTCTAAGTTGCGGGTAGTAGCCTATAGCAAAGCATACTCTGGCTATATCTGTAGGCTAGGGTGCTATAAGTGGTCCATAGGTCTTTAAGGCCTTATTTAGAATTCTATCTAGTCCTAGTATTATATTATTTAAAAGGCGGCTAATAGTTCTAGCTATTTCCTCTATTATTATATCGCTGTTAACCCACAGGCGAGTTACTAGTATTTTACCTATAATATTACTAAGGTCTGCTAGAGCTGGTTAGGGGAAGAACCTTTCTATAAGGATCTTTGCCTTTTTATTATTGTTATTAGTGGCCTATACTTCCCTTGCTCTTTATAGGGGTGGTAGGTATAGGTCTTCTACTAGGCGCCCTACCTTTTTTTTTACCTATTTCGCTATAGTCCAAAGGCCCTTATTATAGGGGAGGCTTGGGTTAGAAGTATACTTATTTATAAACTATCTCTAGTTGTTTCTTACTTCTTTTTTTAGGGTATTCTTTAACTAGTTTCTTGTGTCTTTATATTATCTCTTGTCTTTAGGGTTATAGCTACTTATATATTTCCTTCTTACTTATTATTAGCTAGTAATAAGAACCGCGCATTATACGGACTATGCATATCGCGTATAGGGGCCCAGTTTTGAGACTAGGCAGTGCTCTTTTAGCCTATTTTTAATTACTGCCTAGATCCTTTTTAGTCTTTAGTTAATTTCCTTAAGGGTAGCTAATAAGCCTCGCTTGTTTAGTACTAGGTAGATTTCTTCTAGGTTTTAAAGTTGTTGTTTAACTATATTAAGGAAACTGTCTGTTTTAAGCTTCCTTATTACGTATCTTTTACTATTTAGTTACGCCTTAATATTCAGATCTAGCTATATCTAGATAGGGATATAGTCTAGGGTAAGTGCCTATTCTTCTTTAGGGTTGCACCTTTTGAGTCTCTGGTATAGGCCTTTGTCTATAAATATAAGGTCAATTGTACTTCTGGTAGTACCTTATTGCCATATAATTACTCCTAGGGGGGTGGCTAGCTTAAGGCCCTAGATATCTATAGCTCTTAGTAGGCACTCTACCTATTATTTAGTAGCAATATAGATACCCCCCTACCGCGGGTAGTAGAGGTTTATATCTCCTAATAGGATAGACTCTATACCTTTAATTTCTAGTAAGCTTATTGCCGATATAATATTCTCTATTTGTAGGACCCCTTTGACTCTTGGGTTATATATATTAATAATTTATACCGGTCCCCTATATATCTGGATTGTTATAACTACAATATCTAGGTTAACTACCTGCTATAACTATAAGGACAGGCTAATAGCCTTGCTAATTATACAGGTAGTTATATATTAGCTAGTAATATAATAGAGTTTAATATACCTACTTATCTAGGCCTCTACCCTAGTTTTCTAGTACTTTGGTCCCAATCTATAAGCAGTTAGCTGCTATTACTAATTGTAGGGAGTTTTACTAGTTCTTTTAGATATCTTATAATAGTATTACCTAAGTGCTAGTCTACCCCCTAGTAGTCTATATAAGAGTTTCCTTCTAGAGTTAGTACGCTTTTGCATAGCTTAGGAGCCTTCTATAGCCTCTAGTTTCACGCCTTTCTTTATTATTTCCGCTAGCGTAGGTATAAGCTGCCATTTCTAGGGGTCGCAACTCCTATTTTCGCGCCTACTAACGTAATCCTATAGGGGCGTTATAGCTGCATCCTATAATATAGTTGGGTACACCTTCTATAGATAAGGCTAAGCTACTGCCTCTCCTGCCTAAGTAACTCCTATTTACTCCTTAAGTATATCTTACTGGCGAGCCGCCCTAGAGGCGAACGGTTCCGTCTATTAATATACTAACACGCACATCCGTTCTTTTAAGCCACGTAGTAGTCTTTCTGGCTAGGGTATAATCCTACCTGCCTACTAGGTGCACTAAAGGTCAGAGCCTAGTTAAGGGGTAAGGTCCTTAGAGCTAGTAGTAGCTACTATATACTACGCCCCGCGGGAAGCTAGTAGTAATATAGGGGCGTAACACCCTATATACTACTAGTTCCTGTTTCGCGTTGCCTATAAGAGTTTCCTTATAATAGGCTAACCGTATCTTGTAGGAGAGGGGCCGTAAAGATACTAAGTCCTATACTAGATAACCTACTCCCCCCTCTCCTACTAACCAAGCTTATATCCCCTAATTTTATAAGCTGGCCTATATCTCTAACTGTTAAGACCTTATCTAACTAGCCTATGTTTCCCCTATAGCCTCCCCTATATATATGCATTAGGTTACGTGTACTACGCCTATTAAAACCCTCCTATAAGTCGCCTTATATATATACGCATTAGGTTACGTGCACTACACCTATTAAGACCCTCTTATAAGTCACCTATAAGTCAACTGTAGGTTAACTATAAGTCAACTAAGTTGTACGCTATAGGGCCATTAAAGCTGGCCTATGTTTCCACTACCTAGAGCTTTGTCTGTGTTTCTACCTTATTAAGCCATCTAGTTGCCGTCGCGTCGCCAATACGTCGCTGTCGCGTCGCTGTCGTCTAGGTCGCGTGTACTATGCCTATTAAGACCCTCTTCTAAGTTACCTAGGTGTACCGGATACTAAATAGGCCCTTATAGAGGGGCCTTAACAAGTTCTCTGGGTAGGGCCTTAATAAGTTCTTTACGGTAGCCTTAGGGCCTTAATAAGTTTTGTATAAAGTATCTATAACGCGTTAACCTTAACAAGTTCTTATAAAAAGAGGTTCCCTACACCCTTGCTATATCCTCTTGGTCTTAGAGCTAGTATAAGCCTAAGGGTGTCCTGTTATATGCCTAGGGCGTGTCTATATTAACTAGCTAAATAAGGCCAGTTTCAGGCCTGGCTGCAAGCCAGGTAGTTGTATATCGGGCGGTTTTCATATCCCAGTTTCCCTGAATAGCCCCCCTAGATGGTATGGCAGGAGCCTTAAGTAGGGGTAGTAGGACTCCTAGTGTTATTAAGGGCGATATACACGTTACAGGCTTAACACCATAGAGTCACAACACCAGCGCGCGCAGCGCGCTGCGACGGCTCTCCTCCATCGCCTCTGCACTTAGCCATCATAAGGAATGATTTCCCGATGATATTTCCACCCACGGCGACGTGGACGCGTGCAGTAGGGCTTCGCGGGCTTGACGATATATTATATAGTAGTTAAAGAATATAAAGCCTTTATACGGCTTACGATAAAAAATAATACTACTAAAATTAAATTATTATATCTCCAATAAGGAGTTATTAAATATAGTAATAGAACTTAAGGAATAAAGTGTGTTTTTATAAAATATAGTAGAACTATTTATTATTAAACCCAATTATAAGAACTTAATAAGAGATAAGTATAATTATTTATTTATTTATTGCTTAACGTCCGATTTAGATCCCTATTGGGCCCATACGGACTACTCCTTATTTACATATAGGGAGAAAACTCTATTTAAGAAAAACCCGTAATCCATCTCCCTGCCTTTTAGGACTTGCCTACTTAGCGCCTATAAGTTACCTATAGTGCTCTACTACCTTACTTTTTAACCTCTTTAGGAACCACTACTGCCGTAACAAGCCTACGGACGCGCTAGTATTATAAACTTTACTCTACTGTGAGGGCGCGAAGAGACTTCGGGGAAGATTCAAATGAATAATATAAATTCTATCTAAATCTAAGGGTATATAGCTCTTGCAGAGTACAAGACGTTACGTAAAGAAGAGAAAAGAATAACAAGAGAATTATATAATTAAATACTCAGGGGTCTTAGTGGTCGATGCGTGCGCACATATGCACGCGGTCTTCGACGGACTTTAGTAGAATTCAATTAATCTGGTAGAATTCGGCGGAATTTGGTTAAAGCGTCAGAATTTATCTGTTAAGTGTTTCACCGAGACATTCCTACTATAACTGGGCTAGTCCTGTTACATCTACTACTTATAGAGTCATTAGGGGGCGCCTGTTACTCGCCCCTTTACCTTTTATTACTATTTCCTTTGCAACTCGGAACTGGTCTAGTATATAGAGATAAGTATAATAGGTAGAGACACTTATAAAATATTATTTTAAAATTAAATATACTAAAAGTATAGAGAATACGCAAGCGGATACGCTATTAGGTAAAATTATATTAGATAGCTATGTAGCTGCGATACGCACCTTGCGTGCGACTTGTATATAGGGCATATGCGCTACACGTATCTAGGGAAAACCCTTCCTTACTTCGCACTTAGACGTCTCCTTTTCCTTAAGAATTCGTCTAATCTCTTAATATTATAACGAAGCCTTGTAGTAGATACTACGGTAGACTTGTTAATGGGCTAGGTATATATATAAAACATAATAACAAGTTTAACTGTGGAGTAAGTGCCTAATAGATTAACTTTAATTATATTTTAAGATTTACTATAAAGAGATAACTATATAGGTAGGGACTATAGTCCTTTAAATACACAATCGTACTCCTAAGAAATCCCTTCGCCACTTAAGGTATATAATGGACCTTATAGATCTTATAGAGCTTATTATATAACCTCGCTTACTATTCGTTATATAGCTCTACTAGTTCTATCCTAAACCGTGCTTCGATTAGCCAACTATCCGCCTTTAACTCTTCTTCTAGTAGTCGTAATATTATACTTAAAGCGTCCATAATACTATCCCCCTCCTCTTTATCTTCGTCCTTAAATATTTTAGTATCTTTAAGTTGTTTACTAAAGGTGCAGTATCCTCCTATTTAATTTAGTTAATTTTACTACTTATTATACCTAAAGTAACTCCTTCTTCCTCTATCTAATAATGTGCTTATACTATTACTATAATACCATTGCTTAGTAAAATAATATCTAATCTATATTCTTGTTATATAAAAGAGGGGTTAATTTATATTGCAATCGTAGCTCCCTCTAGTCGCTAACATTTCTCTTAACGTGGTTTATAAGCGAGCTAGCAATATAAGCGAGCTAGCAACGTTAAAACTTACCAAAAATTAGAAAAATCGCATTTTAATATCTTAACAACTACTTAATAATAATTAATGCAAATTTAATAGCGGCCTATTAATATAATAACTAACTTATATAGGAAGTATTGGAAATCTTATATAAGCGGAAGTAGGTTAAATAGAAAAAGTAAGGCAATTCCGCCCCTACTTTCCTATTTAACCTACTTCCGCTTATATAGATTTCCAATACTTCCTATATAAGTTAGTTATTACATTAATAGGCCGCTATTAAATTTGCATTAATTATTATTAAGTAGTTGTTAAGATATTAAAATGCGATTTTTCTAATTTTTGGTAAGTTTTAACGTTGCTAGCTCGCTTATATTGCCAGCTCGCTTGTAAACCACGTTACTCTAAGTATATAAAAGCGAACATACGATCGTCTTATAACGTTCGCTTTATATTTAATACTAAATATACGCGTTATATCGTTATCTGTAATTATTAAGTTCTGGCCGTTGAAAACGGACTCTGCACCTGTACGTGGTGACGGCTACGAACCTAGGTCTTCGAAGTTCAGACTCAGAGCCAACGCAGAGACGTCGCACAGCGTGCGATACGACCTCGTGGTGGTGGTTGTAAGCGTTATGGGCGGTGGTGAAAGGTTTTCACATGGGATGGTAAGATCTCGAAAACCACCACTATTGGTACCCCTTCACGATAACAGCTACTACACTGCTCTATCAAGGCACCTGTACGATCCAACATGGATGCACTGCATTCGATAGCATCCCCCGACCCCCAATAGAAAGCATCGACGACCTCACATTGACGACGAACGAACGCGAACGAACGGACAAACGAGCAAATATACGGCCCCTCCCAACCCCCAGGGCGATCGCCCGCGGAGCATGCGGTCACTCGCCGTTTTACTGCCGTAATACTGCCTGGCAGCCCGGATTACAACCCATGGTTTTCCTTGTCTCCTCGACGGAGTGGTGACCCTGAGAGGGCCTAGCGACCGGGGCCTAGGCACAAAAGATACCCGGAGTACACACGTACATATCCCGCTCGCCTTTGGTATTACGTAGTTAGAATGGATGAATCCCCCTTACGCCTTCGATAGGCCCTAGGGGGGGGAGGCATGGCGTATATGGCAATGGTCAAACAAGAGATAGCACACAGGGGATAGCCAAGATATGGGAAACAACAATAACAACACAACACAGCAATCAATTAGCAAGGCCTAGCTGGGACGTAGTGAACCCTAGCTGGGATAAGCTAGAGAAGGAAGCAGTGGTTCCCAAGGAGTTCGAACATCCAAGGAGTACAGGACGTAGCTGTAGGCCCGCAGGGCCGCTGCTACGGACGGACATGGCAAAGCAGGGGTTTTTCATCCTACTGAGGTGGCTCATAGGGTTTTTCCGTCCCCTACATCAACGAGGGTTTTCTTCCTGTCAATTTACAAGTTTCCCTTGTGTATGGAGTAGTCTGCGTGGGCCTAGATAGGATCCGTATCAGACATTAATCAAAGATCTTACTACTAATTATTAAGTTCTCTAGTTAATTTATTATAGGGTTTTAGGTTTAATCTACCGCGATAAAGCTTAATAGTAAGCTATTAGGCGGCCTTAATAAGCTTTATTAATCGTGCGAGGCAAAGTAAAAGGCCGTGGCCAATTAGTAGCGCGCCTTTATAGCTTATTTATCTACCTCTGCTTATCTTCTTTATCTAAAAAAGGTTTATAAAAAGGGTTGTTTAAAGGAGTAGAAGTTAGTTTAATAGGGTCTAGCTAAACTAGATAATAATAAAATTAGATTTTCTTTAAGTAGGGAAACAACTTTAAGTAATTTAGTAGCTAATCTTCCTACGTCCCCCTTAAGTGTTTTATTTTTTAGTAATCCTTCTTTATTAATATTACTTAACATAATTTTATCTAACTAAAGGATTGGCTCTACTGGGTGGGTATCCTAGTAGATAGCCTAAAATGTAAATATAGCTGGCTAAGACAGACACCAAAACACGTAATACTATTATATCCCTTACGCACTAACTGTTACAGACGCTTTAAGTATAATGTTACGACTACTTGGAGAAGAGTCACAGGAAGCTAGTTGGTTAATACAGGCACGGTCTAGGATGGATCCGGTGGAACCATATAACAAGGAATGGTAAGTAAGTCACATAACATTATACGCAGTGTACAAGGAGTACGCAGTATACGCTACGTATAATACGTATAACACGTACCTCACGTACAAGAGAGGATTTCTTAGGAGTATAGTTGTGTATTTAAAGGACCTTAGTCCCTACCGTAGATAGTTCTCTCCTTATAGTGAATCTCAGAATACAATTAGAGTTAATCTGTTAGGTAACCACTCCACTAGTTATTATTACGTTGTTAACTTATTGTACCTATATACCTAGCCTATTAACAGAACCCACCGTAGTTCCTGCTACAAGGTTCCGTTATATATTTACTACTAAGGTTACGGTATTGGAACAAACTCAGATAATATGCCACCAAGAGCAGTACTAGTCACGACGACGTTAACGGGAGCTACAACCTCAGGGCCAGGTGATACTAGTATAGATAATGGGGATTCTTAAGTGGTTACGCAAGGTCAGTTATAAGAAATGGTTAATCACTTATAGGATAATAATAGGATACTTAAAGAACGCATTAATGGAATTAGAGCAGTAAAGATTAAGTTACCTTTAATTAAACGATTCTCTAGAGAGAAGTTAAAGCTTAAGGGATTTCTTACGCAAATATACTTTAAGGTAGTACAGGAAGGAGCGAAGTTAGTAATATTATTGGATTAAGTAGCCTATGCAGGATTGTTCCTAACAGGGAGGGTACTTAAGTGGTTTAAGCCGTATCTCACGGAAATATAGGCTAATAGTATAACAACTACTAACTAGGATGTACGGTATATATTTACCAGTTGGAACGGGTTCGCAGAGCGACTAATGTAAATATTTAGAGACCTAGAGGCTATAACCACAGCAGAATAAAAGCTTTAGAACTTAGTACAACGCACTTTAGCAATTAAGTATATAACACAGTTTTAAACACTAGCTATGTAGGTTGAGTAGAACAACAGGGTGCTTATAGCACAGTATAAACAGGGACTTAAGGCTAAAGTCCAGGACACAATTATCCTAATAGAAGATGCGGATACTCTAAGGGAGTTAATAGATTAGTTAATAAAGATTAATAATAGGATCTACTAAAGGGAACAAGCCAAAAGAGGGCAAGACAGAGTTCCACAGTTGTATAAGGCGCAGAGTACGCAATAACAGACGCAGAGTTAAAAACTATGGAATGGCGCAGAGCTAATGGACCTAAGCGGTACCAAAGAAACCTAAAGGTAGGAAAAGAAACCATAGAAACCTAGAGGTTAAGGATTAAGTGATTAAAGGACTAAGAAGCAGAGGCTAAACCAGGGATCTTAGTAGCAGAAGACGTTTAGGCGAACTCTATAGCAAGAAAAATGGTTTAAAGATGGAGCTTATATAAATTGCGGAAAATAGGGTTATTTTACTAGAGACTGCAGAGGTGGTTAGAGTAACTATATAGTAAAGGGAACCAGACCAGTAGACGGCACGTACGTATAGAGGGACAACGGTGCACTGCGAGGAACAAAAGAGTGTTTAATTAACAGTTTTGCGTATTATTACAACAACGCATACTAAATTTATAAGGACGCTAAGTATGGCGCAAGCTATTAGCCACAGGAGCCAGAGTTAAAAGGACTCTGAGGAACTAGAGAGTTAGATAAAGAATAAGATTAACTCTATAAGCTAGATTAAGATGTTACAGTAATATATAGACGAAGATTAGCAGTATTAATAATAGAGTTAGAGTACTTATTAATTAACAGCAATAAGGATAAAAAAGAGGCTAACTGGGAGCACTTAAACCTTAATAACGCAATAGAAGTAGAGACTAAGACCATTACCGAACGAGGTTTAGTAACGGATATTATAACACTATTGGATACAATTTCTATCGCTTTATAAGACGATAGGAGTAATGTTTAAAAGAAACTAAGTAAGTAGATAACTGCTAGTGCTAGCTTATTACTTAATAAAGGCAAAAGGCCACAGGCTTAAGATTCTTAAGAAGAGATATAAAAAGCTTAAGACTTTTAAGACGAGATAAGACACACCTAAGAACCCACAATAGACAAAAACCAATGGGAAAGGGCAGTAACTTAGTTTAGTGATAAACAAATAAGTACAGGACGCAAGTTTAAGAACTATAAGTTTAGGGAATAAATAAGAACGTTAGCAATTCTAGGTAAACGCAGTGTTTAGCCTAAAGATTAAAAAGTTAATACTAGGATTAAAAAGCAAGACGACTATAAGGATCTAGCTGCAAGACGTAGAAAACAAGAAACTATGGATAAGTTTAGGACAAGAATCATCACATGGTAAGAGTAAAAGCTAGATAAAAGATTAGCTATGCTAGGTTATATAAGGGATAGAGCACCTGTACAAAGAGTTATTAATAGGCTAAGTGCAGGGACACCTAGGGTAAAGTAGTTAGATAAACTGGAACAAGAAAAGGATCTAGATATTCTAACTAGGTTCGAAGAAAGATATACTAAAGGATATTATAATGCAGTGATAACAAGGTACTTTCTAATAGATAGACTATATACACTAAACTAGTTGTATGGAAAGTGGTATAGGCAATAACACAATAACGAATAGGAAGATTTTTATATATAGCTGGACAAAAAAGTTGTCTAAGACCAACCCATTACAGAAAAACGTATAAGTTATATTAAAGGAGCATTAATTATAACGTTAAGGAACCTAGAAGAGAGGTCTAGGGACTAGAGAAGTAAGTAATAAATCTTAGTACCCACAGCAGAGATACCAGTGGTTAGGTTAACTAGGTATAGGTTTAAACTTAAGGATAAAGACGAACCAAGAGTTAACCCAAAATATACAGCGCATTATACACTATCGTGGATAGCTTATATGGATGACATGTGTAATATATATAGAGCACCTAAAGATAAGAACCGGAAGTACCTATTAAGGATATATTGGGCACCAGAGGAAAAGCGGTTTAAAAACGCCAAGTATATACATAGTTAGCACCCAGTAGAAGTATAAGGTTAAGGGGACTTAACACTTTAACCAGGAAGATTCTTTACGGAAGAATACCTAGATGGACGACAGTAGTGGGAGTGCCTAGAGAACACTTATCTATGGTATATAGAGGAAAAGAAATGAACTAAGTATTAGCTAAAGTTGGACTAAGTACAGGCAGGATTAAGCAGCTAACAGTTAGGAAAAGGGGAGGCGTATAGGACCAGAGGGAACTAGTGTTAGAGCCTTAAACCCTTAAAGGAATTTAAGGATAACACCTAAATTTAAGAGCTAAGTGGCAAGATCAGCAGTTTAAAGTGTTGGTAGATAGTGGAGTAATTAGGAACCACATATCACTAAAAGCAGTGGAGAGAATGGGGTTACTATACAGACAGAAGGAACACCTATATCCACTTATAACGATTTTAGGAGATCAGATAGCCTATAGAGGAGGTATTATTAATCTTAAAACAGAACCTATTTAGATAACTATTAAAGGGAGACTAGTTAGAATGTCTTTTAATATCCTACCATTAGGACAGGATAAGGCGATGCTAGGAATGCCTTAGTTATAGGAGTATAATCTAAAGATTAATTGGGTTATAGGTTAAGTTAATATTAAGGATACACAACAACGCAAAGTGCGACAGTAAACCAAGTTGGTATGGTACTAAGTCGGAGTGATATATAAAGAGACTAAGCAAGGCTTAAGTTATATACCAAAGAAATACCATAAGTATGGTAAAAAGTTATAGTCACTAGAAAGTAAAAAGCTATTAAAGCATGCAGCTTGGGACCATAAGATAGAGTTAAAAGAGGGAATAAGTCCAAAGTTCTTTCTAATCTATAAACTTACTAAAACAGAGTTAGTAGCGCTTAAGGAGTTTATCCAGGAGAACTTATAAAAGGGATATATTAGACTATTACAGTTATTAGCAGGATATCCAGTGTTGTTTATCCCAAAGAAAAACGAAAAACTTAGGATGTGTATAGACTATAGACAGTTAAACAGCATTACCAAAAAGGATAGGTATTCTTTACCCTTAATTAGCGAAATCTAAGACAGGATAGGCAACGCAAAGATCTTTATAAAGATAGATTTAAGGTGGGCGTACCACCAGATCAGAATTAAGGAAGGTAATAAGTAGAAGGCAGCCTTTAGGTCAAAGGAAGGACTATATAAGCCATTAGTTATATAGTTTAGGCTTATAAACGCACTAGTAACGTTCTAAAAGCAAATTAATAGTGTGTTAGGAGAACACCTAGATAAATTTATTATGGTATACCTTAACAACATTATCATCTACTTAGAGAGTAAGGAAGAACACAGAGAACATATTAAATAGGTCTTAAAGAGACTACAAGAAGAACAGATGCTAGTAGCAATTAAGAAATATAAGTTCTTCACCAGGAAGACCAATTTTGTTAGATTTATTATTAAACTAGGCCAACTTAGTATAGATCTAAAGAAGATCAAGGCTATAGTAAATTAGTAAGAACTAGAGAATGTTATATAGTTAAGGTCGTTTCTAGGGTTTTGCAATTACTGTAGAAGGTTTATAGCGCAATAGTTATAGGACATTGAGCCATTTACGCGGCTAATAAAAAAGGAAGAACTATGGGCATGGGGAAAGGAGCAATAGGAACTATTTAAAAGAGTTAAAGAGTTGTTTACCTAGGAGCTAGTTCTTAAGATCTATTAACTAGTGTTAAAGACGGTTATAGAAACGGATGCATTAGACTTTATACTAGGAGCATACTTTCTATAGAAATATTAAAATAGATGGCACCCAGTGGCATACTACAGTCAGAAGATAACACTACTAGAGTTAAACTATAATATCTATAACAAGGAGTTACTAGGTATAGTTACAGCACTTAAGAAATAGAGAGCATTCTTACAAGGCATAGAAAAACCATTTGTGGTTAAGACGGACTATAAGAACCTTATAGGATTCCTAACAACAAAGGAACTCAACTAAAGACAGGTTAGATAGGCGGAAATGCTTATAGAATACTATTTTAAGATTTAGCATACCAAGGGTATAGATAATGCACAAGCAGACGCTTTAAGTAGAAAGGCTGAACTACAGAATAGTAAAAAGCTATTAGGAGCTTTGTTACGAAAGAATTAAGACGGATTAATTAGGTATAATTATTTAAAGATCACAGCAACTAAGGAAAGTTAGATCTATAAATTACTAGAGAGTAAATAGATATAAAAGATTTAAGAAGTATAGGCAGAGGATCTAGACTCAGAGCAATATAAAAATAGAGAAGCAACATATATGCCTAAGTCTATTACAGAAAAGTTTATTAAGGAATTCCATAAGGGAATAACATAAGGACATAATAGAGCTATAGGCTTAGTGTCAAGACTTTAAGAGGAGTATATTATTTAAGGAATCTGGGGACTAGTAAGATAAGTTATAAAGGAATATCTAGATTGCTAAAGGAATAAACTAATAAGGCATAAGCCATATGGAGGGCTATAACCTATTAAGATACCAGAAAGACCATAGGAGGTTATATCATAGGACTTTATTATTAAGTTACCAAAGTCAAGAGATTTTATTATAGGACAAGATCATAACGCGATTTTAGTAATAGTGGATAAGCTAACAAAGTGGGGATACTTTATAGTATACATTAAAGAGATATTAGCAGAAGATGTCGCTAGAATCTATATAAAAAAAGTGTTTATAAGACATAGAGCACTAGATAAGATTATATTAGATAGAGATCTAAGATTTATAATAGCATTTTAGGAAGTGTTTCTGGCAGAATAAGGGGTTCGCGCAGTAATATCTATAGCATATCATCCGCAGACGGATGGATAAACGGAAAGACTAAACTAGACACTAGAGTAGTATCTAAGGCATTATATTAATCACGTATAGAATAATTGGGTATTATTACTACTAGTTGCACAGTTTATATATAATGCAACACCACAAGAAAAAATAGGGACATTACTATTTAAGGCGAATTATGGGTACGAGCCAAGAACATTGTTATCGCCACATTAAGCAAAAAAGACGAGTAGCACAGCTAAACAAAGAATGGAGATGTTAATAAATCTTTATACAGACCTTAAAGAAATAGCTAAACTAGTACAAGAACGAATAAAAAGGTACTATAATACTAAGAGATCTAAGGGACCAGATCTTAAGGAGGAAGATAAAGTATAGCTACTATACAAAAATTTTAAAAGTTAACGACTAAGTAAGAAGTTAGACTATATTAGACTAGAACCTTTTAAAATTAAGCAAAGAATTTTATTAGTTATATATAAGTTGAACCTACTAGCCAAAATAAAAATCTACCCTATATAACACGTTGCAATGCTAGAGCCAGTATATAGGAATATTAAGCCACCAGTCTATAAGGCAGACACGTATAGAGGACAGAAAGAAGACAAATAGCAAGTTTTAAAGATCATTAGTTATAAGGATGTGGATGACAAAATATAGTATAAAGTAAAGTGGATAGGCTATAGTAAGACTACCTAGAAACTACTAAGCAACCTAAGAAACGCTATAGAAAAGGTACAGGAGTATTAAAAGAAAGTAGGTTAGGTAATATTAACAAAGAAGAATTGCTAAAGAATAAGTTACCTAAGGGGGACCTAAGAGGAGCAATTACTGAGCTACTTAGAGTTGTTTCCCTTGTAGGAGGAGAGCTAATCCTTTTATTACCTAGTTTAGATAAACCCTATTAAACCAGTTTCCACTCCTTAGAACGGACCTTCTTATAGACATATTTAAGGCGTTAAAGACGAGCGTAAGCTAAATGTTAAGCTTTAAGGACGCGTATGGACTCTTCTAAGGCACGTTAAACCTTAAATAGCGCAGAGGCCAGCTTACCGTTAAGCTTTATAGCGGTAGATTAAACACAAGACCCTATAATAAGTTACTTAGGGAACTTAAAGACTGTTAAGAGTAATAGGACGTGTATACTTAGCGTTAGAGACAGAGCGAACGTCGCAGGACGATTAAATATTTACTTTAGTATACTTAGAGTAAGAGGAAGGTTGTTAAGATAAAGGATTTACTAGCGCAATACAAACTAACCCCTCTTTTATATACCTTAAGTAAGGAATCACCATCACTTTACCTAGTAATAGTATGGAGGAAACTGTATAAAGGCAACGCTTAACCTAGGAAAGAGAAGAGGAAGCTTTAGGTATAATAAGTAAGGATATTAACTAGACTAATTAAACAGACATTACACCTCTAGTAGACAACTTAGAGATGTTAGGAATCTTTAAGGACAAAAATAAAGAGAAGGGAGATGGTGTTACGGACGCTTTAAGTACAATGTTACAACTACTTGGAGAAGAGTTGGCGAAAGCTAGTTAGTTAATATAGGTATAGTCTAGGATGGATCTGGTGGAACTATATAACGAGGAATGGTAACTAAGGTTATATAGTGTTAAATATATTAACTATGTTAAACGAAAGGGATATTACGTTTAATACAGATAACACGTACCTTACGTACAAGAGAGGATTTCTTAGGCGTACGGTTATATATTTAAAGGACCTTAGTCCCTACTATAGATAGTTCTCCCCTTGTAGTAAATCTTAGAATATAATTGGAGTTAATCTGTTAGGCAACCACTCTACCAGTTATTATTACGTTATTGTTTTATTCTTACCTATATACCCAGCCTAATAACAGAACCTACCGTAGTCTAAGCTATAAGGTTCCGTTACAGCAACCCTTATATCCTCTTATTATTCTTATTATATACTTAGTTTGCATTTTTCTGTTAAAGCTATTAAATTTGGGTAATTTTAAGACCTAGTATAAGGCGTTCCGTTTGTTTTACTATCTTATATATAGTTACTATGTTATATACCTAGCGTCCCCTTTTTACCCTAAGGCTTATAGGAACCGCTAGGACTTTAACTAGGTAATCTTTATAGAGCACTTTTATGCTAATACGTTTTCCTAGCCTATCCCCTACCCTTATAGCTCGCTCTTTTACCTATTAGTCCTTTAGGGTAACTCTAATATCTTCGCTCCTAAGGTATTAGACTATAATAGCATTATAAACCTCTTTATAAATCTCTATAAGAACTTCTATTTCTAATTATCCCCTAAGCCCCTCTGCTTTTTCTATATTTAGTTATATTATAATTATATACTTAGTTATTATCTTAAGGGGGGTAGGTTCCCTGTGCTATAAAAGCGTAACTATAGTGGCCTAAGTATAGTTTGCCAGTAAGGAGGGGTTTTATTTATTTTTAATTTTACTTAGCCATTAGAGGATTTAGTTAAGGGTTTACTAAAGAGGCGCCTAAGGTTTACTAGACTAGCAGAGCCATTCTACTAGCTATATTAGTTTATTATAGCTAACGGTTACTCCCCTATAATTATAGATACTAGACGCGTCTAATAGGCTTTATATTTTATTAGATGCCTTCTTAATAGAGGTATTTCCGCTTTATAGTGTGGTATTCGCCCGTTCTTGTTGTAGAGGGCCATTGCTAGGCGTGGTTCTAGCGGTCGCGCGCGAGTGCGAACCACCGTTGTTTGACGTGTGCCTCCTCTGCGATGCATGCATCTCAGGGGGATTCTCTGGGTGTTTTTTAGGGTTCTTTTTGGTTGGTTTTGGTCTTTTTGGGCCGGGTGCAGCAAGAGCTCCTCTTGTTATTACGTCTTAGTAATAAGTTACAATTTATCTATAGCTATGCTCTTAATATATAGCATACTATACCCTAAATTACTAGTTTAGTAAGCTACTATTATAGAATAGCAAGGCCTTAAAGCTCTCTTATAGAGGGCGGAATAGCGAGGTATAAAAGTTATAAATTTAAGGAATAAAATATAGAAGAAAAGACCAATTAATTAAACTATCTAGAGCCTTACTCTATAGCTAATATATTAAGCCTATCCTGTTCCTATAATCGTGCCTTATAGCCCCCTTATTACGGACCTTATATTAGCAGTAGTACGACTACTAAGAAAAGATATAAACGGGTTAGTTGAGATAGAGGGTGCTGGAAGAATTCTCTAATGATGAATGCTGACGATTAGCAATGCCTACGATTATCAAAACTGGATCATATTGGAAATTTCAACTCCAGATTATAAGTGAATACGTTGCCACTCCCTACGCAATGCTTACACTAATTCGTTAATACGTAATAAAACTCATGTAACGGTATATAACCGAGTATCCGACGCTGGGGGGAGGACCGTGGTTAGAATAGTTGTTTTGGTCGCGTCGCTTTTTCAGAATTGACTCGGCCATTGACTTGGTTGAGCTGGAGACCATGGGACCGCACGCGTGTCGAGTAAAGGAACGAAGCGTTGCTGCTCAGCAACGGACCGGTAGGTTTCTGTCATGAAGTCTATGGGGGATAATCGTTTCGGAATGCCGGCCAAAATCTGTGTTCGTAGATAGAGTTTTATCTCCTACATGACAGAGTTTTTATCTGCTCCGTGATAGAGTTTTTATATGATCCGTGATAGAGTTTTTATCTACTAAATGACAGAGCCTTTATCTGCTTCTTTGAATACATTTTCAGGGCTATAATTCGCTGACGAGACCGTCCATACAATGAAGAAACTCATGAGCGCTTATGCACGGTTGTAATCCCAGATATGGCTAAAGATACGCTGCTCAGCATAAGTCAGGCATAATCAGGGCCAATACTGCGGCTTTGGCTTCGCGTACGGTATCCTCATCTGTGTAGCTTAACGACCGTCGTAGAAGCTTGAGATTCTCTCTCGATGGGAAGATTGAAGGTACCTCTCAAGTGGGAACATGAATTTCCACCCTATATGGAAACTAAAATGAACATTCGATCTCGTCGTTCGGTGTCTTTTATCTGCTTTCTCCGGATTTAGAAGAATCGGTCCATACAACGCACATTTCAAGAATTGGCATGTTGGAATCACACGTGCTCCACGAGCAGCATCGACTACATACTACGGATTCAAGAGTTTTCGGCAATCATTGAAATGACAGAAGAAAGTTTTGCTTTCCAAAAGATTGAAGCAGATGCACTTAATCCTTACCGTCCATGCATCTAGAGCAGTGCTGCCAACAATCAAATATCCTAATTGATTGGCGGGATATTTGATTGATTGACGCACGGGCCGTATTTGATTGAAGCTAGCCTGATTGACGGCTGATTTGATTGAACTTCCAATTAATTATTTGGCCAGGAGGTTGTCCTAGCAACATGCCATAATACAGTGGCAGAAAGAACATAAAGTAAGGTATTGAGCTTATTAATTGCAGGAATTTGCAGGAATTCGCAGGAATTTGCTTTAATCTACAAGATCTGCTTTTAGCCAGTGCCTCTGAATAAAGTTATTATATAAGATAATGGTGGGTAATTTACCTCAGTAAGCTTAGACGTGATTCTATTGGTGTAGATTTTTAATTGGTCCGCAAGCTGTCTGCGGACGAAGGCTCTGCACGAAGCTCTGAACGAAAATCTACGTACGGAGGCTCTGCACGAAACTCTGCACGAAGCTCTGCGTACGGAGGCTCTGCACGAAGCTCGCACGAAGCTCTGCGTACGGAGGCTCTGCACGAGGCTCTGCACGAGGCTCTGCACGAGGCTCTGCACGAAGCTCTGCACGAGGCTCTGCACGAAGCTCTGCGTACGGAGGCTCTGCACGAGGCTCTGCACGAGGCTCTGCACGAGGCTCTGCACGAAGCTCTGCGTACGGAGGCTCTGCACGAGGCTCTGCACGAGGCTCTGCACGAAGCTCTGCACGAAGCTCTGCGTACGGAGGCTCTGCGCGAAGCTTTACACGAAGCTCTGTATAAAGATTTTATATAGAGCCTCCGTAGTAGAGCCGTCGTACGCAGAGCTGTCTTGCAGGGCGTCCGTATACAGAGCTTCGTGCAGAGCCTCCATACGCAGAGCTTTGTGCGGAGCTTCGTGCAAGGCTTTGTGCAGAGCTTTGTGCAGATCCTCCGTACGCAGAGCTTTGTGCAGATCCTCCGTACGCAGAGCTTTATGCAGAGCCTCCGTACGCAGAGCTTTGTGCGGAGCTTTGTGCAAAGCTTTGTGCGGAGCTTTGTGCAAAGCTTCGTGCAGAGCTTCGTGCAGACCCTAAGTAGGCGAATTGCCCATTTGGCGGCGCTTTCTACTAGATATCGTGTAGGCGTACGGAGTAGATATACTTATTAATTATAAAGCTACTTCTATAGATCAATTTAATAGTATTTCTAAGATAATAGCTATTATAGAGTGGTAGATTAATTTTGTTAAAGTAGCTAATCTAAAAATTTAAAGAAACTAGATAAACTATTAACCGAGGCTATTAATTAATTATTAATTATTTAACCTTGGTTTAATTATTTAATTGGCTTAATTAATATCTAATCTCGTATTTAATTAATTAGACTAATGCTTGGACTGATTGAACTTCCAATTAAATCTATTAATTGTTGGCAGCACTGGCGGCAATATAAGTTTTATACTGCCCACAAGTTTCACCTTTATGCCAAGCATGCTGGCAAATTGTGTAGGTCTTAAAGCCGCATTTAATACAAGTAAATATGTAGCCTTCATCTGGGCCTGGATTATAAATATGGCCGCCATTATAACTAAGTATAATGCACCAGCGGAAGTTTAGAATCACGTTCAATGGATCTAGAGGAGAGAAAATTATACCTAAAAAAGGCAATTTTGTTAGGGGCTGTAGTTCTTATTTACAAAGGCTTTTACATTACCTAATAAATTCCTCCGGGCTTACAAAACGTTTAACGTTAGCGTACTATAGCATCTCTCTACAGCCATCTTCCGGACATAGGATGTGACATGCATCTATTTAGTTCCGCACGCAAGTCTTGCAAGTAGCGGATTTGTGGCTGCAGTTCTATGTTATTCCAATTGTTGGCCAATCCAGGCAGCCAACATTATTACTACAAATGACACATTCGTGCATCTCAAGCAAACAAGTAATTGCCAATTTCAGCCCTATTCCTTTGGAATGCAAGCGGTATGTTGTTGTCGACAAGTTCCCTACCATTAAAGAATCCCTCTGGCATTTACTTTCCAAGTTACTACAGCAAGCTCCCAAAGTCGTCTGCTTGTTGCAGAGCTATTTGGACTAATAGTGAACTTTTTATACTCTAAAAAGATGAGAAAGTATTCCACTGTTATAGTTTCGCTGTCCATATCAGCCACTTCGGCAGGAGACTCATTAATAACAATAGGCTAAGCTGCAGACGATCTATCTCCTCGGGAAGATATTTATTAGGAGTTTATAAAACTAAGAGGGTGCTTTATAAGGAAGGAGAAGAATTAAGAAGTTAAAACTAAGGGGGTGAACCCAATTAACTTTCTATAGAATGCCGTAAGGGTTAAGGTATTGCGCTAAAGCGGAGTTACTAACAATCAAGCTCGGATTAGAAGATTGATTAATTAATTGGTTAAACCAATTAAGTTCCAATTAAGCCTAGAGTCTGATTTTGTCAATCAAGCTTAAGGCCTCGTGATTGATTGAATTAATTGGTTCACAATTAATATATTATATATAGGTAGTGGATGTGGAGGAGCAGATGTTTATAATATTCATAATAGAATTTTAGTGTTGCATCCTCTAAACAAATAATGCAAACTACCTTAATAGGCAACTACTAAACCTATTTGAATTGTTTTTCCGCGCCGATAGGAATTTATCTCACAGCGCGTCCTCTGAGTTAATAGTATACATTATTTAAACCTTATTAACCAACATATATTTATTAATTTAATGCTACTATTATAGCTAGTAAGCAGAGAAATTCACATCTAGCTCGTAGCTGACGTTTAATAAGACTTAGCCACTAGATCTGCTCTATTAACACCCTTACCTATACTACAAACTTTAGCTCCGTAATAGGATTACAAAGACCAAGCTATTTCTATACCTACGCCCTTAAGGAGCTCCTTGTGACCGTTATTGCGAGAGCTTTCAGCTTCTATCTTAAACTCGGCGAAGCGGAGGGGCCCTTAACGTGCCACCCCCCCAAGCGAGACACCCCCCCAAGCGAGACACCCCCCCCAAGCGAGACAACGCGTTTGTACGCGCTCTTCTTCTTTCCCTACCAAATTACACCTAAACCTGAAATTCCTTGTACAAATCAATATGTCCCTTCCCTAGTCAAGTTCTTGCGAAGCTGAAGTCTCCATACAAAAAGCTATACAAGACGTTGAATTGGGCGTTAAGCCATTAATTTATAAAGCCTCCGGCGTTCGCGCATTACCCTATTCTACTGTTGCGCATTGCGTTGCTGGGCGTCTCCCTTGATATCTGGCTTATAAAATGCTATTGCATCCTTATTAGGAGGATCAAATTGTTAAATGGATACATGAATGTCAGTCCTGGGGCCTTGTAATAAGGGTTAATATACTTCCTTTAATAGCAAGCTTGTTTTTGGCAGAAGGTAGGGTAATAGGCAAATACTAGGGGGGGGGTTTATACAACGCCACGGGCTCTATACTATTATAAGTTATTAATTAGATTGCCAGAGGGCCTGGAATAATAATCCAGTTATTATTAATAATTGGTTTAAGTTCTTTTAAAGCATACAAGATAAATATTTAATTAAGTACTTAAAATTTATATAAAACTTTAATAAGAAAGGGGTTATGCTAGGCTATATAGCAATAGCTTAAATAATTGTCTCTAGCAAGAATAGTAGGGAGAGGTTAAAGAATTGGACTGTTTAATAACTAGGGTTATAAGAGTCAGTCTCTATTATAGAGACAATTACCGCCAATAGCTCTTACCTACCTCTATTTTTAATTTAGAAGGGGTAGCAAGACTAGGAGACTTAGTATTAAATTACTAAGCATAATAAGCGCCTTTATGGATATGCCTATATAACCTTAACAAATGGCTAGACGGATGACTTGTTAGGCCTATACTATATTAAATACTATAATAAATATACAAGACAACTTGTGGAGGACGCTAAGGGTAATATTTAAAGCTACCATATGCTTCTAATGGATAATTATTTGAGTTATCTTACCTAGCAGTTTATCCAGTATATACTATTGCGCAAGATTGTCCTAGTGGCTCTCCTACCTTATTTAACACACAAGCTTTAGCCACTAGATGTAGGCTGTTTTGGACCCCTTTAACACTACTATAGCGTAGAAGTAGACGACTTCTATTAATATAGCCATACAGGGGTAAACAAAGAGTATTTTATAAAGCTCTACCTAACGGTGCGCGCAAAGGCGTTTACCTATAAGACGATTTGTAACGCCTAGAGAGCTATAGGTCTTCTACTATATAATCCTACAGCTGTTTTAAAGACTCTACTATATACAGGGCCCTCCGCAAGCCTAGAAACAAATTAATTAATTATAAATATAAGTCCTTAAACGCCAAGGACACCCAGAATGGTAGAGGACTTTTAATCTCTATAAAATTAGATTGCCGAATTAACTACTAAGCGACTAGACGGTATGCTTGAATCCCCCATTTAACAACGTCTTAAAAAGCTATTTAAAGCTGCTGTAGGCTTTGCGACTAATGCGCATATATAGAGAGAAGAGAATAAGAAGTTTTAAGCGTTTAAGATAGATAAGAAAAGTAGTAGGAGACTCCTAAGTAAGGGTAGAGTCCTTACCTAGGAAGACGTTGATAAATTAAAGGCAGAAGATCTGGAAAAATAAGAGCTTACTGCCTAAAAGTTAGCTTAAAAGGAGTATGAGGAAGGGGCCTCTCTACCAGAGCTTAACGTTGCTTTGTATACTAGATTAGTTAAACCCTGGCGAACGTAATCAAGACTAGGCAACCTTTGTGCATGTTTTTTGGTGTAATCCTTAGCAGCCTATGGAGGATTTTGGTGATAAATTGATCTGGAAGGGAGCTTTAGAAGAGTGGTGGTAAGCTATCTAACTGGCCAACGCCAGGTGTAATATCATGGCTATAATATACCTGGAAACTTCTAAGCCGTTTTCTTCTGTAATAAGAAGCGTAGTCGCTTTAATTTGGGCTATTTAGATCTAGAATATAGGCGTTGTTGGTTTAATTATTAATATAAATGTATCTGGGTACATATGTCTCGCTTGGGGGGGTGTCTCGCTTGGGGGGGGGGTGGCACGTTAAAGGAGGAGGCCAAATAAATACTGTTCTTTATTAACCACGTTATATACTTATATATTTACTGCGCGCATGCGATTCGCGAGGTCCTACTTAGTAAATTTGTCAACTCAGAAGGCTATATTTTGATATTATTGGAGTTATAGTAGTGGGTAGTCAAATTGTTCCCTAGGCCGATTTTTAAACTTCAAAATTCAACTACAACACCATACCAAGACTCTATTTTATCAATCTTCCAATCAATTCGTAATTAAGCCTGCCAAAATCCTCCCAATCAATCATCAATCAAGCCTGGAGCTGGATTTTATCAATTAAGTCAAGTTTAGGGTCACAAGCTTGCTTGCTTAATTGTTAGCAACTCTGCGCTAAAGGCCAGCACTGTCCATCCTTAAGGATCTCCTATAGATCCGTTGGGGCGCAGTAGAACTGGCTAGGGTGGCGGAAGGCTTTACAATTACTATTTTATAGGCTGTGATCCAGGCGTCCAATACATAGTAGAGGCAGAAGGAAATGATGCTAGCGTTCGTGGCTTAATTAAGATGGCTGGCTGTGAATTTGCATGGATCACTTGCCGCTCGAGGTGTGTGCATAACTTGACGACTGCTTTCGTACCATTCGGCCCAAGCAGTGATCTTTTTGGACTGGAGTGGAGTGGATCTGAGCTCAAATCCACTCCATCCGGCTTATAAATTGTTTAACTCTAGGAGCTCCATGGAGCTCTAGTGCATTTATATACTAAATATAGAAAGTCTTGGCGTTAGCGTGGTGTTGTAAAAGAAAGGGTAGATGTAAAATAACTTACTAAAAGCTACCTATATTATACCTCACTAATAACCTTATTCTCGTAGTCAATCTTAATAGCCGTATATTGCTTGTCTAGCTTCTCTTCCTCCTTATTAGTTACGTCGTCCTCTACCTAAGCAGCTGCCTCTGTGGCAATGGCAGCAGCAAGTCAGGCCTACTGCTTCCTTAAGTGGCACCCTTTTATAAGGCTCTCCTACCAACTTATCTACTTCCTTATTGTTAAATATACCTTTTAGCGGTAGCCCATATAAATGCCAAAGAACCTTATTTGCCTTAATTATACTTATTTATAATTAGGAACGCCGGTTACTAGGAAAGATCTTACAGCTGCTAAAGAGTTACTCATATTTATCGCCTATAGGAGGCACGGCCAATATATTAAGCGCAAATTAAGCAAGATCTGGCTGGCTCTTATAGCTGTCCTACTAGTATTATAAGACGTTAAAGTGTTAATTCTTAACAAGAAGTACGCGGTTAGTAGCAAGATATTCCTTAAAGTAATTAATTAGTAATAGGTCGTTGCATTCTTAATAAGTCATCTTAATGGGTTAACAAATATTAATCTATAGTGGCAGTAAGAAAAAAGATGAGGATAAACCAATCAAAGAGACGACGACGATAACGACGACAACGACGACAGGGGCAAGAGGAACGTCACTTGTATACACTATCAGATTATATAGTTCGTACACCCAATTATAAAATTAAAGCTCATCCTTAGTCGCTGATTAGCTTACCTTTATATTACACCTGCTAAATTAGGTTAGAGAATTGGAGCTCCAAGAGCTCCACGGCTTCAAATCCACTCCATCCAACCAATCAAATTAACAGGATCCAGTCCAGTCAAACTACGGCTCCACCATGGAGATCCAAGATTAACCCAGTCCAAAAAGATCACTGGGCCCAAGTCTGGCCATGATAAGACTATTGACGGTCACGTACCCCTAATCAACTTTGATGGCCCAAGAATTAGAAATAAATTGATATTGGCAAGCGGTTAGCCAAGTTGAAAATATTAATCTAAAAAAGCTAAAAGAACGCGCATTGAAAAATCTCTTCAGATCAACTCCCCATCAGTGTGTCCAATAGTTAGCGACGCTGGCAGCGTAGCTGCCAAGAAGCTGATAATGTAAGCAGTCAGTCAGCGTATAGAGTAGTTACAGTCAGCCAACAGTCAGTCAGCATAAATTCTATAGCGCGCTGAAAGCTCGCTGCCTTAGTGGTAAGATTAGGAAGATAGGGAAGATAGGGAAGATAAGCAACTAGTTAAGCCGTAATGTAGGAAGGTTCCTTATAAATCTAATAACGATTTAGCTAATAAATATATATAGTTATTAGTTGTTAACAAAAGCCTTACTTCTATATATAATTAAGAGCGGATTAAGCTTGCTAGTAAGCTTAATCGCTACTATAACGCAGGCCTTAAGTTTATTAAGATTAGTACCAATAACAGTAATAAGGTAAATAATATCGTTCCTAATCCTCTTACCTAGTGGCTTAATATTAGTTAAGTTCTCTATCTAACACTTACTAAGATCGCTCTATATATAAATAAGTCTTTAATTAAGCTAAAAAGATTATTACTAATTAGCGTAATTAACTATTAGCCGATACTATTAAATCGGATTAGTACTAGTGTTGGTATGCTTTAACAACGTGCAGAATACATATATCACAATGATATATACTATGCGGTGTTGTAGATGGATGTTGTCTTCTAATACGAAGAAGGGTGAGGAACTTAAGGTTCCTTACCATGCTAGTGCCGCGGTAACACGTGACGGTAACTTGCCTCACGTAACGGCAACTTGCCACACGTGGCGGCAATTTGCCTCCTATTGCAATGCAATATATTCTAGCTATACTGGGAGTACTTTAGAAAATACGGAGGACTAGTATCCTATAACTGTGCAGTTCGAAAATCTATATATACGCTTCTCTTTCTTTTCTTCCTTCCTTCCTTCCTTCCTTCCTTATGCCTTTATATTAGTGCTATTGTCAGTAGCACATTCTACCCATTCTACTGTCTTTAACTCGATTTGGTTTGTGTTAATAAGTCGCTTAAGAGCTAATAACGGTTTACTTTTAGTTATAGCGTTTATAGGGTTACTGTCTCCATTGATTTACTTAACTTTAGCTATTTCGCGTCTTTTATATAACTGATATAGGCATATAATATCAATTATGAGTCTCTTCTCCTGTGTAGTTCCTAGTTTAACGAGGCATTTATAGATTAACTTTAAATCGGTGTAAAGGATAAGCGGTAGGCTAATATTAAGTTGCAATTTAACTGTGGCCTTAATTGTAGCGCTAATGTTGAAACTATGGGCTATAGCATATAATTTGGAGGCTAGTACGCTTCTAGTGATTCTCTTACACTTAACTAAGGACCAGTGGACAATATTCGCCTTATTTAATAAGTCTGCTAGTACTAGGATGTATCTAATCTATAATAAGAGATCCTTGTTGTTTGTAAATAAGGAATTAGTGAATATAAGTAGTTATAATGTCTCTATATTGAGTTTAACAAAGTTTAAACCTTTTATTAGGTTCTTAATTTGCCACTAAATCCTCTTATTAAGTAGTTTTGCGTTTTTCTTGTTAGGGTTGATTACCTGGGCAGCGTAGGATAAATTAAAAGAAGCTTTAGGCTGGCATACAGACGTAATATAAGCTCCTCTTGCTTGTTGGGCGATGTATTGGTCCTTAAGTGTGAGTGCTATGCGAATAGTGCCTCTGGAACTAGTTGTTGTGATAGCTTCCTTAATATTAATAAGGGTTAAGTTCTGGCATTGGCGCTCCTATATAAGCGTGATTATATAATCCTGTTATTAGATAATGCCTCCGTTAAACTTAATTGGGTATTCCAGTGTAAGTTATTCGCGTTCCTTAGTTAGGAACTTAGCTTTTTTAATCTTCTCCTATTCTGAAGCTGCAAAGACTAAGTTGGCTAGTAGGAGGGTGTTATTAGTCTATAAACCAACTATTTCAAAATTTGTGGGGTTGTTAAGGTGGAGTAAGCAGGGGTTATAAGTAAATTGGCTTATATTTAGTTCTTTAATATAGTAGTTATAGTAAGTCTTAAACCAATAATTGCCTGCCTCAGGAATGCCGTATAAAGGTCTAATAACCTTTAGAATTGTGCCTTGTGAGACTCTAAGTGCCGTACTAAGTTTGAGAGGTGCCCTGATATAGAAGTCTCGATTTAGTCTTATAGCTAATTGTATATAGGCCTATAAAATATCTTGTAAGTAGAGATATGTGCCACTGTTCTAAGTTATGGCTGTAATACAGAGAATAAGGCATTGGCTGACTCGTTAGATTGTAGGTGATTGGGTTAATATAAGGTCTTTTTCTGGGTTATTATATACCTGTATAACTAGTCTTGACTTCTTAAAGGCTTTATTAGAACTGGGGTTCTTAATCTCGTTAATAAATCTAGAGTTAAATACTTTGTTACTTTGTGGTATATCTTTAGGGTTAACTAGTTCGAAAACTCCTTTCTTAAGTAATCCCTTAATTTCCTTTTGGCGTGATACTATAAACTAATTGGACTTTATAAGTTGATTATTGTCCTTATCTTGTAGATATATTAAAATGTTCGCGGCACTAGCTTTAATAGGGTACTTGCGTGGTCTACCTCTTCTATACTTAATGGGTTGAGGTCCAGGCTCAGTTTAAGGTAGGGGTTTAGGTTTAGTTTAAGGTAGGGGTTTAGGCTTAGTTTAAGGTGGTTTGCTTTTATTATCTTCTAGTTATATATCCTCTGTAATCTTAGGGTCTACTAGATATGGTTTCACGACCGTACTGTAGAAGTTGGTGGGTCTGTGGGGAAGTTGTATAGTATAGGTCTTATTTTTAATGCTGAGTAGGTTATACGGACCAGACCAGTAGCTAGGTTGGCCTATAGGTCCTTCTCTCTATACCAATACGGGTGAGTTAAGTGGTAGGTTATGGATTGCAGTTGTTTTGGGTCTGTTGTACATGTTAAGGGTATTTGCTACTTAGCGCTTAGCTCTAAGCTTTTTAACTTCTTCTATAGCCTTTTTAAGAGCTGCTGCTTATTGTATAACTGTAGGGTTAGGTGCGTTGGATTCTACTATGCGTGGGTAAGCTCCGAATACTAGTAAGGTGGGTATAAGACCGTTAGGGCCTGTGGAATCGTTGATTGCTTTAAAGGCTATTTATAGGGCTATGTCCTTACTAATATCTGGCAGTTCTGCAGTAATGATATGGTATATACAACGGAGGGGGCTATGGTAGCGTTCTACTATTCTAATTGAATTATGGGCTTTAATAGGTACACTTCTTATAACTATTCCAAATATTATGGTGTATTGTTTGAATTCCTTGCTTATAAAATTCTTGCCTGTATTGTGTGTAATAATATTAGAAGGTCCTAGGTATATGTTAATCTAGCACATTTATAATATATCCTATGTATGCTTAGCGCTGATGTTTTGCAGCTATCTGCTAGCTTAAAATTGTGTTCCTTTATTAACGATATATAAAAGGGGTGCGCTATTAATATATATAATATTAACCACGATTAAATAGTTGAAATTAATATTATTATATAAGGTAAATCTAAATCTACTAGGCGACTTTCTATATTTTTAACAATGGTGGTAGTAGCGTATAAGATGATCTAAGGTCTTGCTGTTAATATTATGCCCTAAGCGTTTAAGTACTCGTATAAGACGCTTAGCTGAAGGGTAGCTAAAACGGCGATATAGTCGCTTTAATTCTATATTGGTGAGGTAGTAGGGGTTTTGTTTAAATAACTTAGTTAAATAAGTATACAGGGATGTGTTCTAAAGTAGGAAAGGGTAGCTAAAGTAATATATAACGGGTACTTCGCTTTAAGGGGTGATTAGCATATTTTTTAGGTTGTTATAGTATACTTATAGGTGATCTATGTCTGCTAAGTAAAGTAAAAATGGGGTGTTGACCTTAATAATATAAAACTTAATTATGCTAATTATTTAACCCACTACTTATTACCTAAAATGGGCAGAAGGCTCGTACCTAAGGTTGTATATTAAATTAGGGGAACCAGCTATATACTAGCGATAGACGACTTTTGGAGCTTTTGCTGCACCCGGCCCAAAAAGACCAAACCAACCAAAAGAACCCTGAAAAACACCCTAATAATCCCCTAAGATGCATGCATTACAGGGGAGGCATAGGTGGAACGACAGTGGTACGTAGTCGCGCGCAACCGCCAGACCTATACCCAACAACGGCCCCCCACAACAACAATAAGGACGGGCGAATACTACACCAGAAAGCGGAAATACCCTAATTAAGAAGGCATCTGACAAAATATAAAGCCTATTAGACGCGTCTAGTATCTGGAACTGTGGGGGAGTATCTGTTAGCTATTACAAACTAATGCAGCTAGTAGAATGGCTCTAGTCTAGCGAACCTTAGGCGCCCCTCTAGCAAACCCTTAATTAAATCCTCTAATGGCTAAACAAAATTAAAGATAAATAAAACCCCCCCCTATAGGCGAACCGCACCTAGGCCGCTATAGCTGCGCTCCTATAGTATAGGGAACCTACCCCCTTAAAGATAATAACTGGGTATATAATCACAATATAACCAAATATAGAAAAGGCAGAGGAACTTAGGGGACAATCAGAAACAGAAGTTTTTATAAAGATTTATAAGGAGGTCCACAACACCGTCACAGTCTGATACCTTAGGAGTAGAGACATTAGAGTCACCCTAAAGGACTAATAGGTAAATGAATGGGCCATAAGGGTAGGGGATAGGCTAGGAGAGCGTATTGGCATAAAAGTGCTTTATAAAGATTACCTAGTTAAAGTCCTGTCGGTTCCCATAAGCCTTAGGGTAGAAAGGGGACGCTAGGCGGACAATATAGCAACTATATAGGAGATAGTAAAACAAACGGAACGCCTTATACTAGGACTTGTAATTACCTAGATCTAATGGCTTTAACAGGAAAATATAAACTAAGTATATAATAAGAACAATGAGAGAATATAAAGGGCGCTAAAGACTTGCTAGGGAGACGACAAATAAATACATAGCTCCCTTATTATTAGCGTATATATACTAGGAATGTAAAAACTCCTTATCTAAAAAGGAATAATTATAAATGGCCTTATATATAACACAAGGCTCTATAACTACAGACTATACCTAGAATGATATTATTGCTGTGTATAATGGGGATATACCTAATCCATATGCGCAGTATAGGTGTGCTGCGGCTACTGTGCAGGCCCTTATAATATAAGACAATATATAAATTAAGACTAAATAAAATGCGCGAACTGTTACCAAAGCACATATAAGGTGTGGGAGAGAGAAGACTGCATTAAATATAGGAGACGGAAGAAAAGGGCTTAATAGCTACGGGAACAACTACACGCTAGGTTATATGAATGGAAACAATAGGCGATAAGCTAGGGGGACGCAGGTGTCTTCCTAGCGTTTCTTACCTTTAATACTAGGGGGCTAAGCCAGCCATCCTAAGCCTTAACGGGCTAAAAGCGACACTGTGTGATATTACCAGACTAAATAGGGACATAAGGGATACATAGGACACAAGGGAGAGGACGCTTAGTAGGAAGACCCCTATAGACGGTTACGGCAAGTTTAAGGCCGGGATAATTAAGAATTAGATTTAACGCGGTAAATATAATATACATAGCTGGCTTATAAGGGGCATATAGCTAACTGGCAAGAATGGGGGAAGAACTAGAGGCAATAACAGACTTAGATTTAGAAAGGCTAGTAGGAACATAAGACACAGGAATAGAAAGCTCTATATAAAATAAGTAGTAGCTAGGGAGTAAATACAGGAGATGGAAGTTCTAAATATTTTAGAGAAAGTGGAAATGGAAGAAGTAAGGAGCAAAGGAAAGGCGAAGGACCCCCACTAGGGGTCCGCTACTTAACCATTATATAGTACAACTGCGGCAATATGAACCACCGTCTAGCAAGGCCCCTACTAGACAGTCTAGACCCAGAGAAATATTATATTCTTGCTATATAAGAGCCGTATTATAATACCTATATATAATTAATATACTGCCCCTAAGGATTCCAGCTCCTATATAAACCAAAAGCAGCCATATACGTATGCTTTATAATTAGTAAAAATATCAGCCTTACCTTATGGTTATAGCAGGCAGTTAACCTAGATATTACAGTTATAACTATCTAGATATATAGGGGACTAGTATAAATTATTAATGTCTATAACCCTAGGGTTAAAGGGGTAGCATAGATAGAGAATATTATATCTATAATAAGCTTGCTAGAAACTGAACACGCGGAGTTTATCCTACTAGGAGACATAAACCTCTACCACCTATAGTAGGGGGGCATCTATATTGCTGCTAATTAATAGGTAGAGTGCCTACTAAGAGCTATAGATAATGGGGGCCTTAAGCTAGCTACCCCCCTAGGTATAATTATATGGCAATAGGGCACTGCTAAAAGTACAATTAACCTCACGATTATGGACGAAAACCTATACTAGAGACTTAAAAGGTGCTCCCCTAAAGAAGAATAGGCACTTACCTTAGACCATATCCCTATTTAGATACAACTAGATCTAGATATTAAGGCGCAACTAAATGGCAAAAGATACGCAATAAAGAAGCTTAATATAGATAGCTTCCTTAATATAATTAAATAACAACTCTAAGACCTAGAAGAAATCCACTTAATACCAAATAAGCGAGGCTTATTAGCTACCCCTAAGGAAATTAATTAAAGACTAGAAAGGATCTAGGCAGTAATTAAAAGCGGGCTGGAAGAGCACTGCCTGGTTTTAAAACCGGGCCCCTATATATAATACGTATGGTCCGTATAGTGCGCGGCCCTTGTAGCCGGCCAACGACGAGCAAAGAGGAAATATATAAGCAGCTACAATTCTAAGGACGAGAGACAATATAAAGATATAAGAAACCAGCTAAAGAATACCCTAAGAAAAGAAGCAAGGAATAACTGGAGATAGTTTATAAATAAATATACTACTAACCCGAGTCTCCCCTATAATAAGGGCCTTTGGACCATAGCAAAATAGGTAAAGAAAAAGGTGGGACACCTAGTAGAAGATCTATACCTACTACCCCTATAAAGAGCAGGCAAACTATAGGCTATAAGCAATAATAATAAGAAGGTAAAGATCTTTATAGAAAGATTTTTCCCTTAACCAGCTCTAGTAGACCTTAGTAATATTACTAGTAAAACACTAGTGACTCGCCTAAGGGTTAACAGCGATATAACAACTAAAGAAATGGCTAGAACTATTAGCCGCCTCTTAAATAATACAGCACTAGGACTAGATGGGATCCTAAACAAAGCCCTAAAGACCTATAGACCACTTATAGCACCTTGGCTTGCAGACGTAGCCAGAGTATGCTTTGCAATAGGCTACTACCCGCGACTTAGAAGATCCATGACAACGGTCATCTTATAAAAAGAAGGCAAAGTAGACTACTTAATTCCAGGAAGCTACCACCCTATTGCCTTAGAAAACACCCTAAGCAAGATCTTAGAAAAGGTTATAGCGGACTATATAGTAGACACGGTAGAGAAACACGCCCTACTACTACAAAGCTAAATAGGGGCAAGAAAGAATCGCTTAACGCTATTAGCACTTATACTACTCGCTACTACCATTAAAACTGTATGGGCTATATAAAAGGACTTTGTAGTATTAATACTTAGCCTAGATATTAGCGGCGCCTATAATAATATACCCTATAAGCGTCTCTTATATATCCTTAGGGCAAAGGGCTTCCTAGAATAGATCATTTAATTTATTTAAGGATTTATAGGCCAGAAAGAAATATTACTGGTCTTTAATGGATACTAGAGCCCCCCTATTATAGTTATAATAGGAATACCATAAGGATTACCTCTGTCGCCTATACTCTTCCTCTTCTTTATAAGCAACCTGCTTAATACCTTTAAGGAAGGGGCGACCTAGGGGATAGGCTTTATTAATAACATAAACCTAATTATATATGGGCCAATAGCCGTAGAGAACTGTAGGACACTAGAGAAAGCCTATAACACCTATATAGAATGGGCAAGACGATATAGAGTCCAATTCTTACTAGAGAAATACCAGCTAATCTATTTTATAAGAAAATATAACCAATCTATAGATCTTTAGTATATAATCTATATCTAAGGCTTTGGGGGTTAACTGGTTTAAGGCCTAAGGGTATTAGGAGTGTAGGTAGATAGCAAGCTCTAGTGGAGCGTATATACGGCGCAAACGGCCCATAAGGGCCAAGTATAGTATATTGCCATGTCCAGGATTGTTAATTCTATATAGGGTCCATGCTTTTAGAGGTTACGCCTACTATATATAGCAGTTGTCCGGCTAACTATAACGTATAGATCTAGTATTTGGGCCACTAGAGAAACCAAGAAAGGCCCCCTTAAATTACTCCTTAAACCACTCTAAAAGGTCTAAACAGCCTACCTTAGGAGTATAATAGGCGGGTATAAGCGAACGGCCACAGCACTGCTTAAGAAGGAAGCCAATATTCCCCCCCTATAACTATATATTAAAGCCGATGCAATATAAAGGGTGTAAAAGAAACGCAACTCTAACGTTATAAAGTATATCAAGATACGCCTAAATAAACTATAGAGGGACCCTAGGGTGCCCTATAGGAGAAGGAACTAATAACCCTAAAGTAGGGAAGATATATTAGGAAAACAGGTAGAGAAAGTAGAAGAAGAATAGTGCGGCGCTAGGGCCTAGGCCTATATAGAGAAGGAAGGGAGACGCGTAAAAGGCCAGTAAAGACAATAGTAAGGGAGAGAAAGGAGCCAAAGTAGAGCATAAAAGAGTACTGGAAAACTATCTACCGCAATATAATACTGGTTGGACCGACGCTGGAGAGATAAATAGGAGTTAAAGGTATAGAGGTAGACTTAGGCAAGGGGAACCTAAGCCGTAGTATAGGTAATGCTATAGGGGGTAAATACCTAAGGGCTCTAAGAGGGCCTAATAAAGGCAGAAAATATAATAGCAACACTCTTAAGGACAGGAATAATAGGACTAAAAGATTGGCTTTACTAGGTGGGTATTCTAGTAGGTAGCCTAAGGTGCGAATATAGCTGGCTAAGACAGACACTAAAACACGTAATACTATTATGCCCCTTACACACCAGCTAAGAAGCAATGCTCTTAGCAGCTGGTATAGAAAACTATAATACACTGCTCTTAATATAGAAAGGCCTTAAGGCGGCTACCTAGTGGCTTATTAGCTAAAATGTGCTAGACCAGTTCTGGGTTGTAAAGGAAATAGCAATAGAAGGCAAAGGGGCGAGTAATAGGCGCCCCCTAATAACTCTATAGGAGTAGAGTATAGTGTGTAATACTAGCGCATCTGTAGGTTTATTATGGCAGCAGTGGTTCCCAAGGAGGTTAAAAAGTAAGGTAGTAGAGCACCACTAGTGACTTATAGGCGACTCGCAAGCGAGCCCTAAAAGGCGGGGAGACGGATCACGGGGTTTTCTTAAATAGAGTTTTCTCCCCATATGTATATAAGGAGTAGTCCGCGTGGGCCCAATAGGGATCCAAATCGGACGTTAAGCAATGAATAATAATAATTATGCTAATTAGGGTAATTACTTTGGCTAATCTAATTAATGAGGTTAATCTAATGCCAAACTGTATATTAACCATGCCTTGTGTGGTGGTATTGAGCTGTATATCAGTATTAAGTCTCTAGAATGCCAAGAATTGGCTATATCCTGCTATGGATTATTTAGATGCTCCTATGTTAATTATTATACCTATAAACTTGTCTATAGTATAGCGGGATGTGGATGTGGTTATATTGTAGGTAAAGGGGTCCTAGTCGGTTATAAAAGGTACTGTATTGTCTATGGTTGTGACCAAATGGCCAAAGGCTTTATTAGCTAGGGTGGCGGCCATAGAAATTGCTTTCTGCTGTTCTACTTAGCTGAGGGAGGTATAGTAGTGATTAATATTTAGTTGTGAGTTCTTGTTAGTTGCCTTATAACTTGCATTAATAGTTAGTGCTTAAAAAGCTTTCTTAAGCTCTTTTTCTGAGTTGGTATTGTTATCCTTGTAATCTATAATATATTAGTTAAGTCGTTTCTTAAATTGGTTGTTAAATTTGCTAAACCTATCTCTATTGGCAGTTCTGAACTTGGCTTTGGACTCTTCTTGCTTCTCCTTAGTATGTCTTTATAAGCGATATCCTTCCCTATTACATATAAAGCAACGTGGTTTCTTTCGGTTGCGGTTATATAGAGGGTTGTTGTGGTTGCTGTGGTTATAGTTGTTATCTCTTTTATAGAACCGTTGGTCTATGAAGAAGGCTTATGTCTTCTCCATATACTCTTTTTTGTATGCTGTAATAGACGATTGAAGTTTGTTAATAAGGGCCTTAAGGTTATCTGGTGGGTTAGAGACTGTATATCTACATACTAGTATTCCCTGGCAAGAAGTAACGATTTTGTTATAAAGGAAGTCTATGGTTTATAAGGTAGGTCTAAGGCTATGCTATAGTTAATAAAGTCTATGGATTAACAATTGGAGACATTTGCTTATTGACTTGTCTATGTTTTCTGCTATTACTATTATAAGTGTAATGGTGTTCTACTTGTTTAGGTTCTTGCGTTAAAATCCTAGTCCTTTAAAGAAATTCCAAAGGTGCTTGCAAGCTTTGGCAAATAGTAGGCGGGACAGTTAGTTTGTGTAGAAGTGGTCCAAAGCTAGTCCTTTTAGCATAGTAGGGAATGCCTTAAGGTAGGCTTCTTAGGGTACGTCCACTTAATTATAGATATTGTAGAATATTATTAATTTGTAGTTAAGGCTTTTGTTTATACCACCGTATTTCTGCTCCTCTGTGTATATCTTGGCTACGTTTGCAATTTCCTTGCTATAGCCGGTTATAGTAATAGGGCGGTTCTCCTCATCTATAAATTGTACGTGGAGTTGCTATGTTGTTATTGCGGGTTGAGGCGTAGCAGATAGTATAAAAGTGAACGTAGTTGTAGATTGAGGTATAATAGATGGTGTAAAGGTAGAGGTAGTTAGTGTACCAGTTGGTTAGGTTGCGGTAGCTTTAGCTTGTTGTTACTCCTCTAAGGTACCCTCTGTTATGTATACCTTAATTGATCTTAATAGCGTCGGTCCGTACTTATTATTGGCTAATTTGATTATTTCTCTGCTCTATTTAGTTTGGTCTTCTTTTTATGCTATATTATGTAAAGACTGAGGGAGTGTTTTGTTTTGTTTATGGTTAACATTAACCTATACTCCTCTAATGTTTAGGCGGTTATATAGTTGCTAAAGCTAGTATAAGGGGATTTGCGTAAAGATATTAACTGTAAAGTCCTTAAAATCTCCCTAGAACGATTCCCAGAGTGTTAAGTTAAGCTGGTTGTGTATCTCTGTGTATAGGTATATCTTGTATTATAGGTAGTCAGTTAGTTTATCTTTGGAGGCTTTTATTAGGTTAATTCTATTTTTCTATTTAGCTACTTCTTCCTCCTAGTCTTTCTCTGTTCCTGATATCTTGTTTATTATATATTATTTAGGTAAGTGAGGGTGAAGGTAAGGGTGTTTAAAAGGTAAAGATAGGGGAATGGTTAAGGAGGCGGTTAAGGAGGCGGTTAAGGAGATAGTTTAAGTTAATTAAGTAGGGTAAAGTGCTCTATGTAGTAGTCTTCTGAAATAGATAGAACGAGATGTCTAGAAGTCGTTATGGATACTAGACAAGTACTCCTAGGTGGTTTCTCTTTTTCTCTTTAACTGAAATAGGCTGATACGAAAGGTGGATAAGTATAACTATCTTCCAATCTGCTGTAAGGTAGACAGTATAACTGTCTTCTAAGCTACCTGCGTGTTTTCTAATCTATGCGCGCTTACTAATTAGTGTTGGTATGCTTTAACAATATGCAGAATACATATATCACAATGATATGTACTATGCGGTGTTATAGATGGATGTTGTCTTCCAATATAAAGAAGGGTGAGGAACTTAAGGTTCCTTACCACGCTAGTGCCGCGGTGACACGTGACGGCAACTTGCCTCACGTAATGGCAACTTGCCACACGTGGCGGCAATTTGCCTCCTATTGCAATGCAATATATTCTAGCTACAACTAGAAATAGTAGCTAATTAAAGGCTTTTATTAAGTAGTTTAATTAATACTAATAGAGCGTTAACTATACCCTAGTTAACAAGCTTAAACGTTAATCTTACTAGCTATAAGCCAAATATAGAGGCATGAAAGCCGGCTTGGTAAGCTATATTTACTAAAGCTTTATATTTAATTAAAATCTAATACTAAAATAGAGCCTTTGGAGCCCTTACTGCTTACTACTTTCCTACCTTTTTTAGGCCTCTATGGGCGTACAGGATAATTTTGGCTATATTTAAATACTATATTAGGTAAATTAAGGTGGATTTTTAATCGGGCAATGTTGATATTTTTATATATAGAGGTACTACTAAAAATCTGGTATGAAACACCATTAAATCTATACTAATTGCCTAATTAGGAAAGCGAGCTGACAGCGGAACAGTCAGCGTACCTTATTTTGATGCAGCGGACAGCGAGCGATCTAGTTGGCCGCAGTCAGTCAGCTATAGGGCCTCAAAGCTCGCTACAGACTGACTGTTGGACACACTGCTCCCCATCATCCTCAGAGACCATCTCCCCATCTTCTATAAGGAACTTTACCAGGCCCAACCCCTAATGCCACTCCTCTCAAGGAATCCATCTCTTAGGTCCTTTAAACCAATGCTAATCATGTAATAGTCTAAGCCTTTGCTAGGTAAAGAAAAAGTACTCAACCTATTCCAAGAGGTTAATCACTAACTAAAGCTATCGCATAGTTCCTAGTGTATAGCTGCCTCAATTAGTGTCATCCATTCCGTTAATGCAATCCCTAGCAGCTTTCTTTGCTTGATTGAGGAGAGTCTTCGCCTCTTCTTTCCATGCAAAATGACCCCTACTTAAGTATTCAGATGCAGCTTTTACGACCGTCACAATTGACATATATCCACTGCCATAACCACCAATCCTAGGCAATGATTCTCGATTAACAACAATAACTGGTGTCTCTATCATAGTGCGGATGTGATCAGCTTGACCGTTATGCCACTTAAGTAGTCGAAGCACACTGACACCTTTTGATATCCCATTAAAGCCCTCAAGTACATGCGACAAAGTTTCTGCCCTCAGCGAGCACAATTCGCGCAAGTTTAACAACGTAACGGCCGCCCGCGAGGACCCTCATTACCAAATTAGAATTCCTCAATCAAAACGGAAGAGAGAACGCGAGGACAAAGTTCTTTAGTCGTACGCCCTTAATAACCCTCCAAAAGGCCAACCAGAACGTGGCAATTCAAACCAGGAGCTTTTCTACTGCAAGCGCTGCCAAGAACAGTGTTTAAGCCTTACATTTGCTCGTGCCCACCTGAAGAATAATCACGGTATACAAATCCCCCTTAAGACGTTAAAAGTTAATAAAGCAACAAAGTCTACTATTGGCGCCTTGTTTGATAAATGGGATGTGGAAATTGGTAACTTAATTTTGGTGAAGCGACCAGTTTGGGAGGCAACGGAGTTCTGGGGGCCCGAGCTTAACAGTTAGACCCGAATTGACGTGCTAAGGGATAAGACTTAATATAAACTGCCTTACCACTAAGCTTAGTAAGAACTGGCGGGTTAATCGTTGAAAGTATGCTTGGGAAACGTATGCATTACACATTACTTTTCTTAGACATAACCATGGTGCGTCGTGCTGATTTTCGTCCAGCCACTGTGGTCGACGGAGCAGGTTTGACGTCCGCATCGAATCCCAGCGAACGCATCTTCTTCGTACTATCCAATATGCGCGCACTCCGGCGTACAGTGCCATCTGGAAGGCGCTGAGAATTATTTTTCGGTGAACGAACTAAGCCCGGAGATGGAGGCGTCGGGTCGCGTGTTCGTTGAGATATCCGTTTGCTCCTGCGTACGGCGACCTTAGGTAGTCCCTGTACTTCTACTTGCCCTACGTCATCGGCACGACCCTCAGACGGCCACACCCCATGGCGAGTAGTGCTCAACTTTTGACCGAGCGGACGTCTTCTCCTCTTGCCAGGCTTGGATACTTTCGAAGGTTAGACCTAACCGAGCGGTGACCGTTCCCTGGCAGATCCCCCTTTGCGCCGGGTGCTTTTCCTCACCACATCTGACGGAGAAGCTTTGCGCGCTGGTTCATTTAGTGATGGCTTCGAATATGGTAGGGCGGCCTCGTCCTGGTGATCATCGTTGGGTCGACCGTCCTGACTGAATGGTGCATATTTCGCAGCGATTTCTGGAAACTGCCGCTCGATCCACGCCAGTAGAGCCTTTAGGGGTCTCACGTTATCTTGCGGATACAGCCAGTCCTCCCTCGCTTGTTCAGCCTCGTCATATTCCCGTCCTATTCGTAGTAACATAGTCCTGTCTCGCTCTTGCGCGCGTAGAAACCTCTCGCGCATGTAGACGTAGTATTTCCCCCATCCTTTAAGCAGATCGCGGTTATGTTGGCTCCCCCAACTGGACGGCGCATATTCCGTAGCTATTTCCACGGACTGCCCGGCGATCCACTTCAGCAGAGTATCCAGCTGTTCTAGACGTGTATTGGCCCAATCTACCGCCCCCTAACGACGCTCCAAATTTTCTTGCGCGTTTTCTCTTTCAGCTTCCCTGATCAGCTGCTCTAATTCATCTGACTTCTCTGCTTCCAAACTCTTCTGCGCTGATTTGAGATTTTCCTCCGCCTGCATGATCAGGGAGTCCCTTTCGGCAGCGTAGATTGACTCTTCCACACTTAACACTTCTAATCTCTTCTGCGCCATTTCCGCTTCCCTTTTTGGGAAGTTTTGTCTGGGTTGACGTAGTCGCCTGCCGCAATGCCTGAGGCATACGAGTCGCCGAGTGCCATGTATACCTTTGGCTCCGCACGTGCAGCAAGGTGTTTAGAAGTGAGCGACTGCGTGGGAGCTGCTGAAGCATGGTGCAAGGTCGAGAGGGCGAGCGCAGCAAGGCTGGCGCTTTTTTGAGATAGAAGCATAGCGAAGGAATGGAAACAATGAGAAGAAATTCAGAGAACGTGCAGTAGTGCTTTGCTTGGAGATGTTGTGCATTTGCTAGTATGCTGCACGACGACTTATAGCTTTCCCCGGTCCCTAGAATGTGCCGCATAAACATCAGGGTACTATGATTGGAAACCATCGTCGAAGAGCAGATGGCTTGATTACTACTCACTGCAGCGCAGCACCTTCTGCATTAGCCTATATGCATCTACTAATAAAAATCTACCACCGGAAATGACCTCGTTATGCTCTTTCTTACTCATTGCACCCTATTTGGCTCTTGAAACTATGCTAATCGCATACGAATGGGTCTGTGCGCAGCCGCTCTACCTGTTCGCAAGATCGTGGCAACATTTCCCGATTTAGTACCAGTGCCCTGTTTTCTATAGATAGATATTAGTAATGAATAGATATTAAGATATATTGTATTAGAAATTATTAGGTATGTTTAAAAAAACTAAAAATTCTCCGAGTGAGATTGTGTGGCTGATGCTGAAACTTGCCACGCGAACCCACTTGCTGAGTAGAGCAGGATTCGGAAACAGAATCCTTTTCATTGGATGCATTACGATGAATAGTTATAAAAAGTCGTCTCGTGACTTGTTTCGAGTTGAGTCGTAGGAGCTATGTGTTTGGCCCCGGGGTTGTCTAACGACAACTAATCCTGTGCGTGAGTCGGATTGGGAATCTGGTAACCTTAGATTGGCATCCCTTCGTGTGGCATTTGACACTTTTCGTATTGGGCGCTTTAGGCGCTTCTGCTTGGGTTAGCATGCTGCAGGCATCCTAGCTAGCGTGATTTTATTAGCAAGCCCCACCAAAACACCTTGATATTGCGATGCCGACGAAATGCTGCCCGAGGCCACCACTATAAAAACACTGAATATATTTTTTTGAGGAAGTTGGGCAAGAAGCCGTGATATATAACGTTATGGCCGTACGTTCCTCTCCTTCCTCCATTAACCAGCTGCTAATTATATAGGAAAAGCCTTTATTAGAGTCCTCCCCCAAATCCTCCCCACTTATACGCTTTATACGCGTTCTTAATGTTAATAAGGATAAACCAGTAGAGGATTAGCTTAAGGTTATAAGGGAGGACGTGTTATATACGTTAAATAAGGTGGATTAGATGCTATAGGTAATAAAACAGTTTAATTAGCAATTATTTAGTATGGAGGCGCGTTTAAAGGCAGTAGAGGAGGGCTTAAGGATAGACGCTATAGTAAAAGCTTAATTAGCTCTGGAGTCTCAATATTAGAGGCGTAAGGAAGTAGAGGATTAAAAATAGTTACCTAATTATTGCCTACTAAATAAAAGTCGTTAAAGCACTATAGGTATAGAGGAAGCCTACAAACCTTATATTTATATACTATTTGCCTTGTCTTTACTGTAAGCTTCCTCGCGTACTTCCATCTATATATTTAGCATGTTGGTAAGCTCTTATAGCCTTGCTTCTTTGTATAGCACTTAATATAGTGGTGAGTTTGCGTTTTACACCATTAAATTATAGGTAGTGGGGTTTTAGTAGTAATATAGGTGCTTTTTTAATTTGTTTTAATATTTTTATAACTAGGCCCAGTACCAGGTTTATATTGCCTATAATTTGGTGATATTAAATAAAAAAGACGCTTAGTATTTTCCTTATTTATGCCCATTTGCCGACTGCCTATAATAACAAGGTTCCATGCCAATTGTATATGGAAGCGGCGATGGGTTTAAAGGAAGGGCTTGCTTAATATTTGGAAGATCTTCTTGCTAATAATATAGGCGTTAATTATGGCCGTATTAAGCGCCTAGAAGAATAAGGGTATCTAGGTGCGCATAGTGGTAATCTAGGTAGTATAGTAGCTTTAAAGTTAATTATGGATATTAACACCGCCTATCTAGTTATTGTAGTCGATAGAGAGCCTAGGAAGCGTTAACTTCTTAATTAGATTATTACCCTAAACGTTAGCTACTAGCTTCTTAAGAAAGGAACTATATGCTTGCAGCTAGTGCCAATTAACTTTATTAATATCCTTATTGCCGCATAAGTGAGCTGTTATTAAAAATTATACTAAATTCTTATCCTGCTATATAATTGAAAGCACTGAATTAGCTGCGCCAACGACTATTCCTGTAATAAAGTTAAACGGCAGCCTTGCCTTCCTTTTATTGGCCCTTTTATGCACCTCTAGATAGTCCTTTGAGTTTGATCAAACTGTGCCAGCTACAGCAATTCCGAGTTGTTAAAGCACCTAGAGCAATGGAATATTCGTAAAGTAGTTATCCAAAAATAGGCAGAATTAACGGGCCTAAAGAGGAAGCTGCTGGGTAAGGTAGAGGATGCATTTAAAGGTCTTTAAGAGGACAATATCTTAGTAATCTGTTTAAGAAGGAAGCCCAAAAAAGCAGCTAGGTAAGGTAAATATAAAACTATAGTAATATCCATATTAACAAAGACTTATTATTTTAAAGCCTTTAGGTACTGGCTTACCGGGTAATTTAATTATAGCCGTAGATTATCTAGTAAACCTTACTATTATCTTATTAAAGCTAACTATAGATCTAGGTATAATGTACTTCCTAAATACCTTACCTAGAGGAGTCGTTAACGGCTTAATTTTCTTAAAGATCTGGCGTTTAACGCCTTCTGGTAGAGGTGGTAATATATAAAAGAAGCGCTTAAGTTGCTCCTATCTTTTTTAGCCTATAAATGAGCTAATTAGGTGCTGAGGATATTTAAGATCTATTACCTAAAAGTCCTATACCTGAGGAGCTTTAAAGACGCCTATATAGATAATAAGTCCTACCTAAATTATTAACTCGCTAGCAGAGGTCTCCTTCTATATCTGTAATTATTTACCAGCGTATTGTCCTAATTGGTGATATCCGCCGGCGTTTTGGGAGGCTGTATAAAGGTTCGTATTAATAGCAAGCTTCTTAAATACACTAATACTAAAGAATAGTAGAAACACTTGAATTGGTAGATCCTATCCAGATTTATACCTACTAGACATTATACCGATCTAATCTACTAGTGTATAGTAAGCAGAGCGCTTAGTATCCTTATTTTGAGTAGAAAGATTAATAGATTTAGCGCTTGCGCTAAAGCCGCAAATAGGCTTACCAGTACGCCAAGCGGCGAATATTAACTCCTTAGGAAGGTTGACAACTTTAAGATCTAGTTTAGGAATGGCAGCCATAGGCTTCCACGTAGTAGGAATAGTAGGAAGGCCTATTCTTATAACTTCTTTAGCTGATAGCTCTGGTAATTTAGCCTTATCTACCTTATCCACCTTATCTGCCTTATCCTCAGCAGTCTTACCGCGGGCCTTAAAAATAGCTCCTACTTTGTCCTTAATATCCTCCACCTGGGTACTCGGCCGAGCCTTCTCTTGAATATCCTTACTCAGCGCTGCTACCTGCTGTATAAGTACTGGAGCTACCAAAGCCTCTAGAGGCTATACAACTACTTCCGCCAAGCTATCGTGTGTATACTGCGTTGCTTGAAAGGATTGTAAATAAGACTCCTATGCTTAAGGTGCTTTTGGAGGCTTTGTAGGCCTTAGAGCTTTTAAAGCTTTTAGGGCCTTGGGAGGCTTCGGAGCTAAAGACGCACGACGTTTTCTAGGCGGCATAAGGACGATATCTTGCTAAGGGTTTGATTAAATAGGCAGTAATAATATTGAAGCTTTTTAATTAACTACACTACTAAATATTCTATACAGGCTTCCTAGCTACGTCGCTGCTGCTCACCGCAATATTCGAGCGTGGATGAGGCGCCTATACCCCTACCGCCGAGCAATCGCACTGACCAAGGCTTCAACACCAAGCTATATACGGTATAGAGCCTTTAGATTGGCTTAAGGGCTTGCATATACGAAAAGTGCAAGAAACGGTTGCCCAACTATGGGATATCGCGCTGACGACAGCATCAAATAACTCCAAGGGATAGGGAGATTCTATTTTCGTTGACTATGATGCTTCTTTTTAGAGAGTTAATAGCGTCGACGAATACCTATAAAATGTATGTCTAGTGAACGCAGTTTATTCCCCTTACCATAAACTTGCAACATCAACTCTTTTCTTACTCTTTTATTGGAGTTCTTTCAATTACATCTTTAAGGTAGTATTCTTTCGGCGACATTCTTTATATCAGCGAAGATGCATTATATACTCGCCCTTTCCGCCTTGCCGCTCTTGGCTCTACTTACTCAAGCGCTAAAGATTACAACAAATACAAATCGCCAAACCGGGAACATCGAGGTATTACTAATATCCTCTAACGATGTCGGCTTGTTCAGCGTCGGCCCCGAAACCCTCGGGCAGGACGAATTTAGCTTCTCCATCACGATCGAGCCCGAAGACGCTAGCGAAGGCGGCGGCACCCAATGGGGCCTAGTCCAGAACATTATCCATTCAACTCGCTTGTCTACTTACGATGACAACTTCATTAACGCGCGGCCTGCCCACGAGCCCCCCATTCTGGACGGTGGCTCAGACATCATCCCTTTCTTCGACAGCGCCTCCTTCGGCACGCTCAACGATGGCGGTTCCCTTACCCTTACTATTACAGACGGTCCAAATGTCGAAACAGTCCAACCCCTCTACCTCTCTAACGTAGGACCCGAAGGCATCACAGCCGCACTTAGCTCCTTTAACGTTGACGAGACCTTCCGTATTACGCTCGTCCAGAAGCAACCTGACGGCAGCTTTACCCCGTTCTACCAGTGCGACTGGAGCTACTCGTACACCTTCACCACACTCCAGAATGGCGCGACGACGGTGGCTGCGGCCTCACCATGTCAAACGTCGGACGCCATTAGTCAGCCTATCGTTCAAGGACCCGTTGCGACCGACGGCGCGTTTAGGCAGTACAATCCGGCGGGTAATTCGGATTTTAACGAGGTGAGGTTTATTAATCAGGAGAATCCGACGCCTACGCTTATTGCGAAGAGGTTCTACGCGTGAGAAGATGGGCTGAAAAATGTTAGTAGGGTAGGGGATGTTCAAGAAGAGAAAGGAGGGGAAGGAATATGTGGTTGTTGTTTTGACCCTGCCGCTCGTTTTTTTGTTGGTGTTTAGGCTTTAAGTGTACTTTATCTACTTGGAATACAGTCATTTTATTCCAAGACCACGAGTGTGGCTGCTGTATGCTTCGCTAAATAAATTACGCTGTGGTGATTATGCGAGGCGCGCAGGATCGTTCTACACTAGCCGAGATCGGTAGCTGCTTTAATTGGAAGTACCGACCCGCGTTGTGACCCGGCATGAATTTGCACGCCACAGCAGATACAAGGCTGATAATGACTTCCATAGCATCATAGCGAGGTTCTGAGGCTAAGAAAAGACCTGTTTATAAGTATCAAGAGTGGTTAGAGCTTAAGGGTGTGGGGAAAGAAGTTATCGCACTTTTGGGCACCGTGATCAGCTGAGAAGGTGGAGGTCATGCAATCACATAATATGATGATAGAATTGATGGAATTGAGGTTGTGGTTGATGATATTGATGATCTTGTGGTTGATGTCTGTGTCTTTGAGACGAGGGCGTAGAGCCTATCTATTTACATGCAGCAGAAGCGATTGCTTAGTAATACAACTTAGTAAGGCAGCTGAGTCCCCAGGCCTAGGGCTGATACCATGCGGAGCGAGTCGTCGTTTGCCTATTTGGGCGCTAAGAAGAACTTTAGCGTAGGCACGGTTGGATACAATGCCGTTTTCGGGCTGAAGGTCCAATGGCGATCAGGGATTTTAGACGCCAAGGCTGTACTGGCCGTTGAGGCGCTTCGAATCCGACGACTACGAGGACAACTATATCCCTTAACCCGTCGAGGTATCAGATGTACAGTTCTCATCACAAAGGTTCGAATAAGGGCCTCCTATTGGTTAATCCTTATCGATATCGTTGCGCCAGAATCGACGGGTTAAGGGATAAATATCTCCATCCCAGCTTTCAACGACTCACGCAAGCATTCACGACTCTCATCGTCCCAATGACAACCATCCCCAAGGCTCCAAGATGCTCAACCCGTGCGTCCTCTATAAGCTCACCCTGCAAATCATCTACACCACAAAGTATGTCCGCGCCCACCTAAAGGAGAAGAAACTCTGGTACGACACCCTCCCAGCTCTCCTTGAACGACAGCGCGTCGTAGGCAACCTCGAGCCTCTCCACCCCCAAGCACCCCCGACACCCACAGAATGGATCACCACCAACCGCGGCGCCCTCATGGTCTGGGCCATCTACGACGATATCCGCCTCGCAATCGAGTACTTCCGCGTCCCGCCCGAGACGCAAGCGGCGCTGTGCCTGTCCTCCAAGGTCGTCGTGCGCACCTCGCGCGACACATCCCCCAAGTCCCTCCGCGACCGCATCGGCGCCCGCTGGCACCCGGAGCACCGCACGCGGCTGCTCTCCGACAAGACCACGAACCCGTTCCTCTCGCTCCCGGACGTCAAGCGCATCGGGCGGTTCCGCCTGGCGGGCGGGCTCTTGCGCAAGGCGTCGCGTTCGGACGGGTACGCAGACCTGTTCGTGCCGCGGCTTGTCGGGCTGGCACAGCTGTGCGGTGTCGAGGCCGTGAACCTTTCCGATCTGGCGGAGCTGGCAGTGCATGCGCCGTTTTACGAGAAGCTGGCGCGGGCGCATGTGGCTTTACTCATACGGAACGTTGATGTTTCGAGGATTACAAACTTATCGCTGGGGAATATCGTCAACAACGCTCCACTGGGGAGCACACAGAACGTCCAGTCTGGCTTCGCGGAGGCGGCGCCGAAGTTCACGGGGCGCATGGTTGCGATCGGGACGGTGCAGGGGGGCAAGCCTGTGATTGTGTACCCAAAGCCGATGGAGCAGCTGTTTGGCGTGTCCTGGCAGATTGATTCCAAGGCGCAGGCGAAAGAGGGCGAGCAGATCTTTATGTTGGACGGATGGGCCGCTGCCGTGGCGATGCGCCACGGACTGACACCCGAACAAGCGGCGCGGACACGGCCAGGGCTTAGGGTCGTGAGGAGCGATGTGCACGGGAGCCCGCTATACAACTACACGAAGATCACGAAGATCACGGTTCGGGTGAAGAGGGTGTCCGATGGGAGGCTCATCGCGAAGCCAGCGGGGTTTGGGTTCTATAAGCCGCTCAAGGTCACGGGACAGGGTATCTTCGGACGGACGTGTGATTGTATGAAGGCGATGGTAGGGAAGAGGATCGATGCTGGAGGTGGGGCGGTGGTGAACGGGGTGAAAGTGGACAACTTTGCGCTGCTGGATGAGCGGCGGTTGATGTTCCACAACCTGTGTCTGGTGTGGGGGACGTCGGATATTGTGATGCTGATGTATGAGGCGGACAAGTATCTTTACAGCACCTACATTCAGGCTTTCGGGGAGTGTATGTACTGTGCGGTCAACAGGGCGCTGGGGACCGGGTGCACGTTTCTCATTGCTGGAGGTGGTAGGCGTTCAGGAGCATGATTCAGGGGTTCATGTTCGACAAAGGGGGGCAAATACTGTTGGGGAATACCATTCTCCCATCCGACCTCCGTACCTGTATACATATTTATTCCAAACCCTACCGCCACTCCAAACCTTCTCTAAAAAGACGCCTTCATGTCTTCAGGGATAATGCTAGTACTCGGCATCACACGCCTTGTGGCCCGGTTCGACGAGGACACGTTCCTCAGCCCGGATCTTCCGTACCGGCATGTTCGCTGAATCTGAAAGCAGAGAGTAGAGAGTAGAGGGGTGCCTGAGGGCTCGATTGTTTGTTGTTCGAGAATGTTGTTGCGTCGGCATGTGCGGATTATCGCTGGCCACAGCGCATTGGTCATGGCGACGACGCGCTTAGAGGGACGACGCAAAAGATAGACGCAGAATAAGCAGCAATGCTCTATGAAGATCACAAGTCCACCAGTTCAGAAAAGGTTCGAGCGTGGAGTGGGGACGCTTTAGGGATTAAAAGGAAGTCGAAGATGGAAGGATGGAGGCATGGCGGAGCTCTCATCCGAGGATCGGTGCGTCCATCGGAGAAATGATCTACTAAGCTCGGACCCCTAGAACTCGGCCGTCTCTAGAAGTCGGCCACCCAACCAAAATCAACCACCGATTTGTCAACCTATTTTCTCCACAACGAATCGATCAACATAGACTAAAATAAGCAGAATTTACAAATAGCTATTACAGATTACGAATCTGATTTTTATAAGTCTGCGCGAAAAGCTATACTCGCATATAGTGTCCCTCTGTCAATTTTAAACGATCAGTTGAATAGCAAGCTACTAAAACAATTTACACACTAATATAAGTAGTAATTAACTCCTACACAAGAGGCTTTGCTTATCAATTGGGTACTTAATAGGACTTATAAAGATTTATTCTCTTATATATATAATTATAAAAATATAGTAATCTAAATCTTGAATTAATCAGACGGCAAGCCTGCATCAGGAAATGGAGGCTCCCCGTTTGGGTAATCCGCGCCTCGCTTACGGTTTTCGCGCTACGCCCGAACCGGCAATCGACCTTAACAACCACCATAAAAGGCCCTCCCTTCGCCGTCATTTTCCCTCCCTCTCTTCGTCTTTTTCTCTCTACTCCCATCCCTCCGTCCGCACGCCCCCTATCCGCTCCAGCTGCTCCCATTGGGCCTTAGCAAATCCCTTGTGAAGCATTTTTTTCGATCTCAGTTGCCATCCAACATGGCACTGCCTTGCCTCGTCCCTGTCATTTCACCCCTATGCGGATTTGGGCTGTCCAGCATTTCGTCTCCCAGCGATGGCTGCTGTCGAAGCTTCTGCGCCCGCATCCGCAAGCATTTAGCGGCCCACCCGCTTTCCATTCTCTTGTACTCACGCACTCACCCCTCTCCATAGAAGGTCTCTTCCCTCTCGCGCAAGATGCTCGCTCATCCTGTGCCAGCGGCAGCTGGGAAGGGAGAAGCTCCCACCTGTCGCTCAGCCAACCCTGGCGCGCGCGGTCGCGCAACTCGTTCTCCCCTGCTCCGGACTCGCCGATGGCATTTACTATGCACTGCCTTATTCCTGTTTTCGGCGAACGAATGCATAGAGCTTACGCCATTGTCTTAGCTCTGACACTCGAGTACTGCGCCCCGCTCCTTTGGTTGAATACGTTGGCCAATCCCTCTCCCAGCTACCGTCCAGCTCCTGGCTCTATGCCCTCTCCCTTAGGCGGGACACGGCCATTCACCCATATGACGCATTAATGTGGCCCTCTTGGCGCCTACGTTAGCGCCATGGTTATAGCAGGATGCTCCGCCTCGTATAAGGCATTTGGCGTTGCTGTAATATTGCAATGCAACCAGCAGGGGGCTGATACTTGGAAACTGGCAGCTGATAGCTCGGAGGTGGCGTCGGGCGTGCTGTAAGAGGTGAAGGGAGCCCCACAGGCCAAACATCTAACGACACGGGGCTCTACCGGCGGGAATTGGGCATTTATGCGTTATCTAATACAGACTCGTCCTACGTAAGGAGGTTGGCTAACGATTGAAGAATTAGCTAGCGATCGGCGGTTTTGCTCGAAGTGATATGAATCCTTGGACAGCTGAAAGATGCGCACGACTGGGTTGTAAAGACCATTTACTGGCTAATTGCCGGGTAATCTAGGCAGACTCTTCTTACGAGGCTTCCACGACGCTTGCGAATGCAATATGTGGTCGTCTCGGAGACGCCAAGGCCGACAGACTTTAAGTCCTCCTCACTCTCCCTGTAGACAGCTTCCATGCACTACCCGCTACAACCGTCTCTGCGCTATATGTGGCATTTATGCGGGGCCCTCACAATCCTCCCTTTTATGCGGCGTTGTCGTCGGCGGTATATAAAGTGACATTTAGTCCGGAGAGACAGCCGTGTCTTTCCAATCTCCTTTACGACCAGAGAAGCCAGCAGATTGCTACACGAAAATGGCCTCCTCTTGCAGCACCCTTTCACTAGCCCCTTGCTTTTTCCTACGAAATATATCCCTTATGTTCCTTCGGCATCCAAGCCCAAACCGAAATTTAAGAGCAAAGCAAATGCGAAAACTAAGACGGCGGAGCATAACTATTCCGAAGCCGTCTCCTTCAGAGATGGTGGAGAGTGGTTTGATATCGACGATTTCCCAATGCCAGACCCCAATGCACCGCGCCCCCCCAATTTTGGAGTACCCGCTCCGTTCGGAGTTGCGGACCCTTCTGGTTCGTTATATTAAGGTATTGCATTGAACGTTACAAGCCAATAGAACCCAGCTGATATATGGGCGTAGACGTTGTCGGTGGACTTAGTGCCGCCCCCTTTCCGGAGAAACCAGAGCATTACCAGTCCGGCTAGGAATTACTTAACGACGGAGGGGCCGACTACTCTACAGGTGTCACGAAGGCGAATTCGGCTATAAACGGTGTTTTTGACGGAAGCAGTCCAGGTAAGTATGTTAGTTGATTGCGATGTTGATTTACTGATTGGCCATAGAATTTCCTTTGCTTTTGGAGAGCGACATAGCCGAGGAGAATGATGTAGCCGAAGAAAGCGACGGTACAATGGACGTTGAGCCTGACGACGGAGAGCCAGACTATCAAGAGAACGGTTATGACGTGGCTGCTGGCAATGGAGAATACAGTGCCGGACAGCATGGCGATCGAGACGCGGCTGGGATGCGCGCCCTCTCCATAGATGATACAGAAAGTGTCCGTCATGGTGAGTAGCGTTCCAGAATTGAGGAACCCATTTTTGACGTCTTCGAAGAGAGTCCGCAAGCGCAGGACGAATCTCTCCTGGACGATATCGGCGTGACAGGCGGACCGTCGGTAACACGCAAACAGACACGGGCTTTATCTGCCGATACGATAATCTCCTCAGTAGAAGTGGTGGACCTTATGCCGCAACCGAATCTAGAAGACTCTTGTTTGACGAAGCGGCGAAGACTGGCCAAGCGACGGGCAGAGAGCCTTACACTCGATCCTATATCCACACCTAAGTTAACGCCTCTGCCAACCCCCAGCGGCCAAGTTTCCTCTTTGGGAGCTAGTAACGGTCCTAGCCCTGGTCTTCCGGGCAGTGATAACAAAGGCGATGATGCTGGCACCCCATGCCTGCCCCTAAACGACCTCGATAAAGAGAATGGCGACGATAGCGCACATGTCTAGGGGATAGTTATGGAGCTACTGCATTCCCCAAGACAATTCGTCTCTCCTTTTGAAGGAATAGACGGCAATCAAGATATTGATCTAGATTTGTGCAGGTGTGGAACAGAAAAGGCAGCGGTAGTGAGGTTGGGGAAAGCCACAAGGACGAATTTAATTAGGCTATTGACATGTCCTGTAGGGTTTTAGCGACAACTTCTCAACGATATAAACCCAGCAATCGTCCGGTCCAGAAGAGAGGGTGCAGTCTATTATAAACTGTTCTTAGACCATGGGACCGGAGCACGAAGCCTACGAGGACATCACGACAAGTAGTATCATCCCAACTACGGTAACTGTCTAGGCCCAGAACGGACAGCGCGACTTAGTCTTGCTCCCCATGAACATCCTCTTTAGGAACGAAGGCTGGAGATGGAACTAATAATAATTATGGACCTAGCGCCAACGTGGCTTATCAGGTAACTGATCTCACGCTTTACCCTACGCTAAAAGGCTCGTCGATTGTGACAGCAATTGTCCGTTACTGCGACTAGAAATTATCTCTTAACCTAATGGCCCTAAATCACAAACTTCTTAATAGAGAAGGCAAAGTTATCCGTATAACCCAGTTATCGCCGAATTTATGGATGCTATTGGGATACCAATATAATGATAGTGCGTTAGGCCTGCGTGCTTGTGGAAGTTTGACGCTGCTTAATGTAGGCCGGATAAGCAATTCCCACAGTGATGCCGCTAGTTATACTGACCACCCAGACGATAACGGTGACGAAGAGGACGGGAATGGGGTGAAAGACACAAGCGAATATAGACCTTATGCTGCCGGCAGTGATTAGGGATTCAGTAGAGACAATATGCGTTTCCGCCAACGAACGCATAAACTATGGTTGGAGTTGGACGAACAGCGGTTGCTTGCGTATCCCTTAACCCGTCAAAATGGGTCGTACGGTTATCGATAAGGGCTAGCCAATTGGATCAATTAGATCAAGGCCCCGCGCCAAACAACGCGTAATGTTCGTGCACGGACCTTCCTCAATACGGTCCTGACGGGTTAAGGGATAAAGATAGGATGGATATGGAGTGGAAGGATATATTTAAACGCTTCCCAGGTCGGACCCCGGGTGCAATACGGACGCGCTGGCACATGCTACACAGGAAATGATCCGTCACCGTGATAACATCAATATACGTGTTCCATTCTATCCCTTCCCAAGCGGGTAATCCGTTCTCTCTCATCTTTTCTTCGGGTGTCAGGATGGGGTACAGCCGACTAAAGGCTGGTGCCAAGAAGGCCTCAAAAGGCTGGGCATCAACGAATGGCGCCAGCGATTTCTACGCTCTCCTACAGTCCCCAAATGAACACTCACACTGTCCTTTCGGCTCGGCGGCATAGTGGCAGAAACTAGGAAACAAAGGGCTTACTGTTTATCGGTAACTTTTAGTGTTCAGTACATGGGGCTAGGCTCCATATCCACCAACTGGTAATTTTCTGCGAGCATAGAACGCCATTCGCGGATATCCTCGCCATCTCCATCTGCTAGAGTCACGCTCGTGTCTATGTCCTCTCGAGTGACGTAATGGAAGCTTTACAAGAAGTCACATTCTTCATTGCCGGGAAGTGGATGCAAGCCGCAGAACCAGTACTCGTCGATAATTGGACGCTTCAGGTGAATTAGTCTAAATGATATGCCACGGGTGCCTTCATGCAACGCAATAAGACATAATTTCGCCAGGGGTAGCTCACTCCAAATGAACGTCTCTCTAGCTTCCGGAATCAGGGATCATGTCATGCAGGCTAAGATTTTGGAGTGTGTCTTTGCAGGTACCAATGAACCGGCAAGACCCTCGTTTGACAATGCCATCTGTAACAAGGAAAGTTTTCGAAGCTTTGGACGAATGGACTTTTTTAGCGAGGATATACCGGGGCCTTAGCGTCGTCCGCGGGAACAACCATTGATTCGGTTAATCAGTGGGTTTCCCCACTCTTGGCAATCTTCGCTCAACCTAATCTGCGTAATCCTCTGTCGCAAAGCATATATCACTTCTTTATCTTCCCCTATCACGCATTGTGCACTCAGTACTTCTCCAAAAACGACCCGAATAGGCTTCCCGCCATGCCGTCGTCTCAGCACAGCGATCTGATGGGCCTGATGATGCCCATCCTTTCCGGAACGAAGGATGACTTCGGCAAAGAAATTGAGGATCCGATCCCCCTCTCATTTGATCGTATCAACGAAGGCCGGCCTTTCTCGTCCGATTTCCTACTGTCCCGCTTACCTATCGAGCTCGTATGGCACATAATTCAGCTAGTTCCTCAAGAGGACTTGAGAAATCTCGCTCTAGTCAATCGCGACTGCCGCCAACTTGCTCGCTCCCGTCAGTTTGCGAACGTCAGATTTGACTACAGCGATAGCGCTATCGGTATCCTCGGCGTTCTCCTTAAGGAGCATGAGGAACGTTCCGAAAACCACGGCAAAACTAGGCTGCCATCCATAGGGGCCTGTATCCGGAAAATCACTGTCGCCACGAACCCTGGATGGATCACCTATCGCCATGAGATTGAGCTCTCCGAGGACTTCACTCAGTTGGATGCAGGCGTGCGAAAGGCACGTCTTGACGAAGCATGCAAGACTTTCTTTGAAGAGTACATGCCCAAAATTGGTTTGGTCCTTTCGAATACGCAAGTTTTGCCTCGTTTAGAATATCTGTTCTGGGCGGATGGCGCCCCCGTCGACAAGAACTTCTTTGAGGCAATCATTTCCTCAAATCTTCGGCATCTTGTTCTCCGGCGCGTGTCGGTTGACAAGGAGTTCTCCCTTGGTCTGTTATCAGACCAATGTAGATGGCGCTTGAATTCACTGTATTTGGATGTGATATGGACGACTTCGGGTGATAGAGAAGATGTTACCACATCGCCACTTATCTGCAATCTACTTTGTCTTGCAGCACCAACTCTGGAGTCTCTCACGTGGGCATGCCTTAACATCCTAGGATCAACTCCGTCCGTTCAGCTACCCGACTCTGTCAACGAACGCCCATCTTTTAGGCGGTTACAGGATCTAAAGATTGGCAGCATTATGAAGTACGACCCTGCCTGGCTCGATATCCTAATTCAGCCAGGCGGCTCCAGCCCGATCCGGTTCTTGGAGGTTGATATCAGTAAAAATCCGAGGGTCGCAGACTTCTTTGACACGTGTGGGTATCTGCCCAATCTCGAAGTATTTGTGTGGAGTGGCTTTAAGATGATGAACCCTTCCCTGGGCTTTCTTCAAGCGAATTCCCACATCCGAAAATTGAGGATCGATGGTGAAGCACCTCAATTCATTGAAGAACAACTACTCCCTTTGCTCCACAGACAATTCAAAAATCTCATTTCTTTGAGCCTAAGATGGCCTGAGAATCAAGATCATATTCCGCAAAGCGCACTGGATCAGATATCCACCTTACACAGACTAGAGCAACTTTGTCTGAGTGCGGGATGCCAAGTAGGATGGAGGCATTCGTGGGTCATCAACCATGATGCTATGCAGAATTGTATCCAAAATTTACGAAATCTTCGCAAACTCGCATTTTCCCGGGATACTTATATTGAGCAAAACCTAGACGTAGAGACTCAGGGGGAAGGGGATCCCGAGCGCTATTATGAGGACAGGTTTCCCCGTAATTTGGCGACCCTCGTCGCTCAACCCTTCTTCGGAGAAGGAGACCCTATAAAGAAGCTCGAACTAGCATGGGAGATGCAGCATCGAAATGAAATGGCTACGATAGCTGTGAAATACGCTGATTCGCTGCCAGAGCTGGAATGGATCTATCTAGGACAGCATCCGATGCGCATTGATCGCGGCCCAACGGGAATCACAAAGCCCATTCCATTATCAACAGAAAGGGACGGCTGCTGGACCTATCTCCGAAGGATGTTCGGAAGGGAAAAGGACCTGACTTTCTAGAAGTTGCGTAGAGGGCCTAATTGGTACACTTGTTGTGTTTTAGTTATTAAGATCGAAGTTGGCCAGCCGGTCGACGGTCTGGAAATGGCTCTCGGATGCATAGGACCGTAGGGACACGAAAAGGTAGGTACTGGATGGTTAGCTGCGAGGAGCGGAAAGGTCAGAGTCGATTGAGTGAGATGAAGTTGCGCTGGGCTTGGAATGAAACGTGGGTTCGGGGTGCAGCTGAGCGTGGTCCGGGAAAAGTTGAACGTGGTCGCCCATGTGGGTCGGCGAAAGCTGAGCGTGGTTACCGATGGAGCCACCGGAAAAAGGTCGGCGGTGCCCATACAGAACGCGCATCGGTAGCCACATTTAACTTAAGCAACCACACAAACCAAAATATCCAGAGCATATGCTACGCATACACACGGAGACACAGACACAGACATACACATATATACACATATATATACATACCTACACACATATATATACATACCTACACACATATATATACATACTTACACACATATATATATACCTATATGTTTGACGAATGAAATAATCTGAATAAAAGAAGTCCCGTGATGAGCTACAGAAATATTCTGAGTGAAGGTGTGTGGTAAGGGACCCTGATTGAAAGGAGCTGGGGTGAGGAAGAGTAAGTACTGTAGGATGGCAATCTGAATCCGCGGACAATTTGAAATCAAGTAGCTGAGGCGCATATCTGTATGACATGCATACCATAAGAGTAAGCAGAAGCCGACAAATTCGCAGACTCCTTTTCTGGGTTTACAGCCGATATCGAGGCGGTAAGGCTGTGCGTTATACGCCACATGTATACTTAGTCCTGTATGTACACGCCGCCATTACTCGTCTGGGTCCGAATCTTACCACGTTTCGGACCTCTCTGAATCTTCAATACTCACCTGTTCTATTTCTTCTCGCAGCTGCCTGTTTTCCAATATCTGCCCCCTGCTTAGGACTAATATATCTAATCATATTGAGAAGGTACAGCTGGGAGAGCGTTCAAACGTAACGTAATCTCAGTCTGGTAGTAATAGCACGCTAGCCGTACGCAGATGAAGGTAGGACTCCCAGTTAAGAGGGATTCAGGAGCCCAGCCAGGCTCATTTTAAGTAAAAGAGGTTGTCCATTTAACAGGCACGTATTAAGGAGAAAATAATGCGTCCTTATTAATTAATAACACAACTCAAATTGCTACTCGGTTGGTAGTCTAGAACCACCACATCAAAACGCTGCTTGGAGAAGCTGGCTAACCCCGTCGCCCAATCCATCCGCGAGCCTCAGCTTAGACTCTACCGCCTTGGTCCTACGGTATAGTATGAAATATACGATCGAAAAAATCACCTTGGCCACAGTCTCAATAATAGAGAATATCCACGAAACCCTCTACTTGCGATTAGCTCGTAAACCTAGGCGAAAGAGATAGAGGAATGACATACCTGAAGGCCGCATAACTTTTCGAAATTCACGGAACCATTAAGATCCTTCTGTAAAGTCTCCGCAATGCCCGAGCAGGACCAACCCCAAACATCCTTCAGCCTCTTTTCGTACCGATAGAGGAACGTAACGACCAGCCATATGGAGAAATGCGCTACCTGTTGCACCAGCACCAACTTCCAACTTCTCTCAGCTCGGTGAAAGGATAACCAATAGAAGCATAGCACAGAAGTCTCAATCACAAGTGTGACTAGTGATGCTGCGAGCAGCATAAAGGTAGGCCAAGTTGTGCTTTTGGCTGGCCAGACGTTGCGGCCATTGACTTTGTCGGTGCGTGTGCTGAGGAAGACGCTGGTAACGAAGGCAATAATTATGAACATGATGCTGCTGAATATAACAGAGCTAGCATGGGAAAGCAGGCGCACGGCGTGAGTACGCTTTTTGCCAGTGGTTATCTCTCGCTGTAATCGGCTAGGTGGTTCTGCTGCCCCATGAGGACATGTTTGAGCGTCTAGAGGGCTATAGCCCGCCGCTACTGGCTTCATCGAGTAGTAGGACTGGGTTGAAGACATTGCGCTGGCACTAAGAACAGATATTGAGTAGATTTGTGAAGGCGTATGAAGCTTCGCAGAGCAAGTGTGAGGCTTTGGCTTCGCAAACGTGAATTAAGGATGATGATCGAGGAACTCAAGAGGGCCTTGCGCGTACACGGCAATTTAAGCCAAGTATTCCTTCAGCTACTATATTCCAACATTCGAGATTCTCGAGTATATCCACGGCTTGGCTGCAGGCTTGGCCGTGGACATTCGCGAATATTGGTTGGGTGCACGGTCACGTGTGGCTCAGCGGCGGGCGCTCAGCCGAGCCGGCAACACCAAGCGTCGGCGACTAGCTGGATCAAGAAAGCTCTCAGTCAGTTGATCTAGGAAATGCCTCCGCGAGGATTCGCGCCAAGCTTTTATCTTCAAATGACAGGGATTGTGGATTACAAAGTCAACACCATAGCCATCACCTTCAAGGCTGGAGGACCAATTTGATACTCTCTTCTTGTATTGGGTGAGATGGCAAGACGGAAGTAGAAGTAGGCGGTAAGGCAGAACAGCCGACGCCACGCGATTCAAACAGTCCTCTTGAGAAATAAATGCCATGCCAAGAGAGTTGTCTGCCCAGCTGCTATCTGGAGGCGGCGTATACTCAGCCCGTCAAGAGATATTGCTGACATTGTAGATATGCTCGCTTTCGGCCGGATGCGCAATGCTCTACCATGGTCATCGTCTTTTATCGAAAAACCCTGGCCCGCTGATCATTCATCGCTCACGTCCTTCGATGTATTTGCTTAATTCCATATAGCCGCTCAGGCTCAGCTGGACAGAGTGCATTGTACTTACACAAGAGCTTCTATACCGCTTGTTCCGAGAGTACAATAGCACGCGGCCTATTTCTAGTTTCTTGTTGCCCCGAGTGGCAACGACTTTTGTCATCATATGAAAGCGACGGTGTGAGAAGGCTTAGGCCTTGTTTGGTAACTTCTTTCTACCTGTGAGATTCCACCGTTTCGACCACCAAAAATTCGAAATGGAACGAACAGGTCAAAAATTGAACAGGTTTGGGCCTTCCGTTTGGTAGATCAACCTGTTCGAATAGCTTGGCAGCTGAAATTGAGGCACGAAACGGCCGTTTCGACCTCCTTGCGTCTACCGCGATTCTGCGGCCCAAAGTAGTATAGAGTGCGCGATTTCTAGGTCTTGGCTGCGAAAAGGTTGTCGAACAGGTGAAAATCGAAAAGTACCTCTCGAGGTACTTTTCAACACCTGCCCAGCCGTTTCGACGTTAATCTGGCCCATAGAGCAGTGAGCTTACCGCTCGAACAGGTCCCTTACAGTTTCTACCAAACGATAGACATTCACCTGTTCATTATACACCCCTGCAAGGCATCAACTAGTAGCGCTTACAATTGGAGCGATTCGGCGTCAAAGATTCGAACAGGTCGAAATTTTTGGTGGTCGAAACGGTGGAATCGAACAGGTGGGAAAAAGTTACCAAACGAGGCCTTAGCTTTGAAGACGGTATATAGTAGAGGATCGATGACTTCAATTTCTTACCTTAACAATATATACTTTCTTAAACACATCGACAGTGACAGCATTCTAAGTCCCTCAACATGGCGCCTAAGAAGATCGTGGCATCAGCACCCAAGTCTACCAAGACACCATTGGGGACAGCCAAGAAACCGCTGAAGATCACTACCACCCCTCCAAAATCAGGGATTGTGCCGACTAAGACGAACAACAAGGCACCTCCAAAGAGTACCAAAATATCTTCCGGGGAAACCAACAAGCCTTCTAAAGCAGAAACATCAAAAGAAGGTTCAAAGAGGCCGGCTGGAATCACTAACCGCCCGGTAAAGGATGCTAAAGGAAAGACCCGAAAGATGGCGCAGACGAACCGGTGAACGACAAGAACACCACATCTAAGGGTGACCCTCCGCGGCCGCAGAGGAATGGAACAGGAGCAGGCGCTCCGGAGTTAATTCCATCCGCCAATGGTAAGCTGGATCTTGCAAAGGCTTTTACATGGGATTACAGGGATGTAATGTGGGAGGGTACATTCTCTCTCAGGTGGGAAGTCACGGTGCTGTCGGTCTGTCGGTCGGTCGGTCGGTCGTTGTCAGATAGTTCATATAGAGCTGTTCATTGATGAAATGGGTTGATTGATTGATGATCTTGACTTGATCGTTGATTGATGCTTCTGATGAGCCCCTAGGGCTTTGAGCTACGAAGAGACTTTACCGTGCATGGGCTCCGTGCACGTGACTCGTGCACGTGACCCACGCCTTTAGAGAATACGGATTATCTGACAGTCGTAATCAGTTAGTAGTAATTAGTTAGAAGGAAAGCAGTTAGTAAGAAGGAAAGAAGAGAATGTATTCTGGTAGGTTCGTAATGTCCGAGAAGGAGGGAAGCCAAAGGCTCTATAAATATAGGAAAATCTGGGGGGTGCCAAGACACTAGGCAGTGGCCCATTGTAAGGCTATTGCCTAGGTGTACGGTAGGGAGCAGGTAAGCCGAGCATGAGTTATAGGAGAGTCGATGGAAGAGGACGGTATGGTAAAGAGTAGGTATAGCAATACCCTGAGTACAGAGACAAACCAATGAGGAGGGAAGTGTTGAATTGAGGCTATGGAGCTAAAACTCTGTGTATTGCTTATTTTCTATATAGGTGGTTGAAGAGGTTTTAAGGAACTTTGACCGACGGTCGAAGTTGTCTGATTGGTCAGATTCCTGCCAAGAGATTTCTCCCACAAGTCTCATCACGTGATATCGTTGCGGGCTTGTTTTCCAACACCCTCCCTTAAGCTTAGTCAACGATACCGCTATATACACTGTATATAGGGGTGTAGGGTTGCTTGGTAAGGGTTACTGAAGCTTCTCTAAGGTGGAATAAGTATCTAATAAGGAGTTACGCCCTCTCTAACGTCTAGAGACAGTGCCTGCTCTATGAAATGTCTTTTAAATTTTTTGGTAGTACCTCCCTATAGGTGTTCTACATTGCCTATAGAGCCTTAGAGGCCCTATAGCTTTACCCTATATCTCTTCTAAAGTATGTCCATCCTTCCTATTGGTATAAGCCCTCCCTAATGTCGTGGCCGTTAGATTCAGGTAGTAGGTTTGAGTGGTAGGTTTAAGTAGTAGGTTGGTAGATTAAGGTTAAGTTCTGTTGCTTGTTTTAAGGCCTTAAGGCGTTATTTAGCGCACTCTCTAAGGATCTACTAATCGTGCACTAATTTCCTATTGAGGCCTAGTGTAGTTAATTGAGTTTCTGCACTATCTAAAGGTGTTTAAGAAAGGTGTAGAACTAAAGACCCGCGAGAGGCTTAATAAGGCCGTCAGCCGCCATGTTAATTAAAGTAACGTATATGAGGTTAATCCTGTTACTGTTTATCTTATCTCTTATATAGTGAAACTGGATATTGATGTGCTTTGTTTAATTATACTAAACTAGATTTTCAGCCAACGCTTTTACAGCTTAGTTATTGGTTTTAATTAAGATCCTAGCAAACTGTTTGCTCTAGTCTAGTATACCTAGTTTAGTAAGTAAAAGTTAAAGCCACGTAGCCTCTTTTACTGTAGCTATTAGAGCCGTGTACTCTAATTAATATATTAATAGAGAAACGGTAGCTTGTAGCTTTAATTTCCATAAAATTGGTTCTTTATTTAATATAAATATAAAGTCTGATACAGAGCGTCTCGTGGTTTTATCTTATTCCTAGTCGGCGTCACTAAAGCTAATTAGTATAAGGTCTAGGTTCTTATCGCCTTTATAGGTAATTCCTCTATTAAGCGAGCCAGCTGGGTATTAAAGGATAAGTTTTACGGCCGTTATATAGGTAGAGGTGGGATTATAGGCGAAATGGCTTACCGTTAATACCGCAAAGGCGATATCTAGCCTTATTTCTATTATAGGAAACATAACTGAACTGACTATACTCTAGTATCTTTTAATATTGTCCTTACTAGTAGTTTTTTAATTAGCTATAAGCTTAATTAAATGCTTTATAGGTACTAGTAAGGTATTAGCCTTTTATAATCCAAAACGTTTAAGAGCTTTAATAAGGTAGGCTTGCTGTAAGAGTATAATCTTCTTTTTTGTTTAATCTCTTGTGACTATTATACCTAAGTAAAAGCTTATTGGTCTAAGATCTATTATTTAAAAGGCTGCTTTGAGCTTTACTTTCGCCTAATTAACTACCGCTATATCTTTATAGATAATCTTAGTATTATTAATGTAGGCAGAAATAATTAAACCTTTCTATCCTTTACTGGTGGCAAATATACTATGATCCACGTATAGATAGTAAAGTTTAAGTTTTTCTAGTAGAAACTTTAAGAGCGTCTTATACTAGATTTAAGGTAACTATTTTAGTCTATAGAGGGCCTTTTTAAGGTAGTAGACTTTGCCAGCTTCTTTATAGCCTTTTGGCATAATAATATAGAGTTCTTAATTAATTGGTCCATAGAGAAAGGTGGTTTTAATATCCATCTGTTTAATTTTAAGGTTATAGTAGGCAGCAATCGCGAATAGAGCTCTAAAAGCCATAGGTTTTACTACTGTAGTAAAGGTCTAGTCGTAATTAACACTATACTACTATAGATATCCCTTAATAACCTATCTAGCCTTATAGCGGAGGACCTCGCTATTCTTTCCCTTTTTAACTTTGAACACCCATTTACTAGCAAGAGGCTTATAAGGAGGCTTAAGGGAGGTAAAGTTAATAAGTTCCTATATCTGGTTCTTAATTAGAGACCCTACCTCCTCTATTATTGCTTTTATCCATTCTTTGCTATTCAGGCTGTTAATTACTCAGTTATATATATAAGGCTTATCTTTGTTAATTAAGGTAATAAATATATACGTTTTAAGATTGGGTGAGCCAATATATCAAATATAGCCGGCTAGTAGAGCCATAGGATTAACCGCGTTGCGATTGTTTAAGTAAAGGTTTTAAGGTATAGATTATAGAGGAAAGGTAAATAGAAGGGCTATTAGTTTATTACCTATTTTGTTGTCCTAGTTGCTTAGTAGCTTATTAATATTATTAGCCTATTAGTTAAGGCTTTAGTCTATACCTATAAGGTTTATAAGGAAGGTAGTAGGGTTATTTAGTAGGTTAATTCTTAACGTCTAGCGGCCTAATTAAGTAGTAGTTATAGTGAGGTTTTTAGGCAGAGACTTAAGCCTATAGGGTAAGCTATCGCGACCTTCCTTTTAATTAATTCTTCATTATCTTTTTCTTAATAGAGGCTTTGGCTAAGAAGTAGTAGTATCTTTCCTCCCTTACTTATTAAACAAGTCTACAGATTCTTCCGTAAATATAGTAGCAGTCTTTAAACTAATATTACCGTTATAGATTTCAACGTCTTTAAGGCGCTCAATCTTCTGTTTATTTAGTAGCCAAATATAATAGATTGTCTTACCGTTATAGCTAATTAAAACACCCTTCTTTGCTTATAGAGCGAACCTGGCTGATTTTACGCAATCTTCTTTAGCTATAAGGGAATAGATGGTAGATCCTAAAGCCCTTAGGTAGTATACTAAGGGAGGTTTACCCTTAAGCTTTTTATAAGGTGACATGCTATTAAGAGCTCTTATAGGGCGTCTGTTTTTAATATATATGGCTATAAGAAGTATATTAGGCCATAGGAAGTCTGGTATATTGCCAGCAAGAATTATTAAGTGGGTAATCTTAGTAGAGGTTCGCTGCGAGCGCTCTACTACTCCATTCTCTTCTTAAGCGTATAAGGTGGCAGGTTTAAATTCTATACCTAGATCGTCTATCTAGGTAGTTGCTTTCTTGCTACAAAGCTTTACTCTATAGTTGGTATAAATTCTGGCAATTTTAAGGTCAAATTTGGTGTGGATCTAGTTATAGTACCTGTTACGGCGCTGGTGGAAAACGGTGGATCTTGGCAGACGTGGATTATGGTAGACGCGAGTTACGTGACTCGAGGACCGCATAAAATATCGAGCGGCGCTGCTATTCTTCTCCTTCCTTTCTCTAGCTTTGGATCCTCGTTTATAGACTACCAATTGTACAGGCTTGCGCGTCCCTCTTGCTATACTCATGCCTTAATTAACTGAGTCGCTAATATTATCCAAAGCTTAACTACTCTTTCTTCCTAAGAAGGAACTTAAATATATCTATAAAGGACACAGAATAGGACCCTAAGGACATTACTAGGACTATAAGGATAGGACAGATCCCTAAGAACTAAAGGAATATAAATAGAATGCGAAACCTAAGAATAGGATACGCATAGACTAGAACCCCTAGAAAATAAACAAACACTGGAAATTACCTAATACCCCTACCACTATGCCAAGAAATACAGCAGCTGGTAAAGCTGCTGTAGGACCTGCAAATACCTCTAATAGTGAAACAGTTGCCGTTTTAACCCCCTAAAAAGAGCCTGTAGTAGCTAATACTAAAATTAAATAGCTTTAAGAGCTGCTTAAAACTAGAGATACCCCTATACCTAGTAAGGAGTTATTAGACACCTAGAGACTTACTATAGTCCTTAAAACCCTAGCCCAATATATAGTATTAGCATTATTGCGGTCCGTAAAGGTTACAGACCCCCTATTACTTATAGACGGAACTAACCCTATATTTAATAATTGGAAGCTTTAACTGTAAGACAAGCTTAAAGTTAATATAGACCACTTCCCTACTACCTAAACTAAAATGGCCTACGTCTTTGGCCGTACTAGTAGGGACGTATAAACGCATTTACGTCCATAATACACCTAGGACTTGGCAGACCCCTTCCTCTCTAAAGAAGAGATAGTTAACTACCTATCTTCCATTTATAAGGACCCCTTTAAGATATAGAACGCCCGCCTTAATTACAAAGCTCTTAATATAAAGATAATGGAGACCTTTTTAGCCTTTTAGACCTGCTTTCTGCACCTAGCTAGCCAAGCCCAAATTCCCTATAAAGACCTAATACTAGACCTCTTTAACAAGCTTACCCTAGACCTACAGCACGCCATACTACCAGTTTTTACTACTGTATAGATGCTAAAGGTACTTATAGACCACTGCTTAGCTATTAATTAAGGCCTCTATTAAATTAAGGTATAATCTAAGCGGTATAAAGCTAGAACCTCTCTAAACTAGACTATAAGCACTTTATAAACGGCCTATAACACCCTAGCACGATCTGCAACTCCTATAGCACCAGCTATATAGCCCGCCATTAATTTAGCAGCTAGCCATATAGCTAGTCCTACTACGGGTCCAGCGCATACTTAGCCCATATATAATAACCCCTATAAACAGGCCCTTAGCAATTAAGGACATTGGCAAAATATGGTACCCTTTCAATGGCCTCAATGGTTGGTGGTTGACGCAATTGGCGCGCAGTTGAGGTCATTTGGCAACTCGACCGACTAGCCTATGTCGTGTTTTTTTGACACGCAGCCTGCGCGCAGCCTGCGCGCAACCTGCTAGTAATCTGCGCATTTGGTAACTATAATTATATTTGCCTCTTTTATACTAATAACATATTTTAAATAAATAAAAGCTACTTTAAAGCTATTTATAAGGCTAGCAAAATAAATAATAATATTTTAAATATTTTAATATAATATAGCGATGGTTCTCTTCTACCTATCTACCTATTAACTTACCTACCTGCCTACATCGCCTACCTGTCTGCATTGCCTACCTGTCTGCATCGCCTACCTGTTTATATCTGCCTACCTGTCTATATCTGCCTACCCGTTAGCATCTGCCTACCTGTCTGCATCTGCTTGCCTGTCTGTATCTGCTTACCTGTCTGCATTGCCTACCTGTCTGCATTGCCTACCTGTTTGCATCTGCCTACCTATCTATATCTGCCTACCCGTTAGCATCTGCCTACCTGTCTGCATCTGCTTGCCTGTCTGCATCTGCTTACCTGTCTGTATCTACCTACCCGTCAGCATCTC